>PVMK01119812.1_pt1 | contig 32038 bp, 25 predicted proteins | sample 1853481 | NCBI WGS metagenome assembly PVMK01 (sample SAMN08533507, study PRJNA380276) | Marine sediment metagenome, whole genome shotgun sequencing project.
GCTTCGAGGCCCTCGTCGGTACCGGGGTAGTTGAAGTTGTCCAGCTTGTAAAGATTGAGAGCACTCTCAATGGCGCGAATATCAGTTTTGGCTTTTACCAGTCGTGCGGTGTCAGGACGATCCATTACCTTGGGGATAATAATCGTCGCCAGAACACCGAGAATAACAACCACCACCATCACTTCGATAATTGTAAAACCCTGGCTCTTTTGTTTCATAAACGTCCCTCCATTTCTATTTCACTAACTGATTCATTTCAAAAATGGGCATTAGTATTGCTAGCACAATGACAAGGACGATACCACCCATGGCGAGAATCAATAACGGCTCAAATAAACCCAGAGCTGTAGCGGTTTTGGTCTCAATTTCCTGCTCCTGATTAATGGCTGCGCGCTCCATCATTTCCGGTAACCGACCACTGGCTTCACCATTGCGAATTAGTTCCAGTGTCAGTGGTGGAAACAGCCCGGTATTGGCTAATGATTGGCCAATGCCAGCACCTTCTTTTACCCTTTGACCCGTTATATCGACCGCTTCAATCATAGCTTGATTATGTATGACTTGCTTGACAATGATCAGCGATTCCAGGGCAGGCACACCGCTGCCTAATAATATACTCATGGTGCGGGTGAAACGTGCAGATTCCATGCCCTTGATCAAACCGCTTACCAAGGGGATGCGCAACTGAAACAGATGCCAGCGCTTTTGCCAGAGAGGGTTTTTTAATAAAATCTTTATGGCCAGAAAAATTATGCCTAGTAGTAGCAGCAATAACAGCCCGTAACTCTGTAAAAAGTCACTGATGGTAATCATGCCGCGGGTCAGGCCAGGTAATTGTTGCCCAGTGCTTTCAAACACCTGCACCACTGTTGGCACGACATAGGTAAGCAGGGCTATAACCACGCCAATGGCCACTACAGATAGTACTACCGGATAAATAAGCGCAAGACTGGTTTTTTGTTGTACGCGATTACGTGCTTCCAGATAATCGGATAGGCGCTCCAGAACCTGATCCAGTTTTCCTGCCTGTTCACCAGCAAATACCGTTGCCCGATAAAGTTGCGAGAAAGTCTGGGGGAATTCTCCAAGGCCCGTGGCCAGTTCGTGTCCTTCGAGCACTTTGGCACGAACGGCCAACAAAATGCGATTTTGAGCGCGCTGGGTGCTTTGGCGAGCAACAGATTGCAGTGCTGATTCAACGGGGGTTCCAGCGGCGATTAGTGTAGCCAACTGGCGTGTGATCAACGTGAGCGTACTGGCACTAAGTCGACGTCCTCGCTGGAAGAAACCACTAAAGATTTTTAAATTTTGAGCGGCTTTTTCTTTTACCGGCATCACTTCCAGGGGCAGCCAGCCTTTGTCGCGAACTTGTTGCCGGATCTGTCTTTCTGAATCACCTTCTAACAGGCCGTGTTCTTTGTTGCCATTGGCATTGAGCGCTCTGTATTCAAAGGCAGGCATGGAATTCTATCCTTCCTTGGTGACGCGAAGAACCTCTTCCAGTGACGTTGTGCCGTTTAGCACTTGTCGCCAACCATCCTGGCGTAGACTGGGATAAAGTGGGTGAGCGTAATTACTAAGTATATGTTCAGCGGCGTTGTCGTGAATCATGGTTTGCAATGTACTATCGATGCCAATTACTTCGTAAATGCCGGTGCGTCCCATATAACCCCGCTGTTGACAGAGTTTACAAGCTTCCGCTTTGAATAGGGTAGGAGGCTTTTGACTGTCAACTTTCATTACCTGGCATTGTTCCTTAGAGGCGGTGTAGGGTTGTTTGCAGCTGGGGCAGAGAACCCGCACCAGGCGTTGGGCGACAACGGCCAGTAAGCTGGATGATAATAAAAAGCTTTCAATACCCATATCACGTAGTCGGGTAATTGTGCCAATTCCACTATTGGTGTGCAAAGTGGAGAGCACAAGGTGACCAGTTAAACTGGCTTGTACAGCAATCTCGGCAGTATTCAGGTCGCGACTTTCGCCTACCATGACGACATCGGGATCCTGTCGCAAAATGGCTCTCAGACGCCGAGCAAAACGCATATTAATTTTGCTATTAACCTGGGTCTGACCAATGCCATCCAAATCGTATTCGATGGGGTCTTCAACCGTTAATATGTTGCGCTCGGCATTGTTTAGTCTCGACAGAGCAGCATAAAGTGAAGTGGTTTTACCAGAACCGGTAGGGCCGGTTACCAGAATGATACCGTGGGGCTTGTGAATCAACTCATCGAGAAGTGCCAGAGGCTTTGCTGCCATGCCCATGGTTTCCAGATTCAGTCGTCCAATCTTTTTGTCCAGCAAGCGCATAACGACGCGTTCGCCATGACCGGAAGGCAGCGTGGACACTCGAACATCTACCGGATGGTTCGCCACTTTTAAGGAGATTCGGCCATCTTGGGGAAGACGTTTTTCAGAAATATCCAGTTTCGCCATTACCTTGATCCGCGATGCTAATAATGGGGCGATCTTGATCGGTGGGCTTAAAACCTCACGCAGTGTCCCATCGACACGAAAACGTACCGACAATCTTTTTTCAAACGGCTCGATGTGTATATCGGACGCATCTTCGTTAATGGCTTCGGTAAGCAGTGCGTTAATCAGGCGTATAATGGGCGCGTCGTCCTGACTTTCCATCAGGTCTTCCGGTTCGTTCAATACCTCGGCGAGATAGGCCAACTCATTATTGCCACCAATATCTGCCATTAACTGGGCTGCCTGATCGCTTCCTTGCTCGTATAGGGAGGACACCAGTTCGTTAAATTCTTCTTTGGCCAGTTCTTCCAGTTGAAACTGACTGCCGTATTGACGTTGGATTTCAAGTAGTCCCAGGGCTTTGGTTTCCGGGTGACAGGCCACAGTCAGCGGGTCAGTTTTAACCACGGCAACACCGTGACGGCGTGAGAAGGCATAAGGGATCAAGATGCCTGATCTCATCTCACTGGCTCTTGTCATCAAACAGAAGGTCTGGATTATTTTTAGAATCAGGGTTGTTTTGCTCTTCCTCAGAAGGTACTGAGGGTTCTGGAAACTCAGCCAGTTCAGGTTTTACTTCGAGACTCTTCATGTCTGTCAACTGATTTTGCTGTCCCCGTAAATAGGTATATTTTGACTGACTAATCGAACGGCCCATGGCAGGACTACTGATAATTGTCGGACGGATAAATACCATCAGGGTACGTTTGGTCTTGGTGGTTTTGTCGTAACGGAACAAACGGCCCAGCCAGGGAATGCTGCCCAAGAATGGGACTTTAGACTGGGATTCCTGCACATCTTCATCGATCAAGCCACCCAGCACAATCACACCACCGTCAGCTACCATAACAGTGGTTTTTATGGAACGTTTGTTGGTTACCAGATCATTGACGGTGGCTGAGGCTTCACTGACACTGGAAGTGGTCTGCTCGATAGTCATGGTAATGGCATTGCCTTCATTAATTTGTGGCTTGACCTTGAGAGTAATGCCCACATCCTCGCGTTGAATCGTTGTAAATGGATTGACCTGGCCAAGTCCGCCCTGCGTAGTGTAAGATCCTGTTTTAAAAGGCACATTCTGACCAACAATAATCTCGGCTTCCTGATTGTCAAGCGTTGTCAAGGATGGGGTAGACAATATATTGGTCGATGCATCTGTAGCCAGAGCGCGCAACAACACGCCAAAACGGGTGCCACCACTGCTTTCCCCACCCAGACCCAGGTTTAGCCCACTTCCCAAAGCAGGGATGGTGCCCTCAACAATCGATCCAACAATACTTCCCAAGCTGCCGCCCTCATCTGCGAAGTTGGAGGCGCCAAGTGGGTAAGTACTGCTTGTACCGCTAGAACCATCTACGAACCATTCCACTCCCAACTCCATCGCCGTTTCAAAAGAAACCTCTGCGATAATGGCTTCAATATGCACCTGCGCGCGCGGCATATCCAACTTCTGAATCACCGCTCGTAACGATTTGAAGTGGGCCGCAGGAGCAGTAATCACCAGCGCGTTTGATTCCGTATCTGCTTGAATATGGCTGTCATCGCCACCGGTGCCTGTGCTTCCTGTGCCTGTGGCAGTCTGTGTTGAATTACTGAGGCCAGTGAGAATGCGAGCGATATTCTCGGCATTCGCATAGCGCAGATAAATCACCTGGGTACTGCCGCCAGATTCTACTGGTGTGTCGAGATGCGAAATCAAGGCACGGATTTCCAGGCGGTTTCCGGAGCTACCACTGATCAGGATGCTGTTGCTGCGTTCGTCAACCCCGACTGAGATTCTGTTCGTGGCATCTTTAGAATTCTGTGGCCACAGTTTGTCCAGCAGACGAACGATCTCCGAGCCGAGGGCATACTGCAGTGGAATCACTTCAATTTCCTGCTCGGTGTTTTTGTCGACACGTTGGACAATAGCCAACATTCTCTGAATATTGCTGGCGTTATCGGAAAAGATCAGGCTGTTACTTCCCGGATAAGCGGCCAGGTGACCATTATTGTCCATCAATGGGCGTAAAATCGGCACCAGTTCCTGAGCGCTGACATACTGAAGGGGTAGAACGTGGGTAATGACCTCATCGCGGTTATTGTTAACTTTATCGACGACCCGTTGTGGGATATTCCTGATCTGGGTGTTGGGAACAATTTTAATGGCTTTGCCGACCGACACGGTGGTAAAACCGTGGACTTCCAGTATGGATAAGAAAACGCCTAATACTTCATCTCTCGATAGAGGCTGACTGGAAACAACATTAACCATGCCTTTTACCCTGGGATCTATAATGAAAGTTTTCCCCGTTAAATCGGCAACGGCATTGATAACTGCCGTGATTTCGGCATCCTTAAAATTAAGCGTAATCTGCTCTTCAGCCAATAGAGCCTTGGGAAAAATCAAGACTGAAGAGACTATAACCGCAGTAATAAAACGGAGAAGATTGCCCATGGTATTGTTCCAGTTATCAAGGCTCATTCGTATAAATCGACGGTAATGGTGCGACTTTTACCAGCATTGTTCAGTGTTATCTCAAATTCTCTTTGTTTCTTGAGCTTGTCGTACAGGACCATTACCCTGCCCGGAGCATTCAGCGAGATACCATTTACAGCAGTTATCACATCATTGGGATCGATTCCCCACTCTTTCATAATTCCTGGATTTCGTAAAGCTTTTAACCGAAAACCCAGCAGCTTTCCCTTTTCCATGACTGGCGTCGCCGAAAAATCACGCATCAATTCAGCCGTGTTTTTTGGGGCATTTGTTGAATTTTGACGGGACGCCGGCTGTACTTCGGTGGATGCCTGGTTTTTATTTGGATTATTTATAGGCTGATTTCCGGTGTCTGGTTGAATGCTGGAAGTTTCATGCTCGGGATCCAGCATCAGAGCTTCTTGCCGCCCGGCATGAATTAAAATAACACGGTCTGGCTCAATGCTGTAAATCTCAGCTTTGTCGGCAACTCGCTCATGAATGGCATAGCTACGTGTACCATCCTTTGAACTCTCAATAATCGCGTAGGCCTGGTTTTTATCTGTGGAATACACCAAGCCAACCAATTTCAGCTTCAACGATGTTTTGGGCGCGTCAGTAGAAGCAGAGCCCTGTGTTGATGCTATCGATGCAGATTGAATTAAAGGATTGCGTAGTAAATTATTCAGTGACTCTGGTTCTGTGTTTTTTGGCGACAACGGAATGAGGGCACTTGGCTGCGGTGATTCATCATTGAGGAGCCACAACTTCCATACCAGAGAACCCGCCTGCCACAAGACATAAAAGGCCAATACTGCGGTAATACAGAGCACCGTAATGCGGTGATTCAGCATTTTCCGGAGATTGAACGGAAGAAAGGACAAGCCTCCTTTTGCCATTGTTACCATCTGGGTAAATTCCTAGTAGTCCGTCAATTTGAAAATATAAGATAAAGTCGCTTCAACTCGATGCTATCAGGGGCACGTGTTGTGACGATTGATCTGGGTCATAATAAGTCAGGACATCCATCCCTCTCAAGGTACATATCGTTCTTTACAGATCCTAAATAATTCATAACGACGGCGAATTGGCTGCTGATTATGCAGTTTGGCAAGCCCAGGATATTGATCCGGACACTGGTAATTCGTTTGACATGCCCTTGATGATCCACAAGATCCACATGGGCGCCAACCTGGCCAACGGCTATAACATCATCGGCTTCCGTCAAGCCAATCACGACTACAGCCATGTCGAGTATCCCGCTTCAATTAACGAGTGTGAAGCCTGCCATACCGGCGGCACGCCGACGGAGAATTTTCCGATGGTTGCCAGCCCCGTGGCAGCACTTGTCTGTGATAAGTCCGGCAGTGGCAAGACCACCCTGACCTGGCAACATACAGCAAACGTTGAGATTCAGATTCGCACTGATGCCAATCCGGATGGAAAACTTTTTGCACGCGGGGGCAGGACCGGATCAGCATCGACAGGCAAATGGGTCAAAGATGGAACACTCTTTGACTTGTATGATATTGATACCATGGAACTGCTACAGACTGTTCCCGTCAATGCAACAGTTCTGGGTTGCGTCGGCAATGCACCAGGTTCCAGTAGAGGTGAAGCAGGTGTTCAGCATACCAATTGGCTGGATCACCTCACCCGTAAAACTTGTGGTTCCTGTCATGATGACGTCGACTTTGAAACGGGCGAAGGCCATTCCGACAGCAATATTGCCCAGGCAGATGACAGCAAGTGCGGCAATTGTCATAAGGCTGATGGTGAGGAATTTGACCGTTCCATCAAAGGTGCTCACCTGTCTCTCTACAAATCAGCACAGTTCCCGGGTACCCTAGTTGAATTTATTGATATAGCTAACACGAATCCAGGTGATAAACCAACGGTCAGATTCTCGCTTGGCAGCAAGAATGGCCAACTCGACCCGGGTAGCCTGAACCGTCTGAGGTTCACGATTACCGGCCCCAACGATGACTTCGATGTGTATATCCAGGAAACCGTGGGCACCAATGCAGTCGCTGAAGGCAATGGCTGGACCTACACCTTTGCTACTCCCCTGCCGAACGATGCACAAGGGTCTTACACCGTCAGTGTCGAAGGCCGTAATACCGTAACAATCGACCTGGGAGATGAAGAGTCTGACGAGCGTGATGTGATTGAGGCCTCACTTATGGCATTTGCCGTCACCGACGCGACCGCCGAGCCACGGCGCATGGTGGTTGATGATTACAAATGTGAAAGCTGCCACGCCAATCTGAGTCTGCACGGCGGTGGGCGCAACAACGCAAATTATTGCAATACTTGCCATACTCCCGGCCTTCTTGACATCACCGAGCCTTTACCAGAGAACGTGCCCTTAAAGTGGATGACCCACAAGATTCACCGTGGTCAGGACCTGGAAAATGGCTATGTTGTGATTCGTTCCAGAGGCACGTATGATTTTAGCCATGTAGAATTCTCTGGCGATCTGCGCAATTGCGATGCGTGCCATGTCAACAACTCTCAGCAACTGCCGTTACCGTCAGGATTACTCCCGACGCTCACACCAGCACAGTGGTGGGACCCAACTATGCCCGCAGCAGCAGCCTGCCTGAGTTGCCATGATGGTGACGATGCAGTAGCCCATGCGTATTCCAACACCACGTTTTTTGGCGAGTCCTGTGCGACCTGCCATGGCGAAGGCAAGGGCGCAGCTGTGGATAAGGTACACGCGCAGTAAAACCGGATATTTAGCAGGCTATCCGGCCTCAACAAGGTGCAGGGTGTTTCTACACCCTGCACCTTTCTTTGTCAGGACGCGGGAAACATTTATTGAACTCAGCATCGCCAGGTTGACCATGCTGAATTGGTATTCAGAACGGAGGGGACCTGTTTTGCCCGCTTGGTGATAAACTTGGATTCAAACTGGTACCAATACCCGATCAACGAACCCCCCGGCTTGTTCTGAATGAGAAAAATTCCAAGCAACGCTTTTCATCAAACAGGCACAACTGCCAACCTTTTATCAGCTGCCCTGCTGGTATTTGCAAATGTTTTTCTGTTTGCGACCTTCAGCGTTTACGCCTCGAGTCCTGAAGAATTTGAAGTGAGCTACAAACACATGCTCGCCTCACAACAGTGGGTTTTTGCATTGGTTTTCCTGCTGTTATTGTTGCCCGGCCTGATCCCGGTTCGTGTATTTGTCGAAAGATATATATCGCTGATATTTGTCCTGGGTGTACTGACCTGGTTCCAGGCCAATTTCCTGTTATGGGATTACGGTGTTTTTGACGGTCGCGACTTCTCCTGGGAGCAATTTGATACTTATGGCTGGTTGGATATAGCGCTGTGGCTCGGCCTGATTTTTGTGTCAATCCGTTTTGCACGGCGCATCCTCCCGTTGGTGGTTATTGTGTCCTGGATACTATTGGCCGGCCAGACTGTTCTTGTTTATAACCAGGCGGAAAATACAGAAGGCGAACTGAAAAAGGATCATGTTTATTCCAACGGATTGCCCGAGGCATTTCTCGATTTATCCTCAGGGCAGAATATCATTCACTTTGTGCTGGACAGCTTTCAGACAGATATATTTTTGCAATTGATCGAAGAGAACAACCTGCACGAGGAGTTTTCAGGTTTTACCCTGTTTTACGAGAACGCCGGTGTTACGCCCCACACCTCATTCGCCATACCCGCGATATTTTCCGGACAGTTATTTGATGGAGGGCAGTCACCTGCTGCCTATTACAAAGATTCCATCGAGCATGGGTTTCAAAACACCCTTTATAATAAGGGCTATACAGTCAACCTGATCCCGCAGATGTCCATGCGTGCAGGGAATTTCTCTAACTATTTCAGGGTTTCATCCAACTACCGTGGGACGGTTGACGACTTGAAGCGCCAGAATACGGCACAACTGGTCGACGTGGCCCTATTCAGAAGTTCACCCCATTTTTTGAGAAAGTATCTTTTCGACGGCGGAAACTGGTTGTTACTATCTATTTTTCGTGGTGAAACCAACATCCCTTCTATTGTGGAAAAGGCTTTTCTCGAGAACTATATCAATGGCGTAAGAGTTGGCACTGATACACCTGCTTATCACTTCATCCATATAAAACCGCCACACCCGCCTTATGTCACCCTCGCGGACGGCAGTTATGCAGGTGAAATTCTGCCTAATACAAGGGAAAACTTTTTAAATGAATCAAGGCCTGTAATTGATCTAATGCGGTTATATATCGCTAAACTGAAATCACTGGGTATTTATGAAAATGCCCTGATCGTTTTACAGGGGGATCATGGCAGTGAGATCAAACCCGTTGTCAACGGCAAAGAGGTCAGAGTGTGTTTGCGCAGATCAACAGCCTTACTGGCAGTAAAACCGCCCGGCGTGAATGAAATTTTGAAGGTTTCCAACACCCAAACGACCATATTGGATATTGCGCCCACGATCCTGGCATATGCCGGTGAAGCAGCGACATCTGTGTTTGAGCTGGATCCCAACCTGCAAAGACAACGTTCATTCCTTATCGTGGATTCCAGGAAGGAGAAAACCAGGGTTTCTTACTACTCCATCAATGGAAGTGTCTTTGACCCGAAAAGCTGTAAAGAAGAAAAGCGCCTGACAGTTGCCATTGAAAAACCAGCTTATGAATATGGAACAATAATTCAATTTGGCATGACCGGTAATGGAGATTCGTACATGGGTGTCGGCTGGAGTGCCTGTGATGCACGTTTTTGTTGGTCAAACGGCTATTTGTCAGTCATAAATTTACCCATAGAGGCCAGAAGCAAAGATCTTGATTTGCATGTTCGCCTGATTCCATTGGTAGTCAAATCCAAAATTCCCCGGCAACGGATCAGGGTTTCGGTGAACGGAAACCAATTGGCTGAATGGGTGGGTACTGAAAAGAAAGCCCAGGATTTCACACTGCAAATTCCTGCAGCATATGTGACTGACAAGGAACTACAGATAAGTTTTGAATTTCCGGATGCGGTCAGGCCAAACCTGCTGGATCTTGGCGGTGACAGAAGACTGCTGGGTGCGGGCCTGATATCACTGCACCTTGATGTTGCCGGTGGTGATTGACTCTGTCTCATAACCGCGCTCTTGCAGATGTGCCAACATCATTTGCCGTGCATCATCCGACGATATTTTGTCTGTACAGCCAAGTGTTGAACCCTCTATTTCCTTCTCTTTTAACTCCATGTCGACCATGTGCAGATTAAAACCCTGGTTACATTTGACCAGGAACAGTCTGCCCAGCGAATACCATGGAGCCTGCGGACTGCTGACCGACCAGAAAATCCCATCCGCCGACTTGGAACTATTCGCACCAGTCGCGAATATGAGCCGGTTATTCGTGTCACCAGTTTCTTTGGCTAACATGGATTGCCCTTCCATCCAGGCAGGCTTTTTGGCACCGATTAGTTCCAGCAGGGTTGGTGCGATATCCAATCGCTGGGTATTACCGGAAATTGTTCCGGTATGCGTCATTCCTGGCATACGCAACATCATCGGCACACGCTGCAAGGGGTCGTGTTTGTAACCGTGATCTGAAGAGATGATAAAAATAGTAGAGTCCAACATGCCGCTTTGTTGAAGTAACTCGTAGGTCTCTTGTACATAAAGGTCAAAATCAATAATGGCATCGTCATAGCCATCATCTACCCAATCAAGGGGATAACTTTCCTCGGTTGAATAAATGCGCTTACGCGGTTTAAATCGGGTGCCATGCGTGCCCATCATATGTACATGAAGAAAAAAGGGCTGATGGCTTTCACCGATAAAACGCTGGATTTCAGTCATCCTGGCAGGGTCACGGATGAATCGTTTATCCGGTTTGTTAACCTCGGCCAGTGGGTCCATGATTGGCTTGTCTTTGGTGATCAGTTTAAACCGCTCTGATAAACGCTCGGATATCCGGCTTGTGAAAAGAGCGGTCGGGTTCAGGCCCGGATGCTTGCGTAACCACACAATCAGGTTGCCGCCGGTTTCCTCGACCTTGCGGAAATTCGTCTCGGAAAAACCATCTTGCATATTCAAGTCATAGGGATCGGCGTAATGCCGCATGCTGATATCAGCGTTGTAGTAGCCCAGCTTTTTGAGTATACCCGGCAAGTGCTGGAAACTGTCACGGCCACGCAGGACATCGGGCGGGTAAACAACTTTCGTTGTTGTGGGTAGTTTGCCGGTTAACAGGGAAACAACCGAACCACCAGTATCACTGGCATTGGCAAAATGGTTTTCAGCGATCAGAAACTCTTCTTTTACACTATCCAGAAAAGGCGTGGTCGGTCGTTCATAGCCATAAACCGACATATGTTCCGACCATACTCCGTCACTGGACAGGATGACAATATTGGGCAGTTCTTTATCCGCCACAAAACTGTCGTCCGTTTCATCCGCTGCTAATAAGACTGCCACCAGGATCACCGGAACACCGACCGCAAGAATTGCCAGTACGGTTCTGGCAGCGATAATCAGGTCTTTACCAATTTCGACTTGATACAACATGCCATGCAACCACTTGGCCGACTTGAATAGCAACACGGTGGTTAGTAAACGGTAAGCCCAGGCACCCGGTTCATGTGCGTTTCGAATCCCCCAGCCAAACAGTGTCAGCGTGAAATTATCAAACAGCAGCAAGGCTGCCATGGCCAGCAAGACGATCGTTGGCAGGAAAATCAATACCGAGGCGGTGAACCGGAGTTTTGTAAATCGGTCAGTCAGCCAGCCAAGGGTGATCAATGGTAGCGAAGCCAGCATAAGCAGGAGAGAAATTACCAGCGCTGTAGCAGATAGCAGCGCAACTCTTTCCCACAGGGAATACAAGGTCATGAATGATGGCTTGGTCGCAAAAAACAGCCATTCGGAGAATACCCATACGGTGGCCACAGAACAGATCAAAACTGCGATGCGTGTAAAACTTAACGATGACTTGTTGCTTCCTGAAGGCATGTTGATGAAATCAAGCCAGGCAAAAAACCTGGCTCAGGAAACGGTCACACCCGGCTTCACACAACAATACAGCGTGCGGTCGCCGTTGTTGACTTCCTGCTGCTGGCGGATCTCAAAATGCCGTTTCAGGTTGGCTTCCAATGATTCACGACTGTAATCCTTGTACTTGTCTTCCTTGTTACGCAACAGGGTTTCCACCTTGTCATCCCGGCGTGATACATATTCGATCACCAGCGTATCGGTAAGCCCTGCCAGCCAGTCAATAAACTCAGCCAGCGGAATATTTGCGGTGATAACAACGTGGTGTATCAGTGCCAGGCACAAAACGAGATCGGGCTTGCTGCGTGTCTGCAGGTCGCTGCGCTCGCGGTTGCGCCAACCCCAGTTGGGTGAAGGGTCCGCAAGGTTCTGCACTAAAGGTAAAATGTTTTCGGGTGTTTCCGGGTTCAGGAAAAGACGCTCGACGGCAACATGGTCGATATCCGTGGACACAACCTGTGAGCACTCTGCTGCTGCGATGCGCGAAAACTGGCCGGTGTTGCAGCCGATATCCCAGACGGTTTTCGGTTGCTCAGTAACAATGGCATTGCGAATGAATTCTTCTTTGCGAACGTGATCATCATCTGAATAATTATGAAACTCGGTATAGTCACCCCACTCCGAGCCAGTCGCTTCCCATTCAAGTTTTTTGACCAGCTTTTGCATCTTGCGCACGTTGACAAGGATCAGCTCACGATTAAAACCGGCAGATTTAAGGTTGGAGCGAACATTGTCTGATGAACCACCATAACGCCGATCCAACTTGGCTTGCAACCAGACGTGGCTCATTACGCCCTTGCGGAAACGATCGCGGAAACCAAACAGAGCAGATGCGGCCTGTACATCCACGCCGTTGATAGCGGAGCGCATGAACGGCTGGAAATTGGTGCCCTTGTACGCCTGCAGGTACAACGGAAACAGGAACATCTCGCAAAACTGCCGGTAACCAGACCAGGGTTCGCCTTCCGCTAGGATCTCAAATGATGGGATGTCTATAAACACCGGTTTGCGATTTACAAACTGGATGTTGTACGGGGTGGCGTCTTTCAGCGTAAAGCCGTTACTGACCGCGCGTTCTACCAGGTGCAACTGCAGGCTGGCTGCAGCCTTTAACATGCTGAAAGTCCATTCGTAGGGATAGCTGATGACGGGGACCGGGTCGTGCTCGAGGAAGCCGGCCCATTGGGTTTTCAGCTCATCCGGCAAGGGGTTCTCTTCAGCGCTTATCTCACGGGTACCGATCACTTTGCCGGATTCGGCCAGTTTCCTGTAAAACGGCTTTTCCAGTAACTTCCGGTAGGTTTCCAGCGCGGGATCACTCAAACCACGGAATACCCGGTCTTCAAAGTGATATACACGGCCGTCGCGGTCGCGGAATGAACCGGCGTTAACCTCGGCCATTGAATTAGTCATGAAGGGATTACTCCTGGGTACTTCAGGCCGATTCGTCTTCGGTTTCTTCCTTCTTGGCCATGCCAAACGCTGCTCTGAGCTTATGCCAGTACAGCTTGATCGCCACGCCGACTGCGGCAATACCGCCGAGGATGACCTGCAACAGCATGCTGCCGGTACCGGGATCAAGATAGGCCACAGCATCGGTGAACATCAATAACAATAAAACGGTGATAAAAATTCTCATAAATATATCTCTTTAAGAGTTATTTCCAGACCTTCTCCGTAGCCGGAAAAAGTCCTTCAATAAAGTAGAGCATTCGTCTGCAAGACAACCGCCATCAACCAGCGGAGCGTGATTGTGGGCATGATTGCTCAAAAGGTCAAACTTTCCGCCGGCGGCACCTGTTTTGGGATCGCTCGCGCCGAACACTATTCGATCTAAACGGGCGTGGATCATGGCGCCTGCGCACATCATGCAAGGCTCAAGTGTCACATACAAACTGCAAGCGGTCAGGCGATGGTTGCCAAGTGCGATCCCGGCTTCACGCAAGGCTATAATTTCTGCATGTGCAGATGGATCGTGCAGGCCAATATTGCGGTTCCATCCTCGGCCTATGACTTTTCCATCCCTTGACAATAACGGCGCCGACCGGAACCTCTTCTTCCTCACCCGCCCGCCGGGCCAGTAACAGGGCCTCGTTCATCCAGGCTTCGTCGGATGTATCGATGGTTTCAACAGTCTCAAGCGTCATTTCCTAAGTATACTCATAATGTTGTGTTTCAAATCGCCGTGGCATTTTAACGTATATTCCAGGGATATTCATTGGCTAAGTTCTATAAAATACCGGTTTGGATGTTGATGCCCGGATAATGAAGGCTGGATAATTGAGCCCGGTAAAAAGCAAACTGCAACTTTTATTCCTGCCGCTGGCATTATGTGGCTTTGCTGTTGCACAACCCGTCTACAACCTGCTGCTGCAAACACCCGTGTTTCTTGTGGCGCGTCAAAACACAGCAATAGATGTCTGGGGCCTGGTACTCGTACTGAGTGTTGTGCTGCCCGTGATATTGGTTTTGCCCGCCCTTGCTGACCCAACGACGCTGGCCTGTTTTCTCCTCTTCGTGGTGCTGGGCCATCAGCAGTGTTTTTGCAGCTTTGTTTGTTGCCCAGTTGTTGCAGGAAAGCCTGGGCTGCGTTTTCGTTGTTGTATATTGGTTTGGCAGCCGTATCCGGAATTGCCATTGCCTGGGCCCTGTTGTTTTCACGCTGGTCGGTCCTGGGTACTGTGTTGGCCGCACTGGCTGTTCTATTCCCTGTATGGTTTTTACTGTTTTCCCCGGTTCTGGATCAGGTCGACAACTACGCAGTGGTCCCGACGGACCGAAACAACCCCGATCAACCGCTTGCGGATATTGTTTTCGTATTACTCGATGAACTGCCATTGGCCACCCTGGTTGATGGCAATGGCCAGATAGATAAATCCTTGTTCCCCGGCTTTGCGCGTCTGCAATCCATGTCCAACTGGTATTTCGATACCACATCGGTGTCTGATGGAACGGGTGCAGCAGTACCTGCAATTTTGACCAGCCGCTACCCGGAAGAAAAAAGTGCGGGACTGACAGTTGCTACTCAACCGGTCAACCTGTTCACGATTTTGCGTCATCACTATGCCTACAACGTGGCGGAGGCTGTCACCCGCTTTTGTCCGCAAGTTTTGTGTCCAAGGGTGGGGCCAGGTTTTTACAGCAGGACCAAGGCCTTGCTGCTGGATATGACGGCTATCTATCTGCATCGCGTGGTTCCGGATCGCTGGGCTGTCGGTCTGCCGAATGTTACCAACAACTGGAGCGGATTTTTTGCCGAACGCCAGGTGTTTTTCCCCGAGGGCTGGCTACAACACGCCGGTGCACAGACCGAGATAGACCGGCCGGGTTATTTCAACCGGTTCACGGACTCAATCCAAAAAGGTGATAAACCCGTACTCAACTTCATGCACATTTTGTTCCCCCATGAGCCCAATGCTTACTTGCCCGGCGGTGAGAACTACGGCCTGGTCTGGATGCGGGGCCAGATGAAGGAGCTCTGGGGATGACGTGGAATGGGGTGTTATCAGCGGTAAACAGCGTCACGTTTTACAGGTGCAATACTCTGATCAGCTTTTGAATAATTTGCTCGACCATTTACAGAAACAACGCATGCTGGATGAAAGCCTGGTCATCGTTGTAGCCGACCATGGCATCAGCTTTGCGCTCAATGATACGCGCCGCGCGCTGTCCGACATCAACAAGGCCGCCCTGCTCAGGGTACCAATGTTCATCAAACTGCCCGGGCAGGTTCAAGGGCAGCGTGTAGAACGCCAGGTCATGACAATAGATATTCTTCCTACCTTGCTGGCAACACTTGGTTTTTCGAGTGAATCACTGGAATTGGATGGCATTGACCTGAGTGCAGCCCCATCCAACCAACCGCGCCAGAGATATGCTAATTCTCACCTTGACCGTCCGCTTAAAAAGCTGGACGAAGCTGAGCTCGATATCAGCAAGCTGGTGGCTGAAACCCGCAGACAGTTAAAACTCAATGACCCGGCGCGCGCACTGTGGGAAATTGGCCCCTACGATAAATTTCGCGGTCAGGCCATGGAGACGGTTTGTGAAAAATCACCCACGGACATCACGGCCAATTATGAGGATTTCAGCCCGCTGCCCAATACAAACCCGCAGGATGCCCTTCCCGCCTACGTGGTAGGAACTTTCACGGGCAAGAACGTAGTTACGGATTCAAAACCATTTCTGATCACAAGTAATGGCCTTATTGTTGCCTCAGGTTATACCTGGGCCTGGGATATTCATCCCATATTTTTCGCTCTGGTGGAACCGAAATACGTAAAACAAAAAGACTGGAATCCAAAAGCCTGGTTACTGGAAGGTGCTCAATGTCTTGGGGAAACCGAGTAGTGATCACTCCCACTCAATGGTGGCAGGCGGCTTCCCTGATATGTCATAGACTACACGAGATATACCAGATATCTCATTGATTATTCTTAAGGATACTTTCTCAAGAAACTCATAAGGCAGACGCGCCCAGATGGCTGTCATAAAATCGACGGTCTCGACAGCACGCAGGGCAACCACCCATTCATAACGACGTTGATCACCGACCACGCCCACTGATTTGACCGGCAGGAACACGGCAAAAGCCTGGCTGACGCTGTCGTAAAGATCGTGATTGCGTAGCTCTTCGATGAAGATATGGTCGGCCTGGGCCAGTGGCTGCAGGTACTCCTCGCGCACCTCGCCGAGGATACGGACACCCAGCCCCGGGACCGGGGAACGGGTGACGGTGCACCATTTCAGGTGCCAGACCCAACTGCATTCCAATGCGACGAACCTCATCCTTGAATAACTCACGCAGGGGCTCGATCAGTTTCATCTGCATGTAATCGGGCAGTCCACCCACGTTGTGATGCGATTTGATCACATGCGCTTTGCCGGTACGGCTACCGGCGGATTCAATTACATCGGGATAAATTGTGCCCTGCGCCAGCCATTTCACATCGTGGTCCGAGCGGGTACAGTCTTTGGCCTGTTCTTCAAAAATATCGATAAACAGGTTGCCGATGACCTTGCGCTTCTGTTCCGGGTCTTCAACACCTGCAAGCCCGGCGAGAAAACGCTCGCGAGCATCCACACGGACAACATGAACACCCATATGCCGATCGAAAGTTTCCATTACCTGGTCGCCTTCCTTGTAACGCAGCAGGCCGGTGTCGACAAAAATACAGGTTAACTGGTCGCCGATGGCTTCATGTAACAAGGCTGCAACGACGCTGGAATCAACACCACCCGACAAGCCCAGCAGTACATGATCGTCGCCGACATCCCGGCGTACATGTTTGATGGCGTCTTCAATGATATTGGCTGCAGTCCAGCGTGCATCACAATGACAGATATCGAGTACAAAACGCTGCAGAATTTCTTTACCGCTGGTGGTGTGGGTCACCTCCGGGTGAAATTGCACGCCATAATAATGGCGTGTTTCATCAGCAATGGCGCAAACGGGTGCCGAGGCTGTACTGGCAACCAGTTCAAACCCCTGCGGCAGTTGAGTCACTTTATCACCGTGACTCATCCACACATCAAGCAGCCCATTGCCGCTATCACGCTGACGGTCAGCGATGCCATTGAATAGCTCTGAGCCGCGTACCAGTTCGACTTCCGCGTAACCGAATTCCTTTTCATCAGACGGTTCAACCACACCACCCAGCTGGGCTGCCATGGTGTGCAGACCGTAGCAAATACCGAGAACCGGTACCTGCATATCAAAAACAATGGCTGGAGCCTTGGGCCCATCTTCTGTGGTTGCAGATTCAGGGCCACCAGAAAGAATGATGCCCTGTGGTTTGAATTCCGCTATTTCCTCTTCGGTGACATCCCATGGCCAGATTTCACAATAAACACCGATTTCGCGGATACGACGGGCGATTAATTGCGTGTATTGGGAACCGAAATCCAGTATCAGTATTCGATGCTGGTGGATGTCCTGTGTCATTTGCTATTAGCCCAGTTTGTAATTAGGTGCTTCTTTGGTGATCTGCACGTCATGTGCATGGCTTTCGCGTACACCCGCATTGGTGATACGCACAAACTTCGCCTCTTCACGGAATCGATCAATGGTGTTACAGCCCATATAACCCATGGAAGAGCGCAGTCCACCGACCAGTTGATGAATCACGCCGGACAAGGGTCCCTTGTAAGGCACGCGGCCTTCGATACCTTCGGGTACCAGTTTGTCAGCCGATACATCCATCTGGAAATAACGATCCCTGGAACCTTCCTGCATGGCACCCAGCGAACCCATGCCACGATAGGACTTGTAGGAACGTCCCTGGAACAGTTCAACTTCTCCGGGCGCTTCCTCTGTTCCGCCAAATAATCCGCCAATCATCACCGTCGATGCGCCTGCGGCGATGGCCTTGGCCACATCACCGGAAAACCGTATACCGCCATCGGCGATACAAGGCACCCCTTTTTTGGCCAGTGCAATGGCCACATTATTAACTGCGGTGACCTGCGGCACACCCACACCGGCGACCATGCGAGTGGTACAAATGGAACCCGGTCCCTGGCCAACCTTGACTGCATCTGCGCCGGCTTCCACCAGCGCCAGTGCACCCTCAGCGGTGGTCACGTTGCCACCGATAACCTGTACGTCGGGAAAATGTTTTTTTACCCAGCTGACCCGATCCAACACACCGCGGGTATGGCCATGTGCCGTGTCAACGATAATCACATCCACGGCAGCCTCTACCAGTGCCGAGATTCGATCCTCGGTATCGCCACCCACACCAACTGCCGCGGCAACCAGCAAGCGCTCACGGGAGTCCTTGGCAGCATTCGGGAAGTCGGAGGATTTCTGGATATCTTTAACGGTGATCAGTCCGCGCAATTCAAAACTGTTGTTGACCACCAATACCTTTTCGATGCGGTGGCGATGGAGCAATTCCAATACCTCATCCTGGCTGGCATTTTCGCTGACCGTTACCAGGTCTTCCTTGCCAGTCATGATGTTGCGCACCGGGTCATCCAGGTGACGTTCAAAACGCAGATCACGTGCGGTTACGATACCCACCAGATCACTGCCATCCACGACGGGCACACCGGAGATATTGTGCCGGTGGGTGATATCCAGCACTTCGCTTATGGTGGTGTTCGGTCCAACAATGATCGGATCCTTGATGACACCTGCCTCGTATTTTTTAACAATCCGGACCTGTTCTGCCTGGTTTTCCAGGCTCATATTCTTGTGGACTACACCGATACCGCCTTCCTGGGCCATGGCAATCGCCAGGCGCGCCTCGGTCACAGTATCCATGGCTGCTGACATCAGCGGCACATTCAGATTCAATTCTTTGGTTAAGCGGGTTTCCAGGGCAACGTCTTTTGGCAGCACGTCAGAGTAAGCCGGAACAAGGGATACATCATCGAAGGTGAGGGCTTCACCGATTACTTTCATGGCAGGTGCACTCCATATTGAATATGGCAACGCCCGGATCAGACCGGGCGCGTTAGCAGGTTATTATAGCCCCGGGACGCGCTGAATAACAGACAGTATTACCGCTCCCACACTAACTCACCATCTAACCAGGTCTGCAGGACTTTGGTCGCGTGGATCTCGGATGCGTCCACTTCAAATATGTTTTTATCGAGAACGATGAAGTCAGCACGTTTCCCGGACTCCAAAGAACCAACACTCTTTTCCATGAAACCTGAATAAGCTGCATCCAGGGTAAACCCACGCACGGCTTCCTCACGGCTCAGGTTCTGCTTTGGATACCAGCCTCCTTCCGGCCAGTCTTTTGCGTCCTGGCGCGTGACTGCGGCGTGAATCCCCAGCATTGGGTTAACCTGCTCGACCGGAAAATCTGAACCCAGCGCGAGTCGCGCGCCACTATCCAACAAGGAACGCCAGGCATAGGCGTATAACATGCGCTCCGGACCCAGGCGGTCGCCGATCCAGTACATATCACTGGTGGCGTGGGTCGGTTGCATGGCAGCAATGATTTTTAGCTGTGAAAACCTGGGGATGTCGGCAGCGGTTAGCGTCTGTGCATGCTCGACACGATGCCTGCCGGGATTATCCGGGTGCCGCGCCATGCTGGCTTCCAGTGCATCCAGTGCCACCCGGTTACCACGGTCACCGATGGCGTGCACACCCACCTGAAACCCGCAGGCCAGCGCCTTGTCGATATTGGCTTCAAGGTCTTCGGGGGGCATGAACAACAGACCGGAATTACCGGCATCATCAGAGTAATCTGTCAGCATGGCTGCGCCACGACTGCCCATGGCACCATCTATGTACAACTTGACTGCACGCATAAACAAGCGCCCGGATTCATCATCCACCAGGCCATTCCCGCACAACCAATCCAGCGTTTCACCTGCACCATCGGTAAATGCATAGACGCGGGTCGGGAACTGCCCTGCCCTGATAAACTGCTGGTACATTTCCAACACCGGTTTGGAAATCCCCATGTCATGTACACCGGTTAAACCCAGGCTTACCATTTGCTGCAGCGCCAGTTTGAGGGAGGCCTGCAGCAGTTCACTTGATGTTTCCGGCACAATTTTCCTCACCATCTCCATCGCTCCATCAACCAGCACACCACTGGCGTGTCCACTGGCATCCCGATAGATGAACCCACCCTGCGGTTGCCAATCACCGCCTAAATTCCGGTCAACCAGGGCCAGTGCAGCGCTATTGGCCCAGCCTGCATGACCGTCAATCCGGCGTAACCAGACGGGACGATCAGGAAACGCTACATCCAGGTCCTGGCTGGTTGGAAATTCCTTGACCGGCCAGTCGTTCTGATCCCAACCCCTTCCAAGCAGCCAGTCGCCCAGCGGCAGGTTCTGAGCGTGCTCACGCAATTTGTGAATGATTTCCTCTTTGCTGCCCGTATTGCGCAATTGTGCCTGGCTGAGACTGAGCGCAAGGCCATAGAGATGGGCGTGGGAATCGATCAGACCCGGAATGACCGTCTTGCCATTTAGATCTATATGCCTGGCATTGGGAAAAGCATCCAGCATGTCCTGTTCCCCGCCAACATTGTGGATTCTGCCTGAACTATCAAACAGCATCGCATCAGCCGTCGAAAAGCCGGTATCCATCGTATAAATCCTGGCATTGTGTATCAGTATTTTCTCGAACTGTTCCTGGTCAGGCGCACGCCCGGCCATTTCCTGCGGCGGATGTTCGACCTGTGGAGGTGGCTCTCCATTACAGCCTGCAAAGACCAATACGATGAACATGTACGAAATTTTCTTAATCACAGGCAACTCCAGGATCATTCAATCAGACAAGATGAGGCAGGACAGATGACAGCCATGAGTTTATCATCTGCTCATGAAATCTGACGAGCTTCTGCAAAATATTCCAGCGGGTAATATCTACACCCCCAGCGAACTGAACCATGAGGCCAGGCTGCACCTCGAAGCCGGTTTTGGCCGTATCTGGATCGAAGGTGAGCTTTCCAATCTGAGCCGTCCCGCATCCGGGCATATCTATTTTTCCCTGAAAGACGACAAGGCCCAGATCAGCTGCGCCCTGTTCCGCTCCAATACCTACGGTATGGGATTCAAGCCGGAAAACGGCATGCTGGTGCGGGCGCGTGGTCGTGTCAGCCTGTATGAAGCACGTGGTAACTACCAGCTGATTGCTGACTCGCTGGTGCGCTCCGGTGAGGGCCTGTTGAGAGCAAGGTTTGAACTGCTGAAAAACAACCTGGCCAGCGAAGGCCTGTTTGATGAAGCTAAAAAAAAGGCCCTGCCCGCCTTCCCGCTGCGCATTGCCGTTATAACCTCTCCATCCGGTGCAGCACTAAGAGATATTCTGAATGTATTAGAACGTCGCTGGCCCTTGGCTGCAGTGCGAATTTATGGTGTGCCCGTGCAAGGCAATGAAGCCGCACCCGCTATCGTAGATGCATTGGCTGCGGCCAACAAACACAACTGGGCACAGGTGATTGTGACCGGACGTGGTGGCGGCTCACTCGAAGACCTGTGGGCCTTCAATGAAGAATCGGTTGCACGTGCGATTTACGCTTCAGACTTGCCGGTGGTTTCGGCAGTCGGCCATGAAATAGATTTCAGCATCAGTGACTTTGTGGCTGATTTAAGAGCGCCAACACCATCTGCTGCGGCAGAACTGATCTCACCGGACCAGCGCGTCCTGAAACAGAACCTGTCTGCACTCAGCAACCGCTTGGAGCAACGCAGCTTGTACCTGTTGCAGCGTTTGTCCCAGAAACTGGATCACCTGGCACACCGTTTGCGGCAACAACACCCGGGCCAACGCCTGGCCCAGCATCGCAAAATGCTGAAGCAGGCCAGTCACCGCCTGCAACTGGCCGCCACACGTATCGTTCCCGAACGCCGTCGGCATTTGCAGGAACTAACACGCCACCGATTGCTGCCGGCAGGAAACCGAATCGTGCCGGAGCGCCAGCGTATTTTGCAGAATCTCGCCCGCACGCTGAATGCAGTCAGCCCGCTGCCTACCCTGGCACGCGGTTATGCCATCGTTACCGATGCACAATCCGGCACGGCGATCAGTTCTGTCAAAGCGGTGCTGCCGAAACAGGCCTTAATAACGCAGCTAAGTGACGGTCAAATTCGCTCCAGTGTTGAAGAGGTCAACGACAAGACCTTGTCCGGAAAATAACTATTTTCTGTTGATAACGGAGAGATAAAGCTCGGAAGTCGCAAGATCCGCAAATGAATAATTCTGTAATTCTGCAGTGTATTCAACCATGTTGCTATTGCGTAAAGCGACCCGCCAGGGTTCAAAATTCATAGCCCGCAACTCGGCCTCAAAACCATTCACGGTGATGCGATTAAGCTCCGTGTACCACTGCCAGTATTGCTCTGGTGTCGCGATGTCTCCCGACCGGTCCATCAGTTCCGGTTGCGTGTTGAGAACTTTTTCACGCAACGCTTCTGCAGGGATTTTCAGGTGCAGGTACGGGTCGTCAAAGAACTCACCCAGATGGTTTCCGACCGGCCCGTAGAACAATCCCGGATGAACAAAAAACAAACCGCCGGGTTTGAGTACCCGCTTTATTTCAAGCAATGTCTTTTTGTAACCGCCGGTAATGTGCTCAAGTGAGCCCCAGGAAAGAACAACATCGAAGTAATCATCCGCATACGGGATTTCATTGCCATCTGCGACTTTGAATTCAAGCCTGGGATCATCCAGCACTTCGGCGGGTACATGATTGGAAGCCACAATAGCCGGCAAGCGTTCAAAACCCTTGAAGGGATCTATACCCACCAGCAATTCAGGTTGGCAGCGAAGGAAAACGGCCAGATCGATAATTCCGTCACCACAACCCACATCCAGAATCTTACCCTTGAGCTGTGGGGAATCGCCCAGCATCATGTTAATAACGACTCTTGAAGCATGATCAAAATGCCGGAAAAACCAGTCATCATGCTGTTTGTTCCATGAAAGCTCACTAATCCGGCACTTGCCATCCAGCGACTTGATTTGCCATTCCGGTCGATTCAAGGAATCTTCGTTATCGGTATCTTCCAACGTAACCGGCAAAAATACTTCATGATGGAGGACAGCCTCGTCATTGGCATTGCTCCATGCAAGCAGATCGAAGAAATAGTCACCCGCAGGCAGATTCAAACCCGGCAATTTCACACTGGCCTGGTAGCTCCCCTGCGGCAACCAGGCGACATCAATACCCTGCTGGCGAATATGACAGGAGTACAACTCCTGACCGGAACGTACATCGCGGATACGTAATTGAAAATCAATATCAAAAAGAATGAGGTCTTCGACTCGAATGTCAGCCTGAAAGGTCGGTTTCCGGCCTGGTGTCTGGGTGAACTTCTCAATCTGCATTTATCGGGCTTTTGTTAAAACAACAAATCGTATCGTTTCATAGTTACGGGATGATTGACAGCCTGATTTCGGTCGTAAATCAGATTTCTGAAAATCCGGTTAACCCTTTTCTCCTCCTGCCTGCGTATTAATTCAATACGTAAGAAAGTTTTTCAAAAACCAGGAGTAAGAAATGAAAATTCAATCACTGCTAATCACGCTTTGCATCACTACGCTCACAGCCTGCGCTGTTGATAAAAATGATAATACGCAAGTCGCCGCCAGTCCCGAATCAGAGACACGCATCGAGGCTCGGACACGCGAACTGGCCGACCAGTCCACCATTGGCCCAGGCTCAATCGTAGCCATGCCCATGCCGGCGGAAGAAAAAACAGAGAGCGAAGTCGGTGTAGCCGAAATCCTTGCACGCCGAAACTCCCCTGCTGTGTTGTACGAACATGATGCAGTAGCAGCAACAAAACATATGTCCGGCGACCGCATGCTGGTCGGGAAACACAGCCAGGCCCTGGCCGGCGTGGTTTCCCCTGCCATGACGCAGAACTACATCCGTCATGCTGTTGAGCCGCTGTACCGTGAAAATTATCAGCACATCGAAAGTCAGAATATTTACCGTGTTGCCAATGACCCCGTTTCCACATTTTCAATTGACGTGGATACCGGCGCCTATTCCAATATGCGCCGCTGGCTGAACCAAGGGCAATTGCCGCCCGAGGATGCCGTGCGGGTTGAGGAGTTTATCAACTACTTCAGTTACGACTACCCGTTACCGAAAAACAAGCAGGTACCCTTCCAGGTCAGCACCGAAATCGCCCCCACGCCATGGAACGCAAACACCCGCTTGCTACGCATTGGCATCCAGGGCTACAAGGTTCCCAAGGCACAGTTGCCGGCTTCCAACCTGGTATTCCTGATCGATGTATCCGGCTCCATGAGTTCTTCTGACAAACTACCGCTGCTGCAACAGGCCCTGACCATGCTGGTCGGACAACTCGAAACACGCGACAGCATCAGCATGGTCGTCTACGCCGGTGCATCAGGCGTTGTGCTTCCACCCACACACGGCAATCGCAAAGCAGACATCCTGGCCGCACTGCAACAACTACGGGCAGGCGGTTCCACCAACGGCGCTGCCGGCATCCAGCTTGCCTACCAGATGGCCCAACAGAACTTCATCCCAAACGGCATTAACCGCGTCATCCTCGCCACCGATGGTGACTTCAATGTCGGTCTTGCCAGCACCGAGGAACTGATCGACCTGATCCAGCGCAAACGCAAAGCAGGCATCGCCCTGACCACGCTGGGTTTTGGCAGCGGCAACTACAACGACCATCTGCTGGAACAACTGGCCGACGAAGGCAACGGCAACTACGCCTATATCGACCGTCTCAGTGAAGCGCAAAAAGTACTCACGGAAGAACTGTCCGCAACCCTGCTGACCATCGCCAAGGACGTCAAAATACAGATCGAATTCAACCCGGCCCAGGTATCCGAATACCGCCTGATCGGCTACGAAAACCGCATGCTCAACGAAGAAGACTTTGCCAATGACAAGGTAGACGCAGGCGAGATCGGCGCCGGACACCGGGTCACAGCCCTGTATGAAATCAGCCTCACCGGCAGCAGCGGACAACGCCTGCCCGCTCACCGCTATCAATCCAACGAAAGCAGTGACGAACGCAGCACTGATTCATTCAACAACGAACTTGCCCACCTGCGTATCCGCTACAAATTACCCAACGAGTCAGTATCAAAGCTGATCCAGTCACCGGTAATGGATAGCGGCATCAACGCCCGCGGCGGCGACAGCTTCAACTTCGCAGCATCCGTCGCAGCATTCGGCCAGAAGTTACGCGGCGGTAAATACCTCGAAGACTTCAGCTACGACGACATCGCCCAGCTGGCCCGCACCTCCAGGGGCAATGACCCACACGGTTACCGCAGTGAGTTCATGCAACTGGTTAACCTGGCCAACACTTTGGATCAAACAGCAAATGTTACTCAAAACGTGGCTGGAGGCTGAATTCCGCACAGGCCCGGGGTGGGTTATGTACAGGATGTACGGTACTTCGCGACAGAGCACATGGATGTGCGGCGCGAAGCCTTTCAGGTCTGCACAGCCTAACGAGTATTTTGTGCCACCCCGGGCCCAACACCATTTATCACAATCTGGAAAAGAGCCCAATCTTCAGCTACACGGAAGCGTGAGGAGATCCCGGATAATGCTTCGCATTTCCGGGACGACTTTGTCGCTTGGCGAACTCATCCGAATCAGCTACGCTCCCCACATGCGGGAGATCTCTGACGAACAACTAATGCAACAATACGCAAAAGGTGACGCAAAGGCCTTCGACGAACTCTATGCCCGCCACCGCGCCCCCCTCTACCGCTATTTCAACCGCCAGGTAAACGACGCCGCCACCGCCAACGACCTGTACCAGGGTGCCTGGGAAAAAATCATCAAGGCAAGAGGCAAATACCGCCCCACTTCACCATTCACCGCCTGGATGTATCGAATCGCCCACAACCACCTGGTCGACCATTACCGACGTTCACAACCGGCCGATTCGGTAGAAACGGAAACACTGCCCGATAATAATCCCGGTCCCGCACAGGATGTGATCGATGGCGAGCAAAACAAACAATTACGGATTGGCATCATCAATCTGCCCGAAGAACAACGAAGCACGCTACTGCTAAAACTTGAAACCGGCCTGAAAATGGAGGAAATTGCCAGGGTAACCGGGGTCAGCAGGGAAACAGTCAAAAGCCGCCTGCGTTACGCGGTTAACAAACTCAAACGGAGCCTGGTTGAATGAACACTATTCACAACAATGGCGAAAATGATAAATCTCTAAGCGAGGGACTGGACAAACTCAGCCATAAGTACGGTTTGCTGGAACAGGATGAGCCGCCGGAATTACTGGACCAGGCCATCTTAAACAGCGCTCATCGTGCGGTAGAGAAAAAACCGCACTGGATGAAGTTCGGCTGGCTGCACGGACTGACCACGGCCGCGGTCTTCGTACTGGCATTTTCCATCATCCTGAACCAACGCGAACCTGTGCCGGATTATGAAACCGGTTTGAGGAACAACGAACCCGTACGTTTACAACGCCAAAAAGTTGCCAAAAAGCAATCAGACAGTCAATTTGAAGACAAGTCAAAAGAACTGAGCAAGGAGATAGCAGTAAAAAGCGACCACCGGACGGAGGTGCTTCAGAACAGCCCCGCTGCCGCCGCACCTGTAAGCGCAGCATTAGAAAATACCCCCGAGGAACTGGCCGAACAACCGGCACTGGAAGCCCAGCGCTCCCTGTATGTCCGTGATGATTTGCAAGGTAAAAGCGAGCGTACGGATAAAGATACACCGACAAGAGAATTACAACTTGAAGAAGAACTTGTAGACGAGACTGATTTGATGGCTGATTCTCCCGAAGTCAGTAATTTCTACGAGGTGGCCAGCCCTGCCCTGGTTGGCGAAACAGCAACAAGTGAAATGAAGGCGCAGGTCAGAACAGATTCTGAGGCAGAGCAGATACTACAGGCCATCATCAAGTTAAAACAAAGTGGCAACGAGAGCTGGAAATCAGAACTGGAATCATTTAAGGAAAACTACCCCGACTACCCGTTGCCGGAAGAGCTCACAGACTAATGCTGACACTAAAAGATCCGGCTTCATTTGAGGAAATCATCAAAAAAAGCCGTTTTATCACCCATGCTGCCCGCGTTACGTCACAGGCTGAATCGCTGGATTTCTACGAGTCTGTCATTGACCCGCAAGCGACGCACAATTGCTGGGCATGGCGGATCAATTTCCAGGTTCGCTCCAGTGATGACGGGGAGCCTTCCGGTACGGCAGGCCGGCCAATGCTGAATGTTATAGAGCGTCGTAATCTGGAAAATGTCATGGTGGTGGTGACCCGCTATTTCGGCGGTATCAAGCTCGGTGTTGGCGGGTTGGTGCGGGCTTATTCAGGATCTACCGCAAAGTGCCTGGACAGGGCCGGTATAGTTGAGCTTTTTACCCTGTCGGAGTACACCATCAAAGCTGCTTTTGAATGGACTTCAAACGTGCATGGACTACTGAATCAGTTCGGTGCGGAAAAGTTGGATGAAAATTATGATAACGAAGGGATGGTGCTTAAAATCCGCTGTCGCCAAGCCGATTACGGAAAGCTTTCATCCCGTCTGCGCGATGCCAGTCGTGGGCAGGTTAAAATCTTCAAGAATTGATAGTTAAACTAATTCCCGGCAGGCTGGTTGCGTAATCTGCACCCATCAGCAGCGAGGGCGTATAAAAACCACCTTCAACATCATTTTCCAGCAAATACTCCACGATACCCAGGCTGGCCGTTACTGTTACATCGTAACCATCCGGCGTTGTCATGGTCGCCGACACACTACGACCATCGGCGCTGCTGACCTCACCCCATAATTGCATTTGTGAGTCCTTACGTGCACCAAGCTCCGGACCGGTGACAGACTTCTCAATACGTCTCTTCATCACATTTTGTACCCATTGCATGGACAACAAGGGTTTAACCATGCGCAGGCGTTTCATACGCAAAATGGCCGAAGGCGGTGCTGCCATATAAACCTCGATATCCGGCACGCCGGTACTGATGTATGCGGTAAAGACATCTCCCCAGGGAATTGTGACCGCCAGGCGCTTGCCGTGCTTGAACCGGATTTCGCGTGTCTTCCAGGCCAACGGTACCCACTTCAGTTTTCCATCCCGACGCACGCAACCACCACCCGCCAGACCTTCAACGCTGGTTTTCGCCGTGCCCGGACTCTTTTTGCCGCCGGATTCAAACGCCAGCATCATGGTCGTGGCTGCCGGTAAAGCGTTTACCAATGTGGCCGCCAGGCAATCGGTAGGCACCACGTCAAAACCAACACCGGGCATCAGTACGATATCAGCACGCCTGGCTTCATCTGACTGCCGGTTAGCATTGGCAAACACGCTGATCTCACCGGTAATATCCAGGTAGTGGCAGCTATTTTTCAGACAGGCTTCAATCATCGGCTGACTGGTCGCTGAGAACGGACCGGCACAATGCAACACGGTTGAGACCCCTTTCAGTGCATCGTTTAGCGCAGCCCTGTCATCCAGGTCAAAAATGAGACTGTCAAAGCCGGTTTCCTCAGCGAGTGCTTCGATGGTCTCTCGACTTCGTCCGGCCAGTATTGGCTTTAAGCCCCGCTTTTTGGCCTGCTTTGCAATCAGCCGACCCGTGTAACCGTTCGCTCCGTAGATCATCCATTTCTTATTCATTGTTTGTTATGTCCCTATGCTGACCCGTGAAGGTGTCTTAAAACAACGATCCTTGTTGTCGCTCTATGCCGTCGGATACCCTGGGTTTGTCTGATTTGACTTTGCCTGGCTCAGGTTTTGAGGGCCTGAGTTTGACTGGCCCGGGCTCAATTGATCTGGGTTCGATTGAACTGGGCTTTGAGGCCGACGTGAATTCTGCCTCGGTCGTACTTTGATGCCCAATTGGCCGCTTATTAACAAGTTTGACCAGGTTGCCGAGGGTACAATTGGCTTCCAGGTCGTGGCGCAATGTTTGCTTTTTGTGAATTCGATAGGAGTTTCTGCGGCCATTTTTTGTAACACTGACCATGCCGCCGTCCTGTAAATCGCGTACAATTTTTTGTACCGCCCGTTCGGTAATGCCAACACTTGCTGCAACGTCACGCAACCTGGCTTCGGAATCACGTGCGAGACAGACCAGGACGTGGCCATGATTACTAAAAAGCGTCCAGTTACTCATGCAATAGTCACCTGGTAAGCGAGAGTTAGATGAATTATATTTCGTGTTTACCAATTCTGCAATCACTGAAACAAGATAAAGGATAGTGATGATCAAAACGACAACCCAGGCAGTCACCCAGGCATGGCGTGAATTTTTACGACTGGAATCAGCGGGTGGCCTGATTCTCGTATCTGCAGCAGTTTTCGCGCTCGTATTGGCTAACTCACCGCTGGCCGACCTTTACAATGGCGTGCTAAGTCTTAAACTGACCATCACGGTAGAAAATTTCGGTGTCAGCAAACCGTTACTTCTTTGGATCAATGATGGTTTGATGGCGGTGTTTTTCCTGCTGGTCGGGCTGGAATTAAAACGTGAAGTGGTTGAAGGCCAGCTTTCCAGCGCGGATCAGATAGTCCTGCCCGCACTGGCTGCCATCGGCGGTCTGGCAGTGCCGGCGGTGATCTATTGGATGATTAATAAGGACAACCCGCAAGGGATCAACGGCTGGGCGATCCCTACCGCCACAGACATCGCCTTTTGCCCTCGCGATACTGAGCCTGCTGGGCAGCCGGGTCCCGGCCAGCCTGAAAGATATTTCTGACAACCATTGCAATTTTTGACGACCTCGCTGCCATCATCATTATCGCGGTATTTTATTCTGTGGATCTGAGCACAGTCTCTCTGGCGGCAGCAGGTGCAGGCATTGTCGTACTTTTTATACTGAATCGAATAGGTGTGCAAAGTCTTGCAGCTTATCTCATAGTTGGTCTGTTCATCTGGTTGTTCGTACTTAAATCCGGTGTTCATGCAACTCTTGCCGGAATTGTAGTTGCGGCATTTATCCCGCTGAAAAGCTGCGATGACCATTCGCCGGCACGCCACCTCGAACACATTCTGCACCCTTGGGTCGCCTTTGGTGTTTTGCCTATATTTGCTTTTGCCAACGCAGGCGTCTCATTTGCCGGAGTAAGCAGTGATGCCGTGTATGGGACAGTCTCAATGGGCATTGCGGCGGGTTTGTTTATTGGCAAACAGGTAGGTATATTTGGTATAACTGCCCTGGTGGTGGGATTGGGTTTGGCCAAAAAGCCCGAGGGATCCAGTTGGGCCATGTTGTATGGCATCGCGCTGATATGCGGTGTGGGATTCACAATGAGCCTGTTTATTGGCAGCCTGGCATTCGAACATGGCGGGTTTGCTCAAGCCACCGCACTCAGAATTGGCGTCATTGCCGGCTCGGTGGTTTCCGGTTTTTGTGGCTGGCTGGTTCTGCATATTAGCCTGCCAAAAGCTCAGGCAGACGTTCAGTAAGATAGATAGATCAACACCATCTGACTGAATGACCGCCAGCTGTGCTCAGGGCAACCATTCGAAGCCACCTCTTCAAGACTCGCACAATTCGCAGGGAGTTGGGTATTCCTCCTGAGACCGTGAGCCGACAGGAAGTCGGCGACCGAGCGAGCCAGGGATGGCCTTGAAGCGTGTCTCAGGAGGAATACCCAACTTCCTGCGAATCCCTGATCGAATCCTGAAAGACCAGTGCCATGGCCCAAGCCAGCCTCTCGACCGGTTCCCGGCCTCACCTTCACCGAGCCGCCGGGCTACGGGTACCTTCCCCTGAGACACGCTGCAAGCCCGTCCATGGGGCGCTTGGGCGCCGACATCCCTGTCGGCTCACAGTCTCAGGGGAAGGTACCCGCATCCCGGCTTGGGTATGTGGATTCTGGTTGTAGGATCAGCTCCGATCTGGTTGCTTATATCTTTGCCGCGAGCTCGCTTCCTTCTCGAATTGCGTATTTGGCGTCCAGTTCGGCGGCTTTTTTTGCACCGCCAATGACATGCCATGAAACACCTCTTCCTTCCAGTGCTTCCGCAAGGTCGGTATTGCTGACCTGGCCTGCACATATCACGATATGGTCGACTTCCAGAAGCTGGCTTTCTCCATTGATGCTGATATGCAAACCCTGGTCATCGATAAGGTCATAGCTCACGTTGCCCAGCATATTTACGCCGCGATGCCGCAGGCTTAGCCGGTGTATCCAGCCGGTGGTTTTGCCGAGTGTTTTACCCGGCTTGCCGGCCTTGCGTTGCAATAGCCAGATTTCACGTGCAGATTTTGGTGGTTGTGCTTTCACTCCGTCAACACCGCCCCTGGCTTCAAAGGTGCGATCGACACCCCATTCAAGGAAAAAAGCCTTGGATGATTGGCTGCTGTCAGGGGACTCGGCTGAATGACTCAGGAACTCGGCGACATCAAAACCAATACCACCGGCGCCAATGAGCGCGACTCTGTTACCAATTTCAACTCTGTTCTTCAGTACATCGATATACGAAACTACCTTGGCGTGCTCTATGCCGGGCACATCAATTTTCCTTGGGTACACACCGGTGGCCAATACGACTTCGTCATATCCTGCAAGGTCTTCAATGCCAATACGGGTGGACAACTGTAGATCGACTCCGCTTTTCTCTATCTCAACATGGTAGTAATCGAGGCTCGCACCGAACTCTTCCTTACCGGGTATTTTTTTTGCCATGTTGAACTGCCC
>PVMK01144623.1_pt1 | contig 32035 bp, 27 predicted proteins | sample 1853481 | NCBI WGS metagenome assembly PVMK01 (sample SAMN08533507, study PRJNA380276) | Marine sediment metagenome, whole genome shotgun sequencing project.
AGAGATGATCCGGGAACAACTGACAATGCGGTTGCACCAGGAATTGCCCTACGCACTGACTGTGCAAATTGAAGAATTCAAACGCAAAGGCAAGCTGCTGACGATTGGTGCGATTATATGGGTGGAGCGGGATAGCCAGAAGCAAATTACCATTGGTAAAAAAGGCATTGTACTCAAGCAGGTCGGCAGCAAGGCACGTATCGTGCTGGAAGAACTGTTTGGTGAAAAGATTTTCCTGCGCTTGTGGGTCAAGGTCAGTCGTGACTGGTCGGACAGCGACAAATTAATTGAAAGGTTTGGATATACAGACTAGTGGGCCGTATACAACTGGAACCGGCCTATGTTTTACATAGCCGGTCTTTTCGTGAAACCAGCCTGATCGTGGAGGCTTTCACACGTGAGTATGGCCGCGTGGCAGTGGTTGCCCGTGGTGCGAAATCGGCCCGTTCCCGCTGGCGAAATGTGCTGCAACCCTTCCGGCCCCTGCTGCTTGGCTGGAACCAGAAAAGTGATCTGGGTACACTCACGGCCGCTGACCAGGTGGCGTCCCCGCCCGCTTTGCAAGGGCAGTCCCTATACTGCGGTTTATATTTGAATGAACTCCTGATGCGTCTGCTCCATCGGGGTGACCCGCACGCAGAGGTGTTTGAGCGTTACCGGCAGGTGCTTTCCGACTTGGCATCGGAAGCGTCGCCCCAGCCTCTATTAAGGGTGTTTGAAAAACACCTGCTGGAGTCCATCGGCTATGCGATGCTGTTGGATCGTGATTATGGCAACGGTGCGGATATCCAGCCGCAAAACTGGTATGACTACAAGCCGGACCGCGGCCCCGTATTGGCCTCGGGACCGGGCAAAAACCGGGTTTCCGGCGCTGCGTTGCTGGCACTGCACGCGGAAAGCTTGCAGCCTGAGAATTTGCCTGAATTGAAAATGTTGATGCGCGGCGTGATCGGCTATCATCTGGGTGGCAAGCCGCTGGCAAGCCTGTCCCTGTTTACTGCCTGATTTCGTTTGCGTTTTGAAAGGAATACCGTTATGCGAACCGGAAAATTATTGTTGGGTGTCAATATCGATCATGTCGCAACCATTCGCCAGGCACGTGGTGCCAGTTACCCCAGTGTGCTGGAGGCTGCGCGTGTTGCCGAGGATGCCGGTGCCGATGCAATTACCGTGCATCTGCGCGAAGACCGCCGGCATATACAGGATCAGGAAGTCATAGCCTTGTGCAAACAGGTCAGAACCCGTGTCAATTTGGAAATGGCCGTCACCGATGAAATGCTTGCCATTGCTGAACTCAATCAGCCGGCGGATGTTTGCCTGGTACCGGAAAAACGGGAAGAACTGACGACCGAGGGCGGTCTGGATGTGCTGGCCCACTTTGATGCGGTCAAATATGCCTGTAAACACCTGGCTGCGGCGGGTATCCGGGTTTCCCTGTTTATCGATCCGGACATCGCCCAGCTCGATGCCGCACTGGGCTGCGGCGCACCGGTGGTTGAATTACATACCGGCAGTTACGCCGACGCGGGCAAGGCCGACGTTGAATCGGAGTATCAGCGTATCGTCGTCGCCGCAGAACATGGTGATTCGATCGGTTTGCAGGTCAACGCGGGTCATGGTTTGCACTATCAGAACGTACAGTCAATTGTGCGCATTCCACAGTTGATAGAACTGAATATCGGCCACTCTATCGTTGCGCAGGCCCTGTTTACAGGTTTGCACAAGGCAGTAAAAGACATGCTTGTGTTAATGAGATAAATAATGGGCCGAAGTCGTAAAAAACTGTCCGATCAGCCGTTTGAGTTGGATATCACTTCGCTTGACGCCAAGGGCATGGGCCAGGCGGTGTATGCAGAGAAAAACCTGAAGGTGTTTGATGCCTTGCCGGGTGAAAAAGTACTCGCGCGTTACCTGTTCGGCCGCAGCCAGAGAGGCAAAGCCGAGACACTGGAGGTGTTGCAGTCATCCGCAGACCGCGTTGAACCGCGTTGCCCGCATTTTGGCTACTGCGGTGCATGCAGTCTTCAACACATGTCCATGGATGCCCAGCTGGCCCGGAAACAGGCCGCACTGCTGGAATCCCTGCAAAATACCGGACAGGTTGAACCGGCATCGGTCTTTGCGCCATTGAGCGGACCACAATGGAACTACCGTCGCAAAGCCCGTCTTTCGGTCCGTGACGTTGCTGCCAAAGAGCGGGTGCTGGTGGGTTTCCGCGAGCGTAATGGACGCTACGTTGCGGACATGCATGAATGCCATACCCTGCATAAGAAGATTGCGGATTCCCTACCAGAAATATCCCGACTGATAGAAATATTGGAATGCCGGGCAACAATCCCACAAATTGAAGTGGCCTGCGGTGATGAGCAATGCGCCCTGATCATCCGCCACCTCGAGGAATTATCCCTAGAAGATATTGAAAGTCTGCGGTCATTTTCCCGGGAAACAGACCTGGGTATATATTTACAAGCGGCCGGTCCGGATAGCGTTCAGCTGTTGGAACCAGAAGACCTGCAACTGGAATACGCGATTGAACCACTGGGATTGCGATTCCGGTTTGAACCGCTGGATTTCACCCAGGTCAACGGCGGACTCAATCAGCAGATGGTCATGCGTGCGCTGGAATTACTCGATCCTCAACCGGGGGACAGGATTCTGGACCTGTTCTGCGGTCTGGGGAATTTCACCTTGCCGCTGGCGACCTGCGCAGCTCATGTGACAGGTGTAGAAGGCTCTGAAGAGATGGTTGAACGAGGTCGTTCCAATGCAAGCCTCAACGGTCTTGCTAACGTGGGATTTCATAGCTCTGACCTGTACCGGTCCTGCGATGAGCCACCATGGCCGGCTGGGGATTACAACAAGATCCTGCTGGATCCACCGCGCTCCGGTGCGCAGGAATTACTGCCCTGGATTGCTGCCGGCAAGCTTAGCCATGTACTCTACATTTCCTGTAACCCGGAAACGCTGGCAAGAGATGCCGGGGTCCTGGTCAATCAATACGGCTTCGGCCTTACCGGTGCTGGCATCATCAATATGTTTCCACATACCCCGCACAGTGAGGCCATAGCCCTGTTTGAACGCAATATTGATGGGGCAGGGCTTTGACCGGCCCGGGGCAATCAGCAAGCACTGGCAAGCCGCTGGGACCGTTATTGATCGGACTGGCTGGTCTTGAAGTCAGTGACGAAGAAAGAGACTGGCTGCAACATCCGGTAGTGGGTGGTGTGGTGCTGTTTACCCGTAACTATCTCAATATCTCACAATTGACGGAGCTCACCGCCTCGATTAAAGAGATCGCCAGGCGTGATTTATTGATCTGTGTTGACCATGAAGGTGGTCGTGTACAACGGTTCAAAGACGGCTTTACGCCGTTGCCACCACTTGCAGTGCTTGGGAAAATGTATATTGATTCACCGCCAAATGCACAGGACTTTGCCTACCGGCATGGCCGCGTCATGGCGACGGAATTATTGCTCTGCGGTGTGGATCTGAGTTTTGCACCGGTACTGGATCTTGGTGCCCGCAGCGTGGTGATCGGCGATCGTGCATTCGCAGCAGACAGCGCGGCGATCATTGAACTGGCCACTGCCTATATCGCAGGAATGCACGATGCCGGTATGGCCACGACCGGCAAGCATTTCCCCGGTCACGGTTCCGTACAGGCGGATTCACACACCGATGATGTCTGTGATCCACGCCCGTTTGAGGATATTGAGCAGGCGGATCTGAAACCGTTCACGGCCCTGAGTGGGAAGCTGGATGCGATGATGATGGCGCATGTCCTGTATCCTGCAGTGGACGAGTTGCCGGCGGGTTATTCACCTTTTTGGATCAAGACCATACTGCGGCAGAAACTGGCTTACCAGGGCACGATATTTTCTGACGATTTGGGCATGTATGCTGCTAAAGTTGCAGGTGGTCTGATTGATCGTGTACGTGATTCCCTGGCTGCAGGCTGCGACGCCGTACTGGTGTGTGACCCGGCCGATGTCCGGCAATTATTGGCGCATGTTGATGGCTTGTTTGCTGACGCAGACCTTGCCCTGAAATCGCTGAAAGGCCGCCTTACAGTCACCCGTGATGAAGTGGAAAGAGTAGGTGAATGGCGACAATGGAAAAATTCAATTAAACAACTGGCTTTGGAGCAATCTTTATGGGTATGAGCAAGACCCCGGATCCACACACAATACTGAAAAATTCACGGGTGATTTTCAACCGTGATGAAGTCAGCGCTGCGGTGCAAAAAATGGCCGATGAAATCAATGAATATTATGGTGACGAACCTTTGATCATGGTTTCTGTCCTTACCGGTGCAATCATCCCTGCAGCGTGGTTGGTCACAAAACTGAAAATGCCGATTCAGATGGATTTTGTCCATGCGACCCGTTACCGCGGAGGTCTGTATGGTGCAGAACTGGAATACCGTGTACCGCCTCGTCTTGAACTTGAAGGTAAAAATATCCTGATCGTAGACGACATATTTGATGAAGGTAATACGCTGGCAGCGATCAAGGGTTCTGTAGAGCAGCGCAAAGCCCGCTCTGTAAAGATGGCCGTCCTGATTCGCAAAGACCATGACCGTGGTTTACCCCGGGATTACGTTGATTTTGTTGGTCTCGATGTGCCGGATGTGTATGTATTTGGTTGTGGTATGGATGCTTATGAAGAATGGCGGCATCTGGATGAAATCCTGGTACTGGAAGACTGATGCAAAGTCTGGGTCTGATTGGGGGGACCGGTCTTGACCACTGGGGCACAGCGACCAAATCGCACGACATCCGTAGCATTTATGGTCAGCCATCGGCAAACCTGGCCGAATATCACGTCGGCAATGTACAGGTGTTTTTTCTGCCACGTCATGGCGAACAACATCAAATTCCGCCACATGCGGTTAACTACAGGGCCAACATCGATGCTTTCAGACAGTTGGATGTTGCAGGGATTGTTGCTGTAAACGCTGTTGGCGGTATTAGCCGTCAGAATTCACCGGGCACGCTAACGGTGCCGGACCAGTTGATCGATTACACCTGGGGCAGGGCACACACCTACAGCATGACCGCAGGTGATGAATTGCAGCATGCAGAGTTTGCAGGACCATTCGATGGCCGTTTGCGCTCAGGCCTGATCAAGGCAGCAGCAAGTGCAGGGGTAGATGTAACTGACGGCGGTTGTGTTGGCGTAAGCCAGGGCCCAAGACTGGAAACCGCTGCAGAAATCAAACGATTCAAACGCGATGGTTGTGACCTGGTCGGAATGACCACCATGCCGGAAGCCGCACTGGCGCGTGAGGCCGGACTGGAATATGCCAGCCTGTGCATCAATTCAAATTGGGCGGCCGGACTGGAGGACGAACCGGTGACCATGGCAGCCATTGAAGCCACGCTCGCAGAAGCCATGGTCAGGGTGCGCAAATTGCTTGGAATATTATTTGAGGAATTCTCCGATGCCCGCTGATTCACCTTTCCCCCATTTGCTGGCACCACTGGACCTGGGTTTTACCACGCTGAAGAACCGCGTATTGATGGGCTCCATGCATACCGGGATGGAGGATCACAAAAAGGATTTCCCAAAACTGGCTGCCTATTTTGCGGAGCGCGCAGCCGGTGAGGTGGGCCTGATAGTGACCGGTGGCATTGCACCCGGTATGCGCGGTTCATTGATGCCGTCACCCTCCGGTCTGTTCAACCGTTTGCAGGTACCCCGGCATAAGCTGGTTACCTCGGCGGTACACGATGCCGATGGCAAAGTCTGCATGCAGATACTGCATGGCGGGCGCTATAGCTATCACCCGATGAGTGTGGCCCCGAGTGCAATACAGTCACCGATTACACCGTTCAAACCGAAAGCCTTGTCAGCCAACGGTGTTGAGAAGCAGATACAAAACTTTGTCCGGGCAACAAACCTGGCCCGCGAAGCGGGTTACGACGGTGTTGAGATCATGGGTTCCGAAGGGTATTTCATCAACGAATTCACCACCGCCCACGTCAACAAACGCACCGATAAATGGGGTGGCAGCACACGCAATCGTTACCGGATAGCAGAAGAAATCCTCAGCCGTTGCCGCGCAGCCGCAGGGCAGGATTTCATTATCATTTATCGCCTGTCGATGCTGGACCTGTTACCCGACGGCAATAGCTGGGATGAAATCGTGGAGCAGGCGAAAATGGCGGAGGCCTCCGGTGCGACAATAATCAACACCGGTATTGGCTGGCACGAGGCCCGCATTCCAACCATTGCCACCATGGTCCCCCGCGGAGCTTTCAGCTGGGTGACGGCGCGCATGCGGCCGGAAGTCAATATACCGTTGGTTACCACCAACCGGATCAACACACCACAGGTGGCCGAAGATATCCTTGCCCGTGGTGATGCCGACATGGTTTCGATGGCCAGACCCTTGCTGGCAGATGCCGAGTTTGTCAAAAAAGCACGTGAAGGACGGCCCGAAGAAATCAACATCTGCATCGCCTGCAATCAGGCCTGCCTGGATCATACCTTTGGCCGCAAGCCCTGTTCCTGCCTGGTCAATCCGCGCGCCTGTCGCGAAACCGAACTGAATTACCTGCCAGCCAAAGAAATAAAAGCCATCGCAGTCGTAGGTGCGGGCCCGGCGGGCCTGGCCTGTGCCACGGTCGCCGCCCGTCGCGGTCACCGGGTCAGCCTGTTTGATAAAGCAGACGAGATCGGCGGGCAGTTCAATATGGCGAAAAAAATACCGGGTAAAGAGGAATTCGGTGCGAGTCTCGATTACTACAGCGTCGAAATAGATCGCAGTAGCGTGGATTTACAGCTGAATACACGTGTAACTGCTGAAGATCTTGCAGGCTATGATGAAATCGTAATGGCCACGGGTGTTTACCCACGCAAACTTGATTTACCCGGTATCGATCACGCCAAGGTGGTTTCATATATCGATGTGCTCACCAGCAAGGTCAAAATTGGCAGCAGTGTGGCCCTGATCGGTGCCGGTGGTATTGGTTTTGATGTTGCTGAGTTCCTGAGCCATTCGGGTGAGCATGGCACCGGCCAGTCAACCGAGGCTTTTATGCTCGAATGGGGCATCGACCAGACATTCGAAGCCCGGGGCGGTGTTAAAGGGGTCATGGCACAGCCACCCAAATCCGCACGTGAGATCTGGCTGTTACAGCGTAAGGCCGGCAAACCGGGCAAAACGCTGGGAAAAACCACCGGCTGGATTCACCGCTTAAGTTTGAAATACCGCGGTATTCACATGTGGGGAGGTGTGAGTTATGAGCGTATTGATGACCGTGGTTTGCATATCAGTATTGATGGGGAAAACCAGCTATTGGAAGTTGATCATATCGTCGTGTGTGCAGGCCAGGTCAGTAATCGGGATCTGGCGGATGAACTGAAAGAAAGAGGCCTGTCACCCCATGTCATAGGCGGTGCGCATAAAGCTATCGAGTTGGATGCTAAATTTGCCATTCGTGAAGGCAGTGAACTCGCTGCAAAACTGTAAGCAGCCAGATCGGATCGTGTCCGATAAGCAGAATTCAATGCACTGAGCCGTGATATGGGTACCTCCCCCCTGGGACCGTGAGCCGACAGGAGGAGGTGAGACCAGGGGACCGGTCGAGAGGCCGGCCTGGGCCGCGTCGGCGACCGAGCGCCCCATGGACGGGCTTGCAGCGTGTCCCAGGGGGGAGGTACCCGTGTCACGGCGGATCGGATGGCACCGGTCTTTAAGGATTCGTTGGGGATTCGCCGGAAGTTGGGTGTGCCTCCTGAGACACGCCACAAGTACGTCCCTGTAGGCTCTGTAAAAAACATCCCTGTTTTTTAAAGTCTCAGGAGGCACACCCAACTCCCGGCGAATTGTGCAAGCCTTGGAAGAGGTGGCTTCGACCGGGTGTGTCCTCTTTACTTGAATAGACTTATGGGCTATTTGCCTGTGTTTTTGGCAGGCTGAGATGCAAAACCAGCCAACCACAAAATCCAGAGACCAATGATCCACTAATAACGCCAATCTTAAGCGCCACGCCCTGTGAAAACCCACCATGTTCAAACGCGAGACTGCCAATAAACAAGCTCATAGTGAAGCCCACACCGCATAGTAACGCCACGCCATACAACATGGCCCAGTTGGTGCCAGCCGGTTTCCTGGCAATGCCCAGACCCACTGTCAACGCGATCATGCCGAAGACCCCCAGCTGTTTGCCGATAAACAAACCCAGCACGATACCCATTGAAACTGTCCCCAGGACGATTTCGCTATTTACTCCCGCAAAAGCAACACCAGCGTTGGCAAAAGCAAAAACAGGTAATACACCAAAGGCGACCCAGGGATGCAGGATGTGTTCGAGGTGACGTGCCGGCGAATGGTCATCACGGCTTTTCAGCGGGATAAAAGCCGCAACCACGATTCCGGCCAGGGTCGCATGGACACCGGATTTAAGCACAAAGAACCAGATGAAAAGACCGACGATGAGATATGCCGCAAGACTTTGCACACCCAGTCGGTTCAGCACAAAAAGTACCGCAATGCACCCGCCCGCTGCAGCCAGCGAGGAAGCGCTAAGATCGCTGGAGTAAAATACCGCGATGATGATAATGGCCGCCAGGTCATCAAATATGGCAATGGCTGTAAGGAATATCTTCAGGCTGGCAGGAACCCTGCTACCGAGAAAGGTCAGTATTGCCAGGGCAAAGGCAATGTCAGTGGCGGTGGGGATCGCCCAACCATTGATTCCCTGGGGATTGTCTTTGTTGATCATCCAGTAAATAAGCGCCGGTACCACCAGTCCACCGATTGCGGCCACTGCAGGCAGTATGATCTGGTCGGGACTTGAAAGTTGACCTTCGACCACTTCACGTTTTAACTCAAGGCCGATGAGCAGAAAAAATATTGCCATCAGACCGTCATTGACCCAAAGCAATAACGGCTTACTGACACCAAAATCTTCAATCAGGATCGTCAGTTTCAGGTTCAGGACGCTTCCGTAGAGGTCTGACAGGGGTGAGTTTGCCAACAGCAGGGCAAACACAGCAGCAGCCGCGAGAACCAGGCCTCCGGCGGTTTCCAGCCGTAAAAATTCACGCCATGCATCGCTGACTGACTGTGCTGTTTTCTTAATCATGCTTATTTGACCTGCAATTTATTCTGCCTGAATGATTGAAGAATTGGTAAACACGAAATATAATTCACCTAATCCTCGCTTACCAGTGATTATTGTATGAGCAAATGGACACTTTTCAGCAATCATGGTCATGTATTGGTCTGCCTTGCACGTGATCCGGAAGCCAGGCTGCGTGATGTCGCAGTTGATGTTGGCATTACCGAACGGGCCGTGCAAAAAATTGTACGCGATTTAAAAGACGGCAACATGGTCAGTGTTACAAAAATTGGTCGTAGAAACTATTACCGTATTCACAATAAGAAATCATTACGCCACGATCTTGAAGCCCACAGTACTCTCAGTGACCTCGCCAACATTATTGACAAGGACCCAGGCAAGGGTAAAGGTAAGGCTGAGGCTCAATCCACCTCTGTTCAGATGGTCCGGTCAATTGAATCAAAACCTACCAGGATCGAGCCGGAAAAACCTGAACCAGAAAAACCAAAGTCAGGCAAACACGTGATTTCCGATTCAATAGAAAGGCAACAGGGAACCTTGTTTTGAAGTCAATTCACGGGTCAGTATAAGGGGATTTGATAATGACTAAAAAATGGATGATTTACGGGGCCAACGGTTATACGGGCCGTCTGATTACCGAACAGGCCCAACAACGTGGTTTGCGGCCGATCCTGGCCGGTCGTAATCGTGAGACCATCGAGGCGCTGGCTGCGGATACCGGGCTGGATTGCCTGGTTTTTGACCTCAGCGACAAGGCAGCAGTAAATAGAGCCCTGGAAGGCGTTGCGATCGTGCTGCATTGCGCCGGTCCGTTTTCTGCAACCAGTCAACCAATGATAGAAGGCTGCCTGGTAAATGCTTGTCATTATCTGGATATTACCGGTGAAATCAGTGTTTTTGAAAATGCTCACAGGCAGTCGGACAAGGCCAGGCGTGCCGATATCGTGATAATGCCGGGGGTAGGCTTCGATGTTGTACCTACGGATTGCCTGGCAGCCACACTGGTAAAAGCCCTGCCGGCAGCAACTGCAATGGCGCTGGCGTTTGAGTCCGGCGGCCAGATGAGTCCGGGTACGGCGAAAACCAGTGTTGAAGGCCTGGCAAGTGGTGGTTGCGTGCGCCGGGATGGAAAATTGAAGCGGGTGGCACTGGCCTGGAAGACAAGAGAGATTCCGTTCAAACACGGCAAGCGTGTGGCGGTAACGATCCCCTGGGGTGACGTCTTTACCGCGTTTATCAGCACAGGCGTACCGGATATAGAGGTCTATATGTCGGCATCGCCTGCAGCCATTTCGCGTATGAAATGCCTGCGTATGATTAAACCATTGCTGTCCATACAATGGGTGCAAAATATGATCAAGGGGCGAATTGAAAAGTCGATCACCGGTCCGGGGCAGGACGCGCGGCAAAACTCACAAATGCAATTATGGGGTGAGGTCAGCAGTGCCGATGGCCGTAGCGTGTCGGCCACTATGACAACACCGGATGGTTACGATGTCACGGTGATGGCCAGCCTGGGTATCGTGGAGTATTTGCTGGAGCATGATGTCGAGGGTGGTTTTTATACACCCTCCCTGTTGCTGGGCGCTGATTATGCGGCCAGCTTGCCGGGTGTGAGTATCAATATCAATTCCTGAAGGTTTTGACCTGGCCACGGCTGGCATCGCGCAAACCGGAAGACAGTTTTGGAAAGTCGGCTTCACGGCAGCGGATTTTCAGGATCAGTCCGTCATTGTCATACGATTCGTCCAATTTCTCAGCCGAGAATTGATTCAGCAGGCCATGCACACTGGAAGCCCATTCAAACCCCGCCTTGATGGTGTATTCCGACATGGGAAAAAGCTCGATAACACCCGCCCGGTCCAGGCATTTTGCGGTAGTTCCGGAATAGGCCCGCACCAGGCCACCAACGCCAAGTTTAATGCCGCCAAAGTAGCGCGTTACCACCACCATGACGTTTTCCAGCTGACGGCGCTCTATCACATTGAGCATCGGCCGGCCCGCCGTACCGGAGGGTTCGCCATCGTCGCTTGAGCGAACCTGGAAATTGATCCGCCATGCCCAGCAGTTGTGTGTCGCTTGCGGGTCCATGACGGATTTGTAAAAATCCAGTGATTCAGCTTGTGAAGTGACGCAGGCTACGTGGCCAGTAAACCGGCTCTTCTTGATGGTTTCCTCAAAGGAAGCGGGACCTTTCAATGTCAACATTCAGTTAGCCTGGTTTGTAAGCTCGTCGGGTAACGGGTAGTCGGGATAGGCTTCCCTGAATAATTCCAATTCTGTTTCCCAGCGTTCATTGCCGTTTTGTTTTAACTTGATGATTTCCAGCAGTCTCTGCTCAGCCTCGGAATCTGTCCTGGCCCGCGCTTTTTCCGCAACTGCTGCCGGTTCGGCAACAGTGGCCGAAAACGCTTCCTTTGCAACCGTAGCTGTTTGTGGCCTGGCAACCATCGCATCCACCTCATCCATCAGTTCCTCTTCAAGCATTAACTCCCTTGCCGGGGCGTCTTTATCAACACGGTCGGTTTTACCCAACAGGCCATCGTGAACATCCAGGGAGCTTTGGACCTCTAAAACGGGTTGTTGGGCCATATCCTCGGCAGCATCTTCTCTTTCCAAACCTTCCGGTGCGCTGGCAGCCGGCATACTGCGCAGCAATTCCTGGCGGTTTTCACTAATTACTTTCATGTCCATGCGGCGATCTTCTGATTTTAATTCGCCTGTCGATTGTTTTTTGGCGACTTTTTCACGTTGTACACGTACGGATTCGTTGCTCCTCAAACCGTTTTCAAATACAGGCACAGGCTCGCGTAGATTGAGGATGATGGAAAATGCGAGGACAAAAACCGCGGCCGTGGTCAAACCGTGCAACCAGCCGAATTTCATCCAGTGTGGTTTTTTCTCCACTGCACGGTGGGCGCTGTTCAAAATGGCCTGATCCAGTAATTCCGGTGGCTCATCATGCTCTAGCTGCCCGTAATCGCCGCTGAGTTTGTCCAGATCGTCGTTTAAAGATTTATCGTTTTCGCCATTGTTGTGAATACTGTTCATTCAACCAGGCTCCGTTTAAGTTTGTTAACCGCATAACGCAGGCGGCTTTTGACGGTTTCCCTGCTGACCCCGGTTACCCTGGCAATTTCCTCCATTTTTAGCCCGGTTTCAAGTTTCAGCAGCAGTGTGTCCCTCTGTTCCATGGGCAGGGCGGTAATGCCTGCCCGTAACTGTTCATTTTGCTCCCCTACTATCGCGCCCTGTGCAGGATCCGGTTGATGGTCAGACAGCACCTCCGTTTCCATCGGGTCTTCGGGTCGTAAACGCCGGTAATGGTCAACCAGGTGGTTATGGGCGATTCGGTACATCCATACGCTAAATGGTGCATTGGGGCAATACTTGTTTCGCGCCTTGATGATTTTTTCCCAGGCGCCCTGGTAGAGGTCATTGGCGGTGGCTGCATTGTTGACCTGGCGATTGAAGTAGCGGTACAGGGGGGCGCGATGGCGGGCATATAACTGGTCGAAAGCTTTTGCATCACCTTTTGCATACCGTTGCATCAGTTTTTCGTCAGTCATCTCCCGCATGAAGAAAGCGTAGCTGATCTGGAGGAGTGCGGCTAGTGACATTGGTGAACATGTTGGTCGGGGATATAATTGGCGTGGGGCCCGGGTCGGGTTATGTACAGGATGTACGGTACTTCGCGATAGAGCACATGGATGTGCGGCGCGAAGCCTGTCAGGTTCGCATGGCCTAACAAATTGTTTACGCCAACAACACGGGCGGTGTGGGGCCCGAGAAGGGTGATTCATTCTGGGACTCGCTGCAAGTACGTCCATGTAAGCTCGTCCGCCAACATCCATGTTGGCGACGGTCCCAGAATGAATCACCCTTCTCGGGCCTGTGCGAGCTTTAGTCTCCTGCCACGTTTTGAGCAACATTAGCTGTGTGGTCCAGTGAACCTGCCAGGGTAACCAGTTGCATGAACTCGCTGCGGTAACCGTGCGGGTCATTGCCCCTGGACTGGCGAGCCAGATTTGCGATGTCGTTGTAGCTGAAGTTTTCGAGGTATTTGCCACCACGTAACTTCTGGCCAAAGGCAGCAACGGATGCTGCGAAGTTGAAGCTGTCGCCACCGCGAGCGTTGATGCCGCTATCCATGACCGGTGACTGGATCAGTTTTGATACCGATTCGTTGGGCAACTTGTAACGTATGCGCAGGTGGGCAAGCTCATTACTGAATGATGCGGGGCTGCGTTCGCCAGCCGTTGTATCGGATTGGTAACGCCGTGGTGGCAGACGCTGGCCATTGCTGCCGGTGAGGCTGATTTCATACAGGGCTGTGACCCGGTGTCCGGCACCAATTTCACCTGCATCAACCTTGTCATTGGCAAAGTCTTCTTCATTGAGCATGCGGTTTTCATAACCGATCAGGCGGTATTCTGAAACCTGGGCCGGGTTGAATTCGATCTGGATTTTGACGTCTTTGGCGATGGTCAGCAGGGTTGCTGAAAGCTCTTCCGATAATACTTTCTGCGCCTCGCTGAGACGGTCGATATAGGCATAGTTACCATTGCCTTCGTCGGCCAATTGTTCCAGCAGGTGGTCGTTGTAGTTGCCGCTGCCAAAACCCAATGTCGTCAGTGCGATGCCTGCTTTGCGTTTGCGCTGGATCAGGTCGATCAGTTCTTCGGTGCTGGCCAGACCGACATTGAAGTCGCCATCGGTGGCCAGGATGACGCGGTTAACGCCGTTTGGGATAAAGTTTTGCTGTGCCATCTGGTAAGCAAGGCGGATGCCGGCAGCGCCGTTGGTCGATCCACCAGCACGTAATTGCTGCAGTGCGGCGAGGATGTCTGCCTTGCGATTTCCGTGTGTGGGAGGAAGCACCACACCTGAAGCACCGGCATAAACAACCATGCTGATACTGTCACGTGCATCCAGTTGTCCGACAAGCATGGTCAGGGCCTGTTGTAACAATGGCAGCTTGTCGGCAGAGCTCATTGAACCGGAAACATCGATCAGGAATACCAGGTTGGAAGCCGGTAATTGGGCCTTGGCAACCTTGTAGCCCTGGATGCCAATACGCAGTAAACGCGTGTTTACATTCCACGGTGTGGGGGCGATTTCCGTGCTGACCAGGAAGGGCACCTGTTTGTTTTCCGGCAACGGGTAGTCATAGCTGAAGTAGTTGATGAATTCTTCAACCCGTACGGCATCTTCAGGTGGTAATTGCCCCTGGTTCAACCAGCGACGCATATTTGAATAAGCACCGGTATCAACGTCAATTGAGAATGTGGAAACCGGATCGCTGGCTACCCGAAAAATGTTCTGGCTTTCCAGGTGCTGGTAATTTTCACGGTATAGCGGTTCAACGGCATGGCGGATGTTGTTTTGAACCACGCTGGTCGCTATCAGCCCGGTCTGGGCCTGGCTGTGTTTCATGACCATCATGCGATCGCTGGACATCTGGTTTGTGGCCGCTATCGCATCGTGTTCGTACACAACAGCCGGTATATCCTGGCGCGCCGGGGGTTCTGATTTTCCCCGCTCGCCCTGTACTTTTTCTTCCACCGGCGCCTGGACGGCCACGATAAAGCGTTCATCTTCCATTGTTTGACCGGTCAATTCCCGCACCCTGTCTTCTACACGTGTCTTTGAATCGACGTTGGCTGCAACTTCTGCGTCATCATTCTTTTCAACAGCGCAGGCTGTGAGTGTGGTGATAATTAGTGTGATTACTAGTGATTGAACTTTCATTTCTTGCTCCTGGTTTGTTAAAAAACATCGTTACGTACCGGTTAAATACGCAAGCAGGAGAAAAAAGGGGTTAATCACCCAAAATGAGAAAACTAGTAGCGGGACGATGAACTTCACAGGAGTGAGGTGGTTAACTGCTTCTGAGACCTTCGCCAACAGGACGTTGGCGGAAGAGCTTACAGGGAAGTACTCGCAGCGTGTCTCAGAAGCAGTTAACCACCTCGCTCCCTGGCACACACCCAACGCCCCGGATGAAAAACGGCAAAAGCCAGCAAAGCAACTTCAGCTTTTGCTGGTATCCAACGTAGTTCCAGTGATGCTGTCAGCCTTTGACAGTATCTGTCCATCATGTAGTTGAGTAATCAGCTTTTGTTTCAGTTCTACATCCTTAACTGAACTGATGGCTGTACCAGATTCCGCATCGGTAACAATGGCATAACCACGCGCGAGGGTTGGCAGGGGACTGACTGCATTCAGCGTACGGGCAAGATTCTGAAGAATAAGTCTGCGTTCCGGTACGATTCGTGCGCCGGCGAGTTGCAGCCGGTGACCGGCCAGTTGCAACATCTTGCGGTGTTGCAACAGGCGCTGCCCAGGGTGTTGTTGCCGTAGGCGGTGTGCAAGGTGATCCAGTTTCTGGGATAAACGCTGCACCAGGTACAGGCTGCGTTGCTCCAGGCGACTGGCGAATGAAGACAGGTTTTGTTTGATGACGCGCTGGTCAGGTGAAATCAGCTCGGCAGCGGCGGAGGGTGTCGGTGCTCTCAAGTCTGCGACAAAATCGCTGATACTAAAATCAATTTCATGGCCAACCGCTGACACCACCGGCAGGTCAGATTCATATATCGCCCGCGCGACTGATTCCTCGTTAAAGGCCCACAGGTCTTCAAGGGAGCCGCCGCCACGCCCGGTCACGATGATCTGTGCCCAGTTGTGCTCGTTAGCCGCAGCCAGTGCGTCTACTATGGCCGGTGCTGCTTCATTGCCCTGCACAGGCACGCCATAAATACGTACTGTTGCCAGCGGCCAGCGACGTTGCAATACATTTAAAATATCCCTGAGTGCGGCACCCGTCGGGGATGTGACGACGGCAATGCGCAGCGGAAAGGCGGGCAGGGCCTTTTTTTGTGCCTCATCAAACAGGCCTTCAGCGGCCAGATTATTTTTCAATAATTCAAACTTGGCCCTTAAAAGCCCCTCGCCTGAGCGTACCAACGAGTCGGCAATCAGCTGGTAGTTTCCACGTGCTTCATACAGGCTGACACGTCCGCGCGCCCGAACCAGCATGCCGTTTTCGGGTTTAAAGCCCATTCCGTAGGTATTTGAGCGGAACAGCGCACAACTGATCTGGGCCTTTTCGTCTTTCAGGGAGAAATACATGTGCCCGGATGCCGGACGGCTCAGGTTCGACAACTCACCCTCAATCCAGATACGGCCAAACCCGGCTTCGAGATGCAACCTGGCTTCATGGTTCAGTTCGCTGGGGGTGTAGATGTTCCCGGTCTGATTGTTTTGCAGAAGGTCGTCAGATTCCATGGGCAGATGATAAACTCATGACCGCCATCTGTCCTGTCTGATCTTTCTGCCAAAGCGAGCCCGGAGCTGTCCGTGTATAAAAACATACTGTTGTTCCCCGTCATATTGCTTGCCGTGGCCTGTAACATGGAAGAACCTGCGAAAAAGACACCGGCGCAGCATGTACAGCAACAACCCGCACAAACCCTGATACACAATGCGCAGATCTACACCATGGATCGTGGCTTTTCGACTGCCGCGGCGATGTTGTTTGATGATACGGGCAAAATCCACAATGTCGGTGATGAACAGGCCATGCTGGATGCATTTCCTGATGCCCGGCGAATTGATTTGCAGGGCAAGACAGTCATTCCGGGCCTGATTGATTCGCACGCACACCTTTATGGCCTTGCCATCAGCCTTAGCCAGGCGCAATTACGGGATACGGCCAGCAAAGAGGAAGTGATACAAAGGTTACGTGAGCACGAACAGCATTTATCCGCTGGCGACTGGTTGCTCGGGCGGGGCTGGGATCAGAACGACTGGCCGCTGAAGGATTTTCCCAGCCACCAGGATCTGGATACCGCTTTTCCTGAGCGTCCGGTCTGGCTCCGCCGGATTGACGGTCATGCCGGCTGGGCCAACAGCGCGGCACTGGCCATGGTGGACCGGGATCTATCCGGTCACTGGCAACCGCAGGGCGGTTTTATCCATCGGGATACTGAAGGGGAATCCACCGGCGTATTAATTGATGGTGCCATGGCACTGGTGCAAAACGCAGTGCCTGAAATCTCCACGGAGTTGTTACAGGCGTCCCTTGATCTTGCCTTGCAGAAAATGGTCAGTCTTTGATTGACCGGTGTCCATGAGATGGGAATCAGTCAATCGATGCTTGAACTATATCAGGCGCGAATAGCGGCAGGGCAGTTCCCCAGCCGTGTATATGCATTCACTGATGGCGCGGGTCCGACACTGGATTGGTTATGTGGAAACGGTGCTGTTGAAGACGGTTCCGGACGCCTGATCATGCGTGCGGTCAAGCTGTACATAGATGGCGCCATGGGTAGCCGGGGTGCGGCATTGTTGGCAGATTACAACGATGATGCCGGTAATCCCGGTTTGTTGTTCATGTCTGCCGAAAAACTTGAAGCCAGTATAGACAAGGCGCTGGCCTGTGGATTTCAGGTGGGCATACATGCGATAGGTGATCGTGGCAACCGGGTGGCGCTGGACGCGCTTGAATCTGTTATCCAGCGATACCCGGATAATCCCGGCCGCCACCGTGTTGAGCACGCCCAGACATTAACCGCGGCCGATATTTCCAGGTTTTCAGAACTGAATATTATTGCTGCCATGCAACCGACCCATGCGACCAGTGACATGTACTGGATTGAGGACCGTCTTGGTCCGCAGCGTGTGCGCTACGCCTACGCCTGGCGGTCGTTGCTGGATAGCGGTGCGCGTCTCGCGCTGGGCTCGGATTTCCCGGTCGAGCAGGTCAACCCAATGTTGGGAATTTATGCCGCAATCACGCGTCAGGACGTAACCGGCTGGCCCCAGGGCGGATGGTATCCACACGAGAACCTGAGTCGCGAGGAAGCCGTGCGTGGATTCACGCTGGATGCAGCTTACGCCGGCTTTATGGAAAACAGCGTTGGATCCCTGGAGTCCGGCAAACGTGCCGATTTCATTGTTCTGGATAAAAACATATTCAAAGTGGACACATCTGAAATCCATACAATCAAGGTGCTGCAAACATGGCTGGATGGTGAAGTCGTATATTCTTACTAATGATTTCTGCCTGTCATTAACAGGCAGGGGTGGTTATAATGAGGGGCTAACGCGCCCGGCCTGCTCCGGGCGTTGCCATATTCAATATGGAGTGCACCTGCCATGAAAGTAATCGGTGAAGCTCTCACCTTTGATGATGTATCCCTTATCCCGGCCTTCTCTGACGTCCTGCCAAAAGACGTTGGCCTGAAAACCCACCTGACCACAGGACTTGATCTGAATGTGCCGTTGATTTCGGCAGCCATGGATACGGTCACAGAGGCGCGCCTGGCCATAGCCATGGCCCAGGAAGGCGGTCTGGGTGTCATACACAAGAATATGAGCCTGGAAAACCAGGCGGAACAGGTCCGGATCGTCAAGAAATACGAAGCGGGTGTGATCAAGGACCCGATTACGGTCGGGCCGGAAACCACTATCTCCGAGGTGCTGGACATCACCCACCGTCATAACATCTCCGGTGTGCCGGTCGTGGATGGCAGCGACCTGGTCGGTATCGTAACCGCACGTGATTTGCGTTTTGAACGCCACCTGGATGACCCGGTGCGCAATATCATGACGGGTAAGGAGAACCTGGTAACGGTCAGCGAAAATGCCAGCCAGGATGAAGTATTGAAATTACTCCACCGCCACCGCATCGAAAAAGTGCTGGTGGTCAACGACAATTTTGAATTGCGCGGACTGATTACCGTCAAAGATATTCAAAAGTCTTCCGACTTCCCGAATGCTGCCAAGGACTCCCGTGAACGCTTGCTGGTTGCCGCAGCAGTCGGTGTGGGTGGTGATACGGAGGAGCGGATATCGGCGCTGATCGAGGCCAATGTCGATGTGATCATCGTCGACACGGCGCATGGTCACACACGGGGCGTGCTGGACCGGGTCAGATGGGTCAAGCAGCAGTTTCCGGATGTGCAGGTAATCGGTGGCAATGTCACTACTGGTGAAGGTGCGCTGGCGTTGGTTGAGGCCGGCGCAGACGCGGTCAAGGTTGGCCAGGGGCCAGGTTCGATTTGCACCACCCGCATGGTCGCCGGTGTCGGTGTGCCACAGATTACCGCGGTTAATAATGTTGCCATTGCGCTGGCAAAAAAGGGTGTTCCCTGTATCGCCGATGGCGGCATACGCTTTTCCGGTGATTTTGCCAAGGCCATTGCAGCGGGTGCGTGGACGGTGATGATTGGTGGATTGTTCGCAGGTACCGAGGAAGCACCGGGAGAGGTTGAACTGTTCCAGGGACGTTCCTACAAATCCTACCGTGGCATGGGCTCGTTGGGTGCGATGCAGGAGGGCTCCAAGGACCGCTATTTCCAGATGGATGTATCGGCTGACAAGCTGGTGCCGGAAGGTATTGAGGGCCGCGTGCCTTACAAGGGACCTTTGTCAGGTGTGGTTCACCAGTTGATTGGCGGACTGCGATCTTCAATGGGTTACATGGGTTGTAACAGCATCGAGCGCTTCCGTGAGGAAGCAAAATTTGTCCGCATCACCAATGCGGGTGTGCGCGAAAGTCATGCCCATGATATCCAGATTACAAAAGAAGCACCAAATTACAAATTGGGTTAAGAGGGCCGACTTACAAATGACACAGGACATTCACCAGCATCGAATACTGATACTGGATTTCGGCTCCCAATACACGCAATTGATCGCCCGCCGAATCCGTGAGATCGGTGTTTATTGCGAGATCTGGCCCTGGGATGTCACCGCAGATGAAATCGCGGAATTCAAACCCGGTGGCATTATATTATCCGGCGGGCCCGAATCTGCGACCACAGAAGAGGGGCCCAAAGCCCCGGCCATAGTCTTTACCATGCAGGTACCGGTTCTCGGCATTTGCTACGGTCTGCATATCATGGCAGTCCAGTTGGGCGGCAAGGTCGAGCCGTCGGATGAAAAAGAATTTGGTTATGCAGAAGTAGAATTGCTGCGAACCTCAGCATTATTCGACGGTATTTCTGATCGACAGGGTGAAAGTAAAAACAGCCTTCTTGATGTGTGGATGAGTCACGGCGACAAGGTCACCGGACTGCCGCAGGGGTTTGAACTGGTGGCCAGCACCGATTCGGCACCCGTTAGCGCCATTGCGGATGAAACACGTCATTTTTATGGCGTGCAGTTTCACCCGGAAGTAACCCATACCGCCAGCGGTAAAGAAATTCTGCAGCGTTTTGTGCTCGACATATGTGGCTGTGAAGCACGCTGGACGGCAGCCAACATCATAGAAGACGCCATTGCACACGTACGCGCGGAGGTTGGCTCCGACCATGTCCTGCTGGGTTTGTCCGGTGGTGTGGATTCAAGCGTGGTCGCCGCCTTGCTGCACGAGGCTATCGGCGATCAGCTGACCTGTATTTTTGTTGATACCGGTCTGTTGCGTTACCAGGAAGGTGACCAGGTGATGGCCACCTTTGCCCGTCACATGGGTGTGCATGTCATCCGCGTGGATGCGCGTGAGCGGTTTCTTGCCGGGCTTGCGGGTGTTGAGGATCCGGAAAAGAAACGTAAAGTTATCGGCAACCTGTTTATCGATATATTTGAAGAACAGGCAAAAGCCTGCACACGGTCAGATGACCACGTAAAATGGCTCGCACAAGGCACGATATACCCCGACGTGATCGAATCAGCCGGCAGCCGCACCGGTAAGGCGCATGTGATCAAGTCGCACCACAATGTTGGTGGACTGCCGGATTACATGAAAATGCAGCTGGTTGAACCCTTGCGTGAGCTGTTCAAGGATGAGGTGCGGCGGATCGGTGTGCAGCTTGGACTTGCGCCCGAAATGGTGAACCGCCATCCGTTTCCCGGTCCGGGCCTCGGTGTCCGCATCCTCGGTGAGGTCCGTGAAGAGTACCTGCAGCCACTGGCACAGGCGGATCATATCTTTATCGAAGAATTGCGTAATCACGATCTTTACGACCAGGTCAGCCAGGCCTTTGCAGTCTTCCTGCCGGTCAAATCGGTCGGCGTGGTCGGTGACCAGCGCCGTTATGAATGGGTCATTGCATTGCGTGCGGTTGAGACCGTCGATTTCATGACAGCTATCTGGGCGCGTTTGCCTTATGAGTTTCTTGAGAAGGTTTCTTTACGAATAATCAATGAGATATCGGGTATATCTCGAGTTGTTTATGACATATCCGGAAAACCGCCTGCTACGATAGAGTGGGAATGACCGCTACTCGATGACCCCAAGGCATTGATGCCCGTCCAGTAACCAGGCTCTTGGGTTCCAGTCAGCTTGTTTTACATATTTCGGTTCCACCAACGCGAAAAATATGGGATGAATATCCCAGGCCCAGGTATTCCCGGACGCAACAATCAGACCATTGCTTGTTATTAGAAATGGTTTTGAGTCCGTGACCACATGCTCGCCTGTAAAAGTTCCAACCACGTAGGCTTGAATACCAACTTGCGGATCTGTATTGGGCAATGTGTCGAAATCGTCGAACCTGACCTTGATACTCACGGCTGATTTTTCACAAACCGTATCCATGGCCTGCCCACGAAAATCGTCGTAGGGGCCAATTTCCCACAATGCACGCTCCGGGTCATCAAGCTTCAAATGCCTGCGGTTCTCAGCCACCAGCTTGCTGATATCCAGGTCAGCTTCGTGCAGCTTTCTAAGCTCGTGATCAAGATGGGAAATAGCCTGCCTCTGACGTTGCGGGACAGGCGTAGTGGTTCCGAGATTGATACCAGCGAATTCCAGTGATTCACTTGAAAAACCGAGCGCTGCCAGCATGGTTGGAAGAATATCTATTGTCATGGTGGGACGGTTTATACGTTGACCTTGAGTCTGCCCGGGTAGTTTGATGAATAACGGCACCCTGAGCAGGGCTGCCTTGTTGATGCCGGAAAGCGCACGGCGGGTATCGTTGAGTGCAAAACTGATGCCATGGTCCGCTACAACGATGATTAGGCTTTCATCCAACATACGTTGATCCTGCAAGCGGTCGAGCAGGTTATTCAATAACTGATCAGCATATTGCACCTGCAAGTAATGCCGTTGTTTACCGCTAATAATGCCCCATTCTACATCGCCCCAGAGTTCCTTTATCTGACCCCGCATCCAGACCAGGCCATAGTTTTCACCACTGGGAAAGTAAGCATTCGGTTCATGCGGAAACAGAATATGCATGAAGTTGAGTACGGGTTCGTCGCTTTTCCGGATTGATTCCGTAAAACTGTTGAAATACCCCGGTCTGTCTATCTCGGTCTGCGCACCGGCATGTTTAAGCCAGCCCTCGGGGAAAAACACCTGGCGCTCGGCAAAAAAACCACTCCAGTTATTGGAAACAGCCGGCAGGCTGGGGGCCCAGCGATCCGGAACTACACGGTGGAGATATATGGCCGCCATATCCAGCAGCAATGCTTTTTTCCTGCTGTAGGAACCTGGGCCCGTCCGTGGACACAATGCTTGCGGACAAAACCGGGTGACGGCCTCTGCCACGTTATAAGCATAGTGATGACGCAAAATCGTGAACAGGTTGATCGGGTGTGTGGCAACTGTCAGTCCCGTTCTTTTTTCATCGGGGTAGCGACTGGTCAATATAGCGGGCACCGCTGCAAGCGTTCCATCAGATACCGATGTGGTATTGACATACCAGTTCGACATGGACTGCAGGCGTGCAAAACCGGGGAACAACAATTCATCTATCTGACCCTGGTTGTCAACCAGGGTGGCCAATGGCAATTCATCGAGCAATACGAACACAATATCCGGAAGCGGTTGCTCCGGGTTTATTCGATCCGTTGCGACCACGGCGTAATTGTCGACCTGCTCCAGAACAGGCGAGAATAGTAAAAACCAAACTGGAAACAGAATAGCCATTGCGGCCAAAATAGTGCCAAGGACAGACCAGCGTGAAAATAACAGGAGCCAGGCAATTGCAATTCCAAAGACCGATGCCAAACCGATATATACCCACAAAAACATACCCAGGCTCTCTTGCATCAACTGGGCAACAAATAAGGCTGCAAAAACACTGCTGATAGCCCAGCACCACCAAGAAGAAAAAACGGGCCAGCGCCGGTGGGCCAACCAGGCTGGTAAAACCAAAACCAGGGGTAGAAAAAAACTCAATAAAAGCACCAGGGCCCAGACATCGGTCTGGGTGTTTTGACGCGCCACAAGAAACACCGGGGTTTGCAGCAATAAATTGTAGACGGGTTGTGCGACAGCAAAACCACAAAGTGCCAGCGGCAGGAGCACAAGCCGCAGTCTGTTTTTTATCGTATTCAATTGGTTAACCAGCAACATCCAAACCAGTATTTTATCGAACTTATTCAATGAATATCCGTGAATATACGTTAAAATACCTCGGGAATTTTGGACAAAACATCGTGAGTACGGTCAGGAAATGACGGTTGAGACTGTTGAAAGCTTCAATGTATCCGATAAAACCTGGATGAGCGAGGCCCTGTTGCTGGCCAGGCTTGCCGTTGATGAAGGAGAGATTCCGGTTGGAGCTATTGTTGTCAGCGGCGGAAAAATTATAGGCCGGGGCTGGAACCGAAACATCGGCCAACACGATCCGTCCGCACATGCAGAGATCATGGCCATGCGCGAAGCCGGAATTACCCTCGGTAATCATCGCCTGACCGCCTGTACCTTGTATGCAACACTTGAGCCCTGCATGATGTGTGCCGGTGCCATGATCCATGCCCGTTTGGACCGAATCGTCTTCGGTGCGAACGACCCCAAAACAGGGGCGGCGGGTGGAAAGTTTGACCTTTTGGCCAATCCTGCCCACAATCACGCTCCGGTAGTTGATGGCGGCTGCCTGGCAGACCAATGTGCCATCCTGTTAAAGAATTTTTTCCGGCAACGGAGACGATCCCAAAATGCCCGCGGATCTGACAAGGACGCTTAAAGAGACTTAGTTATGAGAATTATTACCACTATTTTATTGTTGTTGATGTTCACCGATGCCGTTGCCTATCTTGACCCGGGCACCGGCAGCATGCTGTTGCAGGTGATCCTTGGTGGCATTGCCGCAGTTGGCGTGGCGATCAAGCTGTACTGGCACAAGCTCAGGGCAGCGTTTGGCATGGCCAGGAAAGAAGAAACCGAAGACGAATCGGTCTGAAGCATTCATGAGTAATTCTACAGCCGAGGTCAATCCCGGCTCATTTCGTGACCGCGACGGTCGTGTGTATCACTTCCAGCAGCGGATATTCCGGGGCTTGAGTGACGCCGCGCTGGAAAACTTCCGGCAGCTACAGGAAAAGCCTTTTTACCTAAAGCTGGTTGAATCCGGAAAAGTAATTGGCACCCGCGAACTTGCCGTTGAAGATAACCCTTTGCCCGATGATGTGAAAGCACAGTGGGCCGGTTTTCTTGAGCATGATCCGGTAGCGGTGGTCAGTTATCCCTACGAATGGACTTTCAGCATGCTGAAGGCTGCAGCGAGCCTGCAATTACACCTGGTGGAGCGAGCAGTCAGCAACGGTTATACACTGAAAGATGCAACACCTTACAACATACAGTTCGTAAATCGTAAAGCCGTTTTTATCGATATTCCCTCGTTCGAGCCCTTGCCAAAAGGCGAACCCTGGTCCGGTTACCGGCAGTTTTGCGAGATGTTCCTGTTCCCATTGTTCCTGCAGGCCTACAAGGGCTGTAATTTCCAGCCTTTCATGCGTGCAGGCATCAATGGTGTGGATGTGCAGGCTGCATCTGCCCTGTTTGGTTTCCGCGACCGCTTCCGCAAAGGTGTGTTGAGCCACGTATGGTTGCAGTCAAAGCTGGACCGGCGTTATGGCGGTTCGTCTGAAAATGTTCGATCCAATTTAAAGTCTGCCGGTTTCAACCATGAACTGATCCTGGTGAATGTACGCAAGCTGCAAAAACTGATCAAAAAGCTCGAATGGGAAGCGGTCGGTTCGGAGTGGGGTGATTATACCGAATTTCATAACTACTCGGATGACGATCACGTACGCAAAGAAGACTTTATCCGCGATGCCATTGTGAATGAAAAACCGCGAACGGTCTGGGATATCGGCTGTAATACCGGCCAGTTTTCACGCATCGCAGCAGCAGAATGCAGCCAGGTCGTGTCTATGGATATCGACCATGTTGCGGTGGAACATCTTTTCCTGAACCCGGAAACACCGGGTAATATTTTGCCCCTGGTACAGAACATCGCAGATCCTTCACCCAACTGGGGTTGGCGCAACCGTGAGCGGAGTGATTTGCAAACACGCAGCCAGCCCGATCTCGTGTTATGCCTGGCACTGATACATCATGTCGTCATCACCGCAAATATCCCGCTGGCTGAGTTTATTGACTGGCTCGCAACCCTGACTGACAAGCTGGTGATCGAGTATGTATCGCGCAAGGATGACAAGGTGGAAACGCTGTTGCGCAACAAGGAAGACAAATACAAGGATTACAGCCGCGAATCCCTTGAAGCTAATCTCAAACGGCATTTTGAAATCCGCCTGCAGCAGGAAGTCAACAACGGCGACCGCACCTTGTATTGTTGTGTGAAGCCTGAGGAAACTGCTTCCTGAGCCGCACTTCACCTAGCTTAATGAATAAATTCACCATGGCTTCAATAAACACCAAAAAGTCATCGCTTAGCTTCAAGCGTACCGTGGTCATGATTGTTTCAGTGGCTACGGTGTGGGTGTTTACCGAGTGGTTGTTTTTTGTGACCAAGCAGTCCTTTATGACCTTGTATTCGCCCTGGGAAAAGGTCGAACTGCTGGCTGGCACTGCGCTGATCATGTCCATTTTGCTGTTAATCGGGTCACTGCCTTTGCTAGCTATTGGCTGGTTGATTGACAGGTTCACAAAGTTCAAATTTACCGGTACGGTATTGATTTTCCTTCCAGGCATCCTTCTGCTAGCCATGACGGCTTTGCTGTTGTTTGATAATTTCACCTTGACGTTATTTGGTTGGGGTATTCGCAACGCACATGAACCGGGTGCTTGGGCGTACCGTTTGTTAACCATTTATCTGGTGATCAAGGCTGCCAGGTTGCTTCATAACGTGTCGCAAAGGCCGGAAGTTGGGGCCGAACTGAAAGTCATAGCAAGAACAGCCATCGCAATTTGCGCGCTGGGTATTCCATTGGTCATGGTGGCCGTTTTGTCGTTGCCAGATAAAGTTGAAGACAATATAGTGGCAGACAAAGAACTGCCAAATATCTTGATCCTGTCCAGTGACGGGGTGTGGGCGGAACATATGTCGGTTTATGGGTATGGGCGGCCAACCACGCCTTTTATAGATAGCGTAAAGGATGAGTTTCTTATCGCCGAAAACCATTTTGCCAATTCGAGTGATACCGGCGGCTCTGTGATTTCCCTGCTGACCGGTAAGCTGCCTACCACGACCCGGGTTATCTATCCGCCCGATGTTTTGCGTGGCAGTGACAGTTATCAGCATTTGCCGGGTTTGCTCAAAAAGCTGGGATATTACAATGCTGATATCAGCATGCGCCATTATGCCGATCCCTATGATTTGAATATGCGTGATGGCTTTGCTGAAGCTAATTTCCGCAAGCTGGAGGATAGGGGCAGCGGTGGCAGCCTGATCGAATTGATTCGAACATACCCGGATCTTAATTCGACGGCTCTTTTTACCAACCGGATATCTTAGCGCTTGTCAGAACGTTTTGGCAAGATTGTGAAAGATAAACCCATACAGGATACAATGGCGGCGGTAAACAAGCCGGATAAAAGATTTATCCGCGACAATGCCCGAATGGCTGATATTCACCGTTTTGTCGAAGAAAGCCAACAGCCCTTTTTCCTGCATGTACACATGATGGGCACACACGGAACCCGTTTCAAACCGCGTAAACGCATCTATTCAACAGAGGAAAGTTACCCCCGAGACTGGGTTATCGATGGTTATGATGATGCCACTATCGATTTTGACCTTTATGTAAAAGAAACATATGAGTTGCTCAAAGATAGCGGCTTGCTGGAGTCTACTATTTTCATCATCTCGTCTGATCACGGCTACAAACACCAACCTTTGCACCGTGTACCGATGATAATGCGAATGCCTGGCAAGACGCATACCGGTTTTATTGGCGGCAATACCCAACGCCTGGATATTGCACCAACTCTGCTGGAAGTGATTGGCGCTGAAGTTCCTGACTGGATGGAAGGGCAGTCAATGTTGAGTTTGGACGCTGATGAATTCAGTAAACGGCCCATATTCGCCAGCGGTAGCAGTGGTGAAAAATCAGCTGATGGTAATGACTGGTCGGTCAGTAACCCGCAGGCACCGTGGTACACATTGGGACGTTTGTATCTGGTCATGTGCAATCAGGGTTTTTCTCTGCAAACAGATGATATGGTTTTATCAGAGACAGAAATAGAAGGTTCAACGCTTAACTGTTCAGACAAGGTATCACCAGATGTTGCCAAGCAAATGATGCTGGCTCATTTAAAAGCGCGCGGATACCTGTCGAACTGATGAACTTGCTGATGAACAGGCTCTTCAAATTTGGATTTCTGCGAACAGCTTTGAATGCCTGGCGACCGAAAAATAAAGAGGTATTACCAGCACCTTTCTTTCGCACGGAAGATATTGATGCTGTCCACGAATACTTTTCTGCCCGTAAACTTGAAACGGGTAATCTTCCGGAATCGACTTCCACACTGAACGGCTTCTGTTTCATTTGCCGTACCGATGTAGATTTTCGTGTTGATTCACCGCCGGATGGTAGTCCTGTTAACTGGCGCGAGACCCTGGTTTGCCCTCAATGCAATTTGATTAACCGTTGGCGCGGTTGTTTACATCTGTTTGAAGTTCTTTGTAAGCCGACGCTGCAGGACAGCATATATCTGACTGAAACCCTGTCACCCGTATATCAGCAGCTTGCTAACCGTTTTCCCCGGCTTAGTGCCAGCGAGTACCTGCCGCAGGCCAAGCTTGGCAGCATGGTACAAACGCACGCATTGTCGGTCAGAAATGAAGATGTGACGCAATTAACCTATGAAGACGGCAGTTTCGCATCAGTCTTGTGCTTTGATGTCCTTGAGCATGTTCCGGATTATCGTTCAGCACTCAGAGAGTTTTTTCGCGTTCTCTCTACCGGCGGCCAATTGGTTCTAAGTGTCCCATTCAGCTTCAGACATGAAACCCTGGTGCGTGCCGAGCTTGATGAGGCGGGAAATGTAAAACATCTGGTGAAACCGTGTTACCACGGTGACCCGCTTTCAGACCAGGGTGTGCTGAGTTATTATGATTTTGGCATGGACCTCCTGGACAAAATGAAACAGGAGGGTTTTCAGGAATCCTTCCTGGTGTGTTATTGCTCGAAACAATGGGGCTATCTCAACAATAATGTTGCCTTCGTGGGCCGCAAGATATAGGACTTGCCTGGCCAGTCAGTCGCGATTGAGACATCCCGCACCTTGATGAGGCTTGATAGCCTGTTTAACGCACAGTATTAATGCGCATGAACCTTGTCTACTGCAAACGCCTTACCCTCACCATGGCAGGTCGCACAGGACTCACCAAAGAACGTGGTGTTGGCATACGCGTGGGCTGCCGCATCGTCTCCATCATGGCAACTCAGGCAGGCTGCAGCCATCGGCATTGTAGGATCCCACCACTGTGCCGGCGTGAGTGTCGGCAGTAATCCTGCTGGCAACGGCAGTTGCTGAGAGTCGTTGACATGGCATTTATCGCAATTGCGCAGATCGCCGGGGAATTCCACGTGGCTGAAATCAAACGTACCCCTGGAGCGAACCACGACATAACCATTTTCCAGGTCTTCACCACGGTGAATCTTGTGAATCATCCACTTGAAGTGCACCGATTCTTGTAATGGTTCAGCCACGTCGAGAAGGTCAGGACGATGACAGGTATCACAATATTGAGGATCATGTCGGTTGCCACCGTGCAAGCTCAGGTTAACGTGGCAACTCTCGCACTTGGCATCATCGACCACCATACGCCTTGGAACAGCGCTGGTGTCGGTTACCGCAAATGCAAAGCTTGGATTTTCTGCCACATCACGTTCGGTTGAAATCTCGTTACCAAGATCTACCTCAACCTCGTTACGCCCTTCCATGCTGACGGTAAATGAACCTTCGGCATCCAGTGGAAGTTCTGTATTAAAGGTGTAAGCCCAGTAGTCACCTACCTGGACGGCTGCGTCTCCTACCGTCTCTTGGGCGTAGAAACTAAAGTCATCATTCGGCCCGGTGATGGTGAACCGGAGTCGATTAAGGGCGGCCGGGTGGATCGGACCATTCTTGCCACCCAGTGTAAACATTACTGTCGGCGTAGCGCCCGGATTGGTATTTGTGACGTCCACAAACTCAATCAAAACACCGGGTAGCTGTGCGGATTTGTAAAATTCCAAATGTGCCCCCCTGATAGAACGGTCAAATTCATTACCGGAGTCAGGTATGTGACAAATGTAACAGGTGTTGTCATCTGGCTGGACAATATTGAAATCGGAATGACCTTCGCCCGTTTCAAAGTCCACATAATCATGACAGGAACCACAGTTCTTGCGGGATGGGTGATCCAGCCAATTGGTATGTTGGGTTCCAGGGAGACCCCTGAACGTGCCGGGTGCATTGCTGACACAACCTAAAACGGTGGCATTAACAAAAAGTTTCTGGATGGTTTCGCCAGTGGCTTTATCAACCAGGAAGAACTCGGTCCCATCTTTGACCCATTTACCGGTTTCCTGTGCTCCCATACCGGTGGAGGCCGCAAATAAAGTGCCATCGGCTGCATTCATACGAATTTCAAATGAATCGAGGTCGCCCCAGCTAATCTCAGTGATACCTAGACTGGACATATCACAGACTTCGACCGGGTTCGGGCTGGCAACCAACGGAAAGTTTTCAGTAGGTATGCCGCCGGTATGGCAGACTTCACATTCGTTGATTTCTGCCGGGTACTCGACATGGCTATAATCATGGACGCTTTGCCGAAAGCCGATGATGGTATATCCATTGGTCAGATTGGCACCCATGTGTATCTTATGGACCATCAGTGGAAAATCGACCGAATTGCCGGTATCCGGATCAATACCCTGGGTGGGGTTATGACACAGAATGCACAATCCCACTTCCTGCCGTGAGCCACCATGCAGGGCCAGCGGGTCATGACACCTGCCATTGCAGGTTTCAGTTTTAACGATATCACGCGCCACCGGTGCCTTAACACCGGAAGGAACGAAATGTTCAAGCTCGTTGGTCACATAGCGATCAAGATCAAACTCTGTCAGGTCGCGTCGTGCATAGATTCCCAGGGTGTGGGTTACATCGGTATCGTAGTCTTCCGGCAACACCGTAGCGAATTTATACATGTAAGTACCGTCGCCAAGGTCGGTATAGTTGCCACCTGAATCGGTGGAGCCCTGTTCAGCAGATTCACCGGTAATCGGACTGGTCTGAACCCGCGTGGTATAGGCAATATAGGCCTCTTCAAATTCAGGAATATATGAAAGGATAAAGGAGGTGCTTACAGGGCCGGGTGTTGTGACACCATCCCTGTCCAATCCGAGACCTGCAGGATCTGTAAGTTTAAAGGTGACCTCCAGTTGACGATCAGATGGGATAACGACCTCAAGAATTTCCAATTCCAGCCCGGGCCTGATGAATAATATCTGATCGGCGGTCAGGTAGAATTCCCTGTCCTTGGTAGTGTAATAACCATTGTCAACAGCTGCTGATTTGGCAGCCAGGTTGCTGGCAGCGCATATAAATGCCATGCCTGTAAAAAGTAGTCCTATGAATTTTATCTGCATGATTTACTCCCGTATATGTGCCGGTACAGTTACACCTGGTCGAACGTGCGCTCAGTAACAGATTCATGCTAAAAGACGTAACTAGGTACGGCATACAGTTTGTGAATCATCAACCGATTTCTTTAGATACACTCATTCATTAACAATGAATCATATAATAATCATAGGATAATTCAACAGAATTAAAAGTCATGCGGGTGGGGAACGGTGATATCATTTTTTAAGTTTGACCTGAATCCTCTTTCCGTGACACAAAAAAAGTGCAGGGTGTCGAAACACCCTGCACTGGATTCAGGCTGAATAGCCTGTTTAAAACACAGCTTTACTGCGCGTGAACTTTATCCACTGAAGCCTCTTTTCCTTCACCGTGGCAAGTTGCACAGGATTCGCCAAAGAAGGTGGTGTTGGCATACGCATGTGCTGCCGCATCGTCTCCATCATGGCAACTCAGGCAGCTTGCAGCCATCGGCATCATCGGATCCCACCACTCTTGTGGCGTGGTTGTCGGCAGTAATCCTTCTGGCAACGGTAGTTGCTGAGAGTCGTTGACATGGCATTTATCGCAATTGCGCAGATCGCCAGGATACTCAACATGACCATAGTCATGAACACTTTGGTTATGACCGGCTACTACATAACCATTCTCCAGTTCTGCACCACGGTGAATCTTGTGGACCATGTACTTGAAGTGGATTGACTGCTCCATTGCGCCTACCTGAAGTTCATCTACATCAGTCGCTGCAGGATAGTGACATGTAACACAATATTGAACATCGTGGCGGATGGTGCCGTGCAATGCCAGGTTGGAGTGACAGCTCTCACACTTGTCAGCATCGACCACTACACGCCGTGGAACGGGGTCAATGTCGGTTACGGCAAATACAAATGCATAGTTTTCTGCCGTGTGACGTTGAATGGTCACTTCATTGCCCATTTGAACCGAAACCATTGAAAATGCTTCAGCGCCAGCAGTGAAGGAGCCAGCCGCATCATCAGGGAGCGGGGTGTTAAAGGTATAACTCCAGTTATCACCGGTTTTGACCGCACCTGTAGCAGACTCCTGGGCGAAGAAGCTGAAGTCTTCATTTGGTCCTGCAATCGTGAGGTTGAAAAAATTGAGCTCAGCCGGGTTTGATTTGCCGCTCTTGCTGCCCAAT
>PVMK01128528.1_pt1 | contig 32034 bp, 29 predicted proteins | sample 1853481 | NCBI WGS metagenome assembly PVMK01 (sample SAMN08533507, study PRJNA380276) | Marine sediment metagenome, whole genome shotgun sequencing project.
TAAACATTTTAAGGCGTGAAACAATAAGATAACCGTTCATGGGTTCAACGGTTACCAAAAAAGAGACGCTGGGCGTTATGAGGAAATTCTTATATAAATCTATCATTTTCATATCCGGAAAATTAGGTCTGTGGGTATTTGTTGTCTTGCCTGGATCGTCGCCACCGGGTTTTTCCTTTATTCCCTTTAAGAGTGGGAAACAGTGTGAGGCTTTACCGGGCGCTTTACCCTGATCGCAACCGGCTGTTTCACCTGTGGTGTACCTGGCGGCAGTTTCATAATTTTACCGATGTTTTTATGGACCGGTTTCTGCTTCAGGAATCCGACGAACTCACTTTCACTTCTGAAGGTTGTGAACACCTTGAAAAATCAATTGATGACGGAAAAGGCGGCATCTTGCTGATGTCGCATATGGGAAACTGGGATGTTGCCGCCCATCTTTTAAAGCGAAAGGTCAATCGTATCCGGCTGCTGCTTTATATGGGCGTCAAGCAAAAGGAACAAATCGAGCAGATTCAAAAGGAAAGCCTTTCCCAAAGCGGAATCCGGATCATTGCGGTGGAACAGGACGGTGGATCCCCTATGGATATCCTGGAGGGGATTAGATTTATCGAATCGGGCGGAGTGGTTTCGTTAACCGGGGATTTTGTGTGGGAAAAGGGTCAACGAACCGTCCCGGTAAAATTCCTCGGCCGTGAAATATTGCTGCCGGAGGCGCCGCATTTATTGGCCTTATTGTCCGGCGCCCCGTTGTTTATTTTTTTCGCATTTCGCACAGGGAAAAATCAGTATCATTTCACTATGTCGGAACCCATTGCCCTGGTTTGCACTTCACGGGAGGAAAGAACCGGGGCGATTCGACAATCTGCTCAAAAATACGCCGATATTCTGGAAACAACCCTTGGCAACTATCCTCTGCAGTGGTACCACTTTGAACCTTTTCTCACTGCCAAACCCAACTCGGATCCGCCGGGTTCCAGCTCGTAGAGAGGCGGAGAATTGACTATTATAGGTTTCAGGTGTCGGGTGTCAGCCCCGCCGCCGGCCAAAAAAAACGGCCGGTCTAATCGAAAAAGAAACTGATGAACGTCCAACATCGAACGTCCAACATCGAACGTCGAATGAATGTATTCTGTCTGTTTTAAAAATGATTTAGCGAAGCGTTTCCATCCTAAGAAATTCGATATTTGCTTTTTTATAATCTCCGCAAGGTCGAAGTCTCTTTTTCGATTAAACTGGTTGCTCTTCAGGCCAGTGGCACCGCTCGTATGAAACGTCATCAGAGGCGTCATATTTTTTATTTGAACTAATGTGTAATATGCTCTATTAATGTAACAAAGTAAAATTATATATCACCAATGTACCAAGATGGAGATCGATGACACGTGACGAGATAAAATCAGAAATCATTCGAATTTTCAGGGACCAATTTGAGATAGAGGATCCGGGTCTCGATGATGATTTGAGGGATGCACACGAATTTGACAGTATTGATGCCATTGAGCTGTTAAGGGAAATTGAAATTATGCTTGATTCCGAACTCAGCCAGGATGAGAAAAAAAATGCCATGGAAATAAGAACCATCAACGATATCCTTGACTATATTGAATTGTTGTCGGCGGCTCGGGCCATGGGCCATGCCATGCTCAATTAATGTATTGGAATTTATACAATTGGGGCGAAGCCCCTTGTGACAACCCCTGATCGTTCACTGTTTTTCATACTGGAGCCGCAATGGAACGAAGAGTCGTAATTACGCAAGGTTCTGCCATAACACCGGTGGGTCACAGCAAAGCCGAGATTGTCAAGAGCCTGGTTGAGGGGATTTCGGGTGTAAAGAAACTCCGGCAGGACGACCTGCTTTCCGATTTTATCCATTGCGGTGTTTTCGGAACAGTGGATTACCCGGTTGCGTATGATTTTAAACGCCGGTACCGTAAAACCATGGGTCCGGTAGCCTACTATGCCTGCCAGGTGGCAAAGGAAGTTTTGGAAGCATCCGGTCTGGATGATGATTTTATCACCTCCGGCAGGCTGGGCGTCGCGTTTGGATCAACCCACGGCAGCCCGACGGTTCAGAGGGAAATATATAAATCCTTTTTCGGTCAGTCCCGTTCAAGCTTCTCATCCATCGGGGCCGTGGATTATTTAAAATCCATGGTCCACACAACGGCCGTCAATATTACCAAAATGTTCGGCATTACCGGCCGGGTAATCTCGTCATCCACCGCCTGCACCACCAGCAGCCAGTCCATCGGGTTCGGCTATGAAATGATCAAATACGGCATGCAGGACGCCATGCTTTGCGGCGGAGCCGACGAGTATGACACCACTACGGTGGCCGTATTCGACAACCTGCTGGCTTGCTCCACGGATTTCAATGATACCCCCCATCTGACACCACGACCCTTCGACAAAAAAAGAGACGGCCTGGTTGTCGGAGAAGGTGCCGGAGCTGTTTTACTGGAAGAATATGAATCCGCCAAAAAACGGGGGGCAACTATTTTAGCCGAAATTATCGGGTTTTCATGCAATAACAACGGCGGCGATTTGATTCTGCCGAATATAGACGGAATCAGTGAAACCATCCGGCTTGGGCTCAAAGATGCCGACATCAGTGCCGATTCCGTGGATTTTGTCAGTGCCCATGCCACGGCCACTAAAATGGGGGATGTCATCGAAGCCCAGGCCATAGGCAGGGTATACGCAGATTCACCCGTGGTTACCGGACTCAAAAGTTATATGGGCCACACCATGGGATCTTGCGGCGCCATCGAGACGATCCTGACAACCTACATGATGGACGAAGGCTTTATTGCACCGACACTGAATCTGGAAAACATCGATGAAAGGTGTGCAATGATCAATCATGCCCAGGAGCTTGTCGAATCAGATATTCGCATCGCAGCCATCCAGAACTTCGCCTTTGGCGGGGTGAATACCTGCTTGATTATAAAAAAATTGTAGGTTCTGGGTTCAGGGTTCTGCGTTCTGGGTTCAGAGGTTCAGTGTTCAGCCCTGCCGCTGGCCTGAAAAGTTTACCCGCAGGAGGGCGGTCAGTTTAATCGAATAGAAAATATTTTAAATTTTGTATCGGCAGTCTTTTAGTTGTGGGTGCGGTTTTTAACCGCGATTGACCCGGTCAATCGTGGCTGGAAGCCACTCCCACTGACCCTTAACTTAAGCTTAGAATGACCTATGATTTCATACGAGCGCCGCCTCTGGCCAAAAAAACGGCCAGTCTGATCGGAAAAGAAACTTTGTAGCTTTGTATCGGTTGTTTTTGGATTGTGGGAGCGGTTTTTAACCGCGATTACCCGGGTAATCGTGGCCGGAGGCCGCTCCCACCAACTATTAATTACAACCTAAATAACATTGAATTTCATGTAGTTTCATACGAGGGCGCTTTCAGGCGATCGAATCTGATACTTTTCGTATTCGTCCTCGTTCTCGTGCTCATCCTCGGGAATCAGATTTTTATCGAGAACGAGGGACGAGGACGAAGTCTGCACTCTGTATCCGTGTGTGGAACTTCACGAAAATGACATTGGATTTCATGTAGTTTCATATAAGCGCCGCCGCTGGCCTGAAAAGCGGCCAGTCAAATCGAAAAAGAAACTGATGAACGTCGAACATCGAACATTGAACGTCCAACATCGAATAATGAATTCTGTCGATTTTATTAAAAGAACTGAGCAACACCCGACGCAAGCGCCTGCGCCTCCGGCCTGTATGCATACGGGATAGAAGCCTACGGGCTGGAGTTTTAAAATTAGATAAAGCGTAGCGTCATCAATATTCGACGTTCGATGTTGGACGTTCGGTGTTCGACGTTCAATCTGTTTGCTGTTTAATCCAGGCCCGGCCGTCGAAGTGCCCAGTTTATTCATCAAGAAACCGTGCCATTTTGGTGTAGTTTTACACGAGAGGCCCAGAAGCTCACAAGCCCGGGTGATCCGGAATAACCTTGAACGCTGAACCCAGAACGCTGAACCTTTCTTGAAATAACCCTGAACCCTGAACGGTTAACCTTTGAACCCTCACATACACAAATACCTGAAACCGCTTTCCGACCTGATGGTTACACTGCTGCTGTGGGGGTATTTTACACTCGGGTTCATTATATTCTTTTCCCCGTTCTATCTGGCGGCATACCTGTTTTCTGACAATCGCGAAAATTCCTTTCAGCGATTGAACCACCATTTTTACAAAGGTTTCTTTTTCCTCATTCGAGTCTTTATTCCAGGGCAAAAATGGCGTGTCTCTGATGAAATCGAATCGATCCGGTCTTCCGTTATCGTTTGCAACCATCTATCCTATCTGGACCCGCTGCTTTTGATTTCGCTGTTCAAACAGCATAAAACCATTGTGAAAAGCACCTTTTTCAGTGTGCCTATTTTTGGCTGGGTACTGCGGCAGTCGGGTTATATTCCCTCTACGTCTGAGGGCAAGCTGTCGGAGTTGATGATTGAGAGTTTCGACACCATGGACGATTTCCTGACGTCCGGTGGCAATTTGTTTATATTCCCGGAAGGGACCCGCAGCCGGGACGGCACCATCGGCCGGCTCAACAAAGGCGCATTTAAGATCGCCAAACTCGGCCGGACACCGGTTAAAGTCCTGTTTATTCGCAACACAAATAAATTGTTTACGCCGGGGAAGTTTTTATTTAATACAATGGTATCCAACACCATCAGCGTTGAGTTTATCGCCGGCATCGAGCCGGATTATCAAAGCGAAAGCTTTTCAATTTCTGATTTAATGTCCCAGGTGCATTCGTTGCTGGATGCACAAAAGGCAAACCCAACCACTTGATACTGTATGAAAGTTATCCTCATATCGATGCCCGATGTGGCGCCCCTGATCATTCATGAAAGCGCCATCCACATGCCCAGTCACGGTATCGCCTGTGTTGGCGGCAATATCGACGAACAGCATGAGGTTTACATCGTCGACCTGATACGCAAGCGCCGACAGCTGCGAAAATATATCACCAAAATCCTTTTAAAAATTCGACCGGACCTGGTCGGTCTCACCGCCATGGCATGGCAGTACGATACCTGCATTAAGTTGATCAAGCTTATCAAACTCGTGCTGCCGGAGGTAAAAATTGCTATCGGCGGATACCATGCAACCCTGATGAATGCAGAAATAGCCGCATCACCTGAGGGTGAGTTGATCGACTTTATAATGCGCGGCGAAGGGGAGGTGGCCTGCCGCCGGCTGGTCAATGTCCTGGATGGAAAAGACCGGATTGAAGACATTCCGTCGCTGTCTTATAAGCAGGGAAAGCAGTTTGTTCATAATCCCCGGGGAAAAACGCTGGATTTGTCGGAGCTAAAACTTCCCATCCGGGATAAAAGGCGGTTAACCTGGGGCTACCATATCCTCTATTCCAAGATCGAACTGATAGAGACATCCCGCGGCTGCACCCGGGGGTGTAACTTTTGCAGCATGAGACATATGTACGGGAGGTCTTTTCGCACCTATCCCATCGAACGCGTTCTGGCCGATCTGGATGACATTTACTATAAACGCAGAACCCGGTGGGTATTTATCGTCGATGACAACATGGTGTTAAATCCCAAACGGGTAATCGCTCTGTGCGACGCCATTATTGCCAGGGATTATAAAAAATTGAATCTTGTCGTCCAGGCCGACTGCATTTCCATGGCTCAAAACGAGGAAATGGTCGGCAAAATGGCCCAGGCCGGTGTTAAATCTGTATTTCTGGGTATTGAAAATGCATCCAAAAAAAATCTGGAGTCGGCCGGCAAAGGCAATATCGTGAACGCCTCCCGCAAAGCCGTAGAAAACTGCCACAAATATGACATCATGGTAATCGGCGGACTGATATTCGGCTTTCCGGAAGATGATGAAAAGTCCATCATCGAGAACTATCAATTTTTAAATACCATCGGGGCGGACGGTTCCTATTGTCAGATACTGACCCCTTATCCGAAAACCGGCATGCGTCGGAACCTGATAGACGAAGGTCTGGTAACCAATAAATACAACTATAAAAAATACAGCGGATTGTGGGCCAATGTGAAAACCAGGTATCTAAATTCCGACCAGCTGCAATATCTGTTCTGGTACCATCGCCAGGTAACGCTGGGATGGTGGAACCCATCCAGGCGGGCCAGAGGTATGGGCCGCCTATGGACCGGCATCTGGTTATACGCCTTTAAGCCGGTTTTAAAGTTTTTCATCGACCGGACTATTGCCCGGGAGGGCTGGGAGGGACGCTATCGGAAGGAAGTCAAGCGTCTTTCGAATATGAATTACTTTAAGGATCTTGAACAATTTTAAAGTTCTAACTGTGAATTTAATGATAAATGAAATGAATGATAAGAATTCGCTTTTTGAGAGCGGATCAAGCAAAAAATCAAGATTGACAGGATTGTGTGACGTCTGGGGATGAGTAACAACATATTGGGCCGCTGCTGATGCGGCACCAAGCCCCAACCGACTCCATCCAATAAAGACCCCTATACAGAATGAAGATTGTAGTGGCAACCCGGCAATTGGCTAAAATCGGCTGGAAATAGTGGATTTTGGATGTAAAAAGCCTGTCTTCCCGCTTATGATTTTTTAAAAGTAGGCTTCCGTCTTCGTTCTTCGAACTACGCCGAGACAAGTCGGCAGGGTAATCAGGGTCCCTGATGTAATCAGTTGGGTGTGCGGTGGAAGTGCCGCTGATAAACGTAGCCAGAAGAATACGGACAAATAGAAATGGCTATCAAGGCCACCACAAAAAAAGGAAATACAGGACACAGACAGAGACTCAGAAAGCATTTCTTAGAAGGCAGGGAGAGTTATTAATGCGGAAGGATGAGGGATAACGGAGAATATCGATATGAAAATCAAGACACTATATTTCAAAGATGTCGGTCCGTTAAAAGAACAGAAGATTGACCTGACCGATTCATGGACCGATGATATTGCTCGACTGATTCTTTTTTCCGGCCCGAACGGAACCGGAAAATCGATCATCCTGCGCATGATCGCCATGCTTTGGGATGCTGCCGGCTATTGGCTGGACCAACGGAAAAATATGCCAAAATCGGAACCTGCCTACAGTTGGCTGAACAAATGGGGTGGGTGTGCGGTCGTATTTAATGAGATTTTCAATGGTTCCGGCCCTGTCGGATTGGTTTTTGGAGATTCAAAATGGTTTGAAAGGATCCTAGAAAAGCCATCACGTGTCACCTGGATTGGAGAAACCATTCATTATACAGGCAAGCCGGGCAGGCCGTCCCATAAATTTATGGACACCTTTGACGAACATGGCATTGCCAATTGGGCTGAGCTGCGAAAAAAGTTAATCCTGACGTTTGATGATGCAGGTGCCCCTAACCTTGTTTATCTGGACGCTGAAGAGCGGCGGTGGATTCCCCCCAAACGCGGTGTCGGTAAGCCAGCGCCTGAAGATTCCAAGCTTCGTTGGCTGGTCCGGTATAAAGTTACGGAAGATTGGCAAGGACAGCTTGAGGCCTCCCTGATTACGCTAAAAACCAGCAAGCTCCATTCCTTTCATGAAACTGTCAGGATGTTGAATAAATTCCTCTACGACAAGGAAATCGAGCCCGAAATACGAACCGGGGAAAACCGACTGCGTGTGAAGCTAAAGGACAGTCGAGGGCAATTTCATTTTCTGGATGATTTGAGTGCCGGAGAACATCAGATCTTAATTCAGCTTTATCTGCTCCACCGGTGGTTGGAACCAGCCGGAATTATCTTAATCGATGAACCTGATCTCCATCTCCATCCCTCTCTTATTCCTGGTTTTCTTGCCTCTCTTGAGTCGCTTGTGGAAAAAAAGAAAGGGCAGCTTTTAATCACGTCTCATTTGCCGGATCTTTGGAACCGCTACGAATCCATAGGGCGGCGTATTTCCCTGGGAGGTGAACTGTGAAGGGCTGGCTAAAGAGGCGTCTGAAAATACGGGAGGAACTGATAGGCCAAACGGGCAAGCGGGCATTACTGGTTGAGGGGACCGACGATGTATCTCTCTTTCGTATTTTGCTTTTGCGGAGATGGGGAGCAGAATGGGAAAGCGATTGGGTGCTGGCCGACGTGGGCAGTAAAAATATTGTGCCGGATATCCTTGCACAGGAAACCGACTGGCTGGGAATCGTTGACCGTGATGAGTGGACGGATGAAGTCATTTCTGCAAAACAAGATGAACTGGAAAATCTTTTTGTACTGCCCAGATTCTGCATAGAAAGCTATGCCGTTGATCCGGATGAATTGTGGGAAGCCCTGCCGCAAAAGATGCAAGGCAAAGTGGCAGGCGGGCTTGAGGTGCTGACAGGTGAAATCATGCGAGATAAAGAAAAATGGCTTCGACATGGCGTATTGTGGTCAGCAGTCAATCCGCTTTGGAGCGGGCTTCGTGCTTTAGGGTTCAAAGAGAAGCTTCTTGGCTTTGATGTTGCACAAAATGACATTATTATAAAGGAAACCTTAAAGGAATGGCATGGCTATCTTGATCCGGACCAGATTTTTCAGAGTTTTACGGATAAACTGAATCAGGGGTCAGGGCTTTCGGTGAAGGAGCAACTTCACAAGTGGATACATGGAAAACGTTTTTTCCTCGATCATGTTCATCCTGTTCTAAACAGCTACCTTGGCCAATGTGCTGCACAGACCAGAATGATAGAGATTTTTCGTACCTGTGCCCTGCCGAAAGACTTGGAACCGCTATGGAAACGGATGGTATAGTTGAACTGATCGTCTCCGAAAAGAGAGTTTTGCTTGACAAGAAACTTTCTCCAGTTTTGTTCCAGTTTTTTTGGGGCACAAAAGAATGATCTCAAAACCTTCAATCTGGAAAAATTTCATCACCGCCAATGCGCAAATGAAATGAAATGATAAGAATTCGCTTTTTGAGAGCGGATCAAGCAAAAAATCAAGATTGACAGGATTGTGTGACGTCTGGGGATGAGTAACAACATATTGGGCCGCTGCTGATGCGGCACCAAGCCCCAACGGGCTCCATCCAATAAAGACCCATATACAGAATGAAGATTGTAATGTCAACCCGGCAATTGGCTAAAATCGGCTGGAAATAGTGGATTTAGACCCAGGTGTTTCAAGATCTTTTTCATCACATCCGGGTCCTCAATGAATACAATTAGAAAATAACGCCGCAGGATTTTGGGAATACTGAGCACTACATGCCGGTGAACTGCCTTTACCACCTCCTGAACTGCCTTTACCACCTCCTGACACAACCACTCACAGAACTCCACCACCCGTTTCTGACCTGCCCGCCAATGCCATCCCAAATCTGTTGCACATTTTCCTTCTGTGCTGGTGCTGGACGATCAAATCCAATTCAGTTCAAAATCAGGCAAGGCAGGCGGGTGGCAAGCCTGCCCTGTCGCGACTAACGCCATTTCGAGGTCAAGATTTAAGTTTATTGCTCAGGAAACGATCCATTGAAGTTGATCGGGTGGCCAGGTCTGGGCCAGGGATGGGCAAAAATGGCGTCTTTTGCATGAGTAGGCTAATAAATATTCGTGACCACAATCCTCACATCGGACCCTGGCAAAGCCGTTTTTCAGAATGCCGCAGTCCAGATAGCGGTAAATCACCGGCCTGACATAAGGGCGGAAAAATCCATATTTTTGCTCAAAACGCTCCTGGTAAACCTGCTCGAATGTTTCAAAACAATCTTCGACACAACGGTAGTAAGCGGAATTTTGCGGCTTATACAATTACAGGGTTAATTTAAGGTCGGCATGTCGCTCCGCTTTATGCCTTTTTGCCGAATGCGCGGGATGCCAGGGCGCGGTTGCGCGGTCTGAAGGTGTCGTTTGCCATTTCCTTTCCAATGTGAGCACCTCCTCATTATGCTCAGTTTGGCGGTGCAATTTTCACTTCAAACAGCCGAACATTCGCTTATTTAGAAGATCCGTTACCTTATAGATACCAATTAACCCGCCAGTGTGGATAACGGGCGATCCGCTGCAATCTTCCGGTTAAGTGTTGGAGAATCTCTACTTCGTTCAGAATGACCTGAAAGGGATTATCCATACGCACCCCTGAGAATAACATTGTTCCTTCGGTTCGCAGTTCATCCTGCATTCGGTCCGGAATTCCACCCAAAAATTTGGTTGTTAATTTTTCGAGAGTATTTTTTCGTGGTCGGAACGGATAATAACTAAGATTGACCGGCACGAGAAATGTCTGTCGATTGTTGACTTCATTCAAAGATGTTAGTTGCAATTTATCCAGTTGGCGTTTCTGCAATGAAGGATTCTTGTGATGAAGGTAGCGTAGCCGTTGACGATAAAATTCGGCCCGCAACGCCAGTAGCGCAGCTCCGGCATGCGGCGGCCGCCGCCTCCCATTTTTGCCGCTTATTCGCCATTTTCCGTTTTCCATGACTTTTTTATCCTTGATCATGCCGCCTTCGGGAAAAATCAGCCAGGGATGATTCCCTTTCAGCAGGGAACGGATGATTGTCACATCTCGGTGGGGAGCTTTTGTGGAAACACTTCCTACGCTTTCCAGAAAGGTACCAAGGATATGTTTAAATAGCCCGTGATGAGCGAGAGACATCACCGGTTTGCCGGTCAGACGGTATAATTCATACGGCAAAAACACGGTTTCCAGCCGCGTAAAATGATTTGCTACAAAGATAATAGCTCCATCGGGTATGTTTTTCGCACCGTTGATATGAATTGAGATCTTAAAGAGACCCCTGAGGAGGGATAGAGCGTGTTTGATGATCCAAAACAACCGGATAATCTCAAAGACCTGAGGTCCCCGGTGTTCAGTAACCAGACCATTTTTTTTGTTGACAACTTGACAACTTGGGAGGGGGGGTATATTGTTAAAACATCGATATATTATTCAGGAGTGTATTTATATGGAAACATATAAAGTCGGAGAATTGAAAAACAAGTTTTCCCAGGTACTACAAAGGGTCCAGGCCGGTGAAGAAATAATTATTAGCTTAGGAAAGAAGGGAGAAAAAATCGCCGTTATTGTTCCCTATGATAAGTATATTTCCGCTTCTCCTCGCCGCCTGGGTATGCTGAAAGGAAAAGCACGGTGCACGATAAAAGATGATTTCCAGATGAGTGACGAGGAACTTCTTCGTTCATGAAATATCTTATTGATACTCACATTTTTTTATGGTCTCTTTTCTCACCGCAAAAAATACCAAAGCCCATCGTACCGATAATAAAGAAATCAGAAAATGCAATATTTGTAAGCTGCGTAACCTTCTGGGAAATATCAATAAAATACTCTCTGTACAAATTGGAACTTGAAGCGGTCCTGCCGGATGAATTACCGAATTTTGCAAAGCGGATGAATTTTGAAATTCTCAACATCACGGCCGAAGATGCGGCATCTTTTTACCGTCTCCCCCGCACATCCCACAAAGATCCCTTTGATCGAATGATTATTTGGCAGGCTATCCGAGAAAAAATGATTTTGCTATCCAAAGACAGTAAAATCCCAGCCTATCAAAAATTCGGCCTCAATCTTCTTGATCACACAAGGCCGTAAAACGCTAATAAAGCAATAGCGAGCAATAGGGGGACATCCTAATAATAACTTTCTAGTCCTCTCCAAGCTCCAACTGCTCGGTTTTAGCGATCTTCTCACCACGCTTTGCCGAAATACTTACCGATGGCTGCGAGACACCAAGCTTTTTAGATAGTTCTGTGGCACTGAAACCCAACTTTCTCACCGCCCAATAACAAAATAAACTGCGTGCTTTGACAGTGAGCGGGTGTTTGCCGTACGCCCACACCTGCTCCGGATCTATACCTAGTTCAGAGGCCACTCGAATCGTTACTTTTCTAAGTAATACCCCTGAGCTTGAAGCCGGCAGCGCTCTTCTAACCGCTCTTTCGTCTCATCTAATACGAACTGAGTAAATTCACCGTCGCCTAAAATTCGTTCATCACTCTTCATATGATCCTGCGCGCGGCGCATCGCTTTGACCGCCGACCAACCACCGGCATTGCGAATCAGACCGCCTCCAACCAATTTTACGAAACCGCATAGCCGGTTAGTCCGCCTTCGGCGGATCTCATAACCGTGGCAAGGGGAGTTTGTCCGGTTCGCAATAGAATATGGAATGGTGGAATACTGGTCTCCGGCTCGTAGGGTAGCGCCTACGCCTCGGAGAGAATAATGGGTGCACTACACTGCATCACCTTGAAAAATTCGGCGATTCATGGGATAAATAGCGCCATGGATCGCAAAAATATTAATAGAGGCTTTAAAAAGCTTTACTTAAGCTGATTGAATCTCTGCAGAAAAAGCAAGCCGAGAATCAGTGGGAAGATAAACTTCAACCTAAATGAAGATTATGCTGCGCCCCTCAACCCATATCCGTTAGGCAGAGTTAACGGGCATTGATCCGTTGCTTTGTCCGTACTGTGACCAACCATTAACTTTTGCTGGTATGTTATTCGGCAACTGGCAAAAGCTTCAGGATATTTTTGATACTGCCGGTAAAGATGATAGTATTGCTCCTCCTTTGCTAAAATCTGGTTAATAGATAATGTGGAATTTTTTTAATCGAATTCGTTGCCAATATTCCATGTAGCTTTGGCAATACCGAAACTTTGTAAATACCACTACATTCAATAAGTTATAGAATTTTCGAAACGTATGCTGTTGTCAGTTTACTCTATCTACCTGAATATGCAATATCAAAGCTATAGTTCCGAAAATTATTCATTCAGTAACCAACAATCAAAGGATCCGACCATGAGACACTTAGAAACTGAAAAATTTATCCATGAATTTCAGCAGGAACTCCGAAACATCCTTGCTGAAAATCCAGAGATCGAAACAGTCAATCACCTGCAGGGCTTACCTCGTCACTTTTTAAATAAGATCTTAGCTCCAGGACCTCTTTCGATTTTTATTCCCTCCGAATACGGAGGTCGAGGTGACAAGCCTATTCATTGTCTGTCTTTGCTGGAGGCAACTGCCTATGAATCTATCGCTGTGGCTCTAATGATTGGGATTACCGGCTCTCTTTTCCTGGAGCCTGTTGCTAAGTATGGTCGGGAAGAAGCCAAAGCTCATGTTTTCCAATCATTTCTCAACAATAAATCCTTGGGAGGATTAATGATAACTGAACCAGATTTCGGCACCGATGCGCTTTCAATGCGCACATCCTTTTCCGAGTCTGACAAAGGCTATTCGTTAAAAGGGTCCAAGCATTGGGGAGGATTGACAGGGTTAGCTGATTTTTGGTTGGTCACGGCCCGAAAAGAAAAAGAAGGCGGCAAACTAAAACGTGACATCGATTTGTTTATTGTTGAGAAATCTCAACCCGGACAAAAGATAGATGTTGAAGAGTACTATCACAAACTGGGTCTGTTTTTGATTCCCTATGGCCTCAATAAGATAGATGTAACTGTTCCGACCACATCAAAACTGATCCCTCAAACCAGCGGAGTGAAATTGATGATGGACCTGTTGCATCGCAGTCGACTGAGGCTTTCAGGAATTGGTCTGGGATTTATAAAACGGATGCTGGATGAAGCTGTTAAGCACTGCCGGCAACGTTATGTCGGGGGGAAAAGTTTACTGGGTTATGACCAGGTCCAACATAGACTTTCGCAATTACAGGCCTGGTATACCATAAACTCGGCCATGTGCCACTATGCAGCCAGGGTTTCTGGAGTCAACAATAATCTTGCCTTGTTCGGGTTGCAGGCAAACGCTACCAAGGCAGTATTGACGGATATGATGCAGAGCGCAGCCCAATCGTTACTGCAATTAACAGGGGCTAAAGGGTATCGCAGGGATCATATTGCGGGTAGAGCTGTGGTAGACAGCCGACCGTTTCAGATTTTTGAAGGTTCCAACGATGTAATGTACAGCCAGATTGCGGAAACAATATTGAAAGAAATGAAAAAGGAAAAAGAAACAAATTTTTACACCTTTCTCAGCCGGTTTGAACTGACTGAGAAAATTGCTGGTTACTACAAACACATACTTAACTTCAAACTGAACTCCGAATCATTGCAGCGAGCTAAAGTGGCACAGGGCAAGATAGTCGCCAGGCTGATTACCACTGAATTCACATTCGATCTAATGGAAGCGGGCTTCCGCTCTGATCTCGTAGACAATGCGATTCAAGTTGTGGGGAATACCATTGCTGAGCAGGTGTCATCCGTCACCCAACACAGGCAGATTCATGTGATAGAAGCGTACCGAGACGGCAGTGACTGGAAATCGGGGCGTTAGGGGACATTCCATTGAAGTTGATCGGGTGGCCAGGTCTGGGTAAAAATGGCGTTTTTTGCATGAGTGGGCTGTCAGCGCTGGACTGGCAACCACGGGCGAATCGAATATGAGTTTGGCGGCCGCCAGCGGCAGTAAGGCTCCAAAACCTAAAAAAGGAATGAAGGGGCGTCGTCCCAAATATGGAAAAGAAGCTTTATTTCTTTTCAAATTAATCCAGCGGAAGGATAAAAGGAATCAAGGTATTGCTTTTTGAGGAGGAAATATAGCGCTATCAGGCTTGTATGTGAAGATGAAATGGAGCACCAATATATTGCGCTGAAGCGCAAGCCGATACAAAATTCGCAATTTTCGCTTGACATATCAGCAAAAACGCTGCGATAATGCTGACTATGTTTACACGTGAACTTAAAAAAATAACAACTTCAGCGTTTTTGCTTGGACCAAGAGGAACGGGCAAATCTACCTGGATTCAAAAAAACTATAAAAACAACACGGTTCTTTACGATCTTTTGAACACCACGGAGTTAATCCGGCTCAGCCGAGAGCCATCCTTACTCTATCAAGAAACCGCACACTTGAAACCCGGCTCATGGGTTATAGTGGATGAAATTCAAAAAGTACCGACCTTGCTCAATGAAGTTCACAGGATTATTGAAGAGAAAAAAATCAACTTCATTTTATCTGGTTCGAGTGCGCGAAAATTGAGAAAATCCGGAGTCAATTTACTGGCAGGCAGGGCTCTTACCTACAACCTTTTCCCTTTGGTGTCTAAAGAAGTAGGCTTCAAACTCGACCTGAAAAAACAGATCGCTTTCGGTATGCTTCCCACCTCTTTTTTATCCACAAATCCCAAAAAATACTTGCAGACATACACGGAAACCTATTTGAAAGAAGAAATCAGGGAAGAGGCGCTGACTAGAAATTTCGGTAATTTTACTCGATTCCTGGAAATCGCCGCCCGGCAAAACGGACAACTTACAAATACAACTTCCATCGCGAGAGATGCAGGGGTGGCACGGCAAACCGTTCAGGGCTATTTTGACATTTTAATCGATACGCTGATCGGCTTTTGGCTCGAACCCTGGAAATTAAAAAGGGCAACCAAACAGGTGAACCATCTAAAATTTTATTTTTTCGATTCCGGCGTAGTCAGGGCCTTGTCCGGTCGGTTGCCTTATCCTGTCACGCCTGAAGAATCAGGGCCATTATTTGAATGTTTTATAATCAACGAAATAAGAGCGTACCTTCACTACACAGAGTTAGACTATCCTCTGCATTTTTGGAAAAGCCAGGGCAACGTTGAAGTGGATATCATGCTTGAAACATCAACAGGTTACATAGCCATCGAGCTGAAAAACGGTGTCAGGTGGGAGAAAAAATTCAACCGAGGGATGCACAGGCTATCAAAGGAATTAGGCAAAAACAAAGTTGCCTGTTTCGGTGTCTTTATGGGTGAAAGACAACTCACTATGGACAATATTACGATCTATCCGGCGCTTGACTTTTTAAGACGTTTATGGAGTAACGAAATAATTGACGCGTAACTCGTAATAATATGTCAAGAAAAGTTTTTGCTCGGATTTCTGAGCTCTTACCTTTTTGCGGCTTATGCAATTACAGGATTAATTTGAGGTCGGCATGTCGCTATCTACACCTTTTTGCCGAATGCGCGGGATGCTAGGCCCGGTTGCGCGGTCTGAAGGTGTCGTTTGCCATTTCCTTTGCAATCACCCGCTGAAACAACTTGAACATCTTCAATTCCTGGGATTCATCCTGATAAAACGTATCCCAGGCAAAATGCAGGAGTTCCTGCAATAAATAATTGAACGAAGCGACATCCACAAATCGTCAATCGTTCCGCCGCAGACGGATCAATCGTCAATTCCGGCTTTGCCGGCTTGGGTGTTAATTTCGTATGAGTTTGCTTTCTCATGAAAGAATGATTTGGAATTTTCTTCGCCCTTGTATTCGATAAATTGAAAAATCTCGATCTATTGTTGCAATGGTATTGAGTTTGAGTTTTTCAGCGATGTAGACGAGGCACGAATCAGCGAAATCCATTGGAAGATCACGGTATTTCTCCGTTAGTTCTTTCAACCTTTTAAAATCATTGTTTTCGATATTATGAATTTCTACTGCTCCCCTATGTACCCATTCAAGAAAGTCTATTTGCGCATTTCGATTAAAATCCAATAGATGTAATGCCTCAGTAATTGAGGCAAGGGTTGTAACCAATGGGTATTTGTTTGTTTTGATAAAGTTCACAGCCTCATGGTGGTATTTATCTGATGCGTCAAATAATGCTATTAATGGGCCGGAATCTATGAGGATTTTCTTCATTTTCTTTTGGCCGCAATTTTATTTTTGACCAGGTCCTTCCGGTTTTCCGATAAGTTACTAAAGCCACTTGAATATTTACCAAATAAATCTTCACCTATCTCCCAAGCATTAGGCTTTCTGAGCTTTCCCAGATATTCATGTATACTTTTGCGAATAAATTCCGACTTGGTTAACCCAAGATTTTTCGCAGTAACATTTACATCTTGTTCGAGTTTCGGATCAAGTCTTAATGTAATCATTTCGCCACCTCCGTATTACAAACTGTAATGCAAAAAATACAGGGTGTCAATTTTTTATATTGATAAATATACCTTTTTTAAACTGCGTGCTTTGACAGTGAGCGGGTGTTTGCCGTACGCCCACACCTGCTCCGGATCTATACCCAGTTCAGAGGCCACTCGAATCGTTACTTACCCCTGAGCTTGAAACCGGTAGCGCTCTTCTAACCGCTCTTTCGCCTCATCTAATACGAACTGAGTAAATTCACCGTCGTCTAAAATTCGTTCATCAATTATCCCGGTCCTGATCATCTGAGAATATCCGCCGACGCTCGATTCCGCGAGCTATAATATGATGCAAAGCACCGGGAGCATTGATGCGAGCTTTGCGTGGCATACAACCTTTATATCACAGCAGGCTCAATTATAAACGTTATAATTTTATGGATGTCCCTAATTTACTTGAATTTTTACGTTTGATCAGATCTTTTTCTTACGGGTCTTTCTACCATACCGACAAGCACCTCACTTCTTTGAAGGTGTCACCAATCCAACCTCAATCAGTTGTTGGAAAAAATCGATCATTGATTCGTCAAGAGAGCGGTAGCTCATACTTAATTCTCGAATGCTTTTGGCGTTATCTGCACGCCATGGATAATTGACATTATGACTGACCATTTTTCGGGTCATTGCAGAATTTACCACCGGGGCAAGCAGCCATACCATCCATTTCGGCAAAGTTTTCTTCGGAAATGGATACGCGTCGCCATAGCGCTTGATCAATGGTTTAGCCATACTTGGAAGATCCGTATTGTGAGCAGATACAATATGGCGCCCTTTTGCCGAAGGCGTGAAGGCAGCACTGAAGTGAGCCTGTGCCAGGTCTCTGACATCCACAACTCCCATCCCCCAATTGGGTGCACCGCTTTTCATTGAGCCATCACCAAATTGCTTGATCAGATTAAAGCTCTCCGATGTACCTCTGGGGTTGATGCCGGGACCGATAACCAAGGAGGGATTGATAACAATAAGATCCCAGCGACTTTGCCCTTCACAGATTTTCCAGGCTTCTTTTTCAGCCAGTGTTTTAGAATAGGAATAGGGTTGATGTTCAAGCGAAGAGCTTACATTCCAGTCGTTTTCAGTAAATACGCCCGAAGCGGTATTTTTCAGATCGATGTTGTCTCCATAAATTGCAGCACAACTGCTGGTTAATACCACTCTTTTTACCGAATCAGTGCTATTGGCCTGCTCAAGTACATTGCGCGTACCCATTTGGGCCGGTTGAATCAACTCTTTCTGTGGGTCATCAACCTTCATAGCAAAAGGGGATGCTGTATGGAATACCACCTGACAACCCTGCATCGCTTCTCCATATGACCCTTTCGCGAGTAAGTCGGCTTTGAAATACTCGATGGTTCCAGGAGCCTGATCGGCATGGGCGTTCAAGTATTTTAATTTCTCCTTATTCTCCGGGTCTCTAACCGCAGCGTGCACCGTAATTCCTTCATCCAACAATTTTTTTACTATCCACCCCGCAACGTAACCTGTGGCACCGGTTACCATTACCGGTTCATTTTTGTCGATATTTTGCATTTGGAAATCCTTTCTATTATAGTTTGATAATAAATATCAGGTCCGGTAACCAATATGTGGCAGTTGCCGCAGAAAACGCCAGGCGAACGGGGGCCTTCGGGGTGTCGGACACCAGCAAACCCTCTTCGGTGAGCAGACGCAAAACCTGACGCGCGGTTCTTTCGCCAAGTCCTGTGATACGGGCGGCCTCACCCCGGGCAAACTCGCCGGCCAAAAAAGCCTCGCGCAGCAGGAAATACGCTTCGGACTTGATCGGCAATACGCCGGGGATCATTTTCTGGTTGCGAAGTTCGATGTAGCCCCGCAGCCGGTCCGGCATGCCGTCGATATCCAAGAGGCTTCCCATGAATGTGATCTGATCCATACAGGTTTCCAAAAAAAAGCGGCAAAATCGGTCAAGGCCTCGCTGGGTCAGGTGGCCGCGGCCGTTTACATCCCCTTGTCTGGGGGCGTCGGCATCGGCCAGATTTTGAACGTAGTTTTCCCGGATTTAGATTAGGGGTCAAATCTACGTTTGACTCTTGTTAAAAGATATCAAAGGTCAAACGTAGATTTGACCCCCAACTTTGACCCCCAACTTAAGTTGTATTGGTTGTGGGAGCGGCTTCCAGCCGCGATCATTTAATTTCGAGGCTGCCTCCAGCCCGTAAGGCTTACGCCCCGGAGGGGAAGCCGCTCCCACAGGGAGTTTTTTTATGGTAACTTGGACTTTCGGGATAAGCGCTTTTTTTATAATTTGTAGATCGGCCGCTCCCCCTTCTGTTCGTAATAGGGCATCATTTCGGGGACGTATTCGGCCAGTTTTTTCTCGCGATTTTCCGGAGCCGGGTGGGTGCTGAGAAATTCGGGGGACCCTTTGCCGCCGACCTGGGCCATCTTTTGCCACAGGGTGATGGCCGCACGCGGGTCGTAACCGGCTTTGGCCGCCAGCTCGATGCCGATGCGATCCGCCTCGGACTCCGCCGCACGGCTGTTGGGCATCTGGACGGCCAGGGCGGCGGCCAGCGCGGCCCCTGTTAACGCCAGACCTTTGCGATCTGAAAAAATCCCCACCGCGATCACCCCGGCCGAACTGACCATGGCCACCGACATCTTCTCGGCCGAGTGCTTGGCCAGGGCATGGGCAATCTCGTGGCCCAGGACCTGGGCCAGTTCGTCATCGGTTGGTTTGAGCTGGGTAACCAGGCCGCTGTACAGCGCCATCTTCCCGCCCGCCATGGCCCAGGCGTTGACCGTCTTGGGATCATCGATGATCTTGATGCTCCATTCCCAGTTCTTTGTTTCCGGGCGCATTTTAATGGCCTGGGCAATCAGACGTCCTGTAATTCTATAGACACGGTCCTTTAAAGCCTTATTGTTGCCGATTTTGCCCTGCTGTTCGTAGGATTTCAGCATCTCGACATAGGCCTGTTTGGAGGAGGCAATAGCCGATTCCTCCGAGACGAGCATGAGCTGGCGTCTGCCCGTGGGGCTGGTGGCACAGGCAACGATGAGCGTGAGGCAAATTAGAAGTGTGAAATGTAATCTTTTCATCTTGATGACCTCTGAATAATATTGATCTTCCGGCCTCAGAGCGTTTTACATTCTGGGCGGATTTTTCTTTAACCAATCAGAAGACGCCTGCTATGGGCAAGAAGTTAAGTGCAATGGTGTTGGGTGTCAAGTTGATATGGATCCATTATCCAGGAGACATTCAATCGCTTTCATTTTGTTTTATTCCATAATGAAACTGAAAAACGGATGCTGGGTGGTAAATACTGCAGATCTCTTGATTGCCATAAGGATATGGCGGCGTAAGATAAGGCCCAATGCAGGATCTGGAACGAACCGACATCCTTGAATGGGTGAGTGTTCTTGAGAAAGCAGTTTGTTTTTTTCTCAGACACCCAGATATGCTCCCACCCTCTTCCGATCGGCCCGGAACTCCTCACCGGATTCCTCATAAACAACTTGGCCGTTGAGGAAAACATAGGCCCGATCTGCCAGATTCTGTGCCATATCCAGGTTTTGTTCAACCAGCAAAATAGCCATGCCGCTGGAAGTCAAATGGCGGCACACATCCTTCACCCGTTGGATTACCTGGACCGAAAGCCCCTCGGATGGCTCATCCATCAACAATAGGGTGGGATTGGTGACCAGCGCCCTGGCCACAGCCAGCATTTGTTGCTCACCTCCGCTGAGCCGGCTTCCGCCGACCTGACTCCTTTGCTGAAGTTCGGGAAAAAGGTCATACACCGACTTCAAGGTCCAGGTCTTCTCTTGCCCGCGGCTCCGGCTGGCAGCAAAGCGCAGATGTTCTTCCACTGTCAATGAGGGGAACAACAACCTGCCCTGCGGCACGTAGCCTATCCCCAGCGCCGCCACTTTGTGGGTGGTCATTCGCAACGTCTCACGGCCTTCGAAGACAATTGACCCCCGCCGCTTAACCGGCGGAAAAGCCAGTATGGAGCGCAATAAGGTCGTCTTTCCCATGCCGTTGCGGCCCACCACCAGTACCAGTTCGCCAGGGTTTACGGTGAGTTTTACATCCTGTAGGACATGGCTCTTTTCATAGTAAGCGTCCAAGCCCGATATTTGCAACAGCGGCTCAGGCATATCCTTCCTCGTTGGCCTCTAAACTGAGAGTGTAGATTTCCTGGACCCCCTGGTTGGCGCGAACCTGGGCGGGAGAGCCCTCGGCGATGATGCGGCCCTGATGCAGGACCGAGACTTGATCTGCTATCCTGAAGGCCGTCTCAATATCATGCTCGATGATTATCAAGGTGATGTGAGAGCGCAGCCCCATTATCAAATCAGTCATAAAAATCCTCTCACTGGCCGACAGCCCGGCCATGGGCTCGTCCAGCAGCAGTATCCTAGGGTCGTGGGCCAGGGTGATGCCCAGTTCCAACTGCCGGTGCTCTCCGTGAGACAGTTCGCTGGCCGTCACATCGATCTTCTCGGTCAAACCTACCATGGCTGCAACTTCCCGAGCGCGCGAACATTGTTCAGGGTATTTTTTCCACGACCGGAACAGGGTCCTGAGCTTTGATGAAGAGCGGTCCCCCCTTCTCCAGGCGGCCAGGAAGATATTTTCCTGAACGGTCATCTGCATGAACAGATTTGAAGTCTGGTAGGTTCGACCCAGACCCAACTGGATACGATTCTGAACCGGATCTTCGGTCAAATCCTGACCATAAAGACAAATCTGTCCCTGATCCGCCGATATTTCACCGGTTATCAAGTTGAATAAAGTGCTTTTGCCGGCGCCATTGGGCCCGATCAGGGCGCGTCTCTCCCCCGAAGGGACAACCAAGTCCACATCGACCACTGCCTCTATGCCTCCGAACGACCTGGAGACACCTTTGAGAGTGAGAGCGCTTTTCTGATCAGACACCATGGCGGCCATATTAATTTACTTCTTTCAAAGAATGGAGCGGTTACTTCCAACCGCCGTTTTTCTTCAAGTTCTTGACGTAGTCCTTGCCGAACCACTTCTCGATCTCCGCGAAGTATTCAGCCTTTTTTCCCGGGGGATAGTCCCGTGTGGTGGCCGGACCTGCCATATACTTTTGAGCCATGTTGGCGTAAGGGCCGAACTGCGAAACATTCTCATAGGTCTTAACGGCAATGTTCATCAGCTTACCGTCTTTCTTGACCACCTTTTTGATGTAGATATTCTGAACAGGGTTGCCAAAGCTGTCAAAGTAGAAAGGCCCGCGGGGAGATTCCGCGTTGCTCATCTTAACCTTGCGTACGGCTTCGATGAACGCCTTAGGGTCGTCCACCTTGCCCTTAAGGGCTTCCATGGCCTTAAAAGCCACGCGCATAGCATCGTATCCCTGCATGGCGATGACGTCCGGGTAGTGACCGTAAGCCTTTTTAAAGGCCTCACGGAACTTCTGGTTGGCTTTCGAGGGGTTTCCGTCGTAATAGTGCAGCGAGGAATACACACCCAGGGCCTGGTCACCCAGTTCGGGCAGCATTGATACGATGGGCACGTTGGCCTGACCCAGGATCTGGGGGTACTTCTTGTCCAGGCCGAACTGCTTCCACTGTTTGAAGAAGCCCACCACTTGAGCGCCGCCGGAGTTATTCAACACAGCGTCATACTCGCCGGACAAACTGGCCAGGCGGGCCATAATGGAGCTGAAGTCCACGGCCTCCACCGGGTGCCAGATGCGCAAGACTTCTTCGCCGCCATTCTCCAGGAAACCGCGAATAAAGCCTGCCGCCTGATCCCAGGGATAGGAATAATCCTGTCCCACGATGATTATCTTCTTGTAGCCCAGATCCTTGGCACAATACTGGCCGAAGTTAAAGATGACCTGAGCGCCGGTCCAGCCAGGTCGTACCACGCTGAAGGTGGCCTTGCGCATGGTGATGTCTTCGGGAGCCGAATAGCCGATGAGCATCGGAGTGTCCGGGTTGCGTGCGCCCCAGTCCACGGCGGCCATACCCTCGTGTCCCAGGGATGGGCCGATGATAAAATGGACTTTATCCCGGTTTTTCAATGAGCTCAGTTTGGTCACCATCACCTCCACGTCGGCTTTGGTGTCCTCGCTGAAAAGCTTGATGGGGATTCCGTTGAACTTGTAGTCCCTTTCAGCTAGAGCGAGCTTGACTCCCTGGAGAGCGCCCTGCCCGAAAATCGTGGCCCAACCGGTAGTAGGTCCGATTGTGCCTACCCGAATCTCATCCACCGCGCTGACGGATCCCACCGTGGCAAAAAACATGATGGCGGTCAACAATAGTGCAAATTTACCTTTAGTCATTTCGTTCCTCCTTTATTAGGTTTTCCGAAAGGTTTTTCGGATCCTTTCCGTTAAGGGTTTACGGTTTGGCAGCTTTATTGCCGAGGGCAAGAAAACTGAGCATTTTGTCTTTATAAGTCTCCCAGATCTGCCTGGCAGAGCCGGCGATGCCCTTGGGTGCGAACATGATAATGGCAAGAAACATCACGCCCATGACCAGCACGTACCGCTCTGTGACCCCGCTGAGCACCACATCCAGGGTCTTAAGAATCCCAGTGCCCAAAACAGCACCAAATAACGTGTTTATCCCCCCCAGAATGCTGGCCATCAGGGTCTCCACGTTGGCTGTGAGCGAAACCGAGTGAGGATTAATCAGCCCGGTGAAATAAGCGAAGAAAACGCCCCCCACGGCCGCCACAAGGGCAGCGAAGATAAACGCCAGGTAGCGCAACAACATCACAGGGTAGCCCAGCATTGCCAGCCTGGTTTCACTGTCGCGCACACCGCGCAGCATAAGACCGAACGGGGAGCGTTTCAGCGCGGCCAGGAACCAGACTACACCGGAGAAAGCAAAAAGCTGAAAGAAATAAAAGACGGTCTTGGACTTTTCCGCGGAGAAACCGAATAGCACCGGGGCGTAAATGCCTGTAATGCCCGAATCACCGTTGGTCATAGAGGCCCATTGGCTGGCCAGAGCCCATACAAGCTGGCCCAGCACCAGGGTGAGCATAAGGAAATATACGCCTTTGGCCCTGATTGCCAACAGGCCGAACAGTCCCGCAGCCAGTACCGCCACCCCGATACCGGCCAGAGGTGGAATGGGAAAAGGAAGGCTGTAACGGGTCTGCAAAATAGCCACGAAATAGCCCGCAATGCCGAAAAAAGATGCCTGCATCAAAGATACAAGCCCTAGTTCGCCGGCCAGGTAACACAGGCTCATGGTTAACAGGCCGAAATACATGATCCTGATGGTCATCATAACGAAGTAGTCCGAGGTCAACCAGGGAAGCGACAATAACAGCACTGTCAATACCGAGGCCAACACGAGCTTGATTAACCTGGGTGCGGACCCGTTCACGCGGCCTCCTTTCCGAACAGGCCCTGAGGCCGAATGGACAGGATAACTGCAACAGGCAAAAACAATATAAACAGGGAGAATTCAGGTATGTATGCCGTGGCAAAGCTGTAAGCCAGGCCTGTTATCAATGCCCCTACCACAGTGCCGATCAGACTACCCAGACCGCCGATGATGATTACGATCAGAGTGAGGGTGAGTATGCGCCAATCCTCACCTACCACAAGCATCATGGAGGAACCGCCCACCACTCCCGCCGCACCGGCAAGAAAACCCGATAGGGCGAAAACCATGGTAAATATCCTTTTTACGTTGAACCCCAGGGCGGCCACCATATGGAAATTGTCCACCCCCGCACGGATGGTAATGCCCAGGTTGGTCTTTTTCAGAAAGAGCCAGAGTCCGCCGCCCAGAACCAGGGCCATAGCGAGCATGAAAAGCCTGTACACCGGGTAGTAGACGACGAGGATGGGAATCTCCACCGCCCCGCTCAGCATCTCAGGAATCTTGATAGTCTTGGGATAACCGCCCCAGATCACCAGCACCAGGTCACCGATGATGATGGCAATAGAAAGTGAGACCAGGGTTTCTAAGAGATCGTTCCCTCTGGCCCAGCGCAGGAAAAAACGTTCCTCGACCAAAGCCAGCACTGCTATGGCAATTCCGGCAACCCCAATGGCCAGCAACCAACTGCCGCTGGCGTTGAGTACCGAAAGGCCCACAAAACCCCCCGCCAGATAAAAAGCCCCGTGCGACAGGTTGACCACCCGCATCAAACTGAAAGAGAGGGTCAGGCCGCTGGCTACTATGAACAGCAGCGCTGCCAGGGTAAATCCGTTGAGTATGCACATCTTAACAAGAAACACGGTTCCCTCTTTCCTTGTGTCAGGCTCGATCGGGCTCGGCTACATCCCCCCGCACGAGAGTAATCACTCTTCCGCGGCTCATAATCCTAGAATCTTATACTCTTGAACTTCTTTAACTGTTCGGTGATGGCAATCTCGGTGGGTAGCCTTTCCATGCTCGACGCACCGTAGAATCCATGCACGCCCTGGGTGTTCTTCAACACGTATTCCGCGTCATCGGGCATGGAGATCGGGCCGCCGTGACATAGGCAAATCACGTCGGGGTTGACGCTTTTGGCCGCATCGCAAAGTTTTTGCACCTGGGCCGGCGCCTCTTCAAGCGAGAAGCCGGATGTGGCGCCGATGGAACCCTTGGTGGTAAGACCCAAGTGCGCTACAACCAGGTCGGCGCCCGCGCCCGCCATGGCTTTAGCTTCGTCCTCATTGAAGACATAAGGGGAGGTAAACAGATCCAACTCGTGGGCTGTTTTGATCATGTCAACCTCGAGGCCGAAGCCCATGCCGGTCTCTTCCAGGTTCTGTCTGAACATGCCGTCGCATAAACCCACAGTGGGGAAGTTCTGCACACCTGAGAACCCTACCTCCTTGACCTGTTTGAGGAACAGATCCATCACGCGGAAGGGGTCTGTTCCGCATACGCCGGCCAGCACGGGCGTGTTCTTGACCACCGGCAAAACCTCATTGGCCATTTCCATGACGATGCCGTTGGCGTCGCCGTAAGGCATACAGCCGGCCAGAGAACCTCGGCCAGCCATGCGAAAGCGCCCTGAGTTATAGATGACAATCAGGTCCACACCGCCAGCCTCTTCGCATTTTGCCGAGATGCCGGTACCGGCGCCACCCCCTATAATCGGGATGCCCTCGGAGATACTCTTGTTCAAATTTTCCAGAATTTGTTTTCTGAGAAAAATCATTATTCTCCCTCCTTCGTAATGGGATTTATTGTTGAATCATCAGGTCCATCAGCATTTCCACCGCTTTTCCGGCAAATGCCTTGTCGTTGATATTGCAGTCCATCTCAAACACCTCGATGCCTGGCTTAACGTTCTTTTTGATGGCATCGAACATAGCTTTGTCAGCTTCCGGTGACCAGAATCGATCGCCCTCGCTGTCCAGGATTGAAACGCCTTTTAACGGAAGCAAGAAGGCAACTCTGCCCTGAGCCTCGTTGGCTTTGCGGGCAAATATCGTTCCCATCCTGGCGTTTTCTTCTGGAGTGGTGCGCATCAAAGTGACCGACGGGTTCCATGCATAGAGATTTCGGTTCTTGAATTTTTCCGGTACACTGTCGACGGATCCAAAGTTGGCCATATCCACACAGCCGGGCACAATCAAGTGCGGTATCCCGGCCCTGCCAGGGGCCGATAACCTGCTCGGGCCAGCACTGAAAACGCCTCCGCATAATTCATCCGCCCATTCCGTGGTGGTTATGTCCAATACCGCGTAGACATACCCATCGTCCACCAAACCCTCCATGGTTTTGCCGCCGGTACCGGTGCAGTGAAAGACCAACACCTCGTAGCCCTTACCCACAAGGATTTCGCGGCACATGTCCACGCACTCAGTAGTATTGCCAAACATGGAAGCCGCGATGATGGGTTTTTGCTCAAGGGACGGCGAGTAATCCATGTTGACCATGCCGCAGATGGCGCCCGCCGCCTCCTTAAATATCTTTTCGCTGATGGTGTTGAGCCCGGAGACATCGACTATGGAAGGAATCATGGTGACATCTTTGACGCCCACGTTCAGGGAAGTATCTCCCGACGCCACAGTGGAGACCATAACCTTGGGCACCCCGATGGGCAGAGCGCGCATGGCCGTGGTTATGACGCTGGTTCCACCGCTGCCGCCCAGGCCGAGAACACCGAAAATTTTGCCCTCGTCGTAGAGTTTTTGGGCAGCCACTGCCACACCTTTGGCCATAATCGCCATGGCGGCACCCCGATCCTTCTCTTTCTGAAGCTGGTTTATGTCGCCTCCACCGGCCTTGGCAACCTCTGCGTTGTCAATATCGGTGGGAAATAGGTCGGTACCGCCCAAGACGCCAAAGTTCATGGTCAGAGTCTCACATCCCTGGGCCTCGATCAACTTTCGGGTGAAGTCATATTCCTCGCCCTTCACGTCAAAAGCTCCTATTAGTAATACGGTCTTTGACTTTGACATATCTTATCTCCTTAAGCTGAAAAGGGTCCGCGCCATTCTCTCTGTATGATATTCTTAAGTATTCAGCAAAAACTATACCAGGCCGCTCTGGTAGCACGATAAAAGGGAGCACAATGATGTAATATTAGGTAGTTAGTCTAATTTAAGACCCGTTTCTCAAGACTATTTATAGAAATTTTATGTTTGACAATCTATCCATATCTGTTACCAAGGGTAACATGTTAAGGTTACACCCTATACAAAATACAAACTAACGGATTCCTTATGCAAAAGGGCCCAAAAACACTTCATGCAATTTTGCACAATGCCCGCAAGGGGCGCTTTCCCCTTATCTTTGTGATCCCCGGATCGGGACAGATAGCACGGTACGCAATTGAGGGGGGAGCGCAATTTCTGATGGTTCTAAACGCCGGACTTTACAGGATGGCCGGCGTCAGCTCCATGGGCTCTTTCATGCCCTTTGGAAACGCCAACGACCAGACCGAGGAGCTGCTGCGCACTCAAATCGTGCCTCGCGTTCGTGAAACGCCCCTGATCTCCGGGCTCATGCCCAACGACCCCACGCTGCCCATAGACGTTAGATTCAAACGACTGGCGGACCTTGGTATAGCCGGAATAGTTAACTGGCCGGCAGCCGGATTTATAGATGGCAGGCTCGGCCAGGCTCTTGCGGAAGAGGGCTTTATGCTCCAAGCCGAGATAGAAATGCTGCAAGAGGCCAAACAAAGAGGTTTCGTCACTTTTGCCATGGCGCTATCCGAAGAAGACTCTGCGGCCTTTGCCGCCTCAGGCACTGACGTACTGGTGCTCAACGTTGGCTGGACTCATGAGACGCACGACATATTCGAAAAGGCAGACCGTGTGCAGTACGCCGTAGTCAGGGTCAACCAAATGCTGAAGGCGATCAAAAGCACTGGCGCCAATCCCATATGCCTTTTTTTCGGGGGAGCTGTGCTATTGCCTGAAGACATTGCCGTGCTTTACCGGCGCACCCACCTCCATGGTTACGGGGGCGGCAGTTCCTTCGAACGGATACCGATTGCCAAGGTGATATCAGACAGTGTAAGAAAGTTCCGCTCCATACCCTTAAAGGGGGAGATGATGAGTGCCCACGAGGGACTGGGGAGTATGGTTGGGGCGAGCCCGGTAATGAATAACCTTTACAGGCTTATTGAAAAAGTGGCCCCTCATGATGTCAATGTATGCATAGAAGGAGAGTCGGGCGTTGGCAAGGAACTGGTTGCTTCCCAGCTCCACGCGCTCAGCAAACGGAGATCGCAACCTTTCATCACCCTCAATTGCGGCGCCATCCCCGACGCTTTGAGGGAGAGCGAGTTTTTTGGTCATGAAAAGGGGGCTTTCACCGGTGCTGTTAACCGTCGTCTGGGCAAGTTCGAGTTGGCTGACCGCGGAACGCTGTTCCTGGACGAAGTGGCCGAGTTGAGCCCCAAGGCTCAGGTGAGCTTACTAAGAGTTCTGCAACAAAAAGAGATCTCGCGTGTGGGTGGCGAAAAGGCCATCAGCGTGGACCCGCGCATTATTTCTGCCACTCACCAAAACCTGAAACAACTGGTGGACCAGGGTCGATTTCGCGCCGACCTCTATTTCCGCTTGAGCACGATCACGCTGCATGTGCCTCCATTGTGCCAACATTCCCAGGACATACCAGCCCTGGTCAATATGTTTCTGTCCGAATTGGGCACGCAGTTTAACCGGAAAGTGATCGGTGTTTCCCAAGAGTTTATGGGCCGTCTGATGAGGAACTCTTGGCCGGGCAACGTTAGAGAGCTCAAGCATGTGCTTTGCCGTGCTATTCTCCTGGAGGACGGTCTGATATTGCGTGGTGAAGAATTCATTCCTGACATTGGCAGCCAGGCGGATAAAAGCACAGCTTCCCCCATTTCCGGTGAACTCAGAGTCATGCTCAGCACGGAAGCCAATTCACTCTTAAATGCGTTGAAGTCTACCGCCGGCAACAAGTCCCAGGCTGCAAAGCTGCTGGGTATCAGCCGTAAGACGCTTTACGCCAGGCTGAAACGGGCCAACCTTTGATAAGATTGAAGATTGGGATCATTTTATCGTACAGTTTCGGGACTATCCCGCAAAAAAAGGTTAATTATTCTGAAGCCCTTTGATGTTAAGGATAAGGCATTGCTTTTTCGAGGGGAAAATATAGCGCCATCAGGCTTGTATGTCAAGATGAAATGGAGCCCAATATATGGAGCCTTAGGAATGCGGTATGGCACAAAGGGTTGTGAGTGGTTTCAAAAAGAGGTGGAGCCGATGTGATCATAGCTCAAATTGATGGGAATACAGCATTTTTGACCCATTTTGGACGTGGTTATCCCTTGAATACCCCGGTACTATTTTTTATTATGAGGCATACATTTCGATGGGATAATCAGCATCGATTATGTAATCATCCGCGCCGGGTGGTGAGGATTCATCATAGATGATAAAGGCTTCAGTTGGCGGGCCATGAGCGCGCGCAGGCGGTTTGCGCCTGACATCCCATAAGTTCAAGTGTTTGAGGATCTTTTTCACAAGCTGTTCTTCCTCGATGAAAGCAATTACTTTCATAAATTCCAGACACTTAGGGCACAATAATGGATCAACATTATATACTTTCTGAATCAGCCGCGCCCAATTTTTTCGAAACGCTTTACGCGATATATCCGAATCAATCAATGCCGGAACTTCATCATCGGTGCCGGCCTTTTTACGTAATCCACGCGACTTATTAGAGTAAAATCCGTAATATCTGACCATCTGCTCGCCTTTATTGGGGATATGGGTCACCAGCTGGGCGAGCCAATCCAGGGCGTCAAATGTTTTGCTTGTTTTTGCATCCTTTGACTCATAAATGACTTTGGCCGTGCCGTCGGCTGACTTATCAGCCGCAATATAGGTCATGCGCTCTTGGGAAAATGAGGCTCGGATGATATAGCGCGCCAGATTTTCCAGACCCTCTTCATTGTGCGGCCAAATGGCGTTGCCGCAGTACACGTTGAATCCGCTGTGGCGCTCTCCGAGGCGTAGGCTCAAGGCTCTACGAGCCGGAGGCCAATTCATCATGTTGTTGATCACAACATCAGTGATTTTGCCTTCGGCTTTGAGCATCTTGAAGACTTCATAGCGAAACAGCTCTTCAAGCTTACCAGTATCAGGCGGTGGGCATACCATGAAGGCGGCATCGTTGTAAAAGCAGCCATCGGTGGCGAGAACATGTAAATATGTTTGAACCCCAAGATGAGTTTTTGCTCGGATTTCTGAGCTCCTACTTTTCACATATTCATTGTCCAATTTTCAGTATTCCATCATTCGGGGATGGTTATATCTTCAGCCATTTTGTTGGGTTTCGCTGATAGAGCAAAAATAGCGAAGTTCCTTTGCGGCTCATGCAACTATAGGGGTTAATTTGAAGCCGGCATGTCGATAGCTTGTGGCTACACCTTTTTGCCGAAGGCACGCGATGCCAGAGCCCGGTTGCGCGGTCTGAAGGTGTCGTTTGCCATTTCCTTTTCAATCACCCGCTGAAACAGCTTGAACATCTTCAATTCCTGGGATTCATCCTGATAAAACGTATCCCAGGCAAAATAGTTCCTGCAATAAATAATTGAACGAAGCGACATCCACAAATCGTCAATCGTTCCGCCGCAGACGGATCAATCGTCAATTCCGGCTTTGCCGGCTTGGGTGTTAATTTCGTATGAGTTTGCTTTCTCATGAAAGAATGATTTGGAATTTTCTTCGCCCTTGTATTCGATAAATTGAAAAATCTCGATCTATTGTTGCAATGGTATTGAGTTTGAGTTTTTCAGCGATGTAGACGAGGCACGAATCAGCGAAATCCATTGGAAGATCACGGTATTTCTCCGTTAGTTCTTTCAACCTTTTAAAATCATTGTTTTCGATATTATGAATTTCTACTGCTCCCCTATGTACCCATTCAAGAAAGTCTATTTGCGCATTTCGATTAAAATCCAATAGATGTAATGCCTCAGTAATTGAGGCAAGGGTTGTAACCAATGGGTATTTGTTTGTTTTGATAAAGTTCACAGCCTCATGGTGGTATTTATCTGATGCGTCAAATAATGCTATTAATGGGCCGGAATCTATGAGGATTTTCTTCATTTTCTTTTGGCCGCAATTTTATTTTTGACCAGGTCCTTCCGGTTTTCCGATAAGTTACTAAAGCCACTTGAATATTTACCAAATAAATCTTCACCTATCTCCCAAGCATTAGGCTTTCTGAGCTTTCCCAGATATTCATGTATACTTTTGCGAATAAATTCCGACTTGGTTAACCCAAGATTTTTCGCAGTAACATTTACATCTTGTTCGAGTTTCGGATCAAGTCTTAATGTAATCATTTCGCCACCTCCGTATTACAAACTGTAATGCAAAAAATACAGGGTGTCAATTTTTTATATTGATAAATATACCTTTTTTAAACTGCGTGCTTTGACAGTGAGCGGGTGTTTGCCGTACGCCCACACCTGCTCCGGATCTATACCCAGTTCAGAGGCCACTCGAATCGTTACTTACCCCTGAGCTTGAAACCGGTAGCGCTCTTCTAACCGCTCTTTCGCCTCATCTAATACGAACTGAGTAAATTCACCGTCGTCTAAAATTCGTTCATCAATTATCCCGGTCCTGATCATCTGAGAATATCCGCCGACGCTCGATTCCGCGAGCTATAATATGATGCAAAGCACCGGGAGCATTGATGCGAGCTTTGCGTGGCATACAACCTTTATATCACAGCAGGCTCAATTATAAACGTTATAATTTTATGGATGTCC
>PVMK01126703.1_pt1 | contig 32032 bp, 32 predicted proteins | sample 1853481 | NCBI WGS metagenome assembly PVMK01 (sample SAMN08533507, study PRJNA380276) | Marine sediment metagenome, whole genome shotgun sequencing project.
AGGAAAAAGCACCGGGGCTGAGATAGAATTCCCCCTTCAAGAATTGCTGGGAGAAGAGAACAGTCTTAAGATTTTCACAACCCGCCCTGACACCGTGTACGGCGTAACCTATATGAGTATTGCACCCGAACATCCGCTCGCGGAGGAGCTTATAAAAGGCAAACCGGAAGAAGAGGAAGTCCTGAAATTTATTAATAGGGTCAAAAAACAGAGCAACCTTGAAAGAGTAGGCGAAGGGACAAAAAAAGAGGGTGTTTTTACTGGTTCCTATGCTATAAATCCTTTCACGGGCGGGAGTATTCCTATCTATATAGCTAACTTTGTGCTTATTGAATACGGGACCGGAATTATTATGTGCGTGCCTGCCCATGACCAAAGGGACTTTAAGTTTGCTAGGGAGTACAATTTACCAATCAAAGTTGTAATTCAACCCGAAGGAGTAGATTTGAATCCGGACACTATGGAAGGGGCATTTGAGGAGCCTGGAGTTATGGTCAATTCAAAGAATTTCACAAATATTCAGTCACAAACAGCAAAAGAAAAGATAATTGAATATATAGAGGAAAAAGGTATAGGCGAGAGGCAGATTAATTACAGGCTCAGGGACTGGGGAATTTCTAGGCAGAGATATTGGGGAACGCCAATTCCAATAATATATTGCGATAGCTGTGGAGTGGTTCCCGTACCTGACAAAGATCTCCCGGTGGAGCTTCCCTTAGACATCGAATTTACTGGCAAAGGAGGGTCTCCCCTCTCAAAAATTGATAGCTTTGTAAATACGGATTGCCCAGAATGCGGTGGTCAGGCTAAGCGTGAAACAGATACGATGGACACGTTTGTGGAATCCTCCTGGTATTTCTTGAGATACGCCTCACCTAAATATACTGAGGGTATTTTTGATAAAGATGAAGTTTCCTACTGGCTCTCTGTTGACCAGTACATAGGCGGTATAGAGCACGCTATACTCCACCTTTTATATGCACGGTTTTTTACAAAAGCGCTCAGAGACTTTGGAATGTGCGATCTGGACGAGCCTTTTAAGAATTTGCTTACTCAGGGAATGGTTATAAAAGACGGTGCTAAAATGTCCAAATCTATAGGAAACATCGTTGACCCTGACGATATGATTGCAAAGTACGGCGCGGATACAGTGAGGCTCTTCATATTATTTGCCGCCCCGGTTCAAAGGGATTTGGATTGGAGTGATGAGGGGATAGAGGGATCGTTCAGGTTTTTAAACCGTATGTGGAGGCTCATCTTTGATGTTTTTAATAGTATTGAGGAGCTTAAGGGAGTAGATGTTGAGCCAGAGAAAATTTCAAAGATTGCTAAAGAGCTTCTTACAAAGACACATAAAACAATAAAAAAAGTAACGAATGATCTCGACAGGTTTCAGTTTAATACGGCTATTGCGGCAATTATGGAATTACTAAACGATACATCCAGGTTTAAACCCGCGGGCCAGGATGATTTGACAGTACTGAGAGAAGCTGTTGAGACAATGGTGAGACTCATTTATCCTATGGCGCCTCATGTTTCAGAGGAGCTATGGCAGGAGCTTGGGTATGAGGAGACTCTTGTTGATAAAGGATGGATTACCTGGAACAAAGAACTAGTAGAGAGTGCGGCGATTAACATAGTGGTTCAGATAAACGGGAAGGTGAGGAGCCAGATTACAATGGATCCAGACTCAGATGAGGAACAGATGAAAGAGGCTGCTTTTTCTGATGAGAAAGTTCAAAGCTATATAGCTGGTAAAGAGCCAAAGAAAGTAATCGTTGTTCCAAAGAAGTTAGTCAATATAGTTATTTAGAATCGGCGTTTTTATTTCTCTATAGGTGATTTTGATATTTATAGCTATTGTGGTATCTTGAATCGCTTCAATTTACATATAGCAATAAACGGAGGTGCCATACCTAATGGCAGATAAAGTTAAGAAACAAACTAAAATGGATGATTTTCTTAATAAGAAAGTAAAAGCTATAGAAGTGGGAGCGCCTAAAACCGTCTCCCAACTACTCTCAGAAATGGCTGAGACGGGATTTCAGGGTAAGAGTTTGGCGCGTGTAGTTGACGTGTTAGAGCAGATGATAAATGATGATGACGTTACAATTCTCCTTGGTTACGCAGGCTCACTTTCGACTACAGGACAGTGGAAAATAATAAATTGGCTGATTGAAAACCGCTATATAGACATACTAGTTCCTACAGGGGCGAATATTTCTGAAGATATAATAGATGCTATGGGCTTTGACTACTGGCAAGGTTCTCACTTGGCGGATAACGAAATATTGTTCAGAGAAGGTCTTAACCGCTATTATGATGTTTACGGGAAAGAGACGGATTATCTGGTTATGACAGAGCTTTTAGCTGAGTTTATCTTGACGCTTGATGAGTCTCATAACTACTCATCAAGAGAACTGCTACAACTCTGCGGTCATTGGCTCCACAATAAAAATATTCATAGCATCGTGGCAAAAGCCGCTGAGCACGGAGTTCCTATATTTTGTCCCGCTATAGCAGACAGCCCATATGGTGACGCAGCTCTTATTGCAAAGAGTAAGGGGTTCAGCCTAACAATAGATGCGATTAAAGACTATGTAGAGTTTATGACTTTGGGTGAAACAGTAAAAGATACAGCTGTTATTTATATAGGTGGTGGAGTCCCTAAGGATTTTATTCAGCTCTTTGCTGTTACAGGCGATCTTTTGTATGAAGATAGACAAATTCCTAACAGGCAACCAGGTTTAAACAGAAAGGGTACAGGTGTCGCTGAAACTTATTATCCTCATAAATACGCTATTCAGATAACGACCGATTCTCCTCAGTGGGGAGGTCTCTCAGGGTGCACATTTGAAGAAGCAGTTTCCTGGGGTAAGGAGGATCCCGAGGGTAGCTTGGTACAGTGTTACTGTGACGCTACTATTGCACTTCCTCTCGTTTCGCACGCGCTTGCCGAGAGGGTGGGGACTAAAAGAAAAGGGAAAGATTTCTCGGGTATTCTCTAATTCCGTATAATTCTTAGTTTGATAAGGTAGCTAATTCTCTTGCTGCGTTTTCAGGATCAGGTGATCCAAATACACTTGTAATCACTGCTATGCCGTCAACTCCGGTCCCTAATATTTCAGAGGCGTTTTCTTTAGTAATTCCACCTATTGCAAAGATTGGTATCTGGCTTATAACATATACCGCTTCTTTAAGAACCTCTATAGGAGTGGCCTCTCTTTCAGGTTTAGTGGGAGTATAGTATGGGGTTCCGAATGCCACATAATCGGCGCCATTTTGCACTGCGTTTAACCCCCTTTCAATTTGGTTATAACAGGAGACACCAATTATAACCTCATCGCCTAGTATGGCTCTTGCGTTTTTTATAGAAGTATCTCCACCGCCCAGATGAACACCATCTGCTCCTATTTCTTTTGCTAGTTCAGGAGAGTCATTAATAATAAGCGGTACATCGTATCTTCTTGTTAACTTGAGAAGCTCTCTACCCAAGTTTAATATTTCGTTTTGGGGAGTATCTTTTTCCCTTAACTGGACAATACGAGCTCCGCCCTTTATAGACTTCTCAACGGTTTCAATGAACCCGGCGCGTTTAATTAGTTTTTTGTCGGTTATGACGTAGAGACCGGTCAAATTATTTTTCATATTTAGAAACTTTGTAGAATGAGCTAGTTTAACTAGCCGGCTATCCTGGAAAATATTGCGTCTTTTACAACGTCATAATCAGCTGGAAGCTCAAGTGGGGCGTTAGCGTATTTTGAAAATACTCCCTCGAGTTCTTTTTTGTGATATCCAATCTTAAATTCAACAAATTTAAGCCCATGTGCCGTTGAAATTATGACAATCCTGTCTTTGGGTTTGAAAACTTTCTTTGCCTGTAATTTCAAGAAAACTGCAAGGGCAACACCAGTATGCGGACAATTAAACGTTCCTGTTTTATCTACTCGTGCTGAGGCATTCGCAAGCTCTTCTTCGCTTGCCTGCCCCACAATACCATCAAACTCTTTTAAGGTTCTTATAGCTTTATTAACACTCACAGGGTTGCCAATTTGAATTGCATTAGCCAGTGTTTTTTTGGCTTTGACCGGATGGAATTCTTCAAAATTTTTGAGATAGCTCAAATAAAGAGGATTTGCATTCTCAGCCTGAGCGCATACCAGTCTCGGCAGCTTATTAATTAAACCAAGATCCTTCATCATTAAAAAACCTTTTCCAAGAGCAGATATATTTCCTAAATTACCCCCCGGGACAATGATCCAGTCAGGCACTTCCCAATCAAATTGTTGACAGAGCTCTACGCTAATTGTTTTTTGCCCTTCAATTCGGAGAGAGTTAATGGAATTTGCGAGATAGATATTGTTTTGGCTACATATGTTTTGCACCATTTCCATACAGCCATCAAAGTCAGTATCTAGGGATAAGACCAACGCTCCGTTCGAAATCGGCTGCACAAGCTGTGCAACGGAAACTTTATCTTTTGGGAGAAAGACAATTGCCGGTATGTCCGCAGAGGCACAGTAAGCTGCAAGAGCAGCAGATGTATCACCAGTTGACGCGCAAGCTACTGCCGGTACATCTTTGCCATCAGCGATCATCTGTTGTACAACCGATATAAGAACCGTCATACCAAGGTCTTTGAACGATCCCGTGTGGCTATTTCCGCACATTTTTAGCCAAAGGTCTTCCATGCCAATCTGTTTTCCAAACCTCTCAGCCCAAAAAAGATTCGTGGCTCCTTCATACATCGAGACAATATTTTTGTCCTCAACATAGGGGCAGACCCATTCCTTTTTACCCCATACAGAACTCCCGTAAGGCCATGACTGTCTACGGTAGCGGTTATCAAATATATCTTTCCACTCTTGAGCCGAAGTTTCCTTTAGCTTATTGAGATCATGGGTAACTTCTAAAAGATTGTCGCATTTCTTACATCGGTAGATTATTTCATCCAATGGATATGTTTCGCCACACTCTTCATTGATACAACTGAACCAGGCTTTATATTCGCTCATACCTAAACAAAATACATCTTCGGATTTTGACTGTCAAACATTTAAATATTTAGATTGACTTTTAAGGGGAAATTACACAATTTGATATTGAATTATGGGAGGTGACACTTTTTGTATCAAAGTCAAAATGTAGTGTATTATTATTAAAGATGTTCTTAATGATTGCATTCTAAGTCACGGAAATCTGTCAAAATTAAGTAACCAAGCCGAACTATTGTTGACAGAAATTAAGGGTTTTGGTAATCTGAGCTTATTGGATGGATAAAAAGAGAGTACAGCTTATTATTCACGGAAAGGTTCAGGGAGTATTTTTTAGAACTTCTACTAAAGACAAGGCGAATGAACTAAGACTAAGTGGATTTGTTAGGAACAGAGAGGATGGAACTGTAGAAGTGATTGCAGAAGGAGATGAGGATCAGCTTCAAAGACTAGTGGATTGGTGCTGTAAAGGGCCCGATCTTTCCCAGGTAAATGATGTTCAGTTAGATTGGCAGCCTTACATAGCACAGTTTGAAAAATTCACGATTAACTAATTATAAGGGAGTTTATTAAAACTATGATTCTTAAATGTATACCCGGAGGCATTTTTCTAACGAATTGTTATATTATTGGGGATGAGGAGACAAATGAGGGAATATTGATCGATCCGGGCGAACAGATGGATGAGATTTTAGCTGAGATAAAGAAATCAGGATTGGACATAACCAAAATTGTAAATACTCATACACATATTGACCATGTTGCAGGTGTGCAACAAGCGAAAGAAGAGCTTGGAGTGAAATTTTATTTGCATCCGGAGGATGAGCCTGTATTGCAAGTATTACCTGAAGCGGCAGCAAGATATCCGCAGTTCGGCAATGTCAGAGTTCCTGAGATAGACGTCTATATCGAGGAAGGAGACGAGATTGATATAGGCGGATTAAAAGCAAAGGTCCTACATACACCAGGGCACACGTGGGGTAGTATCTGCCTTTTAATTGATGATCATGTTATCTCTGGGGACACGCTTTTTGCAGGAAGCGTGGGCAGAGTAGATTTGACAGGCGGGACTTCAATGAGAGAGCTAGTCGGTTCTATAAAGTCAAAACTAATGTCACTTCCTGATTCCTATAATGTTTACCCCGGCCACGGGCCTTTTACAACCATAGGTATAGAGAGAAGGTCAAATCCCTTCATTACGGGTGATTTGGCTATTTTATAACATGGAAAGGACTATAATAAGGATTATTTTAGTAGTCGGAGTTGTTTCTCTTTTGGTATATCTTTTTGCCAAAGAAATTACCCATGTGTACGCTCTTCACCAAGAGAACGAAAAAGTAAAAGTGGAATCCCTAAAACTAGAGAAGGCAAATAGCGAATTAATGAAAAAAATAGAATTGATTGATGCTGATCAAGCTTATAAGGAAAAAATCATAAGACAAGAATTAGGGATGATTAAAAAAGGTGAAAAAGTCTATAGATTTAAAGAGTAAAATTAAGCTCTCAAACTATGTCTCGGGCAAAATATTTATAGTCGTACTTTCAACCTTAGTATTAGCCCTTATATATAAGAATAGTTTTGAGAGTATCAATTTTTATTCTATTTTGGCTGCATTTCTCTTAATATCTACAGTCGTATATAAGTCCGTAAATTACATAACCGGCGCTTCACGAAACTTATCAAGAATAGATGAAATAGAATTTGCACTCTTATTTGCCCTAGTATTTGAAATTTTACTAGAGATATTTGGAAATGAGTTGTTTCCCTTATCCTATGTACTATTACCTTTGATAGTTCTTCTCTTTGGCTGGCCGGCGGGCGGGCTTTCTTTTGTTATAGTTTCGATCCTTCAAATAACTAAGTTCCAAGGTCCTTTACTTCCCTACCAAATCACGATACTCCTTCTTTCAACATTAGTTTTGGGATTCTTGCTCAAAGGTAATAAGCTCGCACTAGGGTCAAAGATCTTCCAAAAAGGTAGTGGAAAGAAAATTTCGCTTCACAATTTGATCTCTGGGAATGCAGAGGATCAGAGTGAATCTAGTAATGTGAAAGAACTGAGGGCAGATATAAAAAATGCGCTTGAGATTCTTAGCCAACTAGTTTCTAGTCACAGTATCTTGTTTTATATGAAAATGGATGACGGACTTTTTGTTATAGCGGATTCAATATCTAAAAGCAATGATTATATCGACAGGGGACAAAGAGTCAGTTTTCGGGGTGGATATCTTGGATGGGTGCTAAAGACAAAAACCCAGGTTTTAATAACAAGTATCAAAAATGTTAGAAAGAACCTTATATATTATACTAAGGACATTCCAGTTAGATCACTTCTTGCCACTCCCTTACTCATGAAGGCTGAACAAAATGTTCCTGAAAGCAAACAGGATATAGTGGGAATATTAATAGTCGATAGTATGGATCAAGATGTTTTTGGGGAGAAAGAAAAACTTATTATATCTCTAATATCAGATAGGATAGGCGAGATTATAGACAGATTCCAGCTGTCTGAAAAGGTTAAACTGAGCTCTCAGGAGCTTAATTCATTTTATGATTTCACACAAAAACTTAATTCCACAGACAGTGTAGATGCCGTGCTGGATCACCTTGTAGATACGCTACAAAGAGTTTTAGAAGCGGATCTTGTGGGGATTTCGCTTTTTAATGAGGCAGACGGTATGAGTATTCTAAAGAGGGTCAATGAAGAGCATAAGGATCATCTGCAAGGGAAAGAGATCCCTCATTCAAACACCCTCATAGGACTAGTGCACGATGGTAAAAACTACTTTAATACAGAGGACCTGTCTGCAAGGACTAAATATAAAAGCATATTTGGAAAAGAGGTTGATTTCGCTTTGGGCGTAAAGAATATAAAATCGGTTTTAATCTATCCTCTTATTGAAAAGATTCCTGAGGAGCAAGATAGAGAAAGAAGTGTTCTTGGATCTGTAGTGATCGCCAGAAAGAACAAGCTGCCTTTTAATGAAGGAGAAATCAGTCTTACAAAAATTGTTTGCGGTGAATCTGCTAAATTTATTACAACCTCTCTAAATTACATGAAAGCCAAAGAGCTCGCTGTGAAAGACGGGCTTACGGGATTATATAATTATAGACATTTTCAAGAAATGCTTTCTTATACCATCGCTCATTCTGACAGATATGATGAGCGTTCATCACTAATCTTGATTGATGTAGATGATTTAAAATATGTTAATGATACTTATGGACACAGGGCTGGAGACAGTGTTTTGTCGTTTGTAGGAACTGTACTCACCGAGTCACTTAGAAAAATTGATATATCAGCCAGATACGGGGGAGATGAATTTGCTGTAGTCCTGCCTAATACTAATAAAAGAGGTTCGTTAGCTGTTGCTGAAAAAATCAAAAATAATCTTAAGAATATACCCTTTAAATTTAAGGGCGATGAGCTGAATGTTACACTGAGTATTGGTATTGCTACTTACCCGGAAAATGCTGCGGATAATGAAACCTTAATAGAAAAAGCTGACCGGGCTCTTTATGAGTCTAAAAATCAAGGCAAAAACAAAGTAAACCACTATGAAGATATATCTTTTGAAGAACTCGGAACTTAAACCAATAAAAAAATGTGGCAAGGTTCTCAACTACCTTTCTGTCAATATCATAGAAAACATTATCAATTAACCCGAGAATATAAATGCCAAATAGGATAAAAACCCTGACTAATCCTAAAGAGTTCTTCTTTAGTGAAAATTCCTATCCAAACAAGAGGTTAGGACAGAATTTTATTAAAGATTTAAGAGTAATTGACCGCATTATTGAATTGGCGGAATTATCATCAGAGGATGAAGTTCTTGAAATAGGACCAGGATTAGGGGCACTTACATTAGCATTAACTGATAATGCCGGCAAAGTAGTAGCTATAGAAAAAGACAAGAAGCTTGTAAAGCATTTGAGCGAGTCATTTCGGGATTATCCGAATGTAGAATTGATACATCAGGACGCCTTAAAAGCTGATTTCAGCAGCTTTTACTCTGGGAAAAAGATGAAGGCAATCTCAAACCTCCCGTACAGTGTATCATCTCCTATTTTGTTTAAATTGCTCCAAGCTCGTGAATATTTCTCATGCATGGTTCTAATGCTCCAACTTGAGGTTGGTGAGAGAATAACCGCATGTCCAGGGGGAAAAACATACGGGTCAATTTCTGTGCTTCTTCAAACTTTTATGGATATCACAACCGAGTTCCGTGTTCATCCTACATCGTTCTGGCCGAAACCCAAGGTCGATTCAATTGTCCTGAAACTGGTTCCGCTTAAAGTCCCTAGAGCAGCAGTTTCTGATGAGAAGCTATATGAGAAAGTTGTAAGAGCCGCGTTTTCTTCTAGAAGAAAAATGATAGGAAATTCTCTTCAGTCTATTATGTCTAGAGATTCCGCGAGGGAATCGCTCGAGTTGTCGGGAATAGATAAAACAAGGCGGGCTGAAACTCTTACTATTGAGGAGTTTGGAGTATTAGTTGATAAAGTTTCATTAATTGAAAAGCAGTCTATGAGCTAAAGGCGATATTAGTAACTTATGGAATTTTTGTGAAAGCAATTAGTTAGTCTACTTAGAAGATACAATTAATAGCGAGGTTTCCGCTTCAACAGAGTCACCTTCATTTACTAACACATCGGTTACATTTCCTTCAATTGGGGATTTAAGTTCGCTTTCCATTTTCATGGCTTCAAGAACTATTACGCCTTCGTCAACTTCGACCTCATCTCCCACCTCTTTAAGTATTTTAACAATACGGCTTGGCATCGGTGATTTTATTTCCTGTACCCCTGATAATTCCTGGGGAGATTTCCGCTGATCCCTCTCTGAAATTGCTTCTACCTCATATAAGTCTCCATCCATGAAAACCTGTAAATTTTTGCCGTTTCTTGATACTCCAATCGTAAGGGACTTGTTTTCGAGAATGATAGAGTACAAATTATCGTCGATTTTTTGAAACTCGACTGGAATATCTTTTCCATCAATCTGAATTACGGTTTGATCCTTTTCTTTCTCGATATCAATTTTATAGACTTGGTCTTTGATCTTAAATGTATATGTCATATTAATGAACTCCCGGAAAGGGCAGCTTTCCTTCCTAGGAGCTTCCAGTTTGACTGAGGCTGTTTATCGGAATCCACTGTTTCTTCAATATCATCAACAGCAAGCGCTGCTGCGATTAGAGCAGGTTCAAGGTCAACTGTTCCAGGAGTCAGTAGTTCAGGGTGGCGCTCTATAAACCCTGTATCGATCTTGCCTTGTCTGAATTCCTCATCATTCATTAATCGTATTAAGAATCCTATATTTGTTTTTACTCCAAGAACTACATATTCCCTGAGAGCAGATGCCATTTTATCAATTGCGGCCTCTCTGTTGTCTGCCCATACTACGAGTTTTGATAACATAGGGTCATAAAAAGAAGTTATCTCACATCCGCTGTAAATCGATGAGTCATCCCTAATTCCGGGACCGCTGGGAGCTTTAACATATATAAGCAGCCCAGGAGAAGGCATAAAGTTGGTTTCAGGGTCTTCAGCATAAACTCTGCATTCAAGTGCCCAGCCTTTCATTTCGATTTCTTTTTGCTTGAAAGGTAGTTCCTCTCCGGCAGCGATGCGTACCATCCATTTTACTATATCTAAACCGGTAATCATTTCGGTCACAGGGTGCTCTACCTGAACACGGGTGTTCATCTCAAGAAAATAGAAATTTCCCCTCTGGTCCATAATAAACTCAACAGTACCTGCACCACTGTAATTGACCGCTTTTGCAATCCTGACGGCTACTTCGCCCATTTTCTTTCTAATTTTGGCACTTATTGCAGAGGAAGGGGCCTCTTCTACAACTTTTTGATGTCTTCTCTGTATGGAACACTCGCGTTCAAATAAATGTATTGTGTTACCATGGGTATCCGCTATTATTTGTATTTCAACATGCCTTGGCTGTTCAACAAATCTTTCCACAAATACCGAATCATCACCAAAAGAAGAACGGGCTTCACTCCTAGCCATACGAAGTGAACTTTCAAACTTGTCTTTGTCTCTAACCAGCCTCATACCCTTACCGCCTCCACCGGCAGAGGCTTTTATCATTACCGGGTAGCCGATTTTATCAGCAACAACCGAAGCTTCAACATCAGTAACTGCCCCGTCTGATCCCGGAACGAGTGGTACTTTTTCTTCCTGTGCAATTTTTCTGGCTGTAATCTTGTCGCCCATCAGTCGTATGGCTTCCGCGGAGGGGCCGATAAAAACTATCCCCTCTTTCTCACATCTTTTTGCAAACTCTTCGTTCTCAGAAAGAAAACCAAAACCCGGGTGTATGGCTTGAGCGCCTGATTTTTTTGCAACTTCAATTATTTTATCTATAACCAGATAACTCTCACTGGGAGCAGAGCCCCCTATATGATACGCTTCATCAGCTAGAGCTACATGTAGCGAACGACGATCAGCGTCTGAATAAACAGCAACTGTAGTAGCACCTAATTCCTTACAGGCTCTGATTATCCTTACCGCTATCTCCCCTCTGTTTGCTATTAATATTTTATTGAACATTCAGTATTTCCTTTGTTGTTAAAGTGGGATGTTCCCATGTTTTTTCGGAGGATTTGTTCGTCTTTTTCCGTCAAGCATTTCAAACGCCGCAATTACTCGAGGCCTCGTATCTTCGGGTCTGATAACTTCATCTACAAAACCCAGTTCGGCAGCTTTATAAGGATTAGCGAAATTTTCCTTGTACTCTTCTATTAGCTTAGCCCTTTCAGCTTCAGGGTCTTCGGCCTGTGCGATTTGACCTCGTGAAATAATATTTACAGCACCGTCTGAGCCCATAACCGCAATCTCAGCTGTTGGATAAGCAAATGTCATATCCCCTCTTATATGTCTTGAGGACATAACATCATAGGCACCACCGTAAGCTTTTCTTGTGATAACAGTAACTCTGGGAACTGTTGCTTCACTGTAGGCATATAGCAGTTTGGCACCATGTTTAATGATTCCTCCCCATTCTTGCGAAGTTCCGGGCAGGAACCCCGGTACATCTTCAAAAGTTAAAATAGGAATATTAAAGCAGTCACAAAATCTTACAAACCTGCCGCCTTTTATAGAGGAATCGATATCAAGACAACCCGCAAGCACATTAGGTTGATTTCCGACAATTCCCACAACCCGACCGGCCAATCTGGCAAAGCCTATAATTATATTTTTTGCATAATGTTCTTGCACTTCGAAGAAGTAGCCTTCATCTATAACAGAAGTCACTACATCTTTCATATCGTAGGGCTTATTGGGGTTTTCAGGCACAATAGTTCTAAGTCCCATATCACGGCGATCCGAAGGATCTTCTGTTTTAATCCTTGGCGGATCTTCCATATTGTTTGACGGGAGGAAACTTAAAAGCTCTTTTATTAGTAGTATAGAATCTTTATCATCTTCAGCTGCAAAGTGAGCTACTCCGCTTCTGGAGTTATGAACCATGGCCCCGCCCAAATCCTCAGAGTTTACCTCTTCGTGAGTTACAGCTTTTATTACATCAGGACCTGTTATAAACATATAACTTGTTTCTTTAACCATAATAGTGAAGTCAGTGATTGCGGGAGAGTATACGGCCCCACCTGCACAAGGGCCCATAATAGCCGAGATTTGAGGTACTACGCCTGAAGCAAGAACGTTCCTGCAGAAGATTTCGGCGTATCCGGCCAGACTTTCTACTCCTTCCTGAATCCTGGCACCTCCGGAGTCGCTAAGTCCAATAACAGGGGCTCCAACCTGCATAGCAAGATCCATGATCTTGCATATTTTTCTGCCATGCTCCATTCCGAGTGAGCCGCCGAATACTGTAAAATCCTGGGCATAAACAAATACCTGACGACCTTCAACTTTTCCGTACCCGGTTACTACACCATCGCCAAGGAATTTTTTATCTCCCATTCCGAAGTCTTTGCATTTATGTACAACGAATTTGTCCAATTCTACAAAGGTGTTTTTATCTATAAGGAGTTCGATTCTTTCTCTAGCTGTGAGTTTGCCGCTGTCATGCTGTTTCTTAATACGGGCTTCCCCGCCTCCTGACTCGGCATCTTTTTCTTTTTGTTCAAGTATTGCAATTTTTTCCTTCATTATATGCTCCTTTGAAGGTTGTTAAGGATGCAAAAATCTACTCTGAAAAACTATGGTTGGCAAGTCTAAGGTGTTGAAATCATTTTTATTGTTAGAGGAAGCACAAAGTGTCTTTTCTTTACTAATTCAACTTCTAAAGAGTCCTTATTTCATGCCAAAGTTTTTTCACTTGATTCTCCGTTTCGCTAGTTGTTCCTGAGTTATCAATTATGTAATCTGCGTGTTTAGCTTTTTCTGAAGTTGGCATCTGTGAATTTATCCGGGATAGAGCTTCTTCTTTGGAAAATCCGTTTCTTTCCGTTAGCCTTTCTATCTGCGATACTTCGTCTGAAGTAACTACTATTAGCTTCTCTATTAAGTCCTTAAGTCCCCCCTTCTCCACAATAAGCGCAGCCTCAATAATAACTACTTCGACCATCTCGTTTTTATATTTTTCAACTTTATCTCTCGCATTTTGTATGATCTTAGGGTGGGTTATATCATTTAAAATTTTTCTTTTCTCATAGTCGTTGAATATTATCTCACCAAGCTTCTTTCTATTAATTGTGCTGTCTGGATTTAGAATATTTTGTCCAAATGTATCTACTATTTTTTTCCATGCAGTTTCATTCGGCTCTACAATTTTTCTTGCTATGTCGTCGACATCAATGACTTTGGCGCCAAGGTCCTCAAACATCGATGCCACCACACTTTTTCCGGAAGCTATATTCCCTGTGAGTCCTATTACCTTCATTTGGGTATTGTAATTCTGAAAACGCGGGGTTTCAAATATTTATCTTTCCTGTATAGAATAAACTCACAGTTTGGTATACTAAAACAACTTCGCATTTGTGTACATCGAGGGAGTCAGATATGTCGAAAAAGGTTGAAGATATTAAGATAGTGGGAGTAGTAGGTTCCGGAACAATGGGTTCGGGAATTGCGCAAGTTGTAGCTTCTAGTGATAGAGATGTTTTATTGGTAGACATTTCTGATGCCGCACTTGATAGGGGAATAAAAGGCATCGAGAAGAGTCTAGGCAGACTTGTTAAAAAAGAAGCAATTACCGAAGAAGACAGTAGCTCAATACTAAGCCGGATCGTCAAAACTACAGATTTTGAAGGTTTGGGGGATGTTGACCTTGTTATAGAAGCAGTTTTTGAGGATATGGATGTTAAAAAAGAGATTTATAATAAGCTTGATAATATAACTGGTGACGATGTTGTTCTTGCCACTAATACCTCATCCCTTCCGATAGTAGAGATTGCAGTAAGCACCAGCAAAGCTGATAAAATAGTAGGGATGCATTTTTTTAATCCTGCCCCTGTAATGAAACTCGTAGAAATAATAAAGACACTTACAACATCTGATGAAACAGTGCAGTTTGCATATGATTTTGCACTCGCTCTCGGCAAAGAACCCGTAAAGACCAAAGACAGCCCGGGTTTTATTGTTAACAGGATTCTGGTTCCAATGTTAAACGAGGCAGTTTTTGCTTATCAGGACGGAGTTGGTACTCCTGAAGATATAGATAAGGCGATGAAGCTTGGTACGAACCAGCCCATAGGTCCTCTGGCATTAGTAGATCTCATAGGGCTCGATATTACTTTAGATGTAATGGATACATTTTATAGGGAGTTTCAAGATTCTAAATTCCGCGCTGCTCCGCTTCTTCGCCAGATGGTAAGAGCAGGATGGCTCGGGAGAAAATCCGGCAAAGGATTTTTTGACTACTCATAATTAGTTCAAATATAGAATAAGAATTGAGTTTGATAGGTTTAGTTAGAAGATTCCTCATTAGGGATTACGTATATAGCTGCATTAAGCCGTTTTAGCACTTCATCCTTTCCTAAAATATCCATAACCTCAAAGATTCCGGGGCTTACGGTTCCACCGGTAAGCGCGACTCTTACGGGCTGTGCAATTTGGCCAAGCTTAAGCTCCCTTTCTTCCATTACTCGATCAAATACCTTGTGTGTTTCATCCATGTTAAAGTTAGAAAGATTAGAAAGTTTATCTACCAGGTCTTGGAGTACAGGCTTATTTTCTGCTTTTAGAAATTTATTTTTTGCTTTTTCCTCGTACTCAATTTCCTCAGTATAGAAATAATTTATAGTATTTGTTATATCCAGTAACGTTTTAGCTCGCTGACTTAACTCTTTTATAATTTTTATGAGTTTCTCATCTAACTCTACTTCAAGACCTTTTTCTTTCAGTATAGGGATAACAAGTTGTGCAATTTCCTGAGGTGGTTTGTTTCTTATATACCAGCCGTTTAACCAGTCCAATTTTTCTTCATTAAAAACGGCTGCAGACTTTCCTACATTATCTAAAGTGAATTTTTCTATAAGTTCTGTTTTAGAAAATATTTCCTGATCTCCGTATGACCACCCAAGACGTGAAAGAAAATTTATAATTGCCTCAGGCAGATAACCCCTGTCTTTATATGCTACGACAGAGGTTGCGCCGTGGCGCTTACTCAGTCTTTTATTGTCAGAGCCCAGGATCATTGAGACATGGGCTATCTTAGGGATTTCATAAGAGAGAGCGTTATAAATAAGGACTTGTCTAGGCGTATTTATTAAGTGGTCGTCCCCTCTTATTACGTGAGTAATTTTCATTGTGGCATCATCAACTACAACAGCGAAATTATAAGTCGGGAATCCGTCTCTTTTCAAGATTACGAAATCGTCTACCTCTTTTGCATCAAATGTTACTGTGCCTCTTAATAAATCCTGCACCTCAATAGTTCCTTCATCGGGCGTTTGTAAACGAATAGCATAGGGTTTGTCCACCCCCTCGTTTACCTTGGCCCATTCTCGTTTATAGCGCAGCACTTCTCCTCTGTTTTGAGCCTCTTTTCTTTTCTCTCCAAGCTCTTCAGGGGTAACATAACACTTGTAAGCCTTCCCTGATTCTAAAAGCTCATTTGCAAGCTTCTGGTATATATCCAGTCTGTCAGACTGTCTAAAGGGGCCTTCATCCCAGTCAAGGCCGAGCCACTCCATAGCCTGGGTGATTTCTTGAATTGATTCTTCTGTTGATCTTGTTCGGTCGGTGTCTTCTATACGTAATATGAATTCACCGCCGGCATGTCTTGCAAAAAGCCAATTGAATATTGCGGTTCTAGCGCCGCCTATGTGCAAAGAGCCTGTCGGACTTGGTGCAAATCTGGTTCTTACCGTCATGGGGGTGTAATGTTAATTTAGAGTTGTAAGGGAGTCAACATCAGGGGATTTAAACTGAAAGCAATTGATCCAGTTCGCCCCGTCTTTCTAATTCCACGAGCTCCTCATATCCGCCTATCAAGTTTTCATTAATTACTATTATCGGTACTGTTCTCCAATTATGCTTCTCTACAAGTTTAATTCTAAGCTCCGGATCTCTACTAAGGTTAATTTCCGTAAACTCTACTCCCTTTTTATTAAGGAGAGCTTTTGCTGCATAACAATAAGCACAATAAGTGCTTGTGTATATTTCTACTTTAATCAAACTTATACCATCCTTAAAATAGTAACGTCCTTCAGGGTTTAAGATGCTTGGTTTTTTTAAGAGATTCAAGTATTATTGAGAACCCATCGGCACTTTTTGGGTTTTGTTTGTTTACGTTCAAATCAAAGGTCGGTAAATCTAACTCCAAATATAAGGTTATATGAGCAAGCTCTTTATATATTTCTTTTTATTAGTATTCATTGTTTGTTTGAATTCTTGTTCGGTTACGAGATTCGTCGGATATTATGCTTCGGCAGGTTCTGATGATTCTGGTGAATTAAAAGGGCAAGTATTTCAAACTGATGATACATCATACAGAATAGGCACTCTGCCCAATTCATGGAAAAGAAATAACATTGAGGGTGGGGATTTAGCCTATAATAACACTCAGTTTGATGCCACTATGACGGTGAATTCAACCTGTAATGAGAAAAAGAAGAATTACAGTTTAAAAGCGCTTTCGGAATCACTATTAATTGGTATTCAGGGTAAAGAAGCTCTAGAGCGGGAAGAGATCATTGTCAATGGGAAGAAAGCACTTAAAACAATCTACATTGGAAAATTAGATAACGTTCCAATTAAAATCGCAACGGTGGTTTTGAAAAAGGGTATATGCATATATGATTTTACTTATGCCTCGTCGCCAGAGCACTTCGAAATTGGCATTGTAGATTTTAATAATTTTGTATCCCAGTTTAAGGCCTTGTAGATATGCTTGGAAACTACATAGAGAGAATCGGATCATACATCATAGGTTTAATCGAGAGTTTGGGGAGAATAGGTCTTTTTCTCTACAGATCGTTTTATGCAAGTTTTACCCCTCCTTTTAACGGTAGATTAATACTAGAACAAATAGATGAGATAGGATTTAAATCAATTCCAATCGTTATAGTTTCAGCTATGGCAATTGGTATGGTAATGGTTGTTCAGCTCGCCTGGGGTTTTGCCTGGTTCGGGGCAAAAGGTGTTGTGGGACCTGTAGTCTCTCTTTCTTTTGTCAGAGAACTTGGCCCTGTTGTTACTTCGCTTCTTGTAGGAGGTAGAGTAGGTGCAGGGATTACAGCGGAAATTGGCTCTATGAAAGTTACAGAGCAGATTGATGCTTTAAGAACAATGGGTGCTGACCCTCTCAGAAAGTTGGTTGCCCCAAGGCTGATTGCAGCGATTATATCATTCCCATTTCTGGCTATAATAGCTGACTTTTCAGGCATCTTCGGCGCTATGGTCATGTCTAATATTGATCTGGACGTTCGACCCAGGCTCTTTATTTCAAGCATATTAGAGTGGGTCGCAATTGAAGATTTTGTAAGCGGTATAGCTAAAACCTTCTTCTTTGGGATAATTGTAGCAATTGTCGGCTGCTATATAGGGATGAAAGCAGAGGGTGGCACTCAAGGAGTAGGAAGAGCGACAACTGAGACTGTTGTAGTGGCTCTACTTCTTATTATTGTTGGTGATTTTATCCTAACAAAACTATTTCTCCTTATTTAATATATTGTCTGCGAAACTTTGATTATTAGTTCTAATAATCCATATTTAAAATGTATGTAACTCAAACTATAAGTGCTAAACTAATCACTAATGAAGCGCAAAGGGTCTCAAACATCAGAAGGAATATTATTTACCGACCAATACCAGCTAACCATGGCCCAGGTGTATTTCACCACGGGGATTCACGAAAAAGAGTCACAATTCGATCATTTCTTCCGCAGCTACCCGGACTACGGCTCTCATCAAGCTGGTTACTGTATAAATGCGGGTCTTGAATGGGCTGTAAAATGGATGATGAATTCCAGATTTGGTGAGGAGGAAATCAAACACCTTAGAGCGCAAACCGGCCTCACAGGGGAACCCCTTTTCAAAGACGATTTTCTCAATTGGTTAAGCGAATACGGTAATTATGAAAGTATTACAATGTCTGCAATCCCCGAGGGTAGGGTTGTTCATCCCAATACACCGCTGACTGTTATCCGGGGACCCCTCGCGATGGCACAGATACTGGAATCCTCACTTCTTAACAAGCTCAATTATCAGACTCTTATCGCTACAAAAGCTGCCCGCATTAAACATACCGCACGAGGTCAGCCGCTTTTGGAGTTCGGTCTCCGACGGGGGCAGGATAAAGGTGTAAATGCAGGAGTACGCGCAGCGCTGATAGGCGGTGCTGATTTTTCATCAAATGTCGGAATTTCCCATTCTCTGGGATATCCACCTAAAGGGACTCATGGGCACAGTATGGTGCAGGTATTTATGGCAATGGGAGAAGGAGAGTTGGGAGCCTTCAGAGCCTATGCAGAGCTTTATCCGGACGATTGTCTTCTTCTCGTGGATACGATTAATACCCTTCAAAGCGGAATTCCCAATGCAATTGTAGTATTTGAGGAATTAAGGAGTAAAGGACATGAACCTGTGGGTATAAGGCTTGACTCAGGAGATCTTGCGTATCTCAGTATTCAGGCGGCGGCAATGTTGGATAAAGCCGGATTTCCTAACACAAAAATAGTGCTTTCTAACCAAATTGATGAACTTGTGGTCTGGCAGATAATAACTCAGATAGAAGAGGAAGCTCCCAGGTTCGGAGTGGATACGGATCATCTCATAAAACGTCTTGTTTATGGTGTTGGTACTAATTTAATATCATCTAAAGGAGCGCCCGCTTTAGATGGAGTATACAAGCTGGTTGCCCTATCTAACGGAAACGACTGGATGCCTTCTATCAAGCTGTCCGAGTCACGTGAAAAAACTCATAACCCGGGAAGCAAAAAGCTATGGCGTATTTATGATAAAAGAGGTAAGGCTACGGCGGATCTTTTAACACTCGGTGAAATGAATCCGGCTGAGATGGATGAAATCATGCTTCGTCATCCTATAGACCAAACTAAGTACAGAGTTTTAAAGAGAGAAGAGATTAGTAAAGCAGAGCCGCTTTTAGAAAAGATTCTAGATCGAGGCAAGCTAGTATATGAATTCCCTTCGATTGAGGATATGCGCTCACAAAGGGAAAAAGATATGGATTGTCTTGACTTGGGAATAAAGCGTATTGTTAACCCACATATTTATCACGTTTCATTATCTGAAGAGCTATGGAGATTAAAACAGGGGCTAATTGATTCAGTGGAGTAGGTGTTTGATTAGGAAGATTTCTCAGTATTGTCTGAGAGCTTGTCAATTAAAGTCTCTATCTTTTCTTCAAGCTCGCCTTGCCTCTTAGCAATCTTTTCGATGGACGCCTTCAAGTCATAGATAGTCTCAGAAGAATTCTGATCTACAGAGCCATTAGAGGACGAGGGGCTATTCTCTTTTATATTCAGCTGTAAAATATCGGGTCTGGAAAAATGTCCGGCAGCATCTATTACAGCCTTTGCCCGTATAATCATATCCATATCAATATCCGCATAGAGAATATCTTCTTTCCCATAAACTGGCCCCGCAATATAATCGCCTCTGGGGTTTATAATTCCGCTTCCACCCGGGAAATCCCATACGGTGTGTTTTTTAAGTGGGAAGCTGTCTGGAATCATATCCTCCTCTATATAACCCGAAGATACAATTACAAAAAGCTGTCCCTCAAAAGCGTACTGTCGGCTTGCAAAATCCATCGTAGGTTTAACAAATCCATGCCCGGCCCAGAGCCCCGCGTGAATTTGCTCACCCTTTGTGAACATAGCGTATCTGGCAAGCGTTAGGTGGTGCTCATAGCAGAAAAACCCGCCGATTTTACCCAGTTCAGTATCTAGCACTTTAAGGTCCTCAGCGCCGCCCATGCCCCATATGCATTTTTCGCTGTCTATGGACATTAGTTTCCTATGTTTGCCCAGGATTTCTCCGTTTTTGCCTAAATATAAAATAGTGTTATAAAGTGTTCCGCCGTCTCGCTCGTTTACTCCTATTATTACATAGGAACCCGCTTTTTTAGCTGATTTAGCCAATTTCTCAGTATCTTTGCTCGGAATTTCGATTGAGTTTTTATAGAGTGTAGTAAAGGCATCTATGACTTGCCTTCTTCCTTCTAATGATCCCAAGTCCTTAGGCCAATATGGATAACAAGGAACAGTTGCCTCAGGAAATACTATCAAGCTCGCTCCGTTTGAAGCTGCTTCTTCAATTAAGCTTGCAACCTTCCCAATGGTCTCATCTTTATTTAAGAAGACAGGCGCCATCTGAACGGCAGCAGCCGTAAATTTACTATTTTCATTATCCATAGAATGTTTCCCCTTAAATTATCCCACGAATGATAACTCTGTGTCAATGAAGTTATGATTTTCTACATAATGTATATTATCTAAGTTATGAATTTATGCGGTGTCTTTGTATTCTTCACAGTTCTTACTTTGTCTGCTGTGTTATGTATTGGAGCTGAGACAGTAACAAAAACCGATAATGCTCTTTTGCCTTATATCTCTCTTCCAATTTCAGTCTATATACTTGATGATAGAAATGGAGAACTTTCAAGTACAAGGACAAACGAAAAGCTTATAGAAGTTTTTGATAAAGCTAATCTGATATGGTCACAGGCAGGGATTAAATTTGAAATTAAGTACATTGGCCGAATAGTTTTGCCGTCAAATATTTTAAAAGAGCTTACAAACGGCAACTACAATCCCTTCCTCACAGGTATGGATCATGAGTTCCAAATTTCAAACCCCTCCCTGCTAAATGCATTTTACACTAGCAGTATAGGACAGGTAAACGGCATAGCGGCTAGAAGCAATATGTTTTTTGTCACCGATTTCCCAAGTGTACGACATGAACGTGTTACAGCTCATGAGATAGGCCATCTTCTTGGCCTTGGGCATGCTCATAGGGATACAGCAAGGCTAATGTACTCAGGAACAAACGGGACGATCTTAACTAAAGAAGAAATTAAGACCGCCCGAAATAATGCAAAACATAAGTTAAATACTACTTATCATCAGGATTAAGAGCATTGAACGCTATAGCGGCTACAATTCCGCCTAAGAAGTTGGCTATTAGGAATATCCAAATGCTCGATATATCAATAAGTCCCATAGTAATTATTCCTACAGCCACAGCAGGATTAAACGCTCCACCCGAGATACTTCCTACCGCATAGGCGCCAACAAGCACAGTAAAACCGATTGCCAAGCCAAAATATGAGTTTCCACTTGTGTTTTTAGATGTGGCTACATTAAGAACCACGAAGCAAAGAGCAAAAGTGAATAAGAATTCGGCTAATAAAGAAGGGATTGGGCTTAAAACGGTAGCTTCTACAAGAACATCGCCTTTTATTAAAAACACAGCGAATGCTGCGATTATTCCACCAGTGAATTGAGAAATCATATAACCCGGCACGTCGTTCCCCGAACATCTTCCTCTCATCCATACCGCAAGCGTTACAGCCGGATTATAATGCCCTCCTGAAATATGACCGCCGGCATATATCATTACCATAAGGATTGACCCTATTGCCAAAGGCGCGAATGCCCCTGCGCCCGGTTCTATAACCACTAAGCCGATCGTTAAAACGAGAAAGAATGTGCCTATCAATTCAACCACGTATTTACTCATAATTGAATCCTCCGAGTAACATCTTGGATTTTATGTAGCCTAGATTTAATCGTAACAGAAATGTCTAGAGTAATATAGTGAAAATGTGGATTAAGATTAATTGAGAATTATACGAATTATCGAAAGGTATAAAACTGGATTAAAATTTAGATAAACGGTCTTATTTCTTTTGAGAAGGTTCTCATCGTACTAAGTACTCCTTCAGAAGTGCCGCTTAGAAAGTGCAAAACCAAGTGATTCACTCCTAATTCTTTGTATTGCTTGATCCCCTCCACTATTTTTTCAATAGGTCCTCTCAGGGTGTCTTCATCACTTATATCTTTGTCCGTATTAATTTCCAGGTTTCTTCTGAGAGATATTACAAAATTATCCTTATTATGCTTCTCTAGGAGTTCCTGAACGTATTTCAGCTTCTCCTTTAATTTTTCAGGTGTTAAACCAACAGAGTGCCACCCTTCTCCGTAAGTTACGGCGCGCTCGATTGCTTTGTTGCTCCCACCCCCGACCCATATTGACGGGTAGGGAGTTTTATAAGGCTTGGGCAAAAACCTTATGTCTGAGAACTCAAGATATTTACCTTTAAATCTTGGATTATCTTCTGTCCAAAGGACTTTTAGTATAGCGAGATATTCATCAGTGATTTCTCCTCGTTGGTTAAAGGGTATTCCAAGTGCCTCGAATTCCTCTTGCATCCAACCTGCACCCACTCCGAGTATGACCCTTCCTTCTGATAACATATCCAGGGTCGAAATCATCTTCGCAAGTACTACAGGGTTTCTGTAGGGCAGTATGATTACACTTGTTCCAAGACTAATATTACGCGTGTTTGCGGCTACATAGGTTAGGGTTATGAGCGGGTCGTAGAATACATCTCCGAATCCTTGATGAGAGTCCGGTATAACTACATGATCACTTACCCATAGGGATTCAAATCCAAGCTCTTCAGCTAAAGCAGCTATTTTAAGAATCTCATCTTTATCGGCATATTTGCCGAAATTTGGAAGGGTGATCCCGAAGTTCATAATATGAACTTATAACTAATATTATTTTTTTGGCCAGATCGTTTATGATCCAAGGATATTCAGCCTTAGCTCTTCTTAGCTAGCAATATGCTTTCCTCTTTCCAAAAAGTTCTTAAAGTTGAGGACCTTTTTTGCATATTTGGTAGGATTCTTGGCTAAGGTTTTGCTTTTTGCAAACTTTGAAGGACCATAGTTATAGGCTGCTAAAGCGCTCTCCATGCTGTCGAATTGGTCTTCTAAAAATGACAAGTAGTGAATACCTAGTTTAACATTGACGAAAGGATCATATAATGAATTCCTTCCATTATATGAAATTCCCAGGTTCTTTGCTACATACTCTCCGGTTTTAGGCATTACTTGCATTAACCCAATTGCGCCTTTTGAAGATACCGCTTTTGGCGTGAAATCACTCTCTACCTGTATGACCGCTAAGATTAGAAACGGATCCAGATCATAGTTGCCGCATTCATAAATAATGAGTTTTGCAAGCTTGCTTGCATCAGTAGGTGTTATGAAGTCTGATAATCTTAATATGAATAAAAAGATTTCGGCTTCCTCGGGTGAGATATCTTCTATTTCCAGTTTATTTAGGTTAGTTGACCATTTACTCTTGGACAAATGGGCATCCAGTAGACTTATTTTGTTCGAGCCGGTAAAGAAGCTCGATAAACTGCTTGTATCTAATGAGGATAGGTCCTTAGATTTAACAATAAGAAATATTGCAAGACTGAAGAACAACAAAACTAAAGAAACTTTAACAATTCCCAAAAATGAAAACATAATATAATCATAAACAGCTCTAAACATCTATTCTACTCCCAGACCCTGAAAATCAAATTAAGATATAGCTAAACGTTTTGGTTTATATCTCTCCACTGGGTCTTTAAATTATAGTAATACTATATTCTACCAAGAGTCAATAATTGCTATTACAATTCAAGGATATTTGAGTATTACTTTTTTGATGCCGTATTCTATAACTTTATTTTTGAGTTAATACTATATGCATGAAGCAATTCTTGTCAAGGGGTCTCTTCGCAAATGCGAAATAAGGAACAATTAAGGAATAATATGGATAAATATGGACTAGTACTTTATTTTGATAAAATTCTACTTTTATTAATATTTTTAAATGGGCGATTTCTAACACCGTAACCTGTCAAGAATAAATTTATGCATAATCTTTTATATATTAGAGAATGTAGATGAAGTTAAACTATAATCATAACAGTCCATCCGGTTATGTATTTCTTGACCATCAAATAGTTTCGTGTTAATTTTAGGTCTCAAAATAATATGGGTTTATTTAATTATAGGTCGTAAAATAAAATGAAGAGAACATATCAACCTCACGTTAAGAAGAGATTAAGGACACACGGCTTTCGCGAAAGGAATAGCACAACCGGTGGAAGACGAACTCTTAAAAGGCGGATTGCAAAGGGTAGACATAGTCTTACAGTTCAGCGCTGGAAGAAATGAGCCTTCTTTTGAATTATACTTTTCCAAAAGAATTGAAAATCTGGAAAACCTCTCAGTATGAGGAGATTTTTGGAAAGAGTAAGAGGCTCAGATCTAAGTATTTCGATATTCTTTATGTTCAAAATTCACTCGGATATTCCAGAGCCGGCTTAGTAGTAAGCAAGAAGAATGTACGTTCTGCAGTTAAGCGGAACAGGATAAAGAGGTTGGTTAGGGAAGTTTTTAGGAATAATAAATCTCTCTTTGATTCTCTAGATGTTGTTTTTTTGGCTAAAAAGGGAAGCGATACTCTTAACTACTCAAATGTGAAGAGAGAGATTGAGGAAACTATAAGGTTAAGTTTGTCATGAAGAGAAGTTTATTGGTATATGTAGTTACTTCTTTTATCAAAGCATATAAATATTTTATTTCCCCTATCCTGACTCCTTCTTGCAGATTCCATCCTAGTTGTTCTGAGTATGCATTGGAAGCTTTTAATAAGTATGGGTTTATGAAAGGTTTCTGGCTCACTCTGAAGAGGATTGGAAAATGTCACCCGTTATGTGCTGGAGGATATGACCCGGTCAAGTAAAGGTTAAGGGATGGAAAACAAATCAAATTGGATTATATTTTTGGCGTGCACCTTTATTATTATGATAGGTTACTCGTATTTCTTCGGTAAACCACCGGAAGAAACGCGAAAACAAAATGAAATAACACAGGAAGCAACCCAAGAAACTTTTCCTTCTTCTGAAAGCGGTTCAACTGAAAAGTTTGATAGTTTTGATACCGAACCTACTTCTATCAATGATATTAATGCTCCCAAGGGTACCCTAGTAACGGTTGATACTCCTTTATATAAGGGAGTAATAGATACAGCAGGAGCTAGAGTTATTTCATGGGAGTTAAAAAACTATAAAGCCAGTACAAACGGCGATGGTAGTGAGCTAGTTAATCTTTTCAATGATTCTCACCCAGGATTTAACGCTTTACTACAGGTCAAAGGACTAAAAATACCTGAGTTTATTCCCTATCAGTATGACGGAGGGAGTAACGTTAGTGTGTCCGAAGGAACTAAAGAGCTTACCTTTCGATGGATCTCCCCTGAGGGTATAACAATAAAAAACATATATGAGATAGATTCCTCAAACTATCTTGTGAAACAGACATTTGAAATCGCGAATTCAAGTGGAAATTCTATACAGGAAAGGGTGGTTGTTAAGTGGCCTGGCCAAGTTAAAAGCGTGGGTATGAGAGGGGGAGACAGTAAAACCTTTATTGTTATGGTTTCTGACAGTGTGGAGAGAGTAGATAGTAATCCTGATGAAATTATTAATTATAAGGGTGTAATAAATTGGTTTGGATTTTCCGAAAAGTATTTTATGTCTACTTTTCTTCCTGAAACGGGGGCAGAAACGGTTGTTGAATTAGTACCTACTCAGAAGGAAGAACTAGTAAAGGCTCAGTTCGCGTATCCTGTTAATGCAATCCCATCCGGAAAGAGTTCTTTAAGAACTTGGCAAGTTTACATGGGTCCTTTGGAATCCAGCTTTCTTAGTCCTATCGGATATGGTCTTGATAAAGCTATTAATTATGGATGGTTTGGTTTTCTTGCAAAACCCATGCTCAAATTTCTTGAATGGCTAAACAGCTATTTTCACAATTACGGCGTATCTATCATTGTCCTAACTATAATAATTAGAGTTCTATTCTTTCCTCTTACGGTAAAGTCTATGGTCTCCATGAAAAAATTGCAGATGAAGACTGAAAAAGTTAAGCCGGAGATGGATGCGCTCAAAGAAAAGTACAAGGATGATAAAAGCAAACAAAACACCGAGCTAATGGCACTTTATTCTAAACATGGAATCAACCCTCTTGGTCAATTGGGGGGTTGTTTACCGCTTTTAATACAGTTTCCGGTATTTATAGCGATTTATGATATCTTACGTCATTCTATTGATTTAAGGCATAGTTCCTTCTTATGGATCAGTGATCTGGCTGAACCGGGCATGCTCTTTGATATACCCTATGTGGGTATACCCTTTAGAGTACTTCCCTTGATAATGGGTGCGGCATGGTTTATTTCACAGAAGATGACTCCGATGAGTACTGCCATGGGTGGAGAAAATATGCAGCTCCAGATGAAATTAATGCAATATATGCCTATAGTTTTTATATTTCTCTTTTGGAATTTACCCTCGGGATTAGTACTCTACTGGACTGTGAGCAATATTTTGTCAATAGTTCAGCAGATATATGTAAATCGTAAAGTATTGGCTCTTAAAGGAGGATAGTTATGGGAATAGTTCTTGAAAAAGAAGGAAAAACGGTATCCGATGCGACTATGAGCGCCTGTGAGGAATTAGGGATTTCAAGGAGTGAGATTGACGTTGAGGTTCTCCAAAAGAGTTCAAAGGGAGTTTTAGGTATAGGAAGTAGAAATGCAAAGGTTAGAATTACTGTAAAGGACGAAAACTTAAGTGAGAAAGGGCTTAAATCGAAAAAAGCACTTGAAGCAATTCTAGGACATTTAGTCCCGACTTATTCCATTGGAATTAGAGAAAATCCGGACAGGATAAAATTGGATATACGAGATACAAACGATAAGGGTCTTCTCATTGGTAAGAGGGGAGAGATGATTAAGGCGCTTGAATATATTGTTGGAAAAATTTCCGGACGTTCCTCTGAAGACGGAAGGGAAAAGAGAATATCGATCGATGTAGACGGATATAAAATGCGGAGAGAGGACAAGATATCAAGACTAGTTAAAGATACTGCTAAAAAAGTTAGAAAGATACAGAAACCAATATCGCTTGAACCCATGTCGGCTTCGGAAAGAAGAATGGCCTATATAGCGCTTAAAAGAGAAGGCGGAGTGGGTTACGAAACAAAGGTTGAGCGTGATGAAAAGAGGATTATAATAACCCCACACCAGTCAAGGGGCTAAATAAAAAGGAAATATACTCTCTATAATAGGAGAACGTTAATGACGGCAGATAAAAGAGCAAGGGCTGAAGACGAATATATAGCTAAAGAAGAGGCAGAAAAAACTAAGCAGTTAAAAGCAGAATTGAATGAACAGCTTTCAGAACAAGAGAGAGAGCAAACCAAAGCCCAGTGCTATATGAAGTGTCCTAAGTGCGGAGCTGATTTAAACGAAGTTATCTTCCGAGGAATTAAAATAGATCGCTGCCTCCTGTGTGACGGTGTATGGCTTGATGAGGGGGAACTTGAGAAACTAGCCGGAACTGAGAATGAGAGTGTTATAGGAAATATAATACAGATTATTTCCGGTAAGGCTTAAACCTTAAGGGTTTATTCTCGTAAGGTTTTAAAAAATTCTTTAAGAAGATTTGAACATTCTATTTCACACACACCTTCTTTAACTTCAACATTATGATTTAATTTATTATCGGTACCGATGTTGTAAAGGGAAAATGCTGAGCCTGCTTTAGGATCCCTTGCTCCAAAGACCAGATGACTGATTCTTGCCAGCACTATTGCTCCCATACACATGGGACAAGGCTCTATAGTGACATAGAGAGTAGTTCCGTCCAACCTCCAGCTTTTTAATTTCTTTGAAGCCTTTTTTATCGCAATTATTTCTGCATGCCCGGTAGGATCAAAGTTACTTTCACGCAGGTTATAGCCTGATGAAATAAGATTGTTGTGTTTGTCGGTAATAATTGCGCCGATGGGTACTTCACCGATACTCCCGGCTAATTGAGCTTGCTCAATAGCCAGGAGCATAAATTTTCTATCATTATCTGTCATAACTCGGTGAAGCGATATGACTAGAGTCAAAAACTATTTTCTTGCGCTGAATTTAATTCCAGCTTTATTTCTATCCCAGGTTTTATCTGTGATTTCTTTTATCTCTGCGACTTTGATTTTCTGAGTAGCTGTAACAGGGAAACCATCTTCATATACTTCAATAAATCTTGGAACCATAGCTACCATAACTTTTTCAGCCATCCAATGGCTAACTCAACAGGATCAAACTCAGCACCGGCTTTTAGGGTTACGTTTAGCTTGATCTCGTCATCCGATACATTAGGAAGTCTTATACCGACTGCTATAGCCTCCTGATCGCTTCATACTGCATTGCTACGTCCTGAACAGCAATCGGTCAACAGTTTTCTCCGGACACTCTTATTCTGCTGAATCTTCCGGCGAAGTAATACCTTCCGTCAATTCCCCTTGCAAAGAGGTCATCTGAGTTAAAGAACCCGTCGTCATCGAATGCTTCTCTGGTTCTCCTTTCGTCTTTAAAGTATTCGTTTAATGTTGTGTGTGGTACGAGGGGTTTTATGTATAAGAGTCCTTTAGCCTCATCGGTGGTGTCGGATTTTCATAAGGATCCCAGAAAGGTCTTAAATACTCTTAGTAATGTCTTCAGGGTCTCTTAGTTCCGCATAATATCCATCCATTGGGAAACCTGATGATCCCGGGCGGTGGTCTTCAGGGTCATTTCCAGAGTACCATGCCCATTTCAGTGGAACCGTAACCGTCTATCACCCTTACTCCCAAAGCGCTCCTGAAATTCTTGTAAGTTTCTTGGCGCAGGGGAACCGAGCATGATTCTGATTTTATGTTTCTTATCCCATTCAGTAGACTCCGCAGCCCACAAGTACTCTGCAACAGCTCCAAGCATGTTAACACCGGTAGCTCCGCATCCTGCAGCCCATTTCCAGAAACTTGATGCTGAGAATCTAGTGAAAAATACAGCTGTCGCACCTGCTCCCATAGCACTGAACAAACACATAACCTGAGCATTGGCATGCCCAAGAGAAAGTATACTCATAAGAACATCTTCACTTCTAACGCCCTGCTGCTGTAGGTATGATCGTACGGTCATATAACACCGCCGTGGTCTCTTAGCACACCCTTTTGGCATTCCTGTTGTACCCGAGGTGAACATACATCTTTCCATATCTGCGTGGTTAAATTAACCCAGTTCCAAAAAAGTGTCCGATATTTTCAGTTGAAGCGCCATCGAACGCAGTATTAAAATGGTAAGGGTTTTTACTCCACCAATATCTGCAGGCACATTACTAGGATCACCAGTCATAAATATGACTTTAAGGTTTTCTAAATCACCCTGCAATCTCTTCCAGGAACGGTAAGCTTCCCGGATCAACTATAAGTGCAATCCAATCCTGAATAGTTAATTACATAAGCTAGTCTTTCGCCCTTTTCATCTTTATTGATAGGTACTTGAACGCCGCCTATTTTATGAATCGCAATAATTGAAACTACATATTCTGAACAGTTGAGCATGTACATTCCCAACCTTATCGCCCTTTATTAATCTCCAAAGTCGTCTTTTAGACCGTTAGCAACTCTATTAGCCCATTGATTCGTTTCCTTATACGTATAGCTTTCAGAAACTTCTCCCATCATTATTAGCAATTTTAAACATTGCTTTATCAGGGAATTGTACTGCCCCCATCTCAAGGTATTTTGTAATCGGCTGCCATTCTGTCGTGTCCTCAAAATTTCCGAATGGAAGTGTTCCTTCTCCCAGGTATTTTGTATCCCGGGGCCTAAATAATAAACGCATTATACTCCTCCTTGCTTAATTTCTATATTTCAGACCAGCGAATAATATAAGTCCAATAAGATACACTTGTCAAACCGTGTAAAATATCTCCCCAAATATACTACTTTAGTTTAATGTATTTAAGCGTGTATGATTAATAAAAATGAGTCGACTATAGTCATTTTTCAAATCTGGACTGTACATAAGTTTCTGGACTGTAAATAAGTTAAGGAGTTATGTTCTCTATGGGTATTGCTGTCTCAATAATATTATTTGTGGTTGGATTAATAATGCTTTTTTTGGGAGGGGAGGGTTTAGTTAGGGGTGCCTCCCGCCTTGCCCGCGTACTTGGAATAAGCCCAATCGTAATAGGTTTGACGGTAGTTGCATTCGGGACTTCCGCTCCAGAATTTGTTGTAGGTTTAATTGCAGCTTTAAAAGGGGCAAGCGATGTAGTGCTTGGAAATATAATTGGTAGTAATATATCAAACATAGGTTTAATACTCGGGATAGGGGCAATATTAAGCCCTCTTATTATTCAGATAAGGATAATAAAAGTAGAAGTGCCAATCATGATTGCGCTTTCGTTAATTCTCTATGGGTTGGCAGCCTGGAGCTTAAACTTGGGATTCCTGCAGGGAGTCTTTCTTTTCGGAGCGCTCATAGCGTTTACGATATATAGTTATTTTGGTTCTAAGAAAGAGCCTAAACAAGTTGAGGAAGAATTTGAAGAATTTGTAGGTTCAAGCAATTCTGTCTGGAAACAGGTTGTTTTTATCGTTCTTGGGCTTGCCGCACTTATTATCGGAGCTAGGTTCGTAGTTGATTCAGCTATTTTTATAGCGAGAGTAGCTGGGATAAGCGAGCTTGTTATAAGTATTACCGCTGTTGCTATCGGTACATCACTTCCCGAGCTTTCCACCACTATAATCGCTGCTATCAGAAAAGAGCACGACATAATTGTAGGTAATATAATAGGGAGCAATATTTTTAATATAGGAATACTTGGCGTGATCTCAATCATTCACCCAGTAACAGTAGATAGTGCTCTACTCAGATTTGAATTTCCGGTAATGATTTTCTTCTCTATATTGGTGCTTCCTCTAATGATAACTGGAAAGAAAGTTGGCAGGGTTGAGGGAATTTTGCTATTAGTTCTCTATGCCGCGTTTATATTTATGGTATTTAGATAAATTATCTTGCTTTGAACTTTATGTCGGTCTTGTTCCTATCCCATGTGTTCTCAGATATTTCTTTTATCTCGGCAACCCTAATTTTTTGGGTCGCCGTTATAGGGAAACCGTTTTCGTAAACCTCAATGAATCTGGGCACCATAAAAACTGGAGATCTTTCAGCCATCCACATGCAAAACTCTACCGGATCAAAACTTGCCCCCTTTTTCAAGGTGAGATTAAGTTTAATCTCGTCATCGGATACATTGGGCAGTCTTATACCAACGGTTACAGCCTCCTGTATCGAATCATACTGCATTGCAACGTCTTGAACGGCTATTGGATCTACATTTTCTCCCGAAACGCGGATTCTGCTGTAGCGTCCCTGAAAGTAAAACCTGCCGTCTATACCGCAAGCGAATAAATCATCGGAATTGAAAAAACCGTCATCATCAAAGGCTTCTTTAGTGCGTCTTTTGTCTTTGAAATATTCATTAAGCGTTGTGTGAGGAATAAGGGGTTTAATAAATAATAGTCCCTTTGCTTCATCAGGAGGTGTAGGGTTTTCAGAAGGATCCCAAAACGGACGCATTACTTCGTTAGTATTTTCAGGGTTTCTAAGTTCTACATAATAGCCCTCCATTGGGTATCCTGATGAACCGGGACGGTGATCTTCCAGGTCTTTCCATAATACCATTCCCATCTCAGTT
>PVMK01188248.1_pt1 | contig 32030 bp, 30 predicted proteins | sample 1853481 | NCBI WGS metagenome assembly PVMK01 (sample SAMN08533507, study PRJNA380276) | Marine sediment metagenome, whole genome shotgun sequencing project.
GCTCATTTGCAGTTGCGGGCATTGCGTTTGTTACTGCGTTCGTCGGCCTCTGACCGCTCTGGTCGGTGCTCGGGATTAGCACCCATAAAGAACAGGAAAAGTCAGCCAGTTAATTACGTCTGGAAATTTCTACAACCTACTGAGAATATATAGATTTTTTGGGGCTTCCGAATTTGCTCCGAAAATGGAATAATGGAATTGTGAGCGAAGCGAACTAACTCGATCATCTGAATTACCCATTGTAGCCCTAATGTCATTTACTTAAGGATCGAGGTTATCTCTGTGGGAGCGGCTTTCCAGCCGCGATTAGACGATTATGGCGTCAGAGTCTCCTATTTTCGTGGCTTGGAAGCTACTCCCACAAGAAGTTGGTGTTAAATTAAAGACATTGACTCTATCCCTGATACGCGCCAGACGCAACCGTTAGACTCAAAACAGCTGATGCCCTCCGGCAGAGCTCACAGATCGCGGTCTATCCAAATTTTCTGCAGTAACGATATTTCAGCAAATTCCTTCATGACGTATCATGGCTATCCATAGCCAGATTGAATATTGAAGATTTGCGGATACATTCCTTGTAACGGCTTCGATATGAAATGAAAACCAACTCGAAGCTTCACACTCAATACCGTATGAGTCTAATTGAGAGTGACTTTTCACCACCCCAGGCCTTCGCTGTCATGCGCTGAGTATTGCTCAGCAGGGGAAAGGGGAAATTAGACAGGCATTGAAAAACAGCTTGACAACGCCAAGCCCATTTATTATATTCCCATATATAAATATAAGGAGATTTCTGATGAAATCCTTTCTCAAAGTTATGAAGGCGCTTTCCGATCAGAATCGGGTAAAAATCATTAAATTATTACAGCAGAAAATGATGTGTGTCTGTGAACTGCAGGGAGCTTTGAAAATTGCCCAACCGACCGTGTCCAAGCACCTGAAAATATTAGAAGAAGCCGGTTTGGTGGACTATGCGAAAGACGGTCTGTGGGTGAATTATTTTCTGGCGGACGGTCAAGCCAGCCCGTATGCGTCCAGCGTACTGGGCAACCTGAAACACTGGCTGGAAGAGGACCCGGAAATTGCTGAACTAGTCAAAAAAGTACCTTTTTTAAATCGTGAAGAACTATGCCGGAAATAGTTTCCTCTATAACCGTTCAACCGAGGTCTGATATATCGTTATATTTGCATATAATTATTTATACCTTTGTTATAAGACTTTGCAGAAGCTACCTCGAGCCTAACACACAAGGCTCCTTTTACCTGACGCAATGAGGATATTCTGATGAATGAAGCAATCGCCATCAAAAACAGAGCGGCCGCCATACAGGAGGATGAAGAAATTGAGGAGGAACAACCCGAAAGCCTGGTGGACTGGAAGATAATCTGGAAACCACTGGCTATCATTGCAGGGGTTTTCCTGGCCTTTTTTTGGCTGCCCATAGACAGCAGCCGCTTTACCGGTGCGGTGATCGAATCCCTGGCATTGGCAAAGTGGTATGCCCAGGAACACGTGCTGCTGTGCCTCGTGCCGGCCTTTTTCATCGCCGGCGCCATCTCTGTTTTCGTCTCCCAGGCGGCGGTAATGAAATACCTGGGGGCCGGTGCCAAAAAGGTCATGTCCTATGGCGTTGCGTCGGTTTCGGGCACCATCCTGGCGGTTTGCTCGTGTACGGTGTTGCCGCTGTTTGCCGGCATCTGGAAGCGCGGCGCCGGCCTGGGTCCGGCGATCGCGTTTTTATATTCCGGACCGGCCATTAACATCCTGGCGATTGTGCTGACAGCCCGGATCCTGGGTCCGGAGATCGGCCTGGCAAGGGCGGTGGGGGCGGTGGTGTTCAGCATCGTTATCGGCCTGATCATGCACCTGCTGTTTCGTAAAGAAGAGCAGGCCAAGGCTGAAGCAGCCCTGCACATGCCCGAAGCCGAAGTGGAGCGGCCGCTGTGGCAAAACGGGGTTTATTTCGCCGTCATGGTGGGCATCCTGCTGTCTGCTACCTGGGGCAAGCCGGCCGAACCGACCGGACTGTGGCACGCAATTTACAGCGTCAAGTGGTTGGTGACCGGTTTTTTTGCGATTGTCTTGGGCGTACTGTTGGTAAAATGGTTCCGGGTGAAGGCTTATAAAGTCGTACTGGCAGCCGCGGCCGTTCTGGCTCTGACGTTTGTCTTCCCGCACGAGCCGCTGATTGCCTTTTCGGCCGGCATTATCGCTCTGGTGGTCCTGACCACCACTACCCGGGGGGAAACCGAGAGCTGGTTTTTGTCCACCTGGGATTTTACCAAGCAAATTATGCCCCTGCTGTTTGCCGGTGTGCTGGTGGCGGGCCTGTTGCTGGGGAGACCCGGCTCGGAGGGACTGATTCCTTCCCAGTGGATCAGCGGACTGGTGGGCGGCAACTCCCTGTGGGCCAACCTGTTTGCTTCGGTGGTGGGGGCTTTCATGTATTTCGCCACCCTGACCGAAGTGCCGATTTTACAAGGACTTTTGGGCGCCGGCATGGGCAAGGGACCGGCCCTGGCGCTGCTGCTGGCCGGACCGGCGCTCAGCCTGCCCAACATGCTGGTGATCCGCAGTGTCATGGGCACAAAGAAGACGGCGGCCTTTGTGAGCCTGGTGGTGGTGATGGCCACCATCAGTGGGATGATTTTCGGTCATTTTTTTTCTTAATCCCGAATAGCCTGTTGGAGTGAAGCGGAAATCCCGGTATATCGAGGAATCAAGAAGAAAAGACTAATCGCGAAAAAGCAAAAGTAAAAAAACAAGAAAGGGATGCATAATAAGTTTTGTTCCCTTTAGATTTCATCTTTTGGAGAAAAAAGCTAATTTTTTCATTACACGCTAGGAATGCGTAAGCGTTCACGGGTTCAAAGGTTCAGGGGTTCAAGGTTGCATTCTCGTTCCCGGACTGCATTTGGGATGCATATTTACGAGAAAAGCGTCAGCTTCGTCAGGGCTAATCCAAAATTTGGAGCCAAATTGGCAATTATTTGGGGAAGTGAGCATTTTTAAGGAGAACTTCGGGTCTTTAATCCCTTCTTTGTCCTTAACCCTGAACGTTGAACCTTGAACCTGTGAACGGTTACAAAAACAAGGAGGAAAAAATTATGGATATCAAAATTTTAGGACCCGGTTGTCCAAAATGCAGCCAGACGGAAAAAGTTGTTAAAGAAGTAGTCGCGGAAGCGGGTGTAGAAGCCCGAATCGAAAAAATCACGGACACCATGGAAATCGCCGGCTACGGCGTGTTCGGAACCCCTGCTGTGGTAGTAGACGGTGAGGTTAAAAGCGTGGGCAAGATCCCGAAAAAAGCAGATATCAAATCGTGGCTCGGCAAGTAATATCCCAGCCCGGACAAGGCGGAATTGACGATTGACGATTGACGATTGACGATTTGTGGATGTCGCTTCGCTCAGTCATTTTTATGATCGTTTTTTATAATTGATCCGCCTGGAGGGGGAAAAAATACTTGTAGCAGCTCTGCAATTAAAAGAACGAGCTATTTTGCCAATATGGCTATCGCATAAATCATGTGCAAACATGATGTGATTTCAATAGATAGGTACTAGGTTTCTTCCAACATTGCGTGGAAGAAATGGCCCCTTCAGGGCAGTAACGGCGTCTAAAAAGCGATTGAGCAAGTTATAGGTTTCGGTGTTCAGCACTTACTTTCCCTGACACCTTCAGTCTTTTACAACATGTTGTCAGATAAACCCCGCTAAGGGCCTAACGGAGGATTTGTGCATAAGCAGGTAAATAGAGGATAGAACCACAATGAAAATACGAAAAATAACATCGCTAACAGCATCGGTGTCTTTTCTGCTGTTGATTTTGAACAGTGTTGTTCTTTATATCGTGCCCCATGGCCGCGTGGCCTATTGGTCTGACTGGCACCTTTGGGGCCTAAACAAGACCGAGTGGGGAAATCAGCACATCATTATAGGCATATTATTTCTTTTAGCGCTCTTTTTGCATATTTATTATAACTGGAAACCGATTGTTTCTTATCTAAAAAACAAGGCCCGGCAACTAAAATACTGAAAGGTTTTGCCGACAACGACATCCAGGTGGCCGCCGATATGACGATCAAACAGATTGCGGTACAACATGAGATCGGCACGGCCGAGGTTTATGAGATATTGCGAAACGCAGCGAAGAAAAGTACATGAATTGAGGGAAAGTGAAACCGTTCACAGGTTCAGGGTTCAACGCTCAGCCCAGCCGCCGGCCAAAAAAAACGGGCGGTCAAATCGAAAAAGAAACTGATGAACGTCGAACATCGAACGTCCAACATCGAACGTCGAATGAATGTATTCTGTCTGTTTTAATAAAGATTTAGCGAAGCGTTTCCATCCTTCGAAATTCGATATTCAATATTCTGCGGCTCGCTGTTCCGGCCGGCTGCCAAAGTGGCCGGTTTAATCATCAAGAAAACCGTGCCATTTTGGCCTAGTTTCATACAAGCACCGCCGCTGGCCAAAAAAACGGCCAGTCTGATCGAGAAAGAAACTTTGGTAATGTTTCACACGAGGGTTAAGGACAAATAAGAGGTGACATGCTGCCATGAGCAATGGAGCAATTTTAAACAATGACCGCAAAATGACCAGCGTTTTTGAACGTTTTCTTTCACTATGGGTGGTGTTGTGCATTATCGCGGGTATCCTGCTCGGGAAAATAGCCCCGAACTTGGCGCAATATCTCGACGGTCTGGCCATCTATGTCAAAGGGGCGCCGGTGGTATCCATCCCGATTGCCGTCTGCCTGTTTTTCATGATGTATCCCATTATGGTCAAGATCGATTTCAGCGAAGTCATCCAGGCCGGCAAAAGCGGCAAACCGGTATTCCTGACCCTGTTTATCAACTGGGCCATCAAACCGTTTACCATGTATGCAATTGCCAGTTTTTTCCTCGGCACGCTGTTTTACAATTTCATCGGTCCCGACGCCGTGGATCTGGTCAAAATGCCTTTTGGCCTCGACCTGCCGGTGGGCGCGACCCACGGGGCCGGAACGGTGGTCCTGGTCGATGGTTTAAAAATGCTGGAGGTACCCCTATGGCGCAGCTATCTGGCCGGATGCATCCTGCTGGGCATCGCACCCTGCACGGCCATGGTACTGGTGTGGGGTTACCTGTCACGTGGCAATGACGGATTGACACTGGTAATGGTGGCCATCAACTCGCTGACCATGCTGGTACTCTATGGTGTTCTGGGTGGATTTTTGCTGGGGGTGGGGCGCTTGCCGGTGCCCTGGCAGGCGTTGCTGCTGTCCATCGGTATTTACGTGGCCCTGCCGCTGGTGGCCGGTTATCTTTCCCGCAAATGGATCATTGCCGCCAAGGGCAAGACCTGGTTCAAGGAAAAGTTTTTACACGTCCTTACCCCCATTACGATTATCGCCTTGCTCATCACTCTGGTATTATTATTTTCTTTTAAAGGCGAGGTGATTATCAGCAACCCGCTGACCATCCTGTGGATCGCCATCCCGCTCTTTATACAGACTGTCTTGATCTTCTGGCTGGGGTATGGTCTGGCGCGTCTGCTGAAATTCCGCTATATCGATGCCGCGCCGGCGGCCATGATCGGCGCGTCCAACCACTTTGAGGTGGCCATTGCCACCTCCACGATGCTGTTCGGAATATCTTCGGGCGCGGCCCTGGCAACCGTGGTGGGGGTTTTGATCGAGGTCCCGCTGATGCTGATGCTGGTGAAGGTCTGCCTGAAAACCACCCACTGGTTTAAAGCGGCGGAAACGGGTGCAGCAGCCGAACCGCCGACGAGCAGGTAGTGCTCAACATACAGTATCAGCCGGTTCACATATATCACGTCTGTATGTTTCGGAAATTAGTTTTTCGGATTTGGATATTATTTGGGATTTGGGTATTGGGTTTAGAGAGAGATTTGGCACCCTCCGTGTTCGCGTTACCTAAACAGCTATAAAAATATGATAAATAAGAAAAGAGCGTTCCTTTAGACGATGCCGGGTTTCATAAATTGCCTTGTCAGGTAGTATTGAAGCTCTTTTAAGCTGCTTCGGTGATGTGAGCTTGAGTTCTTTCCCCCTGCTTTTAATATAGCCGGCAACTCCTGAACGGGCTTTGTTAATATCCCGGTCATAAACATATCCCAGCATTGCACCCGTCTTCATAAAGGGTGCATACTGGCCGGATACAAATCGCATCATGCCATCATTGACATAATCATCGTTTCCGGCATCCATTTTTCCACTGGTTGATCGGACTCGCAATCGTTTTGCTTCTATCGCAAAATACACTTCGGAACCGAATTCGCAGGACACCAGTATATCGATATAGCCTTCGGGTGTGTCTTTATCTGGATCAGGTGACAGTATTTCTTGTTGCGGGTGAATGCTTAGCGGGCCGTCTCGAAAAGTTGAAATTTGGTTCAATTTTATGCAAAGCCGCCTGGTTAACCGATTCTCAATTTCGGTAGGTGATTTTTTCCGAAGAGTCTTACCGGCCTGAAAAATGCTGATCAGGATAATTGGGACATGCCTTTGGGGGAAAAGAACTCTAAATAGCCTTACCTCACCGGCCATTAGAACTCCTCTTGGGCAAGGGCGATATCGCCATAAATCCTTGCTGCATCGTTAAGTGCGGCAGTACGCGTCCAATTCAAAAGAACGTTTGGACGAACAATATGAATTTGTCGGCCCTGAAAAAAGAGTATATCCCGCTGGTAGAGAACGGTTCCTTGCTCTATTGAAGCATGACTATGGAAACGCTTCAAATTTTTTGCCAGATCCCGTGAGATCGGCTTTTGCTGGAATTCAGCCTCGGTGCTTGCGAGTTTGACGGTAATCATTGCCAGGCCCGTTTGCTCGTCGGTGCCTCCTTCCGCATTGACGCGGTAGCTTGAACCTTCGGCTTCGGCCCAGGTATTCAACGTGTTAGTCAATGTATTTGCATACGCTCCTAAAGCCTGGCTCGCGTATGGTTCTATCTTCGTTTTTTCTAACGGATCGAGGGTCACGGTTTTGGGCGTATTCCAGGTCGTCGGGGTGGAGCTGGGCTCGAAAACCTCATTTGTGTCTTCAACCAGAATGATTTCCTGTTCGGTCAGACCGAAGTAACAGTAAACCAACGGTTCGAGCTCTTTTTGCAGTGCATCGATTTGCCTTTTTCGTTCTCTTTGCCATTGTTTGCTGATATCTACATCATCATCAAACAGTGACGATCGTTTTGCATCCTTTTTCAAATCGTTAAGTGTATCTTGCAACCGAGTGCGGAGTTCGCCGAATTTTTGGGACACCTGCTTTACAATTTGCCCAGCTTCAGGTGAAACGAATTCATGGTCCGGCAGCGGAAAGGGTACTCGCAGCAATTCGTTGAGGTATACTTGATCTCTCTCAGTCCCCCAGCTCGCCGAAGTATGAAACAAGAAATATCTTGCCAATTTAGAACGTAAATAAGTCGATAGAAAGATTAATAGACTGGCATCTTCTTTAGGACCAGATATTGAGCGCAGAGCATGTTGAAAAAGTACGTCAAAATCACAATAGGCAACCTTGCCGAAACCCTGGCTAACGAGGACCATGGGTGCTTTATATATCCGCTTGTCGCGGGTACGATGCAAACTTGGAAATCGATCACCTATTTCTTCGCAATCCTCAATAAACACCTGTATACATTTTGATGCCCAGAATGAAGCTCTTGCGCTGATGAAAAGTTCAGTTTTTTCCCACCACGGTTGTTTAGGATTTTTGCTCTTCCCCGATGTATTTGGCTGAAATCCCTCCCCCTTAATCCATCGTTTGCCTTCCTCAGGGGCACCGGCCAAATCCGAGAGCGGTGGCAAAGATTGAAGCAAATCTAGTAGTTTCTGATCCCGCTGGGTTCCCCATAGCCGCCGCTTCCACACAACAGGAGCAGTTTCGGACTGGGTAGCCGAAAGAATGTCAGCCAATGGCAACCACACCCGTGACGAAGGATTGACGGTTACGACTCCTTGCCGGAGTCCGTCGCGATTGAATTTGGGTGCTGTATACTCAATTATGTGTTGAGCCGGTTGCGGGGGTATATTTTTAAAGCGCGCAATGAATGCAGGGGTTTTGGCATTCTGGAACAACAAATAACGATAATCTGCCAACTGTAACACGCTTTCCAAAGTCACTTGCGTTAGCCACTCGGCCTGGAAGGTATCCTTCTTGTATTGGAGAATTTTTATTGGCAGCAGAAGACACCCGGTTCCGCCGTCACTAAGGAGTCGAGGTGCCTTTTGCATATATTTCTGTGCAGATAACTTGCTTTGGCGGCCCTCCCACGGAGGATTTCCAATAATACAATTGAATGTTTCGCCGTAAAGCGTCTCTTCGGCAAGAAAATCGGCCTTGAGGATAACCGGAATATCGGCAGCGGGCCGGGAGGGGATATCTCCATAATCTAAGAGTTTCGGCAATGGCTGGCCGGTTCGCTCCATATGCTTTTGGAGGTCAGGCGGATCGAAAAAATCGAGATAGGCCAAATAAAGACTGAAACAGGCAATCCGACAGGCTGTTTCCTCAATATCTACCCCGCGAATTTGGCGGGCGAGGATGTCTTGGAGTACTTTGGCCTTTGTGACGTAAGTAACGCGTCCAGCCTGTGTGTGAATCCAGCGATTTGCCAACCGATTGAACAGGATGACCAGAAAAATGCCCGATCCGCAAGCCGGGTCCAGGAAAGACCCGTCCAGGATATTCGGTTCGTCCCGGACTGCGGTATCCACGACCATTTCCGCTAGAAACCGCGGTGTATAAAAAGCCCCCCGTCCCCGTTTCTTTTCCGGGTCCTCCGCCGTTAAAAAATCTTCGTAAATGGCGCTGATCGTTTCAACGGGAATCATTTTGAAATTATAAGGCCAGAAACCCAAATAGCGCTGCCCGCTTTCCACCTCATGGCCGCCGAGGAAAAGAATCAGCTTGTCGAGGTGGAAGGGCTTGATGAGACGACGCTCAGCATCGAGATCCTGATCAAACATGTTACCGTTGAATCGGTCCTTAAGGTCGTTGAACAGCCCGTAAAGGTATTGTAACCGGGAGTCGCAGGAGTTGTAACATCCAATAATTTGGCGAGCAGCATGGTTGCGCTATGGCCCGGGGCCGGCGCTCCGATGGAGACAATCCCCCGATCAAGCAGATAGCAGAGGAAAAGCACGCGGCCGATAAATGCATGGGCCTCTTTGGTATTGAGCCCTTCCTCGCCCAGTATTAACGCATTGCGCAAAGCCCGGAGATTATCCAGAAGCCATGAGTCCACGGTTTGATCCGGATCGAAACGAGACCGTTTTTTCTCGTAGTAGTGACCGGTGGCCAGATCATGGAACAGTGTCTGGATTCGTTGTGTGTAGTCGGCGAGGGACAGCGTTTCAATTAGCGCGTTTTCCTCTTTATCTTCAATCGTTTGTTCATTCTGTGGCGTTGTCAGACCAGAGTAAAGGTTAACCGATCTCGGATCGGCTAAAACAAGGATATTTGCCACGCCTTGATTCCAGAAAAGTTTTTGCAGACGAACTCGTTCACGGGAAGAGAACGGGCGGCTATGCTCCTTCAGATACAAGACGGGTCGGGTATCCAGACAGAGAACGCCATGGATCTTCATTTCTTTCCAAGCGCGCTCAATGACCGACACATATCCCAACAGGTTGACATCACTTCGAACCGCTTCAAGGGAGTTATAGAACACCATCCCGCTTGGCGGCGAATCGTGTGCCTGTATAAGGCCTGATTTTTTTACAGCGGTTGTCATATCGTCACGATATCCGTCTTAATATTGCTCTGGCTACGCCCTGTATTACCAGTTCATTGACAGGAATCCAATCGTGGTGATTGGGGCTTTCAGCTTTTAAGAAAAAGTGCCCCTTTTGCTTTGGCAAGGGTTTTCAGCGTGTTTTCGCCATCTATTAAAGCCACAACAACATCTTTTTCTCGTGGGGTGGCCTCCGCATCCACCACCACCCAATCCCCTTCACAGATACCGCGCTCCTCCATGGAGTCGCCCTTAACTTGCAGTGCAAATAATCGGTGATGCGCAACACCGCCAAGCATCGCCGGATCAACGGCGAGTGTCCCGTGTCGATGTGCGTCTCTTTGTTCCGGATATCCGGCCGGGATATCTCCCTAAGATCGGTACACCAATAGCTTTCGGAGCCGATAGCGGCGCGGAAGTTAGCAATTCTATGCCGCGGGACCGTCCGCTATGACGGCGCAGATACCCTTTTTTTTCCAAAGCACATACATGATCTGTCGCCGCTTTCGTACTCTTAAAACCAAAATTGTCGGCGATTTCCCTGTAGGTGGGTACGATTTTTTCTTTGCGCCGGAATTCATGGAGGAAATCCAGGATTTCCGTTTGCCTGGGTGTTAATTTGCCTATACTAAACATTTGTATAGTACATTGTCAGAAAAAAAAATTGCTGTCAATAACAATTTTTGCGCCGGGATTGAAATTTTTAGGTCAATCACAGCCCGCCTGCGGCGGATTTGCCTGGGGCTGGATTCTTTTAAATGCAGGTTTCAATGTTGATTTTATGTATTGGAATATCTACAACTTTTTGAAAATATATATTTTTTTGTGGTCATCCACGTTGGGAAGCAACATTCCAATTGGGCGAAGCCCCTAGCTTGTATTCCTATTGATTACAGCGGCCAACCGCTTCGCGCCCTCTTCTAGTTCAGGCTCTTCATAATAAGCGAAACTGAGGCGCAGATAATTTTTTAAATCCCGCCGGGGAGAAAATAATGAACCGGGTGCGAAACTCACATCATGTTTGTGAGCTTCGGGGAGTAATTTTTCGGCATCAACACTCTGTGGCAGTCGCAACCATGTGAAAAAGCCGCCGTCGAATTCAACGAAAGAAACAGAATCGGGAAGATTTTCTCTCAATGCAGAGTTTAAAGCGTTCTGCCGCTGCAAATATACCTTTTTCAGGAGAGACAGCTGCTTTTGCTGCAGGCCGAGTTCAATGGCGCTCTGAACGATTGCCGACGTAAAAGGATTCAAGCCGCCGCCGCTGTATATCAATCCGTTTGTCGTCAGTCGGTTCATCAAATCAGGATGGGTCTGGATCCAGCCCAAACGTAACCCCGGTGCCAGTATTTTTGAAAATGATCCCAGTGAAAGGACAGTTGCCGCTTGCGTGTATTTCGCCATGGGAGGTGGCGGCGTACCTGTATAGGCCAGTAATTGATAGACCTCATCGGCAACGATCAGGAAATTGTACTCTTGGCTCAATTGAACCAATTTTTTTCTGCGAGCTGCAGAAAGGTTGCAGCCGGTAGGATTTTGAAAGGTTGGAATGGTATAAAAAAACACCGGCGTGTTATGGGCCAATTTTTCTTCAAGGGCCTCGATGATCAGACCGTCTTCATCCATGGGCAGTCCCACGACATTGAGGCAGTGATCGGCAAATATTCCCAGGGCTAACGAGTAGGTCGGTTCCTCAACAAAGATAGTGTCGCCCGGTCGGGTGAATAATTTGCAGATGAAGTCCAGTCCCCGGGAAGCTCCGGTAGTGGTAAAAAGATGATCGGGATCCACCCTGAATTTGTACTCTTCACTGAGAAACCCTGCCAGCGCATTATGAAAGTACCAGTTTCCCTGCTCTGCGCCGTAGGCTAGTATATATGGATTATCCTGGGTGAGGCAATGTTGGGCGGCTTGCGCCAACGCTGCCAGCGGAAGTAATGACGTGCCGGGCTGGCCGATGCTCAGGTCGATCCTGTCGGGAGGGATGTCAAAGTTTGAGGTGATTATTTTATTCTTGTCTATAACCATTTTTCTGAGCCATATCGGTAATTAAGCAGAATAGCATTTGATTTAAAAATAACGTAAACTGAACCGCTCAACCTGGGTTATACTGTGCCTTCCTGACAACCTCATCGATTTGATCTTGGGTTTCTGCCGGCAGCAGTGGTTCCGGATCAGCGGCCAGCATTTCAAGGGTTTTTCTTTCAGCGACTTTGAAAATGTCCATGGCGCCGTCTTTTTCCCATAAATCCCAATTTCTACGTTCCAACAGCCTGGGCATCCACAATTCCTGGCGAAAGTGCTGGAAAGTATGATCCTGGCTGAGAAATGTGCCTCCGGGACCGACGGCTTTCATGGTTTCCAGGGCGAGGGTATCTTCATCCACCACGAGCTTTGTGGCCATTCGACGAACAGCCGCCATACAGTCATCGCAGAAGACAAGATCCGGGAAATCCACCACAAGATCCATATCCAGCTGCATGCCGTCCATTAAATCTGCAATCAAACCGGTAACCGTCCCGATCATTCCGGTTTCAAATCCCGCCTGGGCGTCCAGTACTTTGGCATCCCTGAGCATCGAAGGCATCCGAATGGGCAAATCCAGCGATTTGCCCATCTGAGCCATAGCGACTTTTAGAATGCCGAATTCAGGACAGGCCATGGATACGTTACCGCTTTTCATATCCATACCGCGCGCAAAGCTGGTATAAATAATGGGTGCTCCGGGATTAACCAGCTGGGAAACAACCATGCATGCCAGAATTTCGGCATGCGCCTGGGCAATGGTGCCGGCAATCGTCACCGGTGAAGAGGTCCCCAATATCGGTCCGGAACTCAGCATCACCGGGATCTTCCATCGGCTCATTTCCATGAGGGCTTCGAGGGATTCCGCATCGATTGCGAAAGGCGGCAGGGTCAATACCCACCCGGAGATGAACGGTCGCTCGCGAAACAGGTCCTCGTCACCGATTGCAAGCGCCCCCATTTTGGCGGCATCTTGAACACATTGGGCTGCCAGCATTCCACCGGTAATATGCTTGGTCGTGTTTTTGATGGTCGTGGCCCATGTGTACCAATCGTTAAAATTACCGGGGACCTCCTGGGGGGTCACCAGACCGCCGTTGACACGGATGTTTTCAAGTTGGTCGGCAATGCGCGTCAAAGCAGCCAGATCCTCGTTGGTTGCCGGCCGCTTCCGGCGGGTGTGCGGATCGATGACGTTCACCGCCATGGTCATGCAGGCCAAGGCAGGATCGTGTTTTCCAAAGGTGACATCATGTTTCGGATCACGACCGAAAAGCGTCACATCTTTGCGCTTCGGGACCGATTCAATGGCGGCGTCGACCAATCGCGTCGGAATTCGAACCACATTTTCATCCCCGATTTCAGCTCCGTTTTGCGACATCAGCTCGAGGGCCTCCTCGTGGGGGAGACGCATGCCGATTTCGCTCAATATTTGCAGGGCGGATTGGTGGATGATTTGAATTTCTTCATTTGATAGAAATTTCAGAACAGGTTTCATAATCTACAGGCTTGTTTTATTTGGTTTGAAGCAGTCTGTCTTTTTTAACAACCAGCAGGAGATCCCGCACGGATTTGCTGAATGCTGCGAGTAATAGAAAAAATGCACCCACCAGGATTACCAATCTCATAGGCCAGATAGGCGGGTCCCAAATCGTACCGGATGTAAGCCCCTGGCTCACCGCTTCCCAAAACCATGCGGCACTTTGCCACGTGAGCACGATACAAAAGAACATAAATAAGGTATCTGTTACAATCAAGTCAAAGAAAGCCCGCGTTCGTGGGCTCCAGCGGTTGTAAAATATGTCGACTTTAATGTGCGCATTATAACGCTCGGCATATGCGCCAGACATCACATAGGTCGTCGAACATAAATATAACGTCATCTCGAGCCCCCATGTCGTCGGGGCATTAAAAGCATATCTTAATACCAGCTCGAAGCAAACCTGGATTGTCGCTACCACCAGCAGAAAGGAAAATATCTTGCCTTCCCATTCATTGATTCGGTCAATGGCCCGCAATATTGCCATGACCTTGGAGGGCTTTGTCACCGACGCTTCAAAATTGCCTGGATACGACATTACATCTCCCCTTTACTTAAACATCAGGTTTGGAAGCCAAAGAACAATCTGTGGAAATAACATACAAAGGGCCATGCCAATCAACTGCAACGCCATATAAGGCAGAACCGATCGGTACAGGTCTGTCATGGTAACATCCGGTGGCGCGACTGCCTTCAGGTAGAACATGGAGTAACCAAACGGCGGAGACAGGTAGGCAATTTGCAGGTTCAGGTTGAAGATGACGCCAAACCAGAGGGGATCGAAGCCCAATGACGTTATCACAGGCACGAAGATGGGCGCCAGCAGCACGGTAATACCGATAATATCTAGAACCATTCCGAGAAACAACAGGATGAACTGGATGATTATCAGAACGAACCAGGGATTCAATGGCAAGGCAACCAGCGTGCTTTTTATAAATTCAGAACCGCCTCCCAGGGTGTAGGTGGCGATGAAGATCATGGCTCCGAACACGATCCATAAGATAAGTCCGACCGTCTTCATGGTATCAAAGAGCGAATCTTTTAGATTTTCCATGGTGAGCCGGCGCCGCACGGCGGCACAAACCATGGCACCAAGCGCTCCCACACCGGCTGCTTCTCCCGGAGTGGCGACGCCGCCAAAAATAGAACCCATAACCCCAAAAACCAGCAAAATTGGGATTATCAGGGACTTAAACATCCCAATCTTCCGGCCCAAGGGCATCATCCGCTCCTCTTGGGGCGCAGGTGGGCCTGCAGCCGGATTCAACTGGCATTTGATCAGTATGTACCCAATATAGAGCGCACCGAACAACAAACCAGGACCGACACCGCCCATGAACAGCTTACCGATGGACTCTCCCACGGTTACGCCATAGATGATAAACATGATACTCGGCGGGATCAGTACGCCCAGCGCGCCGCCGGCCACAATAGCGCCCAGTGCCATATGTTTATTGTATCCGCGCTGAAGCATAAAAGGCAGCGCAATCAAACCGGTGATGGTTACATCCGCACCAACCGTTCCGATCATAGCCGCCAGGATCGTACAAAGCACGATAGTGGCAGCCGCCAGTCCGCCTTTGACTCCCCCGATCCACACATGAAAGGCTTTAAAGAGATCATCCGCGACACCGGACTTCTGCAGCATATTGCCCATGAAGACAAATAAAGGGATGGCAATGATGCTGAAGCTGCCCATCACATTCCATATGCGAAGCACAATTAAGGAAAGAGAATCCGGCCCCCATAAAAACAGTGAAAACAGCAAGCCGATGCCGGCGGTCGTCCAGGCAAGGGGTACGCCCAGCGCCAGTAAGAGGAAAAAAGCACCAAACATAAGCGTTGTTAAGAGTTCGGGGCTCATAATTACTTCCTCTCGAGGCCGTTCAAATCATCCCAAACTTGATCTCGCCCATGGTCCAGGAATTCAGTACTATCAGTGGTTGGAAACATCCCAAACTCCTTTTTGAAAGGATCTCCCCATTGCGTATTTTTAAAATCTTTCAGAAAACCTTATCCGCTTGCGATGGGGAGATTCATTCACATATTGCAGCCGATGCCGGATCTGGAGTTTTTCAGCCAAAGCGTCTATCTCCGCACCATTTCAACAGCCGAAGACGACGTGGACTATTGCAAAGAACCCTTTAGTTTCAGGTAACTGATGATTGAATCGATCATTTTTTCCGACATGGGGCTCTTCTTTTTCCAGTCAAGGGCGACTTCCAGAGACAGCTGTTTGGCTTTCTTCATGTCGGCATCCGATAATTGCGTTTGCTCGATTCCGGCTTCTTTCATTTTTTTCAGAGCTTTCAGACTCTCAGCCGTGGACATATAATCGAAGCGGGCATCCAATTCAAAGATCCAGGTTTTAAAGGCAGCCTTTAGATCATCCGGTAGTTTATCCCACGCTTTCTTGTTCACGCCGAAATCGCAAAGGGCTATCGGACCGTGAAAGGAGGGATACAGCACATATTTGGTGACCTCATGAAGGCCGATGTCATAATTTTCAGCCAGGCTTACAAATTCAGCGGCATCCACAAGCTTGGTGTCTAAAGCAGTGTAGAGCTCTCCTCCGCCAAGTCTTACCGGGGAAGCACCTAATTTCGAAAAAAGGCCTGCAGCCAAGCCGCCCGCCGTTCTAATCTTAATTCCTTTAAAGTCGTCAAGGCTCTTGAGGGGTACGTTGGACATGATCGGCTCAGCACCCACCAATGCAGGACCCACATAATGGACGTTATACTTTGCGTATAGCTCCTCGATCAGATCGTTGCCACCGAAGTAATAGGCCCAGATCTTTACATCGTCTGTCGAATCCCAGACCCCGATAAGACTAAAAAAGGCAGCGAAGGCCGGATCTTTACCTGCGTAATAGCCTCCGGCATTGAATGCACACTCGAATATACCCTTGCCGACCGCGTCAAGCTGGTCAAATGGGCCCACGAGGGTTCCCACGCCATATAATTTAATGTCAAGCCTTCCACCCGTCGCCTCTTTTAGATTTTTCAATGCAATATCAAGGGCCTTGTAACCCACACTTCCAGGAACGGCATAGGTTTGGGCCCGCCACTTGTAGACTTTCTGATCCGCCAAGGCGTTAAGGGCAACAACAAAAGTAAAAACCAAAACCCCCATAATCAGTATTATGCTTGTTGTCATTTTTTTTTGATTCATACATGCCTCCTTTTTAAATACTTTAAATGATTTTCCATCCATCCGAACTTTTCTGTCAATTTTTCAATGTCCTTTATGCAACTTAGGTACTTGTTACTATCCGTTGCTCTCTGCTCTACCCACGATGCCCTTTGCTTCACGCGCTCCCCTTCCGACTTCGATTAACTCTATCACCCCCTTTCATCTTTGATGGCAATCCGGTGATACCCGGCGCCATTCTTTGCTTTCATCAATAGTTGGCCACGCACAATTCGAACTTTTACTGCGGGTTAATGCTGCACCATCGGTTCACACGTTTCTGATTCGGATACGACTCTGATCTCAATGGCTCCTTCAGCCGGACATACCGAGTAACATCCACCGCAGCCGATACAGTTTTCGGTATTGATCCAGGTATGTTTTTCTCCATCCTGCATGGCGTCGGAAAAACAGGCTTTCAGGCACATTTTGCAGTTGATGCAGTTTTCCCCAATTACCCGTGCTTTTTCAGCGGGCATATCGCAGTAAGCCATGGCGGCATCCGATGCAATCCCGAGCATTTCATCGATGGTCTTATATCCTTTTTCATCCATGAAGTTTTCCAGGCCTTCGATCTGCTTTTTCAGCCAGCTGTAACCGTGACACATCACCGCCGAGCACATTTCCACAATATGGGCCCCGCTCATGACAAACATGACGATATCCCGCCAGTCGTAGGCACCGTTGGTGCCGGCGATAAATATTTCGCCGCCGTAAGCTTTTCTGACTTCATTGATCCAGCGCAGTGTCAACGGCTTCGTCCAGGGCCCGCCGACACCGGCCTGACCGTATATCAAGGGTTTTCCGGTTTCGATGTCGGGGACAAATCCGATGAAACGATTGGTCAGGGTGACTGCCGCCGCACCCGCATCCCTGAGCCTTCCTGAAAATGCGACCAGGTCCGATACCTGGGGCGTCACTTTGATCATGATCGGAACGGTCAGGGCTTCGGCGACGGCTTGCGTGATCTCACAGGCGTAATCAAAATCCTGACCTACGTTCATACCGGTTCGCACGCCGGGCATAAGTTTCGGATGAGGGCAGCCAAAATTCAGTTCGATCAGCGGTACACCGGCATCTTCCATCTGCCTGCCCAGCGCCACCCAACCGTCGAGCTCGATGGAGCCGATACTGCCGATGACAACGGCACCATTGTCATCCGCATATTTCAACGTTTCTCTGATTTCTTTGACAAAGTCTTCCGGCGGTTCGATGGCCAGGCCGCTGCGGCTGTATAAACTGAAACCACGCGGGACCTTCCCGTGACAGACTTCATGACGCTGGTTTAAAAACCGCCACTTGGCCCGGGTGGTCAGCTCCCGCATTTCCGGTGAATCCGTCATGGTTTTGGCAATAACTCCGCCCACTCCGCTATCAATGCATTTTTTCATATTGCTGGCGTTTAATGTCGGCTCGGCCGAAGCCGCCACCAAAGGATTCTTAATGCGAACACCACAAAAATTCACTTCTAAATTCGCCATGATGTTTCTCCTTTTTACTATCCCGGAACTGACTATTGAAAATTGAAGATTGCAGATTGAATATTTGTGGATCTCACTTCGCTTCGTCATTTTTAAAATCGAAAGAATACCTTAAATATTCAATCATTTATCCCCCTTCAGCCAATCTTTACGATCGGCCAGGGCCGGAAATTGCTGCCGTGCGGCTTCCAGTTCGCCCAGGTCAATTTCGGATTTGATGATGATCTCCTTATCACCTGCGCCGGCTAGTATGGTGCCCCAGGGATCCGTGATCATACTGTGGCCGACGAACTGGATACCCTGATTCAAGCCCACGGAATTGGCCGATATCAGAAAGCACTGGTTTTCCAAGGCCCGCACCCTGTTTAACATCAGCCAGTGCTCAAGTCTCGGATACGGCCAGGCCGAGCAGACCAGAAAAATTTCGGTTCCTTGTTCAACCATTCTGCGGAACAATTCGGGAAAGCGAAGATCATAACAGGTGGCAAGACCAATTTTGCCCAAAGGGGTGCCGACCGTAACGATTGAATCACCGGGGGTTAGGAGTTGGGTTTCTTTGGAATTGTACCCGAAGAGGTGTACTTTAAGATAATTTGCCAGCACATTTCCATCAGGAGAAATCAAATAGCTGGAATTGTAGCATTTACCGTTTTTCTCCTCCACGAAACTACCCGTGTGCAGATAAACACCGATCTCTTTGGCCGCCTCGCGCAGCCTTCTCAGGGTTTGACCCGTACTGTCCTCGGCCTCGGAGAGGTAACGGTCGAAGCTCATGAAGCCAATGTTCCAGATTTCCGGCAAAATAACGAGATCGATCCCTTCACAGCGGTGAATATTTTCAAGGGCTTTGTTGATGGTGGCCGTTTTGTCTCCTTCAACGACGGACATTTGAATTGACGCTACTTTCATAGTTATCCCTCTTTCGTTATCACCAGCATTTGAAAATCAGGTGTCAGGTGTCAGGAGAAAGGAACGTAAGAGCGGAAACCTGAACACTGACACCTAACCCGGACAAGCCGGAATTGAATATTGACGATTGACGATTTGTGGTATCGCTCGTGCAGCGCAGGTGCTTGCGCCGCGTGTCGCTCTGTCTTTTCTATTAAAATCGATAGAATTCCTTAAATATTCAATCTGGCTATGGCATAAATCATGTGCAAACATGATGTGATTTAAATAAATAGGGACTAAGCTTTATCCGAGACTACGCTCGGAAAAAGTGGCCCCTGAAGGGCAGCAAGCACGCTGATTTTAGGTTTCAGGTGTCAGCCCAGCCGCTGGTCTGAAAAGCGGCCAGTTTGATCGAAAAAGAAACTGTAGTTTCATACGATCTACATGGTATAAGGTTGAGGGCGCAGAGCGTATGCATGCGATTTAATCTGATTCTTTTCGTCCTCGTCCTCGTCCTCGAAATCAGAATTTTATGGGGAACGAGGGACGAGGACGACAACGAAGTCCGACTCTGTAACCACGTGTGGAACTTCACGAAAATAACACTGGATTTCATGAAGTTTCATACGAGCGCCGCCTCTGGCCAAAAAAACGACCAGTTTAATCAGAAAAAACTACAATTTTGTAATAAATGAGGTAGTTTCATATAAGCGGGTGTCAGGGAGTTGAGGTACTAAATCCTGAACACTGACACCTGACACCTGACACCTGGATAATTCAAGCAAAATCACCAACAGTCACGATTTACACCCGGTGTAAGTTATACGCCTTAAGGGCCTTAACTCAATCCACCGTAAGGTAGTCCAGTGGTTTTACGTCATAGGAGATTTCCAGGCGACGGTTCAGCTTTTCGTCAATCAGTTTGGCCGAAAATTTTTGGCCGAAAATGAATTCCCCTGTCAGCATTCCCATGGTTCCTGAAAAGATGATCAGATTTTCCAACGGGCCTGAAATTTTGCTTTTTACAAACGACATCAGTTCCGCCGGATTCAAAAGCAATCCCAGTCGTCCCTCCTGGTAGAGGCTGTCTTTACCATCTTCCACGACATTGGCGCTCATCAGAAGATCATCCCAATGACTTTCAACCTCCTCCAGGGGCCAAACTGTCCGGCCCATCAAATTGGGACAAATTTGTTTCGCTCTCGGTATGTCGGTTTCTTCTAAATGGCGGTCCGTATGGTCGCTGCCCAATCCCACATAGACTTCGTCTTCAGTGACGATACACAGAACATATTCAACTTCCCCGGAGGTCTGATTTCCGTAAACTTCAATCGCTGAATCAATTTTCAGCACATTGCAAACCACCGGATATAAAACCGGTATCGATTTCGGTCCGGGAATGCCCTTTGCAGCCAGTTCTTCTATGTGCCGGCGAACTTCTTCCTGGTTTTTGCCTACATAACCGGCGTTGACCATACGGTTGTAACGAAATGCCAGTTCCCGGCGCTCCTGTTTAGTTTCCAGCACAAGTTCTAATTTCAACCTTTTTCTCCTTTATATCCGTTCACAGGTTTAGCCCGCCCTGGTGCGACGTATAAGATCATATTACGGAATTTTTGTATCAGATCAGAGCTCACAAATGAACGCTTCAGGCTTCAGATTTGACTTGAATCCCGATTCTCTGAACCTCTTATATGAAACTACACCAAAATGGCACGGTTTCTTCATGATTAGACTGCCCGCTTCGATGGCTTGGATTTAACAGCGAACCGCAGAATATCGAATATCGAACCGCAGAATTACGAAGGATGGTTTCGCTGCGCTCAATCTTCTTATAAAATAGTTAGAATACATTCCTTCGACATTCGATATTCATGATTCGATATTCGATATTCGCTTTTTTACCAACTCCATAAAGCCGAAGTTTATTTTTTGATTAGACTGGCCGCTTCTCAGGCCAGCGGCGGTGCTTATATGAGACTCCGCAATGCCGAAGTCTCTTCTTCGATCAAACTGCCCGTTTCGGTTGGCAGCGACTTAGCTGAACACTGTAACCTGAATCCGTCGCAGGATCATTCCAATTCATCTAAAAAGACAGAGTAAAGCGATTCCATCCTTCGTCCTTCGTCACTCGTCCTTCGTCATTCGTCCTTCGTCATTCGACCCGATTTACTTATGGTATCTGATTTCAAAAGTGACACACCCGTAAGGAATTTTATACGGGCCGTGGGTCATCCCCGGTGGGCGACAAGCATAAAAACCAGGCAGGTAGGTTTCGTTTTTGGCCATATCGTATAGGCTGCCTTCCACGATCAAAACTTCCTCCCAGAAGTCATGGACCAGGGTCTCCGAGGTTTCGATACCCGGCGGAAACTTCAGCATGCGGGTGTAGTCACCACTGTCCGCATCATGGCTGAGAATTTTTTCTTTTATCCCCAGGGTATCTCCTTCTACCGGACGCCATTCATACTCTGTGTCATAGTCTTTAAATTCAATCTCGGGCTTCGGCATGGTTAAATTCCTCCTTTTTTTTTCAATTCAGCGAGCATCTTTTCAGGCGAAACAGGCAACTCTTTAATCCTGATTCCGGTGGCGTTGTAGATAGCATTGGTGATGGCTGACATAGTTGGGTTCAGCGCCGGTTCGCCGATGCCTTTTGCGCCGTAAGGACCGTTGGGTTCGATGGGTTCCACCAGAATCGGTTTTATTTCGGGGACATCCAATGCGCTCGGGACAATGTAATCAACAAAATCAGGATTGATTATCTTGCCGTTTTCGTAAGCCATATTTTCCATCAGCGTCCACCCGAGACCCTGGGCTACGCCGCCCCGGATCTGTCCTTCGGTGGCCATCGGATTAATGGCCCGACCGACATCGTGGGCGCCGACAAAATTGATAACGGTCACCTGGCCGGTGTCGGGGTCGACTTCCACTTCCGCAATCTGGCAGGCAAAAGGATAGGCCGGTGAAATATTGCCGTACTTGGTTTCGGGGTTGGGCAGAACCGTTGGCGGCTCATAAAACCCGGTACCTACAACCGGAGCCCCGTGTCGGGAGATGGTAGCCTGGGCGGCAACCTCGTTAAATGACAGATATTTTTCCGACGTCCCCCGTGCGTAAAATTTACCTTTACGGCATTCAATGTCTGCGGGATTGGCCTCAAGCATTTCGGCGGCTACGCCAGCCAGTTGACTAAAGGCGTCATTAGCGGCGGCCAGTACACCGTTGCCGCCCATCAAGGTTCCCCGGGTTGCGAAACTTCCCAGACCAAAAGGAGATATATCGGTATCGACATCGGCCACGTGAATCATCTCCAGGGGAACCCCGAGGCGTTCCGCTGCAATTTGGGCAAAGGCTGTTTTCTGGCCCTGTCCCATATCCGACTCGCCATGGTATACCATCACTCGGCCGTCTCTTCCAATTCGGACGATACCGGCGCCGCCGTCAAACTCACGGGCAAAGGGACGGTTGCCGGATACATGGTTGCAGCAAGAAAGCCCAATTCCTTTGAGAGGTTCTTTTTTCTGCCGTTTTTTCTGCCAATCGGCCTTCTCTGTGGCCTGGGAGACACAGTCCTTCAAGCCTGAGCTGTTTATTTTCCAGCCGTGAATGCTGGTCTCATTGGGTCCGATACCGTTTTTCAGGCGCAGCTCAGCCGGGTCCATGTTCAACTGATCGGCAATCATATCTAAAGCCGATTCAAGCACAAAGGTCATCTGAGAGTTACCGAAACCGCGGAAACAGGCCGTGGGCACCGTATTCGTATAAACGGTCAAACCTTTTGAACGCACATGCTGAAAACGATACAGCGAGTCAACCCGGTAGCAGGCCGTGGCCACAATTACCATGGCATACACCAGCCGGGCGCCGGCGGCTCCGACCACCTGCACCTCCTTGCCCGTTAAGAGGCCCTCTTTAGTGGCCCCCAGTTTGATGTCGATGTACATCGGTACCCGCGGGTTACCGGCAATAAAATCATCATATCGGGTGTTGACTAATTTCACCGGTGCTCCCGCCTTTTGGGCCAAAATTGCGGCAACGAGATGGATGTTGTTTTCCATCTTGCCGCCGAAGGCCCCACCGTAGTCGGGAACGATGACCCGGATATTATCCGGTGAAATGCCTAGGGCCCTGGCGTAGGTCATGCGCATCATGTTCGGAATCTGGGTTCCGGTCCACATCGTTATCCGTCCGGACAGATCAACGTCCGCCAGCGTAGCCATTGGTTCCATATAGGCCTGGTACACCTGGTTGGTGTAGTAACGATCTTCATAGATGATGTGGGAATCGTCAAAGGCCCGGTCGACGTCACCGACTTCAACTTTGAACTCGGCTGCAATATTGGCCGGCTTGTCATCGTGGACCTGGGGAGCTCCCGGCTGCATGGCTTCTATCGGATCTGTTACAAAAGGAAGCTCTTCATACTCGACCTCGATCAGCTCCAGGGCTTCTTCGGCCGTATCTTCATCAATTGCGGCGACGGCTGCAACCTCATCTCCGTGAAAGCGGGCTTTCTCCCCCGCAAAGATGGTCCAGTCTTCTGAGCGCGGTCCGAATTTGATGGCCGGGGTATCGGCATAAGTGACGACTGCTTTGACGCCCGTGAGGGCCTTGGCCCTGGAGGTGTCAATATTTTTTATGATCGCATGCGGGTAGGGGCTGCGCAGGGTGCGTCCGTAGAGCATACCAGGCAAGACCAAATCTGTAACGAATTTCGTTTTGCCCATGGCCTTTTGCATCCCATCAATCTGGGGATAGGATTTCCCGACGATATCTAATTTACTCATTTGATCCCCTCCTTTCCGCTGCCTGGAGGTCTGATTTCGATGGGGTGCAGGATTGGATTGCCGAAACGATCTGGTTATAACCGGTGCAGCGACACAAATTACCGGCAATTGCCAACTTTATTTCGGCTTCATCGGGATCCGGGTTGGTGTCAAGCAGGGCTTTGGCGGCATTGATCATTCCGGGTGTGCAGAAACCGCACTGAATGGCTCCTTTTTCGACGAAAGCAGCCTGAAGCGGATGTGGTTCTTCCCCGGCGATGCCTTCAATGGTGGTGATTTCTTTTCCATCCGCATGGGGCGCCAATATCAAACAGGAATGAACCGGCCTGCCGTTTAACAAAACCGTGCAGGCACCGCATTTACCCAAACCGCATCCCTTTTTGGTGCCGGTGAGGCCCAAATTTTCCCGCAGAACATCCAGCAGAACCCGATTGGGTTTCACTTCCAGATGATATTCTTCACCGTTGACGCTGATATTGATAGGAACAAGCATGCTTAATTTCCTCCGCCGTTTTTAAGTGTATTCAAGACGTTTTGCGCACATCGATGAATGAAGACATTGATGATGGTACGTCGGTACGATGCCGTGGCCCGCACGTCATCGATGGGGCTGGCAGTTTTTTCAGCAATTTTGGCGCAATCCGCTACTTTTGTAATGGCCTCATCCAATGTCAAGCCAACCAAAATTGCTTCGGCTTCCGGCGCCCTGACAGGGGTCGGCGCTACACCGCCGAGAGCGATGCCGACCTTGGCCAATGTTTTTCCGTCTGATCCGGTCTCCGCCTGAAAAGCCACACCGGCCAGCGACACATCCACCGCTTTCCTTCTGCGAAGTTTCAGATAACAACCTGCCGAGGGATTTTTGGGAAGTTGAATCACAATTTCTTTTAAGATTTGATCGGGTCCTAAGGTGGTTGCGCCGGGTCCGGTAAAAAACGATTCGAGGGCAATTTTCTTTTCAGCCTTTTTGGATGCCAGGATGAGCTGGGCATTCAGCACCAGCAAAGGTGGAGCCGAATCGGCCGCAGGCGATGCATTGCAGATGTTGCCGCCGATCGTGCCGACATTGCGAATCTGCCACGAACCGATAAGGCCAACCGCTTCGCATAAGATGGGGAGGTGGTGTTTCAGGAAAGAATTTGCTGCAATATCGGCATGTTTTGTTAAAGCGCCGATCCGAACCCTGGAATCATCCGGTTGAACGAAGTCCAGTTCATCGAGGTTGTGGAGACTGATGACCCGGCGAGGCAGGATATTTTTCTTTTTCATATTTAACACCAGGTCGGTACCTCCGGCAATGACCTTGGCATCCGCTCCGTGAAGATCGAGTTCATTCAGAGCCTCATCCAGACTGGACGCTTCCCAGTAGTCAAAAGGCCGAATACGCATTTTCCCCTCCCTAGTTATTCAGTTCTGAAATTTATATATTTGGTGTTAAACAGACCTCGTAGTTTACTATGAAAATAGCTCATTTTTTTTTACACTATTTATATTTATTAGCGCCAAATTGAGGGATTATAAGGATAAAATCAATAAATTAAAATAGATAGAATCCCTAAATTCCTTAATCCTTTAATTCCTAAATTAGACCCGTGTCCAATTTTCATATAAAGAGACAGAGCAAAGCGATTCCTTCCTTCGTCAGTCGTCTTTCGTCATTCGTCCTTCAGAGTTCCGACTCTACAACGGCTTCCTTGCTTTGATCCAGATGATAATCCATGGCCCTGCGGGCTTCTTCGATGTTACCTTTTTTCACGGCTTCAAGAATAGTTTGATGCTCTTCGATCACCGCTAGCGCGCGGCCTTCCAGCGCCAGGGCTTTTACGCCCATCACGTGGATCATGTCCCGGATATTTTCCAGAATCGCAATCAAGCGGCGATTGTTGGTCAAATCACTGAAACGGGTGTGAAACAATCTGTCCGCCTCCATAAATGCGAGATAATCCTTTTGTTTTACCGCTTTGCGTTGGTTGAGCAAGGATTCCTCGATTTCAAACAGGTCAAACGGAGGGGAGGTCCTGGCGATTTTTTCCACGGTCGCCATCTCAATCGCTTTTCTCAATTCAAATATTTCATCCACATCACGCCGGGTGAAACGGTTGACCATTAATCCCCTGCGGGGCAAAAATATGATGAGATCCTGGGAGGCAAGTTCCAAAAGCGCTTCTCTGACCGGTGTTCGAGAAATACCGAGATCGGCTGCAATCGCCTTTTCATTGTATAGTTCTCTTATTGTCCACTGGCCGGAAAGAATGGAATTCCGGATAGATTCATATGCCATTTTAGCCAGCGATTCCGGTTGCTTTATGGCCGCAAACTTCGGCATTAAAAATCCTCCCTTAATTCTTGAATTATGGTGTTACTGTAATATTCTTCGATATCGTAAATTTGATATATTACATACAAATAAACGTTGTCAAGTCTTTTGTTTGTGAATTTTATTTTTCATTCTGTCTATCGAACCAGTGTGCAATAGAAAAATAGTAATCTTATAATTTATTTTAATTACAAATAGTTAAATATGTATTAACAAACCTTTAAACATACAGATTTCAATCGGCAGATTTTCAAATTTTTTCTTGACAAGTTGTTTACTATAATATAGTACATCTAATATATTACATACGTTTCTTTTGGGGAGAGTGCACTATGACCGACAATCCGCAACCGGGATCGCTGCTTCAGGCTAGAAACCTCTCGATGGCTTTCGGAGGACTGGTTGTCTTTAGGAACATCAGCCTCAATATTGCCGAACATCAAATTGTGGCTCTGATTGGACCGAACGGCGCTGGAAAAACGACCCTCATCAATTGCATTACCGGCGTTTATAAACCCACTAAAGGCAACATTGTCTTCCAGGGTCAGACCATTTCCGGCCTGCGTCCCCATCAAATCTGTCGCGCCGGCATTGGGCGTACCTATCAGATTCCGCGGCCCTTTATGAATATGAGTGTTTTGGAAAATCTCCAGGTTTGCGCCAGGCCGGGACAGGCGGATTTCAGAGGACTGCTTGATCTGGCCGGCTTATGGGACAAACGCAATCGTTTGGCTAAAACCCTGACATTTCAGGAACGACGGCTTTTGGAACTGTCTCGCGCTTTGGCGGTCAATCCCAAATTATTGCTGCTCGATGAAACGATTGCCGGATTGAACCCTTCCGAGACCAAAGAGATGATGGCAATTCTGGTCCGGATTCATTCGGAGTTCAAGGTCACCATCCTGTGGGTTGAACATGTGATGAGTGCCATTATGGAGACCGCCCATCACATTTTTTGCCTGCACCAGGGTGCGCTCATCGCCGACGGATGTCCGGCTGATATCGCCAACAACGATAAAGTAATAGAGGCTTATCTGGGCGAAGAATACAAGTTTCAAGAAAAGTAGACGAGATATGTTGAATATCGAAAACTTGAATGTCTTTTACGACGGCCTCCAGGCACTTTACGACCTATCGCTGGAGATTAGGGAAGAAGAATTTGTGTGTATATTGGGGCCGAACGGCGCGGGAAAATCGACCTTGCTCCAAGCCATCGCCGGCATGTTGGTTCCGGGACAAGGCGCAATATCTTTTAAAAACCGCCCCATTCATGGCCTTGCGGCCTATAAAGTAGCTTCCCTGGGCCTGGCGCTGGTTCCGGAAGAAGGATGGCTCTTTGGTCAAATGAGTGTCGAAGAGAACCTTTTAATGGGAGCTTACCCCAAATCGGCGCGCCGAAACATAAAGCGACAGATGGATTTTGTTTTTGATTTGTTTCCAATTTTAGCTGAACGCAAAAATCAGCAAGAAGAAACCCTCAGCGGCGGAGAGCGCCAGATGCTGGCCGTCGGACGCGGTCTGATGAGCAACCCCAAGATGCTCCTGCTGGATGAGCCCTCCCTGGGTTTGGCGCCTCTGGTTGTTAAGGACATTCTGAGTGTACTCGTCCGGATCAATCAGGAAGACAAAACCACAATTTTATTGACCGAACAAAACATCTTTCACGCGCTCAAAATCAGTCAGCGCGGCTACTTGCTTGAAAATGGCAAAATTGCCATGCAGGGGGCCAGCAAAGACCTGCTGAGCAATGAGCATATCAAGAATAACTATTTGGGACTCTAACACTACATTGAATATTTTCAATTCCGCATAGTCCGGGTTAGGTATCATCAACACTATTACTAAAGGAGGTTCTATGAAAAAGTCAGCTTTATTAACCGTTCTTATTTTTGTTTTATCCGTCTTTTTTCTCCCTTTCGGCACGGTGGCCGCCGATACCATCAAATTGGGTGTGATTACACCCCTGTCGACCGGTGATTTCAGATCCGGCAAAATCAACGTGCAAACTGTCGAATTGGCGGTAGAGGAACTCAATGCCAAAGGAGGGATCCTGGGCAAGAAAGTTGAAGTCGTCATTGCCGACGACGAGGGCAAACCGGCCGCCGGGGTCATCGCAATCAAGCGAATGATTGCTTCAGAGAAAGTCTCCGCCGTTGTGGGGCTGTGGCACAGTTCGGTGGCGGTGGCTCAGGCGAAAGTCGCCACCCAGATGCAGGTGCCGATTATGCTTCATTACAGCTGGACAGACGATTTAACCGCCGGTCATTCGGATTATGTCTATCGCGTGGGGCCTTTTAACGCAGAAATCGCCCAACTCGTGTTGCCTTATATAGAGAAAAATTTCAAGACCATGGCCATCTTGTATGAAACCAATGCCTTTGGTACCGGTTTTGCTGAATACCTGGAAAAAATTGCCAAAGCCAAAGGGCTTACCGTCTACAGTATCGGCTACCCGCAGGAGGCAACGGATCTCAAACCTCAACTCCTGCAACTGAAGGCCAAATCGCCTAAGCCGGAACTCCTCGTTATCGCCGCGGTTTATGAGGCCACAAACCTGATACCCAAACAGGCCCATGAAATCGGCCTTGCACCCGGAATGCAGATCCTTTGCAGTTGGGACTGGCCCACCTATCCGGCCTTTCAGGAAATCCTGGGCGATAAGGGTGTCGGTGTGACCTATGCTACCTTTGAGTCGGATAAGCTTAAGCTGTCTCCCAAGGGTGAAAACTTCAAAAAAGCCTACAAGGCAAAATACAATATGGATCCGCCGGTTTTCGCTCTTTTCCTGTATGACGAGGTGATGATCCTGGCAGAAACCATGGAGCGGATCAAGTCATCTGATCCCAAAGATGTGGCAGCAGGGCTCAAAGACACAAAATTTGAAGGCACCACGGGCCTGATAACCTTTGAACGCAGGGAAGAACCGGGACCGATTTGGAATCAGTGGATGGGACATCAACTTTTCATCAACAGGCTGACTGCCGTTGAAGGGCCAGGATACAAACGTGAGGAAATCTATCCTTAATCCGGATAAACCGGAAAGAATAGTCACAAAGGCACCAAGACACAAACCATAAATGTTTATTATTAATTAAACTTCGTGTTTTGGTGTCTTTGTGGCGAAAATATTTTGTTAGAAAAATCCTTCGCAAACATGATGGGATTTAAATAAATAGGTACTAAGGGTATTTTTTCTGGAGCTTAGCGCATGTTATTGGAACTGATTATACGTGGCATCATCATCGGGTTGGTTTACGCGCTCATGGGCGTCGGGCTGGCGCTTTTAAACGGCGTCATGCGCATCATCAATTTTGCCCACGGTGAGTTCTATATGATCGGGGGCTATATGGCCTACTATTCGATGACTCTGCTGGAATTGCCCTTTTATTTAGCAGTGCCCTCGGCCATCGCCATCACTTTTTTACTCGGTGCTGTTGTCGAGAAACTGCTTTTGAGCCCCATTCATACGCAGGAAATTGAAAAGCCGATGGATTATGCCCTGATCATGACATTTGCATTGCTGCTCTTTTTTCGGCAACTGGCGATTAAAGTCTTCGGACCTTTTCGTCATAAACCACCCGACTACATTCCCTTTGACGTCCACATCCTGGGCGTCAAACTCACTGGAAACGAGGTGCTGGCCAGTATTGTTTCCGCGCTGCTGGTCCTGGGCCTAGCCCTGTTTATAAAGAAGTCGTGGCGGGGGCGCGGTTGGAGGGCCATCACCCTGTCGCGCAAAGGCGCTAAAATAAACGGCGTAAATATCGGCAAGGAGAGTTGGATTTCCTGTGGTGTGGCATGCGCACTGGCAGGGGCAGCCGGTGCCCTGGTTGCCCCTATTTTTACCTTATCGCCCACTATCGGCGGTTCTCCGCTGGTTAAGAGCTATGAAGTTATGGCCATTGGCGGCCTGGGCTCTATCGCGGGTGCATTGGTGGCGGGGCTGATGCTGGGTGTCACCGAGACGCTGGGTGCTTTTTACATTTCATCGGCATACAAGGACGCCATCGGTTTTTTGATGATGGCTTTTTTTCTCTTGTTCAGGCCCCAGGGGCTCTTCGGACAGAAATAGCGGGTTGATTGTTTTATGAAAAGAAATGAGATTATCGTCGCCATCGCAATGGTTGCATTGGGCCTGATTGTACCGTGGGCTTTACCCTCGGTGTGGACAACGGTGGTAAGTATATTCTGCTATTATGCCATCTTGACCATTGGCTGGAATATCATTTTCGGCTATACGGGACTCTTTTCATATGGCCACGTGGCCTTTCCGGCTATCGGGGGTTACACCTCGGCATTGTTGGCCGAGCACATTGGCCTGTCACCTTTTCTGGGACTTCTGGCGGGCGGACTCTCCGCCGGGTTTGCGGGTGTGCTGATCGGTCTTTTAATTCTAAGAGTTCGCGGCTTTTACCTTTGCCTTGTGACCTGGGCTTTTGCAGAGGTGGTCAATGTGGTGCTTAAAGCTGAACACCATATCACCGGCGGTACCGGGGGCTTCCTGGCGCCCTCATTTGTTTCCGGTCCCAATGCCGAACTGGTTGGCTATTTTATAGGGCTGGGGCTCATGGCACTCGCCTTTATGGTTTCAGCCGTCCTGTACCACTCGCGCTGGGGCCTTTACCTTTTTGCGGTTCGTGACGATATTGATGCCGCTGAAAGCATGGGGGTTAAAACCAGGTTCTGGAAGGTTTTCGGTTTTGCCTTCGGTTGTGCCTGGGCCGGGGTGGCGGGCGCTTTTTACACCCACTATTTCAGTTTGATCGACCCCAGCATTGGCGGCCTGGATGAGATGGGCAAAGTTTGTTTGATTGTCATTATCGGGGGGCTGGGTACGGTTTACGGACCGGTGCTGGGGGCGGTTTTTGTAGTGATTGTGGCGGAACTTCTCAGGGGCTGGGTGGGCGGCTACAGCCTTCTTATTTTCGCTACCATCATGATCCTCGCCGTGCGCTTCGTCCGTGGCGGCTTTATGGAGATCATTCAGGTTATCTCTCCTTATTTCAGGGACAAATATTTGATGCTCATCGGCAGATATAGAATGAGTTCCGGCAACGTCCCTAAGTAATTATGCTTTTTGGTGCATATCTTCCTGGGAAAATATTCCTTATATATTTGTTTCTTCATTATCGTTCTTTCCTTTTATTCTTGGCAAGGTTCATAAGTTGCGGTATTGTGCGGTATTGTTGAGAATATTGAATATTTTAGATTGAATGCTGAACCTGTGAACGCTTACAAAGGAGCTATAATGTCTTTGAGCTTAATGGAAGGCAATGAAGCCATTGCCAGGGGGGCGCTGGCGGCCGGATGCCGGTTTTTTGCCGGATATCCGATTACGCCGGCGACCACTGTTTTAAACTATATGCTTAACCTGCTGCCGTCTGTGGGTGGCGTCTGCCTCCAGGCAGAGGATGAAATCGCATCCATCGGTGCCTGCCTGGGGGGCTTCCATGAGCGGGTTAAAAGTGATGACGGCAACCTCCGGGCCGGGTATCAGCCTGTTCAGTGAGCAGCTTTCCTTTGCCGTCGGCAGCGAAATTCCCATCGTGATCGTCGATGTCCAGCGGCTGGTGCCGTCCACCGGGTCGGCGACCCGGGGCGCTGACGGCGATATCAATTTTCTGCGCTGGGGCAACAGCGGGGGGCTGCCGGTGATTGTGCTGGCGCCGGTAAACGCTGCCGACTGCTTTACAATGACCATACAGGCCTTTAATCTGGCTGAAAAATTTCGCTGCCCGGTGTTCATCGCATCCAACAAGGAAATCGCCATGACCCGGGAAAGCGTCGATGTGGATGCCCTTAAAATACCCGACATTGTCAATCGAACGGCCCCGTCGGCCGGCAAGCCGTTTCTGCCCTTTCAGGTAAGCGAGGGCCAAACCGTTCCCGATTTTTTGCCCATCGGCGGAAATGTGCCGGTGCGCCAGACCTCTTCCACCCACGGAGAAAGCGGCTACATAACCACCGACCAGGGGGAAATTGCCCGAATGCTGCTGCGGCTGAAAACCAAACTTGAATCGGCTGTCGACGGCTTTTCCTTTTATGAATCAT
>PVMK01120394.1_pt1 | contig 32025 bp, 37 predicted proteins | sample 1853481 | NCBI WGS metagenome assembly PVMK01 (sample SAMN08533507, study PRJNA380276) | Marine sediment metagenome, whole genome shotgun sequencing project.
CGCGCCCCTCCACTGTCCTCCTCCGACCTCCTCCACTGTCCTCCTCCGACCTCCTCCACTGTCATGGTCCGACCCCCTTGATCGAAATATGACCGGACCATCGGGTGCCGCCGCACAAGGTTTGGAACGATCCTCCGGTCAGGCCGGAGGATGACAGTGGAGAGGGGCCGGAGGAGGACAGTGGAGGGGCGCGAGAATGACGGTGCTGAATGCCAGAGGAGGATGGCAGTCGAGGGGACCGGACCATGACCGCGACGGGCAGGGGGCAAGACCGGGAGATTCAGGCTCGATGCGGCCATGCCCGGAAAATATCCGCCCGGGTCTGGTAATTGAATGAACATTCATTCATAATCGGCCCTATGCACATCGCCGCCTGTGGCGCGCGCCCATTGGAACGGGAGAAGGGGCTGTCATGAAGATGCAGGACAAGGTAGCCGTGGTCACCGGAGCGGCTTCCGGCATCGGCCTTGCCACGGCCGAGGCCTTCGCCGGTTCGGGCGCCCATGTCGTCCTCGCCGATATCGCCGAGGACAAGGGCGGGGACGCCGCCGAAAAAATCCGTTCGCACGGGGGATCGGCCAGATTCATCGCCATGGACGTGACCGACCCGGCCACCGTCGAGGCGTTCGGGCAAGCGGCGCTGGCCTGGCGCGGGCAGGTTGACATTCTCGCCAATATCGCCGGCTGGGGAACCATTCAGCCCTTTGTCGACAATTCTCCTGAATTCTGGCGCAAGGTCGTCGATCTGAACCTGATGGGGCAGATTGCGGTCACCCGGGCCTTCCTCGACGGCATGATCGAGCGCAAGTCCGGCAAGATCGTCAACATCGCCAGCGACGCCGGCCGTGTCGGCAGCCTCGGCGAGACCGTCTACTCCGCTGCCAAGGGTGGCGTCATCGCCTTCACCAAGTCGCTGGCGCGCGAAATGGCGCGGTTCGAAATCAACGTCAATTGCGTCTGTCCGGGCCCGACCGACACGCCGCTATTGGCCGCCGAGCCGGAAAAGTTTCGCGAAGCGTTCAAGCGGGTGACCCCGATGCGCCGCTTTGCCAGGCCGCAGGAGATCGCCGACGCGGTTCTGTTTTTCGCCAGCGACCGGGCGAGCTTCGTCACCGGACAGGTGCTCAGCGTCAGCGGCGGCATCACCATGGTCGGCTGAGAGCCGGTTTGCATGCGCAAACACGAGACAGGAGGATGGCGATGGAGACGTTGAAGGGGGCCGATTTCCAGCCAAGACATTTCGGCTGGTCGGTGGAGGGAAAGGTCGCGACGATCACGCTCAACCAGCCGGAGCGGAAAAATCCGTTGACCTTCGACAGCTATGCCGAGCTGCGCGACACGTTTCACAAATTGCAATACGCCGACGACATCAAGGCGGTCGTTTTCACCGGCGCCGGCGGCAATTTCTGCTCCGGCGGCGATGTCCACGACATTATCGGCCCGCTCACCGGCATGGATATGGGCGGCCTGCTCGCCTTCACCCGCATGACCGGCAATCTGATCAAGGAAATGCGCAATTGTCCGCAGCCGATCGTCGCCGCGGTCGAAGGCATCTGTGTCGGCGCCGGCGCGATCATCGCCATGGCCAGCGACCTGCGCTATGGCGGCGAGGGCTGCAAGACCGCCTTCCTGTTCGTCCGCGTCGGGCTGGCCGGCTGCGACATGGCCGCCTGCGCCATCCTGCCCCGGATCATCGGTCAGGGGCGGGCCTCCGAACTGCTCTATACCGGCCGGGTCATGAGCGCCGGGGAAGGGCATTCCTGGGGATTTTACAACGAGGTGACGCCAGACGGCGGCGCTCTCGACAAGGCCCGCGAAGTGGCTGGCAAGCTGGCCAGCGGGCCGACCTTCGCGCACGGCGTCACCAAGAAGTGCCTGCACCAGGAATGGAACGTGACGATCGAGCAGGCGCTGGAAATCGAGGCCGAGGCGCAGGCCATCTGCATGCAGACGGAGGATTTCAAGCGCGCCTACCGGGCATTCGTCGCCAAGGAAAAACCCGTCTTTGAAGGCAATTGACGGCCTGACCGCGCACTGGAGATCGATGTGGCCGACAGCACGTTTCTAGACTGGCCGTTCTTCGGAAACGACCACAGACGGCTGGCGGAAGGCTTGAGGACCTGGGCCGCCGAACACATCGCGCCGCTTGAAGAGCCGTCCCCCGATGACGCCGCGCTCGATGCGCGCTGCCGGGAGCTTGTCGGCATGCTGGGCCGGGCGGGCTGGCTCAAATACTGCGTGCCTGCGGAATACGGCGGCGCCGGCAGGCTTGAGGTCCGCAATCTGTGCCTCGCCCGCGAGACCTTGAGCTACGTCTCCGGCCTCGCCGATTTCGCCTTCGCCATGCAGGGATTGGGCGCCGGGCCGATTTCGCTTTTCGGCGGCGAGGCGCTGAAAAAGCGCTACCTGGAGAACGTTGCGGCGGGCAAATCCATCGCCGCCTTTGCTTTATCGGAACCGGATGCCGGATCGGATGTCGGCGCGATTGCGACAACGGCGACGCGGGACGGGTCCGATTACGTGCTTGATGGCGTCAAGACATGGATCTCCAATGCCGGGCTGGCCGACCATTATGTCGTCTTCGCCCGCACCGGGCAGGCCCCCGGCACCAAGGGTCTGTCGGCCTTCGTCGTCGATGCCGACAATCCCGGCCTGAAAGTTACCGAACGCATTACGGTCATGGCGCCCCATCCCCTTGGCGCCATCGCTCTTGATCGTTGCCGCGTGCCGGCCAGCCAAATGCTGGCGGGCCCGGGCGAGGGGTTCCGGGTTGCCATGGGCACGCTGGATGTTTTTCGCTCAACGGTCGGCGCCGCCGCGCTCGGCTTTGCCCGCCGGGCCATGGACGAAGCGGTGTCGCGCAGCGGCGTGCGGCAGGCCTTTGGCCGGCACTTGCGCGATTTCCAGCTCATCCAGGCCAAGATCGCCGATATGGCCGTGGCGGTCGATGCCGCCGCGCTGCTGGTCTATCGCGCCGCCTGGGCAAAGGACGCATCCGATGGCGAGCGTGTAACCCGGGAAGCCTCGATGGCGAAACTGTTCGCCACCGAGGCGGCGCAGGAGGTTGTCGACCAGGCCGTGCAGATCTTCGGTGGATTGGGTCTGGTCCACGGCAACATTGTCGAAAGCTTGTACCGCGAGATCCGCGCCTTGCGCATTTACGAGGGCACAAGCGAGATCCAGAAACTAGTCATCGCGGCCGAAGTCCTGGGCGAAAAGCAAGGTCCGGAGCCTGGATCATGACCAGTATTTCCGCCGCAAAACCGCTTGTTATGAGCCTCTCGGCAGGATTTGCGGAATGGCGCCCAAAGGAATTTGACTTGAGAATGAATGAGTACCCATTCATTCTCATTCGCCGAGATTGCCCAAAGCCGAGGACCTGCAATGAGGCGGCGCCGCGATGATGAGCCTGACCATCGATACGCCGATAGCGACCGTGGTTCTCGACCGCCCGCCGGTCAATGCGATCAATGAGGAGTGGCTCGACAGGTTCGATGCCGTGCTGGACAGGGTGGCTGCCGGCGACGAAATCTCCGTTGTCCATTTCAGCAGTGCATGCAGGACGTTTTGCGCCGGCGCCGATCTGGATCTCATGCGCACCCTCCTGGCGACGGCAGAGGGGCGCAACGCCATGGTGGACGTGGTTCGGCGCATCCAGAATGCCTTCGCCCGTCTGGAAGCAATGCCGATGGTAAGCGTCGCGGAGATCGGCGGCGCGGCGCTTGGCGGCGGTCTGGAGCTTGCATTGGCCTGCGACCTGCGCGTTGCCGGCGAAAATGCCCGGCTCGGATTGCCGGAAGCCGGACTTGGCCTGGTGCCTGGCGCCGGCGGAACCCAGCGCCTGCCGCGCATCTGCGGCGAAGCGGTCGCCCGCCGGCTCATCCTTGGCGCCGAGGTCGTGGACGGCAAGGAAGCAGCCCGGCTCGGGCTGGTGCAATGGGCTGTGCCGGATGACCAACTGGCGGATTGGACGCAAGCGCTCGTGACGCGATTGGCGGCGTTGCCTGGGCCGGCGCTCGCGGCATGCAAAAGCTGCATCGCCGTGGCGGTCGACGGATCGCCCGGGGGGTATGATCGCGAGCTGCAAGCCACACGCGAGCTTCACGGCCTGGCCGAAACGCAGCAGCGCATCCAGGCATTTCTGGAGCGCGCGTCATGATCGCCGGCGCGATCGCCGGTGCAACCGCGAGGCCTTCCCGCGCCGCGCAAATGGGCGTCCGTCTGGATCAGCGGCGTATCCAACGCGAGGCTGCTGCCGGCAACTGGCCGGAGCGCGTGCTCACCGACTATTTCGATGACGCTGTTCGGCAGCGGCCGCGCGCTGCCGCATTGATCGCCCATCGCTGTAAGGATGGATCGCAGACCACTTTGACCTTTGCCGAATTGAACGATCGCGCCGATCGTATTGCCGCCAATCTGCGTCGCCTGGGGGTCGATCACGGCGACGTCGTGTCGTTTCAGTTGCCGAACTGGTGGGAGTTTGTCGCAATTCATCTGGCCTGCGTCCGCATCGGTGCGGTGAGCAATCCGCTGATGACGATCTTCCGTGCCCGGGAGCTGGAATTCATGGTCGGCTTTGCCGAATCCAGTGTGCTGATCGTTCCGCGGATTTTTCAGAAATTCGACCACCAGTCCCTTGCCCTGGAATTGCAGCGCAGGCTTCCAGCCTTGCGCCATGTCCTGGTGGTTGGCAGTGCTGGCGAAAATTCCTTCGAGGCCGTGTTGCTCGCCGACTTCGACCGGGCATCGGTGCCTGAAATGACGCAGGCAACGCCAAATGACATCGTGCAACTGCTCTACACATCGGGCACGACGGGCCGGCCCAAGGGTGTCATGCACAGCTCCAACACCCTGCTGACCTCGGCCATACAGCTTTCTGGACGATTTGGACTGACCTCCAGCGACGTCCTGTTCATGCCGGCGCCGTTCGCCCATCAACTGGGGTTCTGTCTTGGCATGATGATGGCGATCCAGGTCGGGATGCCGCTCGTCACCATGGACGTCTGGGAACCGGCCAGGGCGGCCGAACTGATCGCCGCGCACAAGGTCACCTATGCCTGCGGCTCGACGCCGTTTTTGACCGATCTGGTCAAGACGCCGGACATCGGCAGGCTGGACCTTGACAGCTTCGCGCTGTTCCTGACCTCCGGCGCGCCGATACAGCGGCTTGGCGTCGAGGAAGCCCGCGCCGTTCTCGGCGTCTCGGTCCTGACCGGATGGGGCATGACCGAACTTATTCAAGGGACGGCAACCTCGCCCACCGATAGCCCTGGCGGTCCGATTACCGACGGCGCGGTTTTTACCGGTGGCGAGGTTCGCATCGTCGATGCCGATCATCGCGTGCTGCCGCCGGGCGAGGAGGGCAATCTGCAGTTTCGTGGCTCAACCGTTTTTGTCGGCTATTTCAAGCGGCCCGACCTGTACAGCATCGGCGAGGAGGGATGGTTCGATACCGGCGATCTCGCCAGGCTGGACGAGCGCGGGCATATTCACATTGTCGGCCGCAGCAAGGACATCATCATCCGTGGCGGCGAAAATATCCCGGTCTTTGAAATCGAGAGTCTGATTTACGAGATGCCGCAGATCAGGGACGCCGCGCTTGTCGCCATGCCGGACACCCGTCTCGGCGAGAGGTGTTGCGCCTTTGTGACGCTGCAACCAGGCTGCACTCTGGAATTTGCCAATATGATTTCCTTTCTGGAAAAGCAGAATCTGGCGCGTCAATACCTGCCGGAGAGACTGGAAATTCTCGATGAGATGCCACGAACGCCAACCGGGAAAATACAGAAATTCGTACTCCGCGACATAGCGGCGTTCCAGAGCAGCGATTGACCGGCCCGGTATGTTGACACTGTTGATCGGGTGCCGGATGGGGTGTTGGATGCAGTGAATGAAAGCCCATTCGCCGACAAGCCTGCCGCGGAATGGCGTGGCCCGGAAATGCGTGCCCCGGAAAAAAAGGAAAAACCGTGCAGAAATATTCCAGCCGCGCCCCTGAAGTGAAAAGCCTGGTCACCGACGAGGCGCTGGTGCGCGAACGGCGCGCCCAGATCGTCGCCGGGGCGGTCAGGCTGTTCTCGCAAAAGGGCTATGATCGGACAACCGTCCAGCAAGTTGCGAAGAAAGCCGGTGTCAGCACCGGGCTGATCTATCAATATGTGCACGAAAAGGAAGATTTGCTGCTGTTGTCAATCCTCGATGTCGTCGATTCCTATGCCCTGGAAATTCCCGCCGCATTGGAGGGCGTTGAACGGCCGCTGGACCGGTGCAGCGCCGCATTCGCCGCATATTGCCGGGTTGTCGATGCCCGCCGCGCGGCGACGCTGCTCGCCTATCGGTCCACAATATCGCTGTCGCGGCGACGCCAGCAGCTGATCAAGGACGCCGAACTTGAAACAAACGCGCTGATCGGCGGTTGTATTCAGGATTGCATCGATCAGGGCCTGTTCCGCGATATCGACACCGATCTCGCGACCTATCAACTGGTCATGTATGCCCATGCATGGGCGTTAAAGCACTGGCATTTCGCCAGGCGTATCGATCTGGAGACCTACATTTCACAGGGTCTCGATCTGTTCCTGCATGGTTTGCTGACGGACAAGGGCCGCAAGCAGCTGAAACGGCAGGCCGAAAGTAGGGGGAAAACGGTGTCCGCAGGCAAGCGGTAAGGTTTTGATGTCTGGCGGACACCGGCGGCGCGGAGCCGCGAAAAAGAATTGCGATCCCCTCGCATGATGGCCGACAAGCGGATTCCGGTCTCCCTGATCAGCGGCTTTCTGGGCAGCGGAAAGACGACGATGATTCGCCGTCTGCTGGCAACGCCGGCATTTGCGCGCGCCGCGGTGATCGTCAATGAATTCGGCGCCACATCCAGATGAGGATCATTCATGGAACTCCCCACGAACACATTCAAGCAAGCCATAAGCAGGGGCGACAAGCAGATCGGGCTCTGGAACAGCCTGTGCAGCAATATCGGCGCCGAAATTCTGGCGCCGGCCGGTTATGACTGGGTTCTGCTCGACATGGAGCATTCGCCCAGTGATTTGCGGACCGTCCTCGGCCAGCTTCAAGCCTATCAGGCCTATGCAACGGTCGCTGCAGTCCGCCCGGCCTGGAACGACCCGGTGCTCGTCAAGCCGTTGCTGGATATAGGTGCAACAACGCTTTTGTTTCCAATGGTGCAGACGGCGGAGGAGGCGGCAAAGGCTGTCGCCTCAACGCGCTACCCGCCGCGCGGCAACCGGGGCGTGTCGCTTTCCCAGCGCGCCAACAAGTTCGGCCGCGTCGTGGATTATCTCGCCCGGGTAGAAGAGGAGACCTGTGTCCTCGTCCAGATCGAAACCCGAGAGGCCCTTTCGCGCGTTGGCGAGATCGCCGCTGTCGATGGCGTCGATGGCGTCTTTTTCGGTCCAGCCGATCTTTCCGCCGATATGGGCATCATCGGCCAATTGGGCCATGAGGAACTATGGGCTGCGATTGCCGAGGGGGCGGCCGCTGCTGCCGAGATGGGTACACCGTCAGGAACATTGATCGGCGATCCGGACAAGGCTATCGAGCTGTTTGGTGAAGGATTTGCTTTTGTTGCCTGCGGCTCTGATGTCAATCTTCTCGCCAGTGGCGCCGATGCAGTATTGAGCAAAGTCCGAGCCGCCATTTAGAGCCCGCACTTGCCCTGATTCCGCAAACAGCGTTTGCTCTGTACCCAGGCCGATTCGTCGAACCGGAGGGGGCCATGCTGCAATTTGCGGCGACTGCGTCTGGCGCTCGGCAGTCTGAGTCCGGTTGAGTTGATGGAAAAGGCAATGTTAGCTTAACGGTTGGCAGTACGCCAATTCCGGCTCTGACGGACGAAATGAAAACGGAATTTGGAATGTCTCAGATCGACGACGAAACAGGCGCGCCGGTCCGGGCCGCGGCTAGGCTGGATATCCCGACGGTTGAAAAGCGCGCCGCGCCGCTTCGTCGAGACGTTGTCGATGCCTTGCGCAAGGCGATTATCGAAGGCCGCCTTGCTCCGGGCTCCCGGTTGATCGAGCGTGAACTGATCGAATTGACCGGCGTGTCCCGTACCGTCATTCGCGAAGCTCTGCGGCAGCTTGAATCGGAATCGATCATCGAAACGATTCCCAATAAAGGGCCGATCGTGCGGCAACTGACGCGAGACGAGGCCGAAGATCTTTATGCGATCCGTTCCGTTCTGGAGGGGCTTGCCGCCCACATGTTTGTAGCAAATGCTTCTTCCGGGGATATCAAATCGCTGAAAAATGCACTCGATCGCACGATCGATGCATACCGGGACAGTGCGCCCGAAATCATTATGAATGTGAAGAACGAGTTTTACGAAATTCTGTTCGCCGGAGCAGGCAGTGAGACATTGTCGTCGATGATCTCTATGTTGTATGCGCGGATATGGCGCTGGCGCGCATTGGGTCTCGGCCACCCGCAACGGTCTCCGCGCAGATCGGAACAAAGTATTGTCGGACTGCGCAAACTCTACGATGCGCTGAAGGCCAGAAACGCCGATCTTGCTGAAAAGATTGCCCGGCGCGAAGTGATGAATGCCGCGGCCGAAATTATGCAGATACTCGCGCGGGAGAACGCGGAAACGCTTTAGCGGCGTACCATTGTTGATTTATTCCAATCTTTCCGCACCGGCCGGCTCATAAAGCTGTGGATTCGCCGCGGCCTGTTCCAGCCCTTCCCGGTGCGATGCTTGTGGCAGGCCTGGTTCCAAGTTAGTCATACGATAATACGATATTGTGAAACTTCCGACCGCCGGGAGCCGCGGCGAGAATCACTGTCAGAGCGCATTGCGTTGCGTGGGCGCAGACCCTGCATGCCGGCCCCACGTGTCTGCATTGTATCCTTGCGCGCCGGCGGCGGAAATTTTGTCAAGAATCTTTGTGAAAGGAAACGCGGGTGAGTACCGGATATTCCTCTAACGCACCGGTCATTCGTGGCTTCAAGCTGCTGGCACATCACGAACTGGATGGATTTGGTGGTCTTGGAGAAGGTACGGCAATTCAAATCGCCAAGGATGGCCGGCGGATTTTGTGGCTCGCCCATGAGAGCGCACCAAAAAATTTTACAGCCCTGGATGTCAGCGACCCCCGCAATCCGGAGCTGGTTGTTCAAACCAGCCTACCCAAACCGCACATGCGCTCGAATTCACTTGAAGTGGTCGGCAATATCATGGCTGTCGCGTACCAATGTAAGGAACCTGGCCAAAAGCCCGCGGGCCTGGAACTGTTTGACATTTCAGAGCCGGAGAATCCGCGCTCCATCTCGTTTTTTGACGCATCTGGCCCCTATTCCCGTGGCGTTCACCAACTTTGGTTCTGTGATGGTGAATATGTCGATATGTCAGCCGGTGCGGCCGATTTTCAGTCCCATCGCCCCGGCGACGATCAGTTCTACCGGATCATCGATGTCCGCAATCCCTCCAAACCCGAAGAAGTCGGGCGCTGGTGGCTGCCGGGCGTGCGGGTTGGCGACAAGGAGAATCTGCCCGTACAACACAATCCTGCCGGCAAAGGGTTTCGTGTGCACAACACCAATGTCTATCCGCAGCGGTCCGACAGAGCCTATCTCGGTTGTGTTGATGCCGGCGTGATCATCCTCGACATTTCGGACATGTCACAGCCGAAAATGATTTCACGGTGGGACAATTCGCCTCCCTATCATGGATTCACGCACACGGTGATGCCGCTATTTGATCGCAATCTCCTGATTGTCACTGATGAATCGGTCGCCGACGCCGCTGCCGACTGGCCCAAGCTGGTCTGGATTCTCGATGCGCGCCACGAGGAAAATCTCATTCCCATCGCGACATGTCCGCTTCCCCCGGTTGAGCAATTCGCCCATCGCGGCGGCAGGTTCGGAGCGCACAATATTCACGAAAATATTCCGACCCCGACATCCTGGCAGTCGGACCAAGTAATCCTTGCAACGTTTTTTGGCGGCGGCCTGAGGGCATTCGATATTTCCAATCCCTATCAGCCTCGCGAGATTGCGCATTTTATCCCGCCGGCGCCGCCGCTGTCGCCGAGCGGATCGATCCAGCTCAATGATGTTTTTGCTGATGAACGCGGCATCGTCTATACGGTCGATCGGCATGTGGGTGGGCTCTATGTCCTCCAAATGGACTTCTAGAGCAGTTTCGACCAATACGGGATCATTTGATGGAGTCAAATCGGCCCACTCAGCAAGGCGAACAGCGCCGCGCGATACTGGTATCGGGCAAGCTGTTCAACGATGATGATGGGCTGATTTGGCCCACCGGAGGCCGGTTTGCCGCGCTTTGCGGACGTCGTTATGCTTGCCTTGTGGTCGGCTAGACCACGGCGGCAATCATGCCTAGCCAGAAAGCGCGGCAAACCGGTCAAATGGCCCCGTATTGGTCGAAACTGCTCTAGGCAGTTCACCGACCGGCTGTTTCCTTCCGCCGAGCCCGCGCCTTTCGGACGGCGCCTTGGCCGTGCCCGCGGCGCACGCATTCCGATCGTCCTCGTCACTGGTTTTCTGGGTGCCGGCAAGACGACGCTCATTCAGAATATTCTTCAAAGCCCGCAAGGTGCCTCGACTGCTGTCATCGTCAATGAATTCGGCGATGTCGGCATCGATAACGCCATCCTTCGCAGCGCCAGCGAAAATATTGTACTGCTAGGTAACGGCTGTCTGTGCTGCAGCATGCGCAGCGATCTTGAGGAGACCCTTGCCGAACTGCTGGCCCAGGCGGCTACTGGCGCTGTTCCAGGTTTTGATCGGGTCATCGTTGAAACAAGCGGCCTTGCCGATCCCGGACCGATCCTGCAGACCTTCGTCGCCGATCGCGGCATCGGGCGCGAATTTCATCTGGAAACGGTGATAACTGTCGTCGACGCACCCTCGATCGAGATCAATCTGGACCGCATGGTCGAGGCGGAGCGTCAGGTCGTGATGGCCGATCGCATTTTGGTGAGCAAGACGGACCTTGTTGAAGCCGATACTATGGCGCGCGTGAAACGCCTGTTGGCGAAGCGAAATCCGTTTGCCGAAATCTGGTCGGTACCGGCAGTCCAACTCGATCTTAGCGCGCTGATCCAGGCGCCGCCACATCCGCGCGCCGACATTCCTGGCCCCGTCCGACATTCCAAGGGTATCGGCTGTTTTACGATATTTTTGGACGAGCCGATCGATTGGCCGGTCTTCACTCATGTGTTGGATGTGCTTATGGATCTGCGCGGCCCCGACCTGTTGCGCGTTAAGGGCTTGCTGGCGACCAGGGAACATGATGGCCCCTTGGTCGTACATGCGGTTCGCCATGTCTTGCATCCGCCGGTGGAGCTTTTAGCTTGGCCCGACGATGATCGCCGCAGTCGGCTGGTGTTCATTGCCCGCAATCTTGCCCGTGAGCAGGTTTGGGCCCTATTTCAGTCAATTCAGGACGTAAGACCATCAACCTCTGAGCCTTGACCAAAACCATCACACTGTCTTACGGTATTACGATTTGATGTTTAGCTCAAATTCGAAAAATGCGTAAGGAAAAAAAATGGGCACTGAACCAATTAAGGTCGGGATAATCGGTCTGGGACGATGGGCGCGCGTTCTGACCCGCGCCGCAAAGCTTTCCGACGAAATCAAGATTGTCGCCGGCTATAGCCGCTCGGAAGAAAAAAGAAGCGCCTTTGCCAGCGATACGGGGGTTTCCGCCGTGCCCGATCTGCCCTCGCTTTTGTCCGATTCGGACATCAAGGGCGTGATATTGACGGTCCCCAATGAGCAGCATTTGCCGGTCGCGCTCGAAGTGGCCAAGGCTGGCAAGCATATCTACACCGAAAAACCGATTGCCAGCACGCTTGAGGACGGGCTGGCGATCGAGGCGCTTGAAAGCGAATTTGGCGTCACCGTAACCGTCGGACATAGCGCACGTTTACTCGGAGGAATTCGAGCGATCCGCAAGGCGATAGATGCCGGGGAGCTTGGCCGTGTTGGATTTATCGAGGCGAATTTTTCCAACGAGCGCGCGCTCGAACTGACCCCTGATACATGGCGCTGGTACAAGGATCGCGCCCCCGGCGGACCTTTGTCGCAACTGGCGGTTCACATGTTCGACATCGTTCAGTATCTTGGCGGCGATGTTGTGCAAGCCACGTCGGTTGCCTCCAGGCTGTCGCCGGTCGGCGCGGAAGTCGATGACCAGTCGATGACCTTGCTGAAGTTCACCGACGGCAAGATCGCTTATGTCGGCACTTGCTGGACATCTCCGGGCGTCTTCGCGGTACGGATATTCGGATCGAAAGGCCTGATGCACTATGAGATCGATTTCGGCACTTGGGACAGGCCGGACAAGATTCGCGACAATTCCATGCTGTATATCCAGCGCGGCAAGGACGGATTTGGAAAGCGCGAGGTTCTGCAAGAGCCGGAGAGCAATATGTTCCGCGCCGAGCTTGAGATATTCGCTGAAAGTTGCAGGTCTGGAACCGGCAACGAACTGAGCGCATCGAACGGAAACTCAGCCGTTGCTTGCCTATATGCCGCGCTACGTTCCATCGAACGCGATGGCGCAGCGGTGAAGCTCGATGAGGTACGCCAGGAAGCGCGCCTGAAGCTCGCCGGGGGGAAACACGATGTTGCCTAGTCGCAGTTTTTCCGATCTCACACAGCCGGAAATCGCTGATCAGTTCAAAAGAAATCCATTGGTTATCCTGCCAGCCGGAAGTGTCGAACAGCACGGCCCGCATCTGCCGGCTGGCACGGATTCTTTTGTCGCAAACCTGATTTCCGAAGAACTTGCCTCACGCATGGACGGGCTGGTTCTGCCCGGTCCGACGATCGGCGTAACGCCAATGCATATGCCTTATGAGGGCACGATCACCTTCACCCCGGAAACCTATATGCGGGTGGTCAAGGAGATCTGTGCGTCAACAGCGGTCCATGGCGCCAAATCACTTCTTATCGTCAACTGGCACGAGGGGAATATTCCCTCACTTGCCATCGCTGCCGAAGATCTGCATCGAAAACACGGCATGACCGTGCTCACGGTGCAGGCCTGCTACGTCGCGGCAGATTTGTTCGGTGAGCAATGCAATGGTCTCACCCATGGCGGGGAAATCGAGGCGCTGGCGGTCCTGGCCTTCCGGCCCGAACTGGTGCATCTCGACCGGATCGACTATTCGTCCGACCAAAAGCACGGCCATCACATGGACAAGCTCCGACGCACACGCAGCTACCAGCCGGTCCTGACCGACATCCGCACGATCGCACCGACCGGATGGTATGGCACTCCACAGAACGCCACCGAAGAGCGCGGCGTTGCCATGCTTGAAATAATTGCCGACGCAATTACCGCCGAGGCGAGCGAATTGTTCGCCCAACTCAAGCAAACACAGGGTGGAACCGGAGAAGTGAAACATCTGCGAAAGGCGGTCTGATGGCGCGGGTCATTGCCCTGAAGGATTCCACGATGCTGGGCCTGCCCGGCCGCAATTCGCGCGAGATCGTGGCGGCTGCGTCCGGCGCGCAAGAATCGACGCTAAGATTGGTCGAGATTGACGCGCCCGAGCCAGGCGCCGCAAAACGCGGTCCCCATGTCCATTTCGATTTTGAAGAAACCATTCACGTTCTTTCCGGGCAAGCGCTCACGCGCACCGATACGGGCGAGTACCCGCTAACCGTGGGCGATACCATTTTGATCCCGGCGGGCGAGAAACACGCCACGTACAATACCGGAGATACGGTTCTGAAGTTGCTGTGTTTCTTTCCCGTAAACGACATCAATTTCGCGACTCTCGAATATGAATCCTGGGACGCTTGCGGCGGTCCCGATTGATGCCGCGCGTATTGTGTCTTCGCCCGGAGATGGATTTCACAAAGGTTGGCGTCGCGCCGCCAGCCTCGCTGGACATCGATTATCTGGCGCCCGATGACCCGCAAATGTCCGCTTTGCTCAAGATAGCCGACGCGCTCGTAATTCCTGCCGTCGGCCCCAAACTCCCGCTTCCCCTGTTTGAAGACGCCCGCCTCCGGCTTGTCCAGGTGACCGGCGCCGGCATCGACCGGGTGGACGCCGAGGGATTGCGGGCGCTTGGTATCCCGCTCGCCAACGTTCCAGGTGGCAGTAACGAGGCGATTGCCGAATATGCGCTCTCGTGCGCTTGCGCGCTTCTTCGCCGTTTCCAGCAGGCCAGCACCGAAATTCGCAATGGCCGGTACAGTGCGTTCCGGAGCAGCTTTGTTGCCGAGAATGTCGATGGACTTGAGGGTTTGCTGGTCGGAATTGTCGGCCTGGGTGTCATCGGTACCGCGGTGGCGCGGAAATTCAAACTGCTCGGCTGCGGGATCGCATTTTTCGATCCGGCACCTGCCGACCCACAAGCGGCGATCGCCCTGGAAGCCGAGGCGCTTGCTCTTGAGGAACTGTTTTCGCGCTGTGATGTTGTCACGGTGCATGTGCCGCTGCTGCCGGCAACAACGGATTTAATCAATGCCGATGTGCTGTCAAAGGCAAAAAAAGGTGCCGTGCTAATCCAGGCGTCGCGCGGTGGCGTGGTAAACGAGAAAGCCTTGGCGGACGCGCTGGAAGCGGGGCATCTGGCCGGTGCCGCCGTCGATGTATTTTCCAGCGAGCCGCCGACCCTCGACAATCCGCTGCTGACTCTGTCGGACGCGGCCGCCGGACGGACGATTTTGACACCGCATATCGCCGGAATAACCCGTCAATCCTGGGCGTTTCTGTTTGGAACCGCGTGGGAGAATGTGACTCGGACTGTCGTGCAAAACCAGGCGCCGAACCACGTTATCTGGACGTGATACATTGGGTATCGGGTTCTGACCCGTTTGACCGGAGTTGTTTGGCCCGCATGCCAGACGTGGTTCGCGCTGAGGTACGTCTACCGCAAGCCAAGCGCAACGCCGCAGGCGGGCCAAACAACTCCGACCTTGATCCTCGAGGCAGTGCGCCATTGGCGAGAACGCGTGGCCGCCTGCTCAGCGAGGCCCCAGAGCAAGTAACAGCGCAACGTTGGCAGACAGAGACAGCAGCGTCAGCCATTTCCAGAACGCCACCGGATCGCGTTCAGTCGCCTTGGAGAGCGCACCCGATATCCAGGACCGGTATCGAAAGGTCGCGTGCCGTGGCGGGGACCGGCTTGAGCTTCGTTACCGAGCGGCGTTGGCAAACCCTAGCGTGTAGGGCAGCTTGCCGGTCAGCATTTCGTAAGCAATGACGCCGAGAGAGAAAATGTCGGAACGGTTCGTCGGTCTGAGGCCAAGATTGTTCTCTGGCGCGGTGTAGGCGAGCGTGCCGACCAGTGCCGGCGTCTCGAGGGGACTGCCGATCTCCTCCAGGCCGGCGACGGCCGTGGAGCCGAAATCGATGATCCTCACCGCGCCGAATTCGTCGATGACGATGTTTTCGGGCTTCAGGTCCTGATGCACCATGTCCTTGCGGTGAAAGGCCCGGAGACCGGCGGCAATCTGATCGTTGATCAAGCGAACTTCGCCGAGCTTCGGCCGCGGGTGTTTCTGCATCCATCCCGGGCCACAATCTTCCCGGCGTCCTCACCTACCGTGACATGGACGATGTCAGCGCCATGCTGGTCGCGGCGCAATCGGGCGGCTCGGCCGTCGTCATCGGCGGCGGCCGGCCTCAGCGAACGCGGCATGGACGTGACCGTGGTCCACCTGATGCCGGCGCTGATGGAGCGCCAACTCGATCCAACCGCCGGGCATTTGCTCAAGCGCCAGCTTGAGGCGCGCGGCATCAAAATCCTGACACAGGCCAACACCAAGGAAATCATCGGCACGGATAATGTCAGCGGCGTGCGGCTGGAGGACGGCACGGAAATCGCCGCCAAACTCGTCATCATGGCCGTCGGCATCCGGCCCAGCGCCGCCTTGGCGGGCGACGCCGGGCTGGAGGTCAATCGCGGCATCCTGGTCGATGCCCGCATGCGGACATCCGATCCCGATATATTTTTTGTCGGGGAGTGCGTTAAATTTCGCGGCAACGTCTATGGCCTGGTGGCGCCGCTCTACGAGATGGCAAATGTGGTTGCCACCGAGCTTGCCGGCGAAGAAAGCGATAGTTTCATCGATAGCGCCATCGCCACCAGGCTGAAGCTCACCGGCGTCAATCTGTTTTCCGCCGGCGATTTCGCCGAGCTCGAAGGGCGTGACGAGATTGTCCTGCGCGATGCTGAGGGCGGCGTCTACAAGCGCCTTGTTCTGCAGGACAACAGGATCATCGGGGCGGTGCTTTATGGCGATACCGCCGATGGCGCTTGGTTCTTCCAGCTCATTCGCGATGGCACCGACATTTCGGAAATGCGCGATACGCTTATTTTCGGTCCGGCCTATGCCGGAGGTGCCCAACCGGACCCTACGGCGGCCGTTGCAGTCTTGCCGGATGAGGCGGAGATCTGTGGTTGCAACGGCATTTGCAAGGGCATGATCGTCGAGACCATCGAGAAAGAGCAATTCACTTCGCTTCACGAGGTAAGGGCGCGCACCAAGGCATCGGCATCCTGCGGCACCTGCACCGGACTGGTCGAGCAATTGCTCACACTAACCCTGGGGGACGCCTACAACCCGGCGGCCGTCCCGCCGATGTGCGGCGGCTGATCATCGCCAGGGACCTCAAGGCAATCCCCGATGTCATGCAGGCCCTGGAGTGGGCAAGTTTAGGCGGTTGCGCCAAATGCCGCCCGGCGCTCAATTATTACCTGCTTGCCGCCTGGCCGGGCCAGTATGTTGACGACAGCCAGTCACGTTTCATCAACGAGCGCGTACACGCCAACATTCAAAAAGACGGCACCTATTCAGTGGTGCCGCGGATGTGGGGCGGCATCACAAGTGCGCGCGAGCTGCTTGCCATCGCCGATGTCGTCGATGAATTCGACATTCCGACCGTCAAGTGCACCGGTGGCCAGCGCATCGACATGTTGGGCGTCAACAAGGAGGACCTGCCGGCCGTCTGGGCCGATCTCAACGAGGCCGGCATGGTTTCCGGCCATGCCTATGGCAAGGCGCTACGCACGGTTAAAACCTGTGTCGGCACCGACTGGTGCCGCTTCGGCACGCAGGATTCAACAGGTCTGGGCGTGCGCATCGAAAAGTTCATGTGGGGATCCTGGACACCCGCCAAAATCAAGATGGCGATATTCCGGCCGCCGGCGCGCGGGTCGTGAAGACCACCTTCGGCAATGTGGCGGTATTTCGAACGGCGGCCGACGATCTCTTTGCCATCGAGGACCGCTGACCGCATCGCGCCGGGCCGTTGAGCCAGGGGATCGTAAACGGCGCGCAGGTGACTTGCCCCTTGCACAACTGGGTGATCGATCTGGTATCGGGCGGCGTGGTCGGCCCGGACGAAGGCTGCGTCAAAACCATCCCTGTCAAGATCGACGGCGGCCGCATCCTGCTGGACCTGTCCGCGCTCATGCGGCTCGTGGCCTGAGAGCAGCGTCGTGGCGGAGACACCCCGGCCGGTCCGAACCACTTGCCCCTATTGCGGTGTTGGTTGCGGCATCATCGCGAGCGTCGCAGACGATGGCTCGGCGGCGGTCCAGGGCGATGGCGATCATCCCGCCAACCTTGGCGCACTGTGCTCCAAGGGCGCGGCACTCGGCGAGACGCTGTCTCTTGATGGCCGGCTGCTTCATCCGTTTGTGCAGGGGGAGCAGGCCGATTGGGATGAGGCGCTTGATTATGTTGCCGAGCGCTTCAATCGGGCAATCTCGGAGCACGGCCCGGACTCGGTTGCGTTCTATGTCTCCGGCCAGCTGCTGACCGAAGATTATTACGTCGCCAACAAATTGATGAAAGGCTTCATCGGCTCGGCCAACATCGATACCAATTCGCGTCTGTGCATGGCCTCCTCCGTCGCCGGCCACAAGCGGGCTTTCGGCAGCGACACGGTGCCGGGCTGTTATGAAGACCTGGAGTTGGCCGATCTGGTCGTGCTCGTCGGCTCGAACCTGGCATGGTGTCACCCGGTTCTGTATCAGCGCCTTGTCGCGGCACGCGAACAGCGAGGAACCAAGGTCGTCGTCGTCGATCCACGGCGAACCGCGACCTGCGAGATCGCGGATTTGCATTTGCCGCTGGCGCCAGGCTCCGACGTCGCGCTCTTCAACGGGCTGCTGCGCGAGATCACCGAAAGGGATTCCATCGACGCCGCCTACGTTGCGGCGCACACCTCAAGCATAGAGGCTGCGCTAGCTGCGGCCCAGCGCTGGAACATTGCAACCGTTTCGAAGAAAACCGGACTTGATCCGCGCCATATTGATGACTTCTACCGTCTGTTTGCGAACACCGCCAAGACCGTCACCGTCTATAGCCAGGGGGTCAACCAGTCGAGCGCCGGTACCGACAAGGTGAACGCAATCCTCAATTGCCACCTTGCCACCGGACGGATAGGGCGCCCGGGCATGGCACCATTCTCGGTGACCGGACAACCCAATGCCATGGCGGGCGGGAAGTGCTTGCCAACCAGCTCACCTGTCACCTGGAACTGGAGAACGCGGACCACCGCAAGATCGTCCAGAATTTCTGGCGTTCTCCGCAGATCGCTGACCGGCCTGGTCTCAAGGCGGTCGATCTCTTCTCCGCCCTCGGCGAGGGGCGGATCATGGCTCTGTGGATCATGGGAACCAATCCGGTCGATAGCATGCCGGACGCCGATGGCGTGCGCGCCGCGCTGCAGGCGTGCCCGTTTGTTGTCGTCTCCGACGTCGTGCGCTGGACAGACATCACCGCGCTTGCCGATGTGCTTCTGCCGTCCACGGCCAGGGGCGAGAAAGTGGGGACGGTCACGAATTCCGAGCGGTGCATCTCGCGTCAGCGCTCTTTCCTGCCGAGCCCGGGCAAGGCCAGGCCCGATTGGTGGCAGCTTGCCCAAGTAGCCCGCCGCATGGGCTTCTCCCAGGCTTTCTCGTATGAGCACCCGGCAGAGATCTTCGCCGAATATGCCGAACTTTCCGGTCTGGAAAGCGGGGCCCCGCGCGATTTCGACATTTCCGCCTGTGCCGCGATCTCGCGCAATGCCTATGACCGGCTTGAGCCGCTCCAATGGCCATACCGCGCCGCCTGTGAAGCAGGCGAGACCCGGTTCTTCGCCGATGGCGGCTTTTTTACATCGGACCCTCGTGCCCGCTTCATTGCAACGTCTTACCGTGCGCCAGCCACGGCGGCGTCCAGCGATTTTCCCTACCTCCTCAACACCGGCCGTATCCGCGACCAGTGGCACACCATGACACGCACCGGCACGGTGGCGCGGCTTATGCAGCATTTCGCCGAACTGTTTGTCGAAATCCACCCGGACGATGCCCTGCGCGTCGGCATCAAAAGCGCCGATCTCTGTGTCCTGCGAAGTGCGCTGGGCTCTATCACGGTACGCGCCCAGGTGGATGATAGGCAACGGCCCGGTTCGGTTTTTGTGCCGATGCACTGGACCGATCTGCAGGCCAGTTCGGCGCGCGTTGACCGGCTGATTGCGGCCAGAATCGACCCGGTTTCCGGACAGCCGGAACTGAAATTCACCCCGGTTGCCCTCACTCCCTTCGCGTCGGCTTGGCATGGTTTTGCCGTCATCAGCGCCAGGCCGCGCCATATAATCGCGGATTATTGGGCGATCGCACCGGCCAAGGCCGGTTGGCGGATCGAACTCGCTGGCGCCAGATCGCCCCGGGACTGGACTGGCTTCGCCAGGACTCTTCTGCTCCCGGACGCGGACGCGGGCGCGGGCCGCCGCGTTCGCGCCTCCCACGATGCGAACTCCGGCCAACACCGCATTGCCCTGTTCAGGGACGCTCGTCTGCTCGGCGCCCTCTTCGTGGCCGCATCGCCGGTCGCGGTCTCGCGAAGTTGGGCAGTCGAACAGCTCTCAGCGCGCCTAAATGATCCCGCTGCCCGGTTGCGTGTGCTGGCCGGACGGGCGGGCGGCGCTGTTGTGGACAAGGGCCCTCTCGTCTGCGCCTGCCACGAGGTCGGCATTAATCAGATCGCCGAGGCGGGCCAACATTACGCTCGATCACATCGGCAAGATGCTTGGCGCCGGCACGAACTGTGGCTCGTGCCGTCCGGAAATCAGGAAAATCATCGATGAAATTCGCATCCGGAGAGCCAGCTGAGACCCAACCCAACCGGATGAAGAGGTTGGCCAAGTTTCCGATTTTCCTCGACCTGGCCGGCAAGCATGTCGTCGCCGCCGATCCGGTATATGGTAGCCCTGTGTGCGCTCCCGATTTTGTGTGCACGATTGTTTTCGGTCCAGGTTATTGATATGTATCGTAAATCATTGAAAAATAAAGAGAAAATATTCGCCATTGCGCCGATGATGGACTGGACGGACCGCCATTGCCGGTATTTCCACCGCGGCCTGACGCGCCATGCGCTCCTCTATACCGAGATGGTCACCGCCGATGCTGTGATCCACGGCGATCGAGCGCGGCTTCTTGGCTGTTGCCAGGTTGAGCATCCGCTCGCGCTGCAATTGGGCGGCAGCGATCCGCAAAAACTGGCCGAGGCGGCGCGAATCGGTGCCGATTTCGGTTACGATGAAATCAATCTCAATGTTGGCTGCCCGTCCGACCGGGTCCAATCGGGCGCGTTCGGCGCCTGCCTGATGTTGCGGCCGGAGCAGGTGGCGGCTTGTATTGCCGCAATGAAGAGCGCTGTCAGCGCGCCGGTTACGGTCAAATGCCGCATCGGCGTCGATGACCAGGATCCGGAGGCGGCGCTGGATAATTTCGCCGACGCTGTTATCGATGCCGGCACCGATGCCATCTGGGTACATGCCCGCAAGGCTTGGATGCACGGCCTGTCGCCAAAGGACAACCGTTCCGTGCCGCCACTTGATCATGATCGCGTCTACCGGCTCGGGCAGCGTTTGCCGGACCAATTCGTCGGCATCAATGGCGGCATTACATCTCTGGACGACGCCAAAGCCCATCTTGCCCGCACCGATGGCGTCATGATCGGCCGCGCGGCATACCGGAACCCGGAAATCCTCGCCGACATCGACAGGCGTTTTTGTGATGGCACGGCCGGCACGGCCGATTTCGTCGGCGCGGTCGAGCGCATGATTCCCTATGCGGAACAATTCTGCCGCAATGGCGGCCGGATTTCGGCCGTGACCCGGCACTTGATTGGTCTCTTTCAGGGCCGACCCGGCGCCCGGCGCTGGCGGCAGATCCTAAGCGTGGAAAGCGGCAGACCCGGTGCCGGCGCCGAGGTGATTGCCATGGCGCTGGAAGCAGTCGTAGCCGCGGGAGGTCTTGACACCCATTCGGCCGGCGGCAGCAGCCAGGCAGCCTGAACCACGACCTATTCTGCTATCGGCGTCAGGATCAGCCGGTCGCCTTCCACCCGCATGCTGGCAAAGCGCGACAATATGTTCATGCCGAGCAGGCTGGTATTTAGCTGATCGCCTCGCAACACGCCGACACTGACATATCGGAGGGTGAACGGGCCGATTTCAAGTCGCTCGACTCGCGTCCGCGCTTCAAAGGCGAGGCCGTTGGCGGTCTGGACCGGACGGTTGAATGCTAGCGCCGCAACTATGATCCCGGCGCGCACCGCGTCCCGTTCGCTCAGGACCGTGCCGGTCGCGCCCGTATCGATGAGAAATCGCACATCCGCACCATCGACAATTGCCTCGATATGGAAATGCCCGTTTGAGGATCGCGCCACCGTTAGCGTCCGAACTCCATCCGGATCGGTGAGGATTACGGCACGGCCCGGATTGAGTTCCGAAAGCACCGGTCCGGCAAAGCGTAAAAGCGGACCGCGATAGGAGTAGATCGTCACCATGACCGCGAAAATAAGAACCCAGATGGCGGTATGTTTGAGAGCCTGCGGCAGCCGGTGCCGGTAAGCCGCAAGGCTGCCGCCGACAAGGATCAACAGCCCAGCCAGATAGACCAGCCGGGCAAGGCCCTCATCCGTCAAGCCGAATATGACGAAGGTTCGTGCTGCCATATTCGATCCGCCCACCTATCCCCATGCGTGCCATTGCGTCGCTAGACCGGCCAGCAGCAACGCCTCGGCAATCTGTTGCGCGGCGCCGATCGTGTCACCGGTATGGCCGCCGATCTGCCGGCGGGCCAACCTAGTAAACGCCAACACGCCGAAACTTGCGATTGCAACAGCAAAAAATACCCGCCAGCCGGCAAACGGCAACAGCGCGATGAGTGCCAGCGCGCCGATCGCCAGGCCGATCAGCAGGGCCAGCCTGTCAGGCCGTCCGGCATGCACGGCAAGGCCATCCTCGCGCGCCGGCAGCAACCCATGCCAATGCGCCAGCGCCAGCGAGCGTGACGCTACGGCGACGGCCAGGATCGCGGTGAATGCCACCGGCAGACCGACGAATAAAATTGCGGCAAGGCCGAAGATTCGCGTAATGAGCGTCAACAATAGTGCGAGCACGCCATAGGTCCCAAGCCGGCTGTCACGCATGATCGCCAGTTTTTCTTCCCCCTCGTTACCACCACCGAAGCCATCGGCGACGTCGGCAAGCCCGTCCTCATGCAGAGCGCCCGTCAGGGCAATGAGAAGTGCCACGCTCAGCGTTGCCGCGATCACCGAAGGAACTCCAGCAAGGCTTGCAAGTAGCAGAACACCGGCAGGGGCGAGCGCGATCGCCAACCCAGCCAGCGGCCATGCGGCGGCGGCAAGCCGGAATTCCGTATGGTGTTCTACGGGCCGGATCAAGATTCGCGAAAAAAAGCCGAGGCAATCAACGGTGTCGCGGGGCAGGCGGGTGAGCCGCCTGGTAAGATATCCAAGATCGCTGTTCATGTTGGCGCCTTTTTTGGTTCCGCTGGCAGCTTCGCGGCCGATTTCCGTTGCGCGTCTTACGCGTTCATGACCTAACCCGCATCGGCATAGCCAACAAGGCACGAATCCAGTCCGCTAACGCTAGTCTCCTTGCCTCTGGATGACTGTTTCAAGGAATAACTTCATCATGACACCCGCCGCCACCGTTCTTCCGCTTGATGATATCCGCGCGCTCGTGGAGACGCTGCCTGGCCCGGACACCGATGCCATTGCCGCGGTTCGCGCTCGCGATGCCCAATTGACCAAGCCGCCCGGAAGCCTTGGCCGGATGGAAGAACTGGTGGAGTGGCTCGCCGCCTGGCAGGCAAATCCGCGCCCTGACGTGAGGCGGCCGCTTGTTGCTGTGTTTGCGACCAATCACGGTGTTGCCGAGCGCGGAGTTTCGGCGTTTCCGCAGGATGTCACGCGTCAGATGGTGGAGAATTTTGCCGCCGGCGGCGCCGCGATCAACCAGTTCTGCATTGCCCATGATCTCGGATTGAAGGTATTCGAGCTGGCGCTGGACCTGCCCACACCAGATATTGCTGAGGCCGATGCCTTTGATGAAGCGGCCTGTGCGGCAACCATCGCCTACGGCATGGAAGCGGTAGCCGGCGGCATAGATCTCCTGTGCCTTGGCGAGATGGGGATTGCCAACACCACAATTGCCGCGGCGATCTACAATGCCCTTTTCGGCGGAGCGCCCGAAGATTGGGTCGGCCGCGGCACCGGCATCGATGATGAAGGTATCAAGCGCAAGACCGATGCCGTCCGGCTGGCGGTTGACCGGCTTGACGGCGAACGCGACGCCCTTGAAGTTCTGCGCCGCATTGGCGGCCGCGAGATAGCCGCCATGACCGGCGCCATCCTGGCAGCGCGGATGGAGCATGTGCCGGTCATTATCGACGGCTTCGTGGCAACGGCTGCGGCGGCGGTTGTTTATGCCCTGGCGCCTGATGCGATCGCCCATTGCCTATTCGCCCACAGATCCGCCGAAACAGCGCATGACAAAGCTCTGAATGTCATGGGTCAGAAACCGCTTCTCGATCTCGGCCTTCGGCTTGGCGAGGGAACCGGCGCCGCATTGGCCGCCGGTCTCGTCCGGGTGGCGGCCAGGACCCATGCCGGCATGGCGACATTCGCCGAAGCCGGTATTGCCGGCAAGTCAGAGAGTTAGACTTTAGCTCAGGCGCTACGCCTGAAGCGGCGTGTGCGACCGCCCTGTGCCGTGGCTGTTGCTAGCCGCCCCGATTCAGCTTCTGGAACGGCCGACACGACCCGCTTTGCCGGCAAGGTCGCGATTGCCTCGGTGCCGACGCCGATTTGCGAGCGCAGCGTGAAATTGCCGCCGTGCAAGTGGATGAGCGCCTGGACGATGGGAATGCCCAGCCCCGTGCCCTGTTCGGCGTTCTTGATCGACACCGATCCCTGTCCGAACGCGGACAGCACGACCGGTATTTCTTCCTTGGCGATGCCGGGGCCGTTGTCGCGAACGGAAATATACTGTCCGCCTGACTGGGTCCGGCCGACCTTGATGATGATCTCGCCGCCCGGCGGTGTGAATTTGAGCGCATTGGAAACAAGATTGAGCACGACCTGGCGGATCGCCTGCGGGTCGACGACGATGCGTGGCATGGTCTCGTCATAGACCTCGGCGATCTCGATTTCGCGTTGCCGCGCCTTCAGATCGAGCAGACCACGCGCTTCTCCCGCGACCGCCACCAGCGAGATCAGATGTTCGTTCAGTTCGCGTTTACCCGCCTCGATGCGCGACAGGTCGAGGATCTCGTTGATCAGATTTAGCAGGTGCTCGCCGCTGTGATGGATGTCGTCGAGATATTCCTTGTAGGTCCCATTGTCGATCGGCCCGAGCATCTCGGTACACATGAATTCCGAAAAACCGAGGATGGCGTTGAGCGGCGTCCGCAATTCATGGCTCATCGTCGCCAGAAACTGGGACTTGGCCATGTTCGATGCCTCGGCTCGCCGGCGAGCTTCATCGGAAACGGCTTTGGCCTGTTCTAGTTCGGCAAAAATCGCGTCTTTTTCCGCCCGGAATCCAAGGCTCATCGCGTGCTGGTCGTAAAGATGGCGGGTCAAGTAGAGGAAGAATATCTCTGCACCCATTGTGCAAAGGGCGACCAGCACGCCAAAGAATGTCGGATCGACCATATGGACCACTGCCATCGCAAGAGCGATCGGCATGGTGCCGCCGACGGCCGCTGCCGGGATCGGCGAGGACAATAGCGCGCCGACGGACAGCACAACGACAACGGTGGCGAAGCGGACAATGTCGAGACCAGCGACCAGTTCGGGGCCGACGTCGGAAGGGAACAGGAGCGGAAAGATGCCCCATGACAGGCCGTATAGCGTATCGCGGATGACGAAGCGTCGCCGCCATGTCGTTAAAGTCATTCGCCCCGGTTCCTCCTGCAGGAATTTCCGGCAAGCCCTGATCACGAAGCTGTGGCTGGCCAGGGTCAGGCTGCCCCAGGCGGCGGCAATCAGCGGGTCGGTAACGACGCCGACGGCGATTCCCATGACAAGAACGAGGACGGGAACGACCATGGACGATGACAACCAGTTCTTGGCGAATTGTTCGACCATCTCCTGTTCGAAGTGGAAAAGAGGTGTGCGGGGATCGTTGGTGGCGCGCGAATTACCGAGCAGCGCGCGGGTTATCAGCCGCCGGCGCGTGGCCCGCGATGTCGTGGCTATCGGGTGAGGCCGGATTTGATCCGGAGTATCTACCATTGCCGTCCCGGGTTTTCTCTTGTCTCTCCAGCAAATCCGATACCGTTTCCAGGTTAAGATGAGGCCAGCGAGCATGGTTAAGGAAACGGTGAGAATGGTGGTGCGCCGATGAAATTGCGGGCCTTGCGTTCATGGTTGGCGATGCTCGCTCTGTTCACCGCAATGGTTGCGGCGAATGTCTATCTGGACACCCGGCCCGGAGAGTCCTTTTCCGGCATGGCGCGGGCCGTTGATGGCGATTCCCTGGAGCTTGGAGGCTATCGCGTCAGGCTCATTGGCATCGATGCACCCGAATTCGGGCAAACTTGCCAAATGGCCGGGAGAACGAGCCCATGTGGTCGCCGGGCTCATGCGGAGTTGAATATTCTCGTATTGGGAAAACATTTGAAATGTGAAAGTTTTGGAGTTGATCGTTATGATCGTACATTAGCAAAATGCCGGGCCGGTGAAATCGATCTCGGTTCGGCCATGGTCCGCGCCGGCTGGGCCATTTCCAATGGCGATTATCGCGGCGAGGAACGGGCCGCGCGGCGCGCCAGAGCCGGCATCTGGGCCGGTGAATTCATCGAGCCGAAAGACTGGCGTGTCAAACATGGCCGGGCCGCCGCCGATTTCCGCTTCTGGCAGCGCTGGTTCTGACCGCTCCGTTGTGTGGCGGCCTTTCTCGTGCTTGTTCAATTTAGTAAGGCTCCTGTGATGAAATTAATCGATGGCGGCCGAGCGCCCAATCCGCGGCGAGTCCGGATATTTCTGGCCGAGAAGGGGATCACGATTCCCACCCAGGCTGTCGACTTCATGAAGCGCGCGCTTCACACGGAAGACTTCAGGAAGATCAATCCGATGCAACGGGTGCCCGTGCTGATTCTCGATGACGGCACGGCCATCTCCGAATCGGTCGCCATCTGCCGCTATTTTGAGGAGATTCAGCCTGATCCGCCACTGTTCGGCACCGGCCCAAAGGAGCAGGCCGTCATTGAAATGTGGAACCGCCGCATGGAACTCAACCTGCTGGCCGCAATCACCGCCGTTTTCCGGCACCTGCATCCGGCTATGGCGGAACTGGAAGTGCCGCAGGTTCCTCAATGGGCCGAAGCCAACAAGCCCAGGGTGCTTTTCTATCTCGATTGGCTGAACGGGGAATTGGCGAGCCGGGAATTCATTGCCGGTGACCGATTTTCCATCGCCGACATCACCGCCATGGTGGGCATCGATTTTCTTAAACCCACCAGGATAACAGTCCCCGATAGCCTGACCAACCTCCTGCGCTGGCACGAGAAGATCAAGGCGCGGCCGAGCGCTACGGCCTAATCGCTCATGGCAAGGCCGCCTCAGCCCATCGAACGACTGAAGGCCGAGATCGGCGCCTGCCGGATCTGCCGTGACGGGCCGACCGGCAAGCCGCTGCCGCACGACCCGAACCCGATTGTCCAGATCTCAGGGACCGCTCGGATATGCATTGCCGGGCAGGCCGCCGGCACGCTGGCGCACCGCTCGAACACGCCATTCCAGGACCCGTCCGGCGAGCGGCTGCGCGCCTGGCTCGGCACCAGCAAAGAAGAGTTTTACGACGCCAAGCGGATAGCCATTGTTCCGATGGGATTCTGTTTTCCCGGCCTTGACGACAAGGGCAGCGATCTGCCGCCTCGGCCCGAATGCGCGCCCGCCTGGCGCGCCCGGGTTTTCGCCGCCATGCCACAGATTAAACTGCTGTTGACGATTGGCCAATATGCCCAGCGCTGGCATCTGGGGCCACTCCGAGAGGCCAGCCTGACCGCGACCGTCGCCAATTGGCGCAATATCTGGTCGGCGAGGCAAAACCCGCGGGTGCTGCCGCTGCCGCATCCCTCCTGGCGCAACAATGCCTGGTTGAAGCGCTATCCCTGGTTCGAGGCCGACCTGCTGCCGGTGCTGCGCGCCGAAGTTCGCCGGTTGCTCGATTAGATCATTTTGCTGAAGGGCAGGGCGCTGCATCGGCTGTCTTTGTCCCTGTATGCAGGATATCAGCGCTGAAGAATAAAAATCCGGATTTTCGCAAGTCACGAGGCATTGGAAAAATTTAGACAGGGAAAGAGTGGGAATTTGCAGAAAACCATTCTAAACAATGGAAATCTCGCAATGACAGGAAAGCCGCCATGGACCGCCTCGATCGTATGATCCTTTCAATCCTTCAGGAGGATGTCACCTTGCCGGTGGCGGAGATTGGTCGCCGCGTCGGCCTGTCGACGACGCCGTGCTGGCGCCGCATCCAGAAAATGGAGGAGGATGGCGTAATCACAAGCCGTGTCGCGGTTCTCGATCCGGCCAAGGTCAATGCCAAGGTCACCGTCTTTGTTTTCGTGACCACCGACCAACATAACGAGGACTGGCTGACGAAATTCACCAGGGTCATTTCCGAAATGCCGGAAGTCGTTGGCTTTTACCGGATGAGCGGCAATATCGATTACCTGCTCAAGGTTGTCGTGCCCGACATTGAAGCCTATGACGCGTTTTACAAGAAGCTGGTTTCAAAGCTCGACATCAGCGATGTTTCGTCGGCCTTCGCCATGGAGCGAATCAAGGAAACGACCGAGTTGCCGCTATCTTATATGCAGATCGATCCGCCGGCCAAGCGCAAGACAGCCCGCTGACGCCCTTTACCGCTGCATCCGTCGCAGCAGGCTCGACGAATCCCAGCGATTGCCGCCCATCGCCTGGATCTCCGAATAGAACTGATCGACCAGCGCCACCACCGGCAAGTGCGCGCCGCTCTGGCGCGCCGCGTCAAGGCAGATTGCAAGGTCCTTGCGCATCCAGTCGACCGCAAAGCCATGGTCATATTCATCGCCATTCATTGTCTGCCAGCGGTTTTCCATCTGCCAGGACTGCGCCGCGCCCTTGGAAATGACGCCGATGACCTTTTCAACGTCCAGCCCCGATTTTTGGGCAAAGTTGATCGCCTCCGCGAGACCTTGGACAAGCCCGGCAATGGAGATCTGATTGACCATTTTGGTCAGCTGCCCAGCGCCGGCCGGCCCCATCAGGCCAACCATCCTTGCATAGCACTCGATCACCGGTTGGGCTTTTTGGAAAAATTCCTCCTCGCCGCCGACCATGACCGTCAGCGCGCCGTTTATCGCCCCCGCCTGACCACCCGAGACTGGCGCATCGAGGAAACCAAAACCAAGATCCGATGCTGTTTGTGCCAGTTGGCGTGCGATCGTAGCGCTGGCGGTGGTATTGTCGATGAACACAGATCCCGGCACCATGCCACGAAAGGCGCCATTATCGGCGAGCGTGACGGTGCGGAGATCGTCATCGTTGCCGACGCACGAAAAGACGAACTCACAATCTCGTCCCGCCTCACGCGGCGTCGGCGCATGATTGCCGCCGTGCTCGCCGACCCATTTTTCGGCTTTGGCTGGCGTGCGGTTGTAGACCGTAACGTCATGGCCCTTGGCGGCAATGTGGCCGGCCATCGGATAACCCATGACACCAAGGCCAATGAAGGCGACTTTCGCCATGATCAACTCTCCATAATTTTATGCTGGCTGAATTGCGCGGTCAGGTTCGAGCTGTCGCGTCCAATTCTTCGACGGTCGCGATTTGGCTATCCTCTGTCGGACTTTTCTTGGCCTTGCCTTGTGGCGTGCGGACCAAATGGCGGGTCAGCCGGCCCTCCAGCCGGGCCCACAGGCGGCGCAACAGTTCCACCAAGATTAGATAGAAGATCGCTGCCCAGATATAGGTTTGGAAATCGAAAGTCCTGGAAAAGGCGCGCCGCGTTTCGCCCATCAGGTCGAAAACCGTGACGATCGAGGCAATGGCCGAGCCCTTGATCATCAACACGATCTCGTTGCCGTAGGGCCGCAGCGCGACGATCATCGCCTGCGGCAGGACAATATTCCAGTATATCGCGAATTTCGACAGGCCCAGCGCCTTGCCAGCTTCCCATTGGCCCTTGTCGACGTTCTGGATCGCGCCACGCAGGATTTCGGCCTGATAGGCGGCGGTGTTGAGCGAGAAGGTGAAGATGACGCAAAAGAAGGGATCGCGGAAAAACCACCACAGGCCGACCGCGTCGAGCGGTTCGCGGAACGAGCCGGCCCCATAATAGACCAGAAACGTCTGGGCGATCAGCGGCGTGCCGCGAAAGAAATAGACGAAGGCGAAGGCCGGTACCGCTGCCAGCGGATTTCTCGACATCCGCCCGGCGGCGGCCGGCAGCGAAAGCGCCGATCCGATTAGGACCGAAAGAAAGACGATCTGCAGCGTGACAATGAGACCATTGACGAATTTCGGACCGTAGCGGGCGTAAAAATCCGGATCGAAACCATTGTAAAGCAGGAGCACGAGCCCGATCCCGCCGGCAAGCCAGAACCCGAGAAAGCCAATACCGGAAACGCGCGCCAGCGTCCATCCGCGCGGCACGGGCGGCGGTGGCGGCTGGGTCAGCTTCACTGTGGGCATCGCCTGGGCGGTTGTCATGGGACCGCCTCGCCGCGTTTCGACCAGCGCTCGATATAGCCCAGGAAAACCGACGAAATAATTGCCAGGACCAGATAAATCAGGCAGGCCGTCCCAAAAAACAGAAATGCCTCCTTTGTCACCCGCGCGGCAATGGTCGACTGCCGCAGAATATCTGCAAGTCCGATGACGGAAACCAGCGCCGTATCCTTCAAAAGGATCAGCCACAGATTGGAAAGGGCCGGCAGGGCGAGCCGGATCAGCTGCGGCAGAATGACTAGCCGCATGGTCTGAAAACGGGTCAGCCCGACGGCAAATCCGCCCTCGTATTGACCGCTTGGAATACCCTTGAAGGCGGAGACGAAGGCCTCGCTCGCATAGGAGGAAAACACCAGGCCGAGCGCGAACATGCCTGCGACGAAACTGTTGATCTCAATCCTCGGTTGATCGACGAACACGCCGGCGATCTGGCGAATTAGGATCTGCGCGCCGTAGAAGACGATGAACAGCGTGAGCAGTTCGGGGAGGCCGCGGAAAATTGTCGTGTAGATCTCTGTCGCCAGACGCAAGGTCGGCTCGTTGCTGTCTTTTGCGAGCGCGATGAAAAAACCGAGCAGGAGGCCGAACGGCAACGTCGCCAGCGCCAGGGCGACCGTCACGATCACGCCGCGTGCGATTTCATCGCCCCATCCCTCGGGGCCGAAGGAGAGGAGCGTCAGGGCGTTATCCATGACCTGCCAGTCCTAAAGACGAAAATCCGGCGGATGATTGCCACCCGCCGGACCGGTTTATGTCAGGCTCAATCAGCTGCCAAAGACATCAAACGCGAAATACTGCTTGTTGATCTCTTCGTATTTGCCGTTGGCGCGGATGGCGTCGATGGCGGTGTTGAACATCGCCTTCAATTCGTCCTCGCCCTTGCGGATGGCGATGCCGGCGCCGACACCGTTGATCACCGGGTCAGGCGTCAGTGTGCCGATGATTCGGCAGCAGGCGCCATCATCGGTCGCCAACCATTCACCCAGCACCACGACATCGTCGATCACCGCGTCGATCCGGCCATTGGCGATATCGAGCTTGTATTCGTCCGCCGTCGGATAGAGCTGCAATTTGGTGTCCGGAAACTTCTCTTCGGCGTAGTTGGAATGAGTGGTGGAAGACTGTGCACCCATTTTTACGCCCTTCAGGTCAGCAGCGGTGACCCCCTTGAGTTTGGAATCCTTCGGTACAGCGATCGCCGGCGGCGTGTTGTAGTATTTGTCGGTGAAGTCGACGACCTTCATGCGCTCTTCGGTAATCGACATGGAGGCGATGACGGCATCGAACTTGCCGGCGATAAGAGCCGGGATCATGCCGTCCCAGTCCTGTACGACGAATTCACATTTCACCTTCATTTGCGCGCACAGCGCCTTGGCGATGTCGATGTCGAAGCCGACGAGCTTGCCATCGGAGGTCAGATTGTTGAACGGCGGATAGGCGCCTTCGGTGCCAATCCGGACTTCTTTCATGTCCTGAGCCTGGGCACCGCCCACGGCAACAGCAACGATTGCGGCGGCAATTGCCAAACCCTTGATGATACGCATTCTGTTCCCCTGCTTTATTAGACCTGGTTGAGGCGGCTCTACGACCGCGCTGCCTTCATATTCCTATCAAATCGGTCTGCCACGCAACCGCTTTCGCGCCGATTGCGTGTGACACTTGGCCAGCCGTTGCCAAACGCGGGTTTGGCACAAAGGATTGAGGCTCTGGATTTTCAGCCGGACGGCACGACCGCTTGACGCCAAACAGCCCGATTTGAAATCTCAAACGGGTTCTTTGGGTCCACGCACCACCGATCGGATTCTAAACCGGGACACTGCCCGGCGGGCCTGTCTCTGACTGGCGGCAATTCAGCCAATCGATAAATCCCGTGCGCCGGTGCGTTTTATTGGAAAGCTGGAAACTGGGGTAACCTGATATAGCCCTTTCGCTCTTAACCGCGTGAACCAGGAAACCGGAGCAACTGCCGATGACCAGGACAGGACGTGC
>PVMK01115562.1_pt1 | contig 32017 bp, 25 predicted proteins | sample 1853481 | NCBI WGS metagenome assembly PVMK01 (sample SAMN08533507, study PRJNA380276) | Marine sediment metagenome, whole genome shotgun sequencing project.
GTGGTTCGGCTGTACAGGGAATCGAGCTGACCATCGTTACAGAGTAGAGATAGAAGAGGAACGACTCATGAGAAAACTGTTAACAATTTCCGGCGACCTGTTGTTTGCCGCCATACTTTGCCTGTCGCTGGGAACGGCGCAGGCTGAGGATGCTACCTTCAGTGAGGCTGAACTTGACCAGATGATGGCGCCGATTGCGCTCTATCCGGATTCATTGCTGGCGCAGATCCTGATGGCTACTACCTATCCGGCCGATGTGGCCGAGGCTGTCAAGTGGTCAAAGGACAATCCCGACCAGAAAGGTGATGCTGCGGTAGACGCCGTACAGGACAAGTCCTGGGACCCCAGCGTGATGTCGCTGGCCGCCTTTCCGCAGGTGTTGACCATGATGGGAGAACAACCGGACTGGGTGCAAAATGTGGGTGATGCCTTTCTGGACGACTCTGAAGCGGTCATGGACACCGTCCAGAAGTTGCGCTTGAAGGCAAAGGATGCGGGCAATCTGGAGACGACTGAGCAACAAACAGTGACGGTGGAGCAGCCGTCAAGCAGCGAGACCATCATTGTTATTGAACCCGCCAGTCCGCAGATCATCTATGTACCATCCTACAATCCTACGGTTATATACGGCACCTGGTGGTGGCCGCGTTACACGCCGTGGTATTACCGTCCCTATGGTTATGGTTTTGGCACCGCTGTGGTGCGCGGGATTGGTTTTGGCATTGGTATCGGTATTACCAATGCTCTCTGGGGTGGTTGTCACTGGGGCCGTGGCCGCGGCAGTGTCAACATCAACGTTAACAGATACAACAATGTCAATGTCAATCGCAACAGGATCAATACCGGCAAGGGGAATAGTAATTGGAGTCACAATTCAAACAATCGCCGTGGCGTGCCTTACAAGGGCGAAAAAAGCCGGAATCAGTTTGATAACAAGCGGGGTGGGGCAAACAATCGCGAGAATTTCCGGGGCCGTGATGCCCAGCGTGACCAGGCCCGCAACACGCTGGACAAGCGCGCGGTCAGTCCGTCTGAAGGCCGCAAAGAGCTGAAGGGTGCAGGTGGTGACAAGGCGAGGGGTTCGGTCAGTAAAGCCAACCGTGACTTTACTCAAACCAAACAGGGTAACCGGAATGCAGGCAAGACACGTGACGCTGGTCAGGCACGAAATACAAGTAAGACACGCGATGCGGGTAAGTCACGTAATGCAGGTAAATCAAGTAATTATTCGCGCAGTCAATCACATTCACGCAACAATGCCCTCAAAGGTTCGGGCAATGCGAACAGATCCCGTCAGAGCACCAGTCGTGGCCATTCCAGTAACCGCTCCATGAGCAATCGTGGCGGCGGTCGCCGTCGGTGATAACAGGAGAGAGACATGAATATACTATTTAAAAATACTCAACAAACTGTTGTCAGCCATTTGCGCCCGATCGCTAAAAACCTGTTCGGCTTACTGGCCGCAGGCGCGATCCTGTGCACGGTATCGTGTTCGGATTCCGAGCAGGCGGCCGCAGAACTGAATGTTGACTCCACCCTTGGCCAGGCCGTTTTTGCCATGCCCGAGGATGCGGCGAATGCCTTTGCCCAGGCGCTTGCCAATGATGATGTGGAAATGCTCGGTACTTTGCTGGGAGCGGACTACCGCGAAGTGTTGCCACTGGATGAGGTCGATGGTGAAGATGTGGATAATTTCATTACTGCCTGGGAAAAGCACAATACCCTGATACCGCAGGGTGAGGATAAAGTGCTGCTGGCCGTCGGTGAAGGCGAATGGACCTTGCCCATTCCAATCGTAGCGGGTGCATCGGGCTGGTACTTTGATGTTGAAGAGGGTCTTGACCGCATGCGCATCCGGCAAATCGGCAGGAATGAACTCGACACCATGCAGGCAGTGCTGGCCTACTATGACGCACAGATGGAATTTGCACAGCAGGACCGTAATGGTAACGGCTTGCTGGAATATGCACAGCGTTTCATCAGCACGCCCGGGACACAGGATGGCTTGTACTGGGAGGTCGAGACCGGCGAAACCCCCAGTCCGCTGGGGCCGTTGATGGCAAACCGTGAGCAGGGTGGCGGTTACCAGGGTTATTTCTACCGGATACTGAATGCGCAAGGCGAAAATGCCAGGGGCGGCGCCTACAGTTATATGCTGGGTGACCAGATGCGGGCCGGGTTTGCACTGATCGCTTGGCCAGAGGAATACGGCGAGAGTGGCGTGAAGAGTTTTCTGGTGAGTCATGCAGGCATTGTCTATGAGCAGAACCTGGGGCCGGATGGCGCCGATGTTGCTGAAGCAATGCCGGCCTATGATCCCGACGTGGACTGGATCCCGGCCGAAGAGGTAAACGGTCCACAGGCGGGCGCCACGCAATAAATGAGTTGGGGTCAGAGTCAAGTGCCAGAGTCGTTACTCTGGCACTTGACTCTGACCCCTTTTTGCTGCACATGGCGCTGGGCGCGCCGTTTGAGTTGTTCGACGATTCTCAGTCCAACCCCGGGTTTACTCCATGGGCAGACGACGATGCAAATTCCGCAACCGAAGTGCTCATTGAAGAACGGAATGCATTTGGTCGAAATTTACATACCATTTGTCTCACCGCGAACCGCTACTTTTCTCCGGCCCGATGGCGTCGGGAGGGCAGGCGTTTCGCGCAGACCTGGCAACGGCTGCAAAAGTCGTCGACATGGTAATTGGCCTGAGCTGTCGTCGGGCACCAGGGGCACGTTCGTGAGCACGGCTGCAAGCCTGAAGGATGAGCCATAGTCCTGGTTGATAATCGAGCCATGCTTGCCGAGTTCGCCAAATCCACACTCGAGCGCCGGTGGAATCATCAGCAGCGGCCCGGCCAGGGGCCCCGCATGCGGGGCCGCATCCCACCCGCGTTGCCTTATCCATGCGGCAATGTCTTTGCAGGCTTTGGCTGCCCTTCCGTATTGCCGCACGACTTCTGCACCGGCCGGGGCCTCCGGCGCAGTCTTCATTTGCTCGTAATCGTGCGCCACACCGATCATGATTGCCCATTGGTAATCCAGCGCTTACCCCCTCATAGGCCCACTCCGGTTTCAGGGCCGTGATACCAAATAACTCCAGTTCCCTCGTCCCGGCATAGGCCGCCAGGTCCTGTGACCAGTCCTCGGCCGACTGCTCCAATGGCTCGCCCGTAACGGGGGGCTCTTCAATATCCAGGATTTTTGCCCGTGCTGCGCGGGCTTTCACGATGGCCGGGTTGTCCGGGTCCTGCGTGTAGAACCACTTTTGCAATTCGCCATGCTCGATCGTATCGGGATCATGCCAGTCGACACGCGATGCCCGGCGAAACGCCGTCTCGCCCAGGCCATTGATCGCATTACCCGACGTCGCGGGCATCAGCGCCAGTTGCTCTGGTTTCGCGTAAAGGGCCTATAGGGTGACTTCGGCATATTTCAGAATGCGGCTCTGGTCGGTTTTGTGTTCTGTGGGTTTCATTTAAAACCATCCAGGCGAAGCGCACGATGAATCTTTTCTTGCGTCACAACGGGTACGCCAGCATCGCCTGCATACTCTTTCCACCTCGACACGACATCCAGCACTTCCGAGATGATTGACCCGGCACGCCCCCGTTTCATGGATAGCAGTCTTTGCGCAAGTTTTGAAATCGTCGATGGTGAAGTTATCCCTTTTTCCGTTTATGGTCATCTGGTGGGTGGATGTCCAGTCGCGCCCGGGATTGTAGCTATAGGTCATATCGAAGGCAGGCGAAAGTGACCATGTCCCTGATTTGTCCATCAGGAAGGCTATGTTTTTGACATGGTCGTCCTGGTTGCGAATGGTGATATTGAACACCATGCGGCGGAATTGCTCCTCTATTGCACTCATGGGCAAGCCCAATTGCCGAATCACCAGCAAGGCCTGTTCATAAGCATAGGCGCCGGCCATGTTGAAATCATAGTGTGCCAACGCACCAAGCGACTGCATGTGGAGTTTTTGGCCGCCCTCAAGGCGATCGAAGCGCCGGGTCATGAAATGCCGCCTGCCGTTTTCCTCGAACAAGCGGCACTCGCTCATTTCAATACCGCAGTCCTTTGCCATCTTATAACAGGCGTATTCAATTGCGCCGTATCCTTGTGGATCTTCGAGTTCCTTATCCTTGTTTGCCTTTGACGCCATCAAATTTCAGTAACCAGTATTCAAAACCCTCGCCTGCCGGAACCTGGCCGGAACGGACCTCGTTGGTCGCGGGATTCCAGGCAATCACTGCCTTGGCCCTGGCGCCGCCTGCTGAGGTTCCGACCCGCAGGATATCCGTCAGGGCTCGTTCTCTGCTTTTCATCCGCAAACGAAACCTGAGGGTCACTTCGCTGGCTGAGGATTTCCGATGCAAGTTCAACCAGTGTGATCGATCTCGATCCTGCTCGCTGTCCTGGTTTGCGGTCCGATAGAGGGCGTAAACTCCAGAGCTCCCATGCCCGCTCTCCCGTATAACACAGCCGCTCCACAGCATTGAACGAACCGGGTGACCGGCCCTGCGTAGCCAGCCAGGCATTGATCAGTGCGTTGCCGAACCTGTCCGGAAGCGAGTCGGCCAGCAGGCCGGGGAGCCCGTAGAAGGTCTTGCGGGGTAATTCAGGAAAACGATAGATACGGGATGGAAAGCGCATGGTGAGCGGTGCGATTTCGATTCCACTTCCGGCAAATGCCCGGTCGTACTCGAACGCCGCCGCTGCATCGCCCTGCTCGAGCGACACTGCGCCAATCACTGCGCCCCCACAGCCTGACTTCGGCCCAGCTTGTCATGCCTCTTCATCCCAGGACCAGGGATCCGTTGAATCTGTTTTGCTTTCGTTTCGAAGTAGCGCGCTGCCGGACCCTGCCTTTGCGCTTTACATAGTCCATTGGACTGGGACCAGGCTCGGGAATGACCTGGTCCAGGCCCGCCAAGAGATCGAGCACGCGAAAAATCCGGATAATGCTCGACATCTGAGCCGTAGCTCCGGCTTCGATACGCTCGACTGTCCGTTTGGAAACACCCGCTTGCCGGGCCAGCTCAGCCTGGGTTAATTCAAGATCCAGCCTGCGATGCGCAATACGCTTACCGATTTCGGCAAGAATAATGCTATCCGAGAGGAGGTTGGATATCTTCATAATCGTCATTTATGGTGAATTAAGCCGGTTTAAGCCTATATATCGTAATGTATGACGACTTATAACCTTTTTTATCGAAAATGTCAATTCGTCAATTATACCGATTTAAGCTGCTTATTCTAAGTAAATCGTAATTATTGACGAGTTACCCTAATTTGGCACGATTCGCTCTATCGCGCCATATAAATGGTTTTTATGGCGTGATTTGGATTTATTTGGCGTGATTTGGCGATTTGTTGTATTCATCGGGCTTGGGTATGAATATTTGCCGTCTAGGGTGGGTCCAACTGCTCGACGGCCGTTGCAACGCTTTGCACGGCAGCCACTAGTGTAGTGTTGCATAATTAATGGAACTTATATGAATCACTTCTGTCATATGCTTAGATCCCATGACAGGAGTATTGTAATGCGTGTTGCACCGATCATCACCTTGAGCCCAGAAGAACACAAAACACTGGAAAAGTTGGCGCGATCCAATACCGCCAGTGTCCGACTGGCGCACCGCGCCAAGATCGTTTTGCTGGCTGCAGCGGGGTTGGATAACCATGCAATTGCTGCACAGTTAAATACCGGGCGCGTGCAGGTCGGGCGCTGGCGCACGCGCTACGCCGCCGGGGGCTTGGCGGCAATTGAGCAGGATCTTCCGCGCGGTGGCCGCAAGCCGGCGGTGGATCATCGCCGCATCATTGAGTTGACCACCCAAGGCACACCACCCAATGCCACCCACTGGAGTACCCGTACGATGGCCGAGGCCGTTGGCGCGAGCGCGGCCACTGTGTCCCGAGTGTGGCGCGCCCACGGTCTCAAGCCGCATCGGGTGGAGACCTTCAAGGTCTCGCGTGATCCCCGGTTTATGGAGAAGCTGGAAGATATCGTGGGCTTGTACCTGGACCCACCCGAGCATGCGCTGGTGTTGTGTTGTGACGAGAAAAGCCAGATTCAGACACTGGATCGCACGCAACCGGGATGGCCCATGAAAAAGGGCCGGGCAGCGACCATGACGCAGGACTATAAGCGCCACGGCACCACCACGCTGTTCGCTGCCCTGAGCACCCTCGATGGCGCGGTGATCTCGCGTTGCGAAGCGCGTCATCGACATACTGAGTGGCTGCGCTTCTTGCGCCAAATCGACCGTGAGACACGGCAGGACAAGGAACTGCATCTGATCTGTGACAACTACGCCACGCACAAACATCCCAAGGTCCGGCAATGGCTGGTAAAGCACCCGCGATTCCACATGCACTTCACGCCGACTTCGGCATCATGGCTGAACATGATTGAGCGTTTCTTCCGCGACATTACCACCGAGCGCCTGCGGCGCGGGGTATTTCACAGTGTGCCGGCATTGATCGAGGCTATCGAGGGCTATGTCGCCAAACACAATGAAAATCCCAAACCTTTCATCTGGACGGCCACGGCAAAAGATATCTTGGAAAAAGTCGTTCGTGCCAATCGGCACTTAAGTTCCAAACAGAATGCAACACTACACTAGCTGGAAAAATTTTAGCCATAAACTTCTAAATATCAATAAATTTAACCATTTTCTGGTCCGCCTTCGTGCAATATGCGGGTGTTCACGATATATACAACAATTATGGTGAGGAAGGAGCAGTCGGTGCGATGAGGGGTTATTTATGCGGCTCTGAAGCCGGTCGGTGTATTTGGCCTCATCGACCGCCATGGCGCTGACGGCAACGACAACAAGGCTTTACACCGGGCGCTTAAAGCGGATGCTATTCGTATCGCAGAAGCGGCGGGTTTCGTCGTGGAAGGCGAAAGCGGGCTGGCTGTATCCCTTGCAGCACCCGTATCCACCCTCTGATTCCCTCAGACTGCAGGTCGTTCTGCCGGATCGATAATCAGTCGCATCTGGCTTCCGCGTCTTTGCGCCGATACCACCACCAGTTTGCCAACATACAGCTTGCGTAAAACCCGCTAAAAATACTCAGGGCAAGGTGAGCCGAACCAGTGGTTTGGATAGACGTGGCGACAAATGCCGGGATGAAGAATAATCCCAATGCAGCAATAGCACTGGTGAAACCCAAGGCAACCGATGCTTCGACATCGCCTGCAGTAATCGCCGCTTCCTGCGCAGTCTGATCCATCCCTCTGGCTGAGCGAGTATGCAGCTTGCGAAAAACGGTCGGCACCATGTGGAACACCGATCCGTTGCCGATACCGGTCGTGATGAACAACAACATGAAAGCCATAAAAAATCTGGAAACATCATTAGCACCCGTCTCTGAAGGCAAGGTAAGCAGCACCCAGATTCCAGCCAGAAACATGACAGCGAAGTTCCAGAACGTCACCTTGGCGCCACCAATCCGATCGGATAACCACCCTCCGAATGGTCGAACCAGTGCACCCGCCAAGGGCCCGGCAAACGCCCACTTGAGCGCCCCGGATTCTGGAAACAACACGGCCAGAAGTATGGGGAATGCCGCTGCAAATCCGATAAAGGACCCGAAAGTGCCCGTGTAAAGCCAGCCCAGAATCCAGGCATGTTTACGCCTGAATATTGCGCTCTGTTCACTGTAGGTCTCCTGAACCCCGCGCAAGTTGTTTTGACCAAATGCTGCTGCAAGGGCCGCGAGCAGGATGAACGGTATCCAGATAAACCCGGCGTTTTGCAACCATACCTGACTCGTCACTCCTCCTACCTCGTAGGTCTGGGAAAACCCGCCCTTAAAGGCCAGCGCACCGCTGAAAATTACCAGGGGCACGACGGCTTGCATGATACCAACGCCAAGATTGCCGACACCGGCGTTCCATCCCAGGGCGGTACCCAGAATTTTCTTGGGGAAGAAAAAGCTGATGTGGGCCATGCTGGCGGAAAAATTACCGCCGCCAAGTCCGCACAAGAGCGCGATGACGACGAATACCACATAACTGGTGTCGGGATTTTGTACGGCTACCGCCATCCACAAAGTCGGAATCAGCAGCGTCAGGGTACTGAAAATAGTAAAGTTCCGCCCCCCGAAAATCGGCACAACGAATGAATAAAGCAGCCTGAACGCTGCACCCGAAAGCCCCGGAGTAGCCGCCAGCCAAAAGAGTTCGCTGGTGGTAAACCGGAAGCCGATCCGGGGGAGTTCAACCACCACCACACTCCAGACGACCCAAACCGCGAAGGACAACAGCAGCGGCGGCATGGAAAAGATCAGGTTGCGCAAAGCGATCACCCGGCCGGACTTCTTCCAAAACTCGGGGTCATCCGGGTGCCAGTGGCTCAACCAGCGGCCTGCGGCCGCCAGTGGCCGGGCCAACTCTTCATGGATCAACTGTTCGCGCAGACCCGGTCTTCTGGCAAGGGTTGCCTCACGCTCACCCCTGGCCGCCATCCAGGTCCAGATCATTACACCCGCCAACACAACGAACATCAACATGAATGCGGTACTGCGAACCCCGGTCGCGTCCACAGCGATACCGAACATGATGGGCATGCTGAAACCGCCCAGCCCGCCAATGACTCCAACCAAACCACCCACGGGGCCCATGTTCCCGCTGTAGTGGTCGGCCAGACTCCTGTAGACACTGGCCTTGCCGATTCCCTGGGCGATACCGACGACAAAAACAAGTATTGTAAAGAGCACTACACCTGTAGCGATATTGAAGGTGAAGTCCTGGTCGATCCTGTGAATGGTGACGGATGTCTGCGGATAGGCCAAAAAGAACAAACACATAATGCTGACCCAAAAGACCCACCAGGTTACCCTGTCACCCCCCCACTTATCAGAGAACCACCCGCCCAGGGCGCGGATAACACCGGAAGGCAGTACAAAAATCAAGGATATGAACGCCGCCTGCTTCAGGTCCAGGCCGTATTGCGCCATGTAATATTTGGGCAACCACAGAGAAAGCGCCACAAATCCTCCAAAAACAAAATAGTAGGCGAGGCCATACCGCCATACTCGGGTTTCTGTGAGTGCTCTGAATTGTTCGCCCAAAGTAGGAAAGCTTTTGTTTCGCCGGCGATCCTCGTGCTGGGGATCGGCATAGGTAAAAAACCAAAAAATGATGGCCATCACCACCATGGTCGCGGAGTAGATCACAGGCACCGAACGCCAGCCCAGAGCCACGATAATCAAGGGCGCGATGAAAATATTCACCGCTGCACCGGCGTTGCCGGCACCGAATATGCCCATCGCAAAACCCTGTTGCTTTTTTCCAAACCAGGCAGAGGTGTAAGCAATACCAATGGCAAATGAGCCACCGGCCAGGCCTATGCAAAGGCCGATGACAAGGTATTGCCAGAGGTTATCGGCAAAATGCAAGCCGTAAGTTGCAATGGCAACCAGGATCATTTGGGAAAAATAAACAATACGCCCGCCAAAGCGGTCGGTGAGAAAACCAAGAGGCAAGCGCACCAACGAACCCGTAAGGATGGGTGTGGCAATGAGAAGGCCGAACTCGGTTTCACTCAGACCGAGTTCTTGCTTGATCTTTATCCCAATGACAGAAAACATGGTCCACACTGCAAAATTGACCGTAAAAGCCAAGGTGTTCATGGTGAGGACGGAAACTTGTTTTCGCTTATCGTATTCGTATTCGGGGGTTTGGATTGCCATCTTTTTTCACTGTTTTTCAGTCGTCAACTATTTTGGTAGTTGAACACTCAGCTCCCCCGGTTTCTGAAGAGGAGAGCTCAATGCTTGTTCCTCCACACGGGGGAGATTTGTGAACTTTTCCCAGTATCGCAGACACTTCTGAGCCTCATTTTGACGCAAGTCAATCATATTGGTGCAAATTGAATGCATCATCGTCGTGCGTGCAAACAAATGTAAGCAAACATTTCGGCAAAATGCACAGGAAATTGACATGTGTCAAGCCGACCTCCATGGGCCACTGGTAGATTAGATGATAGAAAAATGTATCAATCGGAACCAGCGTGTTTGTTTGTTGATGCCGCGCGATAAAGACCAAGCCCCCGGAACACCGGTTGAACTGGCATGACGGAATTCTTCTGTTCGTCAAATACTTGCTGAATTTGCTCATCAAACTGGAAGGTTAAAAAATATGATTAACGGTTTACCTGGAGTAGAACGTATCCTAGGCCTTTGGTCGCTGATAATCATCATTACGATCACGTTGTCTGTTACTGCATGGGCACAAGAGCCTGGCGAACAACTTTTCCAAACAAACTGTAGCGCTTGCCATACGCTGGGAGGCGGCAGACTCGTTGGGCCCGATTTGGCGGCTGTCACGGAAAGGCGGTCTGAAGAATGGCTTGAGAAGTTTATCCAGTCATCAACGACCCTGATACAAAGCGGGGATGCTGAGGCGAATGCTGTATTTGAAGAATTCAGCGGCATGACCATGCCGGATTTCTCCTTAACCAATGTGCAGATCAAACAAATTCTAGGTTTTATCGAAACGAAAAGTTCCGGCCAGGCAATAGTCCCTGATGAAATCGCTGGCGAAGAGCCGGCAATTGCGGAACCGGCTTCAATAGAAAGTGTCGTCAGGGGGCAGGATATGTTCCAGGGTACTATCCGCTTCCGGAATGGTGGCCCCAGCTGCAATGCCTGCCACGATGTCAAGAATGATGCCGTGATTGGTGGTGGAATTCTGGCGGCCGAATTGACCACGGTATTTTCCCGCATGGGGGGTAGCGGCGTGGGGGCAATCCTGGGCCAGGCGCCATTTCCCGTTATGCAAGCCGCTTACGCGAAAAACCCTTTGATCGATGATGAAATCACAGATCTGGTGGCGTTCTTGCAGGATGCTGATGAGCAACATCTGTTTCATCAACCGAGGGATTACGGGATTGGCTTGTTTGCCAGCGGTGCAGTGGGTGCAGGCTTAATGTTCCTGTTTTTTGCATTCATCTGGCGCGGCCGGAAACGTGGTTCTGTCAACCAGGCAATCTATGACCGGCAAATCAAGTCGGACTGACACGAACTAAAACGAAATACACAAGCAGAGTTTTGTAATTCAACGTACAACAACAGGTAGAAAGCATGAGCTGGATAAAAGACATCATTTCACCGGAAACTCGTAATTGGGAAGAGTTTTACCGCAATCGATTTCAACATGACCGCATAGTCAGGAGCACTCATGGAGTGAATTGCACCGGTGGTTGCTCATGGCAAATTCATGTAAAAGACGGAATTGTTGTCTGGGAGACGCAGCAATTGGATTACCCGCTGCTTGAAGATTCGCTGCCACCCTACGAGCCGCGCGGATGTCAACGAGGTATATCTTTTTCTTGGTATTTATATAGCCCTTTACGCATCAAGTACCCCTTGATCAGAGGCGCACTACTTGACGCCTACAGAGCGGAGAAACAAAAGACCGGAGACCCAATGAAAGCGTGGGAATCCTTGCAGGCAAACCCCGAAAAACGCAGGGCTTATCAAAAAGCACGGGGTAAAGGCGGATTTCGGCGCGCAACCTGGGACGAAGTACTGGAAATCATGGCGGTGGCAAACATTTACACCACCAGGAAATACGGACCGGACCGGGTGATTGGCTTTTCTCCAATTCCGGCAATGTCGATGCTCAGCTATGCGGGCGGAGCGCGATTCCTGCAATTGCTTGGTGGCGTGTGCCTGAGTTTCTACGACTGGTATTGTGACTTACCCACTGCTTTTCCGGAAATCTGGGGCGAACAGACAGACGTCTGTGAAAGTGCAGACTGGTATAACTCAAAAATGATCGCTGATATGGGTGCGTGTCTGAACATGACCCGCACACCGGATTGTCATTTTTTCGCCGAATCCCGTCACAACGGCACCAAGGCCGTCGTTTTTTCGCCGGATTTCTCCCAGGTATGCAAGTATGCGGATCAGTGGGTACCGTTGCACGCGGGTAGCGACGGCGCTTTCTGGATGGCTGTTTCACACGTGATATTGAGTGAGTACCATCACCAACAACAAACGCCTTATTTTATTGACTACGTCAAGCAATACACTGACAGCCCCTTACTGGTAAAACTTGAGCAGGTAGATGGTCACTACCGTGCGGGCCGATTGCTACGTGCGAACGAGCTTTCACAACATGCGGAAATGGCCAATGGCGATTGGAAGTTTGTCAGTGTCGATACCCAAAGCGGACGCTTCGTTGTGCCTAAAGGCTCGGTCGGACACCGTTGGGATAAGGTCCAGGGCAACTGGAATATGAAGCTCGAGGATGCGGTGGATGACAGTTCCTATGATCCACTGCTCACCTTCCTCAATCAACACGACCAGGTCGTGCAGACACAATTCGATGAATGGGGTCTGGACAGCAAGGCCCTCCGGGGCGTCCCGGTCAGGGCAATTGAGACCACCAATGGATCGACAGAACTCGTCACCACCGTATATGACCTGATCATGGCGCAATACGGCGTCAGCCGGGGCCTGGAAGGAGATTACCCGGAAGATTACACCGACAAGGACGCAGCTTATACACCTGCCTGGCAGGAAATCTTTACCGGAGTCGATGCCAAGACGGTGTTGCAGTTTGCCCGGGAATGGGCCAATACAGCCAATGTAACCGAAGGTAAATGCATGATCATCGTCGGTGCCGGTATCAACCACTGGTATCACTCCAATTTAATGTACCGAGCCGGCGCGATGGCCTTGATGCTTAGCGGCTGTGTTGGCAAGAATGGCGGTGGTTTGAATCACTACGTGGGGCAGGAGAAACTTGCCCCGGTGGACTCCTGGGCCGCCATAGCGTTTGCCAAAGACTGGCAAAATCCAGTGCGACTGCAGCAGGCACCGTTGTGGCACTACATTAATACCAGCCAATACCGCTATGACGGCCAGTACTCGAGGTATAACACCGTACCCGTAAATGATATGACTGGCCAACATACGGCCGATACCATCTACCAATCCGTGCGAAACGGCTGGATGCCTTACTACCCACAGTTCAAGCAAAACACACTTGAACTGTGTCAGCAGGCGATTGATGACGGCGCAGTCGATGATGAGGGCATCAGGCAATCTGTCTTGCAGAAACTGATATCCAAAGAAATCGAGTATTCCGTCGCTGATCCCGAGGCGGAGGAGAACCACCCCAGGGTTTGGTACATCTGGCGTGGAAATGCAATCGTCGGCAGCATGAAAGGCCATGAATACTGTCTGAAGCACTACCTGGGCACGCATTCCAATGGCATTGCGCAGGATTCAGAAGATCACACCAAAGAAGTCAATTGGCGGGATGTGGCTCCTGAAGGCAAGATGGACCTAGTCATCGATCTGAATTTCCGCATGGATTCCTCAGCGCTTTATTCCGACATCGTTTTACCTGCGGCCTCGTGGTATGAGAAAGCAGACTTGAACAGCACCGATCTGCATTCGTTCATTCACCCATTATCACAGGCAGTGGCCCCGGTATGGGAGTCAAAAACCGACTGGAATATTTTCCGGGATATTGCAAAAGCCACCAGTGAAATCGCCAAAAAATATCTGCCGGAACCACAGAAAGATATCGTCTGCGCACCGCTTTCCCATGATACGGCCGATGAAATCACCCAACCCGAAGTCAAGGACTGGTACCGCGGTGAAACGGAAGCAATTCCCGGCAAAACCATGCACAAACTTGCGGTGCTGGAACGCGACTACACGCAAATCTACGAAAAGTTCATCACTCTGGGCGACAACATCAGGGTTACGGGGCTTGGCGCACACGGCAATCATTTCATGTGTGAAGACGTTTATGACGAGATGGTCGAATCCAACCATTTCCCAGTCCGGAAAATGGATGAGAAAGTCTACCCATCAATAGAAGAAGATGTCGATGCCGCCAATGCCGTGCTCCATCTTTCGACTCTGACCAACGGAAAACTGACGGTCAGGGCTTACGAAAACATGGAGAAAAAGACCGGGCTCGACCTGGTAGACCTGGGCCGGGGCAGTGCGGATGTCAAGCTTCGTTATGCTGACCTGCAGGCACAACCACGGCGCTACAACACCTCACCGCTGTGGTCCGGCTTGATGAATGACGGCAGGGCCTACGCAGCTTACACCTACAACTACGACAAACTGGTGCCCTGGAGAACGCTGACCGGCCGCCAGCATTTCTATCTGGATCATGAAATGTACATCGCTTATGGTGAGAATCTTCCCACCTACAAACCGGCGCCCAAACCGGAGCTTTACGGTGACCTGAAGGAAACCCTGAAGGAAGGTGAGGCCCTGGTGCTTAACTACCTGACGCCACACGGCAAGTGGCATATCCATTCCACCTACATGGAAAACCTGCGCATGTTGACCTTGTCCCGTGGGTGTGAGCCATGCTGGATGAGTGAGGTAGATGCCGCCAAGCTGGGAATAAAAGACAACGACTGGGTCGAGGTTTACAACGATCATGGCGTGTACTGCACGCGGGCCGTTGTCAGCGCCAGGATCCCACGCGGCGTTTGTATTGTCTATCACGTGGCGGAAAGAACGACCGGCATACCCAAGTCGCAAATCCGTGGTAACAAACGTGCAGGCGGGCACAATAGTGTCACACGAATTCATCTGAAGCCCAATTTTCTTGCCGGTGGCTACGGCCAGTTCAGCTATCACTTCAATTACTGGGGACCGATCGCTCCAAACCGGGACACGCATGTAACGATCAAGAAAATGGACAAGGTCGTTTGGTAATCAACTGAAAGAGCAAAGAAGCGAGTAGATATAAAAATGGATATTCGATCACAAATATCAATGGTGTTTCATCTGGACAAATGTATCGGTTGCCACACTTGTTCGATTGCCTGTAAGAATATATGGACAGACCGTAAAGGTGCTGAGTACCAGTGGTGGAACAATGTAGAAACCAAGCCGGGTACCGGCTATCCAGGTAAATGGGAAGACCAGGATATTTATAAAGGCGGCTGGGAGAAAAAAGGTAATGGCGCCGCCGGGTCAAACGGCGCCAGTATTCCGATTAAATTGAAGGGCGCCGGCAAAAACAAGCTGGGCAATATCTTCCATAATCCCAATCTGCCGGTGATCGATGATTACTATGAGCCCTTTACCTACAAGTACCTGGACCTGATTGAATCCAAGGCCAGTGATGACCAGCCAACTGCGCGGCCTGTATCTTTGATTACCGGCAAACATATCGACATTAAAATGGGCCCCAACTGGGACGACGATCTGAGTGGTACACCAGACTACGCCCGCAATGATCCCAACCTGAAAAATCTGAGTCCGGAAGAACAAGAGGCGATGTTCCAACTGGAGAAAATGGCCTTTTTCTATCTTCCGCGTATCTGTAATCATTGTCTTAACCCGGCCTGTGTGGCTTCGTGCCCTTCCGGTGCACTCTACAAACGGGGTGAAGACGGAATCGTGCTGGTCAACCAGGAAGTTTGCCGCGGCTGGCGGATGTGTGTGACTGCCTGTCCGTACAAAAAGACTTATTACAACTGGCACACCGGTAAATCTGAAAAATGCATTCTGTGCTTTCCACGGATCGAAGCCGGGCTGGCACCTGCTTGCATGCATTCCTGCGTTGGCAGAATTCGCTACCTTGGCGTCATTCTCTATGATGCTGACAAGATCGAGGAGGTGGCTGCTGCGCCTGCTGACGAACTGGTGAAGCGGCATATGGATATCATGCTGGATCCGTTCGATCCTGAAGTTATTGAAGCCGCCAAACAAAACGGTGTTGCCGATTCCACCATTCGCTCGGCCCAGGCCTCGCCGGTCTACAAATTCGTCAAGGAGTGGGGTATGGCCTTGCCATTGCATTCCGAATTCCGGACCCTGCCCATGTTGTTCTATGTGCCACCGCTGTTGCCTGTCATGGCGTCTCTGAGCAAGGCCAACAACGCCGAGCAGGCAGAAAAACTGGGTGAAAAAACCAAATTCTGGAGCGACGACTGGCTCTACGATACCAGCACCGAGGAGCTCTTTGGCACCATCGAACAGGTAAGGTTCCCGATGCAATACATGGCCAATCTGTTCAGTGGCGGCGATACCGAAATGGTCAAGGCAAGGCTGCTGAAGTTGATGGCGATCAGGATCCACAGACGACACGTCACCGTTGGTGATGTATCGAAAGAAAAAGCCGATCTGGCACTGCAAGAGGCAGGGCTGACCGCGGAAATAGCTGATAAAATTTATTACCTGACCGCATTGGCCAAGTTTGATGACCGCTTTGTCATTCCTGCTGCTCACCGGGAACAAGCCATCGAAATGATGGAGTTCACGGGCGACAAGAAGGGCAACACCGGTTTCGGATTTAAAGAAGGCACCGCGCAGAGGGGGCTGTAATGGAACGATTACACTATTCACTACTAGCAGCATTGTTCGAGTACCCCGATGCCCAATACCCGCAAAGAGTTCAGGATGTAGTTGAATTTCTGGACGGGCGTTACGAAAAAGCGAGTGCTGAACTGGAGCGTTTTGTAAGTTACCTGCCTACCCAGGACCTGTTGATCATGCAGGAACTGTTCACCCGCTCCTTTGACGTGCAGGCCGTCACTACGCTGGACATTGGTTATGTGCTGTTTGGCGATGATTATAAAAGAGGCGAAATGCTGGCAAACCTGAATCGCGAACACATCGCGGCGGGCATCGATTGCGGCACTGAACTGGCGGATTACCTGCCAAACCTGTTGCGACTCCTGGCGGCACTTGAAGACGAAGACCTCATCAGTGACATGGTTTCAGCGGTTCTGGTACCCGCGCTGCGCGAAATGATTGGTGAATTCAATCCGGATCGTGTTGAAAAAAGAAATATTTCTTACCTGAAACACTACAAAACCCTGATCGAAACACCGGATGTTGCCATCGAGGCAGTTACGCTTTACAAATTTGCCCTGAATACCCTCTACCTGGTCCTGAAACAGGACTTCGCACCGGTCGAAACGATCCCACTAAAAATTACCAGTGACTTCCTGACATCAGTGGGTAGAGAAAACGCAATCGAAGAAAACGTAAACGCCCAGTATTGAAGCAGAGGAAACCAAATGACTTCACTAGACTATTTCTTTTTTTCCGCATTTCCCTACGTGGCGATAGTCACTTTCCTCGTTGGATCGATCTACCGTTATCAGCAAAAGGGATTCAAGGTAACCAGCCTGTCCGCGCAATTCCTCGAAGGCAAACAGGGGTTTTGGGGTACGGTTCCATTCCATTTTGGCATCCTGATGGTGTTTCTCGGGCATCTGGTCGCATTCCTTTTTCCAAAGAGTGTATTGTCCTGGAACAGTGATCCAGTTCGATTAATCGCGCATGAAGGCGTGGGTTTCACCTTTGCGGTTGCGCTTCTTATTGGCCTTGTTGCCCTGATTATCCGGCGGCTGACCCATCCCAGGTTGAAAGTCGTTACCACCCGCATGGATCTTTTTGTCGAGTTCGTGCTGCTTGCACAGGTTATTCTGGGATGCTGGATTGCATTGGGATATCGGTGGGGTACATCCTGGTTCGCAGCCGACCTGTCACCTTATCTCTGGTCAATACTGAAGCTGAATCCGCAACCTGAAGCAGTGGTTGCCATGCCACTGGTTATCAAAGCGCATATCATTGGCGCGTTTTCCATTTTGTTGATATTCCCGTTCACCCGGCTTATCCATATTTTGGTTGCCCCCTTCCATTATATCTGGCGCCCTTACCAGGTCGTGATCTGGAACTGGGATAAAAAACGCATTCGCAAAGCCAGTACAGCATGGTCGGACGCCCGGCCAAAAAATAACTGAAGTATCGCCGCAAACTAATCTCACAGCAGCGATGGCGCAATTAAAATTGGAGCGAAGCAATGTCATCGTAATATTGATAAGTGGGAAGTGGAAGACGAAACGTTCTGGAAAAGCACGGGTAGTGCAATCGCCAAAAGAAACCTCTGGATATCCATTCCAAGCCTGCTGTGCGGGTTTGCAGTCTGGTTGTACTGGGGAATTATTACGGTCCAGATGCTTAATCTTGGTTTTCCTTTTACCCAGGCTGAACTCTTTACTTTGGCGGCCATAGCCGGTTTGAGTGGTGCTACCCTCAGAATTCCCAGCACTTTTTTTATCCGCATCGCGGGCGGGCGCAACACGATATTCTTCACCACGGCATTATTGATGATCCCCGCCGTCGGTACCGGTTTTGCGTTAAAAAATGCCGATACACCGCTGTGGACATTCCAGTTGCTGGCCCTGCTGTCGGGCTTTGGCGGCGGGAATTTTGCATCCTCGATGTCGAACATCAGCTTCTTTTTTCCCAAAAAGGTACAGGGCACATCGCTGGGACTCAATGCCGGTTTGGGAAATTTCGGCGTCACCACCATGCAGATACTGATTCCCCTGGTGATGACAGTGGGCATATTCGGTGGCGAATCAATGACCCTGGTCAACACCAGCGGGACGCTTTTAGGAAAAATTCCGAGCGGCACGGAAACATATATACATAACGCTGGGTTTATCTGGCTCGCTTTTCTTATTCCGCTGGCATTTCTTGGCTGGTTCGGGATGAACAATATCGTGACCGAGTCAGTGACGCCGAAACCAGGAAATCCTGTCGTAAGCATGGTGAAAATTTTCCTGTTGTTATTGATTGCGTTCTTTACTGCCTCCGTGGGGCTTTATCTGTTGCTTCCACCACCAACAGGTCTGGGTTTGCTCAGCAAATGGGTTGTTCTGCCGTTGGTCATTGCCGCTACGCTGCTGTTATTGAGATATCTTACACGCGGTGAATTGCAGGCCAATCTGAAACGGCAATTCCGAATTTTTAATAACAAGCATACCTGGGCCATGACAGTCATCTACACCATGACCTTTGGATCCTTCATCGGTTATTCCGCTGCATTTCCGCTCGCGATCAAGGTGATATTTGGCTTTACGCACGTGGCCGGGCCCGATGGTGTACTGGTACACAGTGCGGTTAATCCGAACGGCCCAAGCGCGCTGATGTACGCATGGATCGGGCCCTTTGTCGGCGCATTGATCCGCCCCATCGGGGGCTGGATTTCGGATAAGGTCGGTGGAGCGAAGGTCACCCAGATTGTTTCGATCGTGATGATTGCATCCGCGCTGGGCGTGGCCTATTACATGGCTGCAGCGTACCGTTCAGCGACGCCCGAAGAGTTTTTCTGGCCGTTTTTTATTCTGTTCGTCATCCTGTTTGCCGCGACCGGAGTTGGCAATGGCTCAACCTTCAGGACGATTGCGGTTGTGTTCAACCAGGAGCAAACCGGGCCGGTCCTCGGGTGGACTTCAGCCGTAGCTGCCTACGGCGCTTTTATTATTCCAAAGGTTTTTGGTGAACAAATAAAATTAACCACCCCTGAGTACGCACTTTATGGCTTTGCAGTCTTTTATGGTATCTGTGTCCTGCTCAACTGGTGGTTCTACTTGCGACCGAATGCATATGTAAAAAACCCCTGATGTTGCATTTGTTGAGCAGCCAAATTCGGTGCTCCACAAGCAGGCTTGGAATTTCCGGGGGGTGTTGCTGGTGTTAACTCCCCTTAAAGACGCCCTGACCAGACCGCTCAGGGATCTGAGAATCTCGGTATACGACCGTTGCAATTTCCGCTGCACATACTGCATGCCCAAGGAATCTCTTAACGGTACTGGCCAATTCCTGACCCGGCACGAACTGCTGAGTGATGCTGAAATAGAACGACTGGTGCAAGCGTTCGTAAGCCTGGGTGTTGGCAAAGTCCGGCTTACCGGTGGCGAACCGTTATTGCGCCCCGGACTGGGGGGGCTGGTCGAACGCCTGGCCAGCATTTCCGGTGTGGAAGATTTTGCCCTGATCACCAACGGTATATTGCTGCCTCAAATGGCTCAAGGTCTGTTTGATGCCGGGTTGGGGCGACTCACCATCAGCCTGGATAGCCTCGATGAGCAGGTATTTGCCCGGATGACGGGTGGTCGAGGCACAGTGGTACGGGTGCTTGAAGGCATTGAGGCCGCTGAAGCGGCTGGCTTTACGGGTTTGAAGATTAACACCGTGGTTCAACGCGGTGTTAACGACCATACCGTTCTGGATATGGTACGGCATTTTCGCGGCAGCGGTCATACACTCAGGCTGATCGAGTTCATGGATGTCGGCAGCAACAACAACTGGGAGCCAAATCGCGTTGTGCCGGGTTCGCAATGGATCGAGCAAATCAATGATCGCTGGCCGCTGCACTCACTTGCAGGTCAATATTCTGGAGAAACTGCCCGGCGCTATGCTTTTGAAGATGGGGCTGGCGAGATTGGCCTGATCAACTCAATAACTGAACCTTTTTGTGGCCAATGTTCTCGCGCAAGAGTGACCGCAGATGGCACGTTTTACACTTGTCTGTTTGCCAGTCATGGAACCCGGTTGCAGCCATTTCTCCGGAACGGTTGCGACCCGCAGGAACTGAAACATCACATTCGTAGCACCTGGTTGCAACGTCAGGATCGCTACAGTCAAGACCGGGGTACCCGAACAGAAAATTTAGCCCCAAGGGTTGCAATGTATCGTCTTGGCGGTTAATCCCGTTTGCGGAAATAACCGCAAACTCGAGATTATCCTGATGTGCATCAATCGGTAGTCGGCAGCCTGTTGATAAATTAAATGCCAATCAGTGCATGAAATTTTCGCCTTCCAAATGCTCGTAAGTCAAGAGCATGTCGGGTTTAACATGGTTTACTGTGAAAACCGACAGGCTCCTTGTGATTGAACAAGAATCATACGAGGTGAAATAATGAAACTCACACGCTTCACGGACTATTCCTTGCGCGTGTTAATTCACCTTGGGTTGCAGGAAAACAGCCGGGTAACGATCAGGGAAATTTCCCGGTTCTATGGCATCTCACGCAACCACCTGATGAAAGTTGTCAGCCAGCTGACACGTATGGGTTATCTCGATGCAAGACGGGGCCCAGGTGGAGGTATCGCGCTGGCCAGGCCGGCCAGCAACATTTGCCTGGCAGATGTTGTCACGGACATGGAAAATGATCTCAATATCGTGGAGTGTTTCGGTGCAGAACAGGAGTGTGTGATCGCGCCAGTATGTGAATTGAAATGCATACTCGGCCAAGCGCTTTCTGCCTACATCAGCACATTCAGGAAATACACGCTGGCCGATCTGCTCGCACCAAATGCAGAGCTCTGCCGCAGGCGAAAAATCGGCAAGCGCACTGCCTGACCTTCAAATGCGGCAGGATTCACCTATGCCTGGATCCTGAGTGTGACCCGGTTCAAATCCCCCTGGGACTTCCTGTGCCAGGAGTCTGCGCCGCAGAATATTGCAGTGATTACCGGGTTCACTGAAAACCCAAACCTGCGCATGAAACCATCACCGCGCACCTCCAGCAAGCCCTGTCGCTCCAGGTAACGGGCCACGCGGTGAGCGATGGTGCGGGTTAGCTGCGCGTAGCGACTACCTGACGCATAGCAGGCAGCATGGGTGCGTGCCAGCATCTTATACGCTCTTTGACGTGTAGAATATGGCTTTTACGATATTACTGAATATGCGCAGAATTGGCATTATCCAGTGCAATGCCAGATATGGAGGCATCCGCCATTAACTGTTGCAGATAATTCCTCAGGGCCCGTTGTTTCACCTGATGTTGCAGATAGTTTCTGATTTCATCTTTAACCAGATCAAGAGGCAGTGGCCTGCCCTCAATTTTTCGATCAACTATCACGATGTGAAAACCGAAGCGGGTTTCAATCGGTACATGGCAAAGCCCTTGTTGCAGGGCGAAGACCTGACGTTCAAATTCCTCGGCTGTGCTACCTTTGCTCAACTGCCCGAGACTGCCTCCGGTTTTCCTTGAAGGACAGGCAGAATGCTCTTTCACCATGTCATCAAATAATTCTGCTGTAACCAACAATTTTCCGATTAGTGCAATTGCCGTTTTCTTCACTGCAATGCGGGCGTCAATATCAGCGGCTGGAAGCGCCAGCAGTATATGTCGCGCTTCGATAATTGCTTCACTCCTGAATCGTTGCGGGTTGTTGTCAAAGTAGCGTTTGCATTCTTCTTCTGCACACTCAGGAACTTCCACTTCGGCTTCAATTAATGCCGAAAATGTCGCTTCCTCATCGTACTTGCCATCATTCTGTATATTGATACCTGCACATTCAGCCCGTTGCTTCAGCAGCTCGCGTATCACCAGTGCTTCCGCTGCTGCATAGCGGGCTGATTCCGGTGTATCAGCTTGGTGATACTGCATTTCTCTGCATATATCGTCCTGGGAGATCAGCCAGTCATTTACTGAAATATCATTACTTTCACTGAGGTACATCATCAGATCAGAGTTCCCTGGTACAGGCCCTAATACATCCGTTTTTGACGAACGATTTGATAGGCCCGTCCGATATACGTGAACGGAGCACTCCAGACGTGTACCAGACGGGTAAACGGGAATACCAGAAACATGGTGATACCGAGGAACAGGTGAACCTTGTAGATCCAGTGAACATTGAGCACGGCGGCAGCTGCATCTCCACGGAAAGTTACAATTCGCTGCGCCCAATCGCTTAACAATACCATTACACTGCCATCAGGATGTTGCGCCGAAATAAAAATAGTCATCAAGCCAAATACGACCTGGATGATTAACAACCAGAGGATAAAAATATCACCCTGGCTACTGGTAGCCCTGATGCGCTTATCGAGTAACCGACGGTGCATCAACAAACCCATGCCAATCAAACACAAACTACCGAATATACCCCCGGCGGTCATCGCCAGCTTCTGTTTGGTAGCCGCGTCCAGCCCCAGCAAATGATAAACCTCGGGTGGAGTCAATAATCCAACCAAATGACCAAAAAAGAGAAACAGAATACCCACGTGGAACAACTGATTGCCCAAATTGAACCGGCGGGATCGAGCGGTTAATATCTGGCTGGAACCGGAACGCCAGGTATATTGTGCGAATTCAAACCGCACCAGACTGCCAATAATAAATACGGTGCCGGCAAGGTATGGATACAAGCCAAATAAAAGCTCGTTAATATAGGTTGACATGTTAATCCCCCATTCCCGGCTGGTTATGATCCGTGTTGGCAGCGGCATCTACCCACTCAATATTCACTTTATCGCTGTAATCAATGGTTGAGGGGGAAGAGCAACCTCCTCCAGTTGCCGAATCGGCGCCGAACCGTACCACCTCTTCCTCCCAGACCTTATCGATGGCCTCCATCGTGTCATCACGCTCTTCAGCGGAGACCTGTTTTACAATTTCACTGCGGTTATCCACCGCGGTGACCAGACTCAGCAACACCGTGAACAACACCGCATAAGGACTGTCACGCTGAATCAGACGTTCTTCAAGCAGCGCCAGAATATGATTGATTTCATCGAGCCACTCCAGCGCCATGGCAGGGTCACAACAGGACAAAAATTCCAGATACAACGGGATGAAATCCGGCAGTTCCCTGGCCGATAATTCATAACCATGATCTTTGTAGACATTGATCATATCCACCATTGCCTGACCACGGTCGCGGGATTCACCATGTACGTGTTCAAACAAAAGTAATGAGGTGTATCGCCCCCTATCAAAGGTAGCGATATAGTCCTCCTGTGCATCCATATAATGCCGGGATAACAACTGCGCGATAAACCCTAGCAACTGTTGCATCGCCTCTTCGCTCAACAGCGCCTCTTCAATGACCACCTGTTCAAGTGCAGCCCGGTCATCAATCAACTCTTGCGAAGGATAAGAAAGCAACAGCGAGATAACTTTTAGCAATCTCATTACCTTATTCCTCCAGTTTGAAGGGTATTTGACCCTTGCGTGTTACATGCTGCTGGGTCAATTTCTTCTTGCCAAAAATATTTATACCGGTTTGACTTTCATCAAGGCCGCCACCAAAAGTAAAACCACAGCCGCCGCGCATTGCCAGCGCATCGCCGGCATATTCTTTATGGCTGGTTGGCACCACGAAGCGATCTTCATAGTTGGCGATGGCCAGATAACGGTACATTTCCTCTACCTGACTTTTCGTTAGTCCTGCTTCTTCCAGCACCGCAAGATTTTCCTGATTATCGACCTGTTGACTGCGCTTGTAAGCACGCATTGCCAATAATCGTTTTAGCGCACTGATCACCGGTGTTTCATTACCGGCGGTCAGCATATTAGCCAGATATTTCACCGGAATCCGCAACGACTCCACATCGGGCATGCCATGGTTGCTGCTGACCGCACCCGCTTGTGCGGCATTTTGGATTGGACTCAGTGGCGGCACATACCAGACCATCGGCAGAGTGCGGTACTCGGGGTGCAACGGCAAGGCCAGCTTCCAGTCTACCGCCAGTTTGTACACTGGCGACTGTCTCGCTGCTTTTAGCCATGAATCGGGAATGTTGGCCGCTTGGGCGGCTGCAATGACTTCCGGATCGTTCGGGTCGAGGAAAATATCAAGTTGTGCCTGATACAGATCCTGTTCGTTTGCGGTACTCGCAGCCTCCTCAATTTGATCGGCATCATAGAGCAAAACACCCAGATAGCGGATGCGCCCGACACAGGTTTCGGAACATACCGTGGGTTGCCCAACTTCAATCCGCGGGTAGCAGAAAATGCACTTTTCCGACTTGCCCGTCTGCCAATTGTAGTAAATCTTTTTGTACGGACAGCCGCTGATGCACATTCTCCAGCCGCGGCACTGGTCCTGATCGATCAGTACGATGCCGTCTTCTTCCCGCTTGTAAATGGCGCCCGATGGGCAGGCGGCAACACAGGTCGGGTTCAAACAGTGTTCACACAGCCTTGGCAAATACATCATGAAGGTATTTTCAAATTCACCATAGATCTGTTTTTCGATGTCTTTAAAATTGGAATCAACACTGCGTTTGGAGAATTCACCGCCGAGAATTTCCTCCCAGTTGGGGCCCCATTCGATTTTCTCCATGCGCAGGCCGGTGATTGATGAACGTGGTTTTGCCGTAGGCTGGTGTTTACATTCCCTGGCCGTATGCAAGTGCTGGTAATCGTATTCCCAGGGTTCATAATAATCGTCAATCTCGGGCAGATCCGGATTGGCAAATATGTTGGCCAGTACGCGAAATTTACCACCGATTTTTGGTTCAATTTTGCCGTTGACTTTACGCTTCCAGCCGCCGTTCCACTTGTCCTGATTTTCCCACTGTTTCGGGTAACCGATGCCGGGTTTGGTTTCAACGTTATTAAACCAGGCATACTCGACCCCCTCGCGGGAGGTCCAGACGTTTTTACAGGTTACCGAACAAGTATGGCAACCGATGCATTTGTCCAGATTCAGGACCATACCGATTTGGGCACGTATATTCATGGGTGTGCCTCCATCGCGTCTGCATAAGTGTCTGGTTCTTCAAGCCAGTCGATATTTTTCATTTTCCGCAACACCACAAATTCATCACGGTTCGAGCCGACGGTACCGTAGTAGTTAAAACCATAGCTGTACTGTGCATAACCGCCAATCATATGGGTCGGTTTCATTACGGTACGGGTCACAGAGTTATGTATGCCCCCACGTGTTCCGGTGATTTCCGAGCCCGGCATATTGATGATTTTTTCCTGGGCGTGGTACATCATGACCATGCCTTCGTTGACCCTCTGGCTGACAACCGCACGCGCTGCAATGGCGCCATTGATATTGAAGATTTCAATCCAGTCGTTGTCCACGATCCCGGCTTTTTGGGCGTCGACCTCGGAGATCCAGACACAGGGCCCACCCCGCGACAGGGTCAGCATCAGCAGATTATCGGTATAGGTACTGTGAATGCCCCACTTCTGGTGCGGGGTGATGAAGTTCAGAACAATTTCCTCGTTACCGTTTGGTTTGACCCCTTTGATTTTGTCGACGGTGCGCATATCGATGGGCGGGCGATAGGTATTGAGACTCTCGCCAAATCCGCGCATCCATTTGTGATCCTGATAAAACTGTTGACGGCCGGTCAGTGTTCTCCAGGGAATGGTTTCGTGGATATTGGTGTAGCCGGCCGTATAGCTGACATGTTCATCTTCAAGCCCGCTCCAGGTCGGTGAGGAAATGATTTTTCGCGGTTGTGCCTGCACGTCGCGAAAGCGAATTTTTTCTTCCGCCTTGGGTGTGGCCAGATGGGTATGGTCCAGCCCGGTGAATTCACCCAGTGCCTGCCAGGCTTTTACCGCCACCCGGCCATTGGTTTCGGGAGCAAGGGTAAGGATAACCTCTGCTGCGTCGATGTCTTCTTCAATCATGGGCTGACCATAAGATATGCCTTCTTCCAGTACCGTATGGTTCAAGCCTCTTAACAGCTCAACTTCAGCATCGGTATTCCAGTTGATGCCCTTGCCGCCATTGCCGAGTTTTTCCAGTAAAGGTCCAACCGAGGTGAACTTTTTATAGGTGGCCGGGATAATCTCTCTCTACCACGACCAAACTGGGCATGGTTTTACCTGGTACCAGATCACAGTCACCCCGTTTCCAGTCAAGGACATCAAAAGGCTGAGCCAACTCGCCGGGGCTGTCGTGTTGCATCGGCAAAGTGAGCAGATCTTTTTCCACACCCAGATGGCCGACGGCGACTTCCGAGAATTTTTTGGCAATTCCCTTGTAGATTTCCCAATCGCTGCGTGATTCCCATGCCGGATCCACAGCAGCGGACAAGGGGATGGATAAACGGATGCATGTCCGACGTATTCAGATCATTTTTTTCATACCAGGTGGCGGTGGGTAGCACGATATCGGAATAGAGACAGGTCGTGGACATTCTGAAGTCAAGCGTCACCAACAGATCAAGTTTGCCCTCGGGCGCCTCATCATGCCAAACCACCTCTTGCGGTTTTTGACCGCCTTCTTCGCCGAGATCCTTGCCCATCACACCGTTGGTGGTGCCGAGCAGGTGTTTCATGAAATATTCATGGCCTTTACCGCTGGAACCGAGCAGGTTGGAACGCCAGATAAACATATTGCGCGGGAAGTTGGCCGGATCATCGGGGTCTTCACAGGCAAACTGCAACGCGCCGGATTTCAGTTGCTCAACCGTAAATGCAACCGGATCTTTACCCGCCGCTTCGGCCTGTTTACAAATATGCAGTGGATTGGTTTTCAACTGTGGCGCCGAAGGCAGCCAGCCCATGCGTTCAGCGCGCACGTTGTAATCAATCATTGAAACCTGCCAGTCTTCTTTGTTTTCCAACGGTGACAGGATTTCATCCATGCCTACTTTTTCATAACGCCACTGATTGGTATGACTGTAAAAGAAAGAAGTGCTGTTCATGTGGCGGGGCGGACGGTTCCAGTCGAGCGCAAAGGCCAGCGGTGTCCAGCCGGTCTGCGGGCGCAGTTTTTCCTGCCCCACATAGTGCGCCCAGCCACCCCCACTTTGTCCGACGCAACCACACATCACCAGCATGTTGATCAGGGCGCGATAGTTCATATCCATGTGGTACCAGTGGTTCATTGCCGCACCGACGATGATCATGGATTTACCGCGGGTCTTGTTGGCGTTGTCGGCAAATTCACGCGCCACCTGGATTACATAGTCCCTGGAGACACCGGTAATACGCTCCTGCCAGGCGGGTGTGTAGGCTTTGTTGTCGTCGTAGCTTTTGGCGACATGATCACCACCGAGCCCGCGATCCAGGCCATAATTGGCACAAAGCAGGTCGAACACTGTAACCACATAAACTTCAGAACCATCGGCCTGGGTAACCCGCTTCGCACCCAGCTTGTGCAGCAGAATATCCTGCTGTTCATTATGTTGAAAATGAGCGTGCTTGATGCCGCCAAAATAGGGGAACGCAACATCCAGCACCTGGTCATGATCCTCGACCAGAGTCATCTTCTGTTTGATATCATTACCGGCAGAATCCTGTTCCTGTATATTCCACTTGCCCTTCTCGCCCCAGCGAAAGCCGATCGAGCCCTTTGGCGCCACCAGATTGCCGGTATTTTCATCAATCGCAATGGTTTTCCATTCCGGATTGTTTTCTTCGCTCAGAGAATTATCGAGGTCCGAAGCGCGTAAAAATTGCCCCGGTTTGTAACTGCCGTCAGCCCGTTTTTCGAGTTTCACCAGATACGGCATGTCGGTATATTGACGGCAATAGGAGGTGAAGTATTCGCTCGGCTTATCGAGATGGAACTCTTTCAGGATAACGTGACCAAAGGCCATTCCCAGAGCTGCATCAGTCCCCTGCTTTGGGTTCAGCCACAGGTCGGTAAGTTTCGCTACCTCGGAGTAATCCGGTGTGATGGCAACCGTTTTCGCGCCCTTGTAGCGGACTTCGGTGAAGAAGTGGGCATCGGGGGTTCGGGTCTGGGGTACATTGGAGCCCCAGGCAATAATATAATTGGAGTTGTACCAGTCCGCAGACTCGGGTACATCGGTCTGCTCGCCCCAGGTTTGGGGCGAAGACGGCGGCAAGTCACAATACCAGTCATAAAAGCTCAAACAGACGCCACCGATCAATGACAGATAGCGCGAACCGGCAGCGTAGGACACCATCGACATGGCGGGAATCGGTGAAAAGCCGAGGATACGGTCTGGGCCATGGGTTTTCGCGGTATACACATTGGCCGCGGCAATGATTTCATTGACCTCTTCCCAGTGCGAGCGAACAAAGCCGCCATGACCGCGGATTTGCTTGTATTCTTTGCTTTTTACCGGGTCTTCCACAATGCTCGCCCAGGCTTCCACGGGCTCCATGGTGAGCCTGGCTGCACGCCACATTTTCAACAGGCGCTTGCGCGCCAACGGGTATTTCAGGCGGTTGGCGCTGTACAGATACCAGGAGTAGCTTGCACCCCGTGCACAACCCCGTGGTTCGTGGTTGGGTAAATCCGCCCGGGTGCGTGGGTAATCAGTTTGTTGTGTTTCCCAGGTCACCAGGCCGTTTTTTACATAAATCTTCCAACTGCACGAACCGGTGCAGTTGACACCGTGGGTTGAACGGACAATTTTGTCATGCTGCCAGCGTTGGCGATAACCCTTTTCCCAGGTTCTGTTTTCATTGGTGACCACGCCATGTTTACCTGAGAAGGTATCCACATTACGCGTAAAAAATTTCAAATGGTCGAGTAATCGACTCATGTTTTCTCTCCGATCTTACTGCATTTAAGATTTATGCCCAATTGATGGCGATTATTTTAATGAATTGTCCTATATTCTTGAGAATACCGAGTTCTAAGGGATCTTCATGGGGCGTATGGTGAACTAATCTATTGTCAGATTTTGGTATACACATATGCCCCGCAACATTTCTTGAGCTTTTTTCCGCTGCTTCAAGTACAGGATTCATTCCTGCCGAATTTTATCACTTTATGACGCACAGGAAGATTGAGTTTTCTTTCCCAGTAATTAACACAACCCTGGATTCATCGGCAAGCCTTAAGATCAGGGGATTTTTTTTGCTGCCTTTTTTCGCCATTCGGTTTCGCTATCCCTCCATGATGGTTTGTAGTGGCGCTTCTGACAGGGGATTCCCCCAGGGGCAACCGCTGTCAGAGAGCTACTGCGTGAATTTGCTTCCGATCGCACAGAAAAGAGAAATGTGTCTTTCAAGAAACGCATCCGCCAGGCCAGTACCGAATGGTCCAAAGCGCGTCCGCGGAATAACTGAGATACCGCACCCCAAACCACGCGCACAACAGTTGGCTCTGTTCGTCGGCTGCAGCCGCAGGCGCCATCGCCGGCGGCCCAATCGCTTCCGCTTGTTGCTATCGTCGCTGGCCTGCATGCATGCTCCGGAAATCAGGGATTGTGGAACTCTGCGTTTTTGCGCAGATAAAACCACCAGTTGATCAGGATGCAGACGCCATAAAAGATGGCAAAGCCGTACAAGGCATTTTCCGGTGTGGTCGCCTTGATTTGCTCACCGAACACTTTCGGAATATAAAATGCACCGTAAGCCGCGATGGCTGATGTCCAGCCCAGAACCGGCCCGGCCTGTTCCTTGTCGAACACTTGCGAAATCGTACGGAACGTGGATCCGTTACCAATACCGGTGGCCGCGAATAACAGCAGGAACAACAGCAGGAACGGTATGAAATACTGCTCCGGAGTTGCTGACGAATAAGCTAATTTAAGGAAATAAGCCACGCCGAGAGCGCTGAGCAACATGATCACTGAAATAATCTGGGTTACCTTGGCGCCACCCATTTTGTCGGCGAGCATGCCACCAAATGGCCGGATCAGCGCGCCGATAAAGGCGCCCGTCCAGGCATACATCAGGGCTGAGGGACCGTTGGGGTTGACCAGATCGTGGGTCATCATGCCGTCAACTTCTACGTGTTGATAGCCAAATACCACCTTGATCGCCAGTGCAAAGGTGGCCGCAAAACCGATGAACGAACCAAAGGTCATGGTATAGATAATGGTCATTGCCCAGGTATGCTTGTTTTTGAAAATCTGGTACTGGCGTTTCAGATTCCTCCCTACACCTCCGGGAATGAACCGGAGCAGCAGGACGGTAGCAGCTACCACCAACAGCAGTACGATTTCTTTCGGTACGCCGAATCCGGAACCATTGGCTGCTTCGGGCAACATCAACCACAAACCACTGGCCGCGGTAAAAAAGGCAATCAGCAGCATGCCGATAATAATTCCAAACGAGCTTATCGGGTTACCGATATGCGGGGACACGTGCTCGTCGCGAAGATTGTTCATGCCGAACCAGCCTGCAATGGCCAGCGGCACCAAAAACAGCAGCCAGACAAAACCGGCATTTTGTAAATAGGTTTCAGTGCCTGCGGGAATCTTGCCGATCAGCGTACCGCTGGCAGTCTGCAAGGTCATCGATTTACCGCCGCCAAACAGGCCAAAAGTCATGCTCAGGGGCACCAGGATCTGCATCGTGGTGACACCAAAATTACCCAGGCCGGCATTCAGCCCCAGCGCCAGGCCCTGCTGTTTCTTGGGGTAGAAAAAGCTGATATTGGACATGGATGAGGCGAAGTTGCCACCCCCGATACCGGACAGCAGGGCCAACAGCTGGAACTGCCACAAAGGTGTATTCATGTCCTGCAAGGCCAAACCTGCGCCAATGGCGGGAATCATCAACAAAGCCGTGGTGAAAAAGATGGTATTACGGCCACCGGCAATGCGAATAAAGAACGTACTCGGAATGCGCAGGGTCGCTCCGGCCAGGCCGGCAATCGCCATCAGGGAAAACAGCTCGGATTTCGCGTACGGAAAGCTAAATTGAGCATTTGTACCGTGATAATGCCCCAGTACAACCAGACAGCAAAACCACACAACAGGCTGGGAATGGAAATCCCACAGGTTGCGGGTTGCGGTAGATTTGCCCGACGCGGCCCATTCCTGTGCATCTTCCGGGTTCCAACTTTTAATATCTTTAGCCATAACGTTCTCCTGCCCTTGTTTATGTTTTCAGGCCGTGCAGAGCTTCCATTTCCGGAAGATCGCGATGCCCGTGAAGTTCTGGTATCTGCTTTCTGTCCATGATTCCGATTGACACATGCATCCAGATCAAAGCAATCGCCGTGATGACGGTCAACAACATGAAACAGCTGGTCCATACGCCGATTAAATCATTCATGACGCCAAACGTAATGGGCAGCACGAATCCGCCCAACCCTCCGATCAACCCGACAATTCCGCCGACCGAACCGACGTTATCCGGGTAATACACGGGGATGTGTTTGTAAACGGCTGCCTTGCCCAGTGACATGAAGAAGCCCAGCACGATGGTGGTCATCACGAAAAACCACAACGGAATAGTAATATTGAAGGCGATCGGTCCCTTTGATACCAGACACCACGTAATCCGTGGCGGGGATAAGACAGGATGAAAGTGCACACAATACTGGCGAAGAAAGTCCAGTACATCACGCGTCGCGCACCGATGCGATCTGACAACCAGCCGCCCAGGGCCCGGAACAGACTGCCCGGCAAGGCATAACAGGCTGCCAGTATGCCGGCCGTTTTCAGCTCCAGGCCGTAGGCGCCCACGTAGTAGCGGGGCAGCCACAGCGCCAGGGCGACAAAAGCGCCAAATACGAAGAAATAATACAGTGAGAAGCGCCAAACCTGGAGATGCTTCAAGGGATCGAGTTGCTCCCGGAA
>PVMK01124938.1_pt1 | contig 32007 bp, 32 predicted proteins | sample 1853481 | NCBI WGS metagenome assembly PVMK01 (sample SAMN08533507, study PRJNA380276) | Marine sediment metagenome, whole genome shotgun sequencing project.
TAGTTGAGGGCCCCCGCACAAAGCGGGATTTCACGTCTTGATTTAATAAATTAATGAGTTCAAAAGGCGTAAAACCGTTCACAGCGGAGCGTACACGATAGCACGCGAGTATTTTGAACCGTATTACAACACAGCCCTCGGTTAAAAGATGAGGGTTTTGAAACCAATTTTAGAAGGGTTGGAAGGGCTCCCGCTTTACAAACCTCCCGCGGCCCACCTCACCGACAAACTCCATCTGATCGCCGTTCCATTGGGACACTTTTTTGCCACGCGAATAGACCGCACTGGGCATACCGGTGACTTCAAATCCCTCATAGGGGGTATAGTCAACGTTCATATGCAGTTTGCTCTGGGTGACGGTAAATTTCTGATCCGGATCAAAGACCACAATATCGGCATCCTTGCCGACAGCTATTTCACCTTTGTCTTTCAGGCCGAACATACGGGCCGTGCCGGATGAAAGCACGTCCACCATCTTCTCGAGCGTAATCCGTCCTTTGGCAACACCTTCAGAATGAAGCATGATTAAAAGCGTTTCGATTCCCGGGGCCCCATTCGGGATTTTCTTGTAATCGTCTTTGCCGTTCATATCTTTTTTGCCGTTAAAGTCAAAGGGGCAATGGTCGGTGGCAACCACCTGCAAATCACCGCCGCGCAGGCCTTCCCACAGTGCTGCGTTGCTTTCTTTGGTTCTCAGCGGCGGTGACATCACATACTTGGCGCCGTTCCAATCCGGTTCCTTATAGCGTTCATCATCCAGCAAAAGATACTGCGGACAGGTCTCGGCATAGATCTTAACGCCCCGGTCACGGGCCGCCTTCACAATCCAGAGACCTTCTTTTGATGACAGATGCACAATGTAGATTCGTGATCCGGTCAGCTCGACCATTTTAGACGCCCGGTAGATGGCTTCTTCTTCTGCAATATTCGGGCGACTGACCGCGTGGTAATAAGGCTCCAGTTTGCCTTCTTTTTCCAGAACCGCATTCATGTGATCAATAATGTGAACATTTTCAGCATGTACCTGTACCAGGCCGCCATGCTGTTTGGTCTGTTCCAAAAGTTTAATCATGGTGGCATCATCCACCCGGAAGTCATAGACCATAAAGATCTTAAAGCTGGGGGTGCCGTAGTCCAGACAGGCCTTTTTAATCTCCTCAATAACTTCCGGCCGGGGGATCCATTACGGCCGGATGCAGGGAATAATCAACCGCAACTTTTCCTTCCGCCAGCGCCTTTTTGCGTTCCAGGGCCTCCAGCAGGGTTTCGCCCTTTTGCTGCAGGTCAAAATCCACCACACAGGTCACACCGCCGCAGGCCGCTGCTATGGTGCCGGTTTCATAGTCATCCTGGGCATAGGTTCCCATAAACGGCATGCAAAGGTGGGTATGCGGGTCAATCGCACCGGGAAGAACATAGAGTCCCTTGGCATCGACCATTTCATCAGCCGGATTGTCCAAATCCGTTCCCGATCGCTTTGATTTTGTCGCCGTCTGCAAAAACATCGGCCACATAACGGCCGCTGGCATTTACGATCATACCTCCTTTAAATAACACACTCATCGGGGCCCCTCCTTTGTAAATGGCTCTAGTTTAATGTCTTGCTCCATATTTTTATCCATAACCGCAGTTTCCTGACGTTTCCAATCCTGCGGCATCTCTTTGTAAGAAATCAGGTCCGAAACCGGGCAGACGAATTTGCACAGCATACAGCTTAAGCATTTGTCTTCGATCAATTTCGGCCGCCGACTTGCCGCATCCCATTCAATGGCCTGCCCGGCAGCATCCTGGCAGACGATATAGCACTGGCCGCAGCCGATGCATTTTTCCAGATCATACTGGGTAATTCCCTGACGCTCCAAATCAAAGGCCTCGGTTTCGTGGAGGTTCGGCAACGCTTGGCCCACCAAACCCGAAACCGACTTAATTCCGCGTTCAACCATGAAATCGGAAAGACCTTCGATCATGTCTTCAACGATCCGATAGCCGTAATGCATAATTCCGGTGGTCACCTGAATCGTTGAGGCCCCCAGCAGGATGTATTCAAAGGCATCGATCCAGGTCTCGATGCCACCGATGCCGGAAAGCGGCAGATTCAGCTCATCATTCTGGGCCATGGAGGCGATGAAATTCAATCCAATGGGCCGCACGGCCGGCCCCGAGGTGCCCGCTGATGGCACCTTTTCCGAAAACGTTGGGTGTGGGAACAAAATCATCCAGACCGACTGAAGAAATGCCGCGCACGGTATTGATGGCGGAGATGGCGTCGGCACCCCCTTTTTTCGCATACATGGCCGGTTCATTCATGTCCGTAATATTGGGCGTCATTTTGGCCATCACCGGAATGGATACCACATCTTTGACTGCTGCGGTAAAGCCTTCGAGCAGCTTGAAGGCCTGACCGACCTTATGACCGGCTCCCTCGATGCACATGTGGGGGCAGGAAAAATTAAGCTCCAGTATATCGGCTCCGTTGTCTTCGGCCGCCTTGGCCAGATAAGCCCATTCATCCGTAAAAAATCCCATGATGCTGGCAATGATCGGATGATCCGGGTAATTCTTCTTTAAATACAGGAACTCAGCGAGGTTGTCCTTCAAGGGGCGATCGGATATCATTTCAACATTTTGCACCGCCATTTCCTTTTTGCTGCCGTAATGAACGCAGTGCATGCGGGGTGAGGGATGGATGATCGGCAAGCGATCCGAATTCAGGGTCTTAAATACCACCCCGCTCCAGCCGGCATCAAAACAGCGTGCGACCATCTCGGCACTGTTGGAAACCGGTGAAGATGAGAGCAGAAACGGGTTTTTAAACTTTACCCCGCAAAAATCGACGGATAAATCGACGTTATTCGCCACGATTATTCCTCCTAACCCGGATAAACCGGAATTTCAAAACACGCCTGATTTTATAAAATTGGACGAAATCCGAAACAAATCCTAAATTCGAATTTTCTAATGTTCAAAATAAATCCAAAATTTGGCAACCATGCAGCTGATAACTTGTTTGGGTCATTTGAATTTTTGTTTTTCGAGATTGTTTCGACCCATTTTATTAAATCAGGCGATATTCGATATTCGGATTTATTGCCTGCCATAAATGCTGATTTTTTTCCGTAAAAACACGACGACTATTTGCCAAGATATGCTTTAATAGCCCGGGCAGCCACTTTGCCGTCCTGAACCGCCTGAACCACAAGGGCCGGACCGCGAACAATATCACCGCCGGCAAAAATTCCGCCAACCGAGGTTTTCCCGGTCTCCGGATCCACCTGGATAAGCTTTTTGCCATCGACTTTAACATTGGGATACCACTCGGAAGACTCCTCCGGCGCTTTATTGCCAATGGCCTCAATCACGACATCCGCATCCATGATCCATTCGGAACCTGTTATTTCTACAGGCCTTCTTCTGCCGGATTCATCCGGCTCTCCCAGACGGGTGCGGACCAGCTTCAGTCCTTTGAGTCGATTCTTTTTATCGGTCACATAACCCAGCGGCTGGTTCAGCAGCATAAAGTGGATCCCGGCTTCCTGGGCCTCGATGCGCTCGTCGGGTTCGGCGGGCATCTGGGAATATGATCGCCGGTAGATCAGGTAAACATCTTTGGGATCGAGTTTGACAGCAGATTCGATACAATCCATAGCCACCGATCCGCCGCCGATAACCGCAACGGTCTTGCCCTTGATTTGCTTTTCGATGTTCTCAAAGCGTCCGTCACGCAGCGCCGCCAGATAGTCTACCGAAGAAAACAAACCCTCGATTTCTTTTCCTTCCGGTTTGATCGTGGCCGCATCCCACAGACCGGGTGCCAGAAATACGGCATCAAAACCATCTTTTAATAGTTTTTCAGCGCCATTTTTGCTGTCAATCGGTGTGTTGCATTGAAATTTAACGCCCAGCGCTTTAACATCCGCCATTTCATGTTCAAGAAAGTTCAGATCGAAGCGGTAGGAGACAACTCCATAACGCAAAACTCCGCCGGGTTCCGGTGTTGCCTCAAAAACCGTCACCTGATAGCCGTCTTTGGCCAGTTCAGCCGCACAGCTCAGACCTCCCGGACCGGAGCCCACAACCGCTATTTTTTCGGATCGGGGGTCAGGCGCTTCAAATTCCTTGAAACCCCTTTCCCAGGAATGTTCCACTAAAAAACGCTGGATTTTACCGATCTGGATGGGACGGTCAGCCCCTTCGGGACGATTCTGAGATTTAAACATCGCGCTGCACTTTTCCTCGCAAAGTCGCGAAGTCGGGCAAAGAACCCCACAGGCAGAATGTTATTTTCTTTTATGGTGCGTATAGCTCCGGTTACATTTTTAAACCGGAGCTTGCGGATAAATTCGGCCGGTTTGGTATCGGCCGGACATCCCTCGGAGCAGGGGGCGTCATGGCAGAGCAGGCAGCGATCGGCTTCGGCAATCGCCTGGGCCAGATCAAGCCCCTTGCTCATGTCCTTAAATTTATCTAAATTACTCACAATTATTCCTCCTTGCGTGTGGTATATTGTTTAGCAATTTAGTTGAGTGACATTTGGCCTGTTGAGGGAATCGGCTCTTGGATTTAAACGAAATTTTCATCTGGCGAATTGCACGGTATGATTTATTGAACAAAATTGAGAGTTTAAGCTTTTCGGAAAGAATTGTCAATTGATAACAGCTTTAATGTCTAAGTATGGATTCATTTAATATTATTAATTTGAAAAAAGCTTGACGGCAAATTCTGATCCAACTATAAAACAGCTAATTCGTATCTTGTGAAAGACCTTCTGATCCCTTCAATTATGAAAGAAAATCATTTTAAAGGGAGGAGTTCATGTCCAGAGTTGTAAAATGTGCCCACATCCAGGCATCCAACGCCAAACACGATGGGACGCCCGCCGAAATTAAAGAAGCCATGATCCAAAAACATATCCCCTTAATCGAAGAAGCCGGGAAAAAAGGGGTCAACATCCTCTGTCTGCAGGAAATTTTTTACGGCCCTTATTTTTGCGCCGAACAGGACATCAAATGGTATCGCACCGCCGAAGCGGTCCCGGGTCCAACCACCGAACGTTTGGCTGTATATGCCAAAAAATATCGGATGGTCATGATTATTCCGGTCTATGAAATGGAAATAGCCGGTGTTTATTTTAATACCGCTGCTGTCGTTGATGCGGACGGCACCTATTTGGGCAAGTTTCGAAAAATACACATTCCGCACACCTGGCCGGGTTTTTGGGAAAAGTTTTATTTTAAACCGGGCAATCTGGGATTCCCGGTATTTGAAACCGCTTATGCCAAAATCGGTATCTATCTTTGCTACGACCGCCATTTCCCGGAGTGTGCCCGGCTGCTGGCACTCAATGGGGCCGAGATTCTGTTTAATCCTTCAGCGACCACATCGGGTAAATCCCAATATTTGTGGGAATTGGAACAGCCGGCCCAGGCGGTGGCCAACGGCGTGTTTATCGGCGCCAATAACCGCATCGGCCTTGAAAAACCGTGGGAGTTCGGCAAATTTTACGGTTCCAGCTATTTCGTTGATCCGCGCGGCGAGCTGCTGGTCAAAGGCAGCGAAGATAAAGACGAAGTCGTCATCGCCGATCTTGATCTCGAGCTCATTCGCGAAGTCAGGGACGGCTGGCAGTTTTTGCGGGACCTGCGGCCCGACATGTATGCCGACCTGACCCGAACCGTCGGCTCATAAAATTAAATTGCATATTGAAATTATTAGGCTAACCGAATGTGAACAAGTTCGTCTTTATGCATTCACAATCGGGAAAGGAGGTCGGTATTTATTCATCTTAACCATCCCCACAAGGGGGCAAACCAATAAGGAGGTCAACAGACTATGAATGAAGAAAGCACACAGGAGAAGCAACATTGGATTGTTTATCCTATCGGCAGTAAACCCAAGTGGCCGCTGGCAATACTGCTGGGCATTCAGCAGTACCTGACCATGTTCGGCGCCACGGTCCTCATCCCCTTCATTGTCGGCGGGGCCATGAAGCTGCCCCCGCAAGAGCTGGCATTGATGATTTCAACCATCTTTTTTACCTCCGGTCTGTGCACCCTGATCCAGCAGTCTCCGCTGGGCAACAAGCTGCCGGTGGTTCAGGGCGGTACATTTTCATTTTTAGGGCCCACATTCGCCATTATCGGCATGGTGGCGGCCAAAAAACTGACCGGTGCGGAACCCATGTGGCAGATTCAGATCCAGCATGTGGCCGGCGCCATCATGATCGCATCGGTGGTTGAAATTGTCCTGGGTTACACCGGAGTCATGGGTCAGGTACGTAAAATTATCAGCCCCATTGTGATCGGACCCACGATTGCCATGATCGGTTTAGCGCTGTTTGGTATCGGCGCACCCTGGATGGCCAGCAACTGGATCATATCACTGATCACGCTGATTGCCCTTATTCTTTATTCTCAGGTATTTTCGCAAAAATCTAAAGTCTTTATGCTCTTTCCGGTCCTGCTTGCCATCGCGACCGGCTGGCTTGCATCGCTTATCGGCACGGTTACGGGAATGATTTCTCCCGACAGCCCGGCCTATCTGAAAACCGGCCTGGTTGCGGCCGCGCCCTGGTTCAGCCTGAAACCGTTGATGCCGTTTAAGTGGGGTTTTCCGGATTTGGGCAGTGCAACCCTGTGGGCCGGTGCATTCGGCATGCTTGCCGGTTATATGGCCTCCATGATCGAGTCCATCGGTGACTACTATGCCTGTGCCCGCATATCCGAGGCGCCGGTGCCGACGGGTCGCATGATTTCCCGCGGCCTGGGGGCTGGAGGACTGGGTTGTCTGCTGGCCGGTATCCTGCAAACCTGCAACGGGACCACCACCTATTCCGAAAATATCGGCTCTATCGGTTTGACAAAGGTGGCCAGCCGCCGGGTTATCCGTTGCGGTGCGGCGGCCATGCTGATCATCCCGATTGTGGGCAAATTCGGGGCCCTACTGGCCACCCTGCCCATGCCGGTGGTCGGTGCCATGTTTGTGGGTCTTTTTGGTATGATTGCCTCTGTGGGTCTATCCAACCTGCAGATCGTCAATCTGAACAATTCCCGCAATCTGTTCATCATCGGCCTCTCGTTTTTTGCCGGCTTGAGTGTACCGTTCTGGTTTACGCCCCATTATGACGTGGCCACCGCTAAAATCGTCAGCGGCGCTCTCGTCTGGGGCCAGACGGGCGATTTCATCAATGTCATCGGCAATATTTTTCAAGCTGTCCTGAGTACCGGTATGGCTGTAACCGCCCTGGTCGGAATCCTGCTCGACAACCTGCTGCCGGGTGCCACCCGCGCCGAGCGCGGTCTGGAAGTCTGGGAGAAGGAAGCTTCCGAAGAAGCTTGGGAAGAAGCCGAAGCTGCATGGGCCGCTATGAAGGAAGGCGAAATGCGACCGGTTTAATCACGGTTTGTCGTTCATTTCATAAAAGGTGGGGAAAAGCCCAAAGCGGCTTTTCCCCATTTTTAAAGGATACGAAATCGTTGCCGAAACCTCTGCTTTACATCATTTACGTTCTGATAATCATCATCGGGCTGGTGGCTATGTATTCCCTGTTGAATGCGGGCAACCCGGACAGCCTGCTGCGGCCGTTTTTCCCGGACCCCAAATATGACCTGTATGTCGCCATGATCTCCTCGGTCTTGGTTTTTATTCTGGGGTTTTTTGTTTTCTTTTCCCGGGATCAGGAAAGCTTTCGGCAGCTGGTGGCGCTCAATGCGGAAAAAATAAGAGCGTTGCGCACCGAAGGCAAAAAAAATGAAGAGATTGCCGATTCCATCCTCGCGGCCATGGGAAGCCACAGCGGATACCGGCACAACATGGCACGCAAGAAATTAATTATATATCTTTCTGAATTCAAATAAAAATGGATTTTTTAGGTCAACAACAGTGGGTCATCATTGCGGTCGTCTTTTTCGGGATCATCGGCTATATTGCCTGGATACGCTGGCGCGACCGCAAATGGATTGATGAGCGCTTCGGCAGCCGATCGATTCTGGCGATGAGCTTTGGAGTGAATTTTTTCGGAAGAGCCACTGAACCGGGCAAGCCCCTCCGAAGCAGCGGCTTTTTGCTTTTGCTTTCAGACCAGCTGTTCTATCGCAGCCGGGTAAAAAAGATAGAATTGGAGATCCCGGCAGCCCGTATCACGCGCGTCTATCACGACAGGACTCACAAAGGTGTGGACCTGCATCAATCTTTAGTAAAAATAGATTTTTTAAATGATCAGAACCAGAAAGACACCGCGGCCTTCAAAGTGCCTTACCCCCCCCCAGTGGATGCAGGCCATTGAAAACTCGCTGATTAAAAAAACGTAGCGGCTCAGAGGTTCCGCGTTCAACGTTCCGCAATATTCTCAAATCGTACTCGTGGTCGTTCTCGTCCTCGACCCGGAACCGATTCACGATTACGAGCACGAGGACGATAAATATCGAATATCGAAGTGGGGCATCGCTCGCGCAGCGCAGGCGCTTGCGCCGCGTGTCGCGCTGCCTTTTTTTATCAATAAAAATGATTTCGACCCAGAGGCTCTCGACGGGTAGAATACCTTACTTCGACAGTCAGTATTCAATATTCTGCATTCGTTATTCAAAAATTTTATGTCAGAAAAGGAGCGAGGAAATAACCGGGAGTATTAAACCGGCTTTTAGGGCTTACGATCTTGTTCGAGGGCCGTGCCCCAGTCATACTCCCTCTTAATATATTTTAAAAACAGTGAAGTTTCTGTGCGGACAATACCGTCGATTTTATTTATTTTATCAAAAATCAATTCATTCAGTTCATCTAAAGACTTAACCACAAACTCGGTATCGATCCCGGTGCCGCCCGTGGTTTGAACGATAAACCATAGCGGTTTTAACTTTTTTAGTTCCTTAATAATTTTATCCATTTTTTTTATTTCCACATGAATCCTGATATTTCCGACAATTTCGAAACCGAGTTTAATCGGATTACTCACCGCCACAATCTGGATATATTTCTCTTCAATCAAACGATTCAACCGGGTGCGCACCGTAGCTTCGGATAGACCGATTTTCTTGACATAAAAATAGGATTTGCCTAAAGTGGGCAAAAATTGATAACGTACGCCGATTTGAACCCATGGATATAGACAATTAACTCTCTTATGAGGGCTGCGAACTAAATTTAATAAATCCGGACAAAGGAGGCAAAATGTCTAACACACCTAAAAAACTGAAGTATTATGTTGATGGTCAATGGCATGAGTCAAAAACAGAAAAATATATGGAATGTTTCAACCCCTCAACCGGCGAAGTGACTGCGCTGGCTCCCCAATGCACACAGGAAGAGGTCAACGCTGCGATTGAGTCTGCCAGTAAAGCCTTCCCTGCATGGGCGGATACGCCTGTCACCAAACGTGCACAGGTCCTTTTTAGGATGAAAGCCCTGGTCGACGAAAATTTTGACGAACTGGTCCATCTGGTTTGTGAGGAACAGGGAAAATGCTGGGGTGAAGCCGTCGGTTGCATATCAAAGACGAACGAAGTGATAGAATTTGCAAGCGGTATTGCTCATCTAATGAAAGGCACTTCGGTAATGAATATCACCGGCGGTTACGATACCGTGCAGTACATGGAACCGCTCGGTGTATTTGCAGGAATCGCACCCTGGAATTTTCCTGCCATGATTCCCCACGGGTGGATGACGCCCCTTGCCGTCGCAACAGGTAACACTTTCGTCATAAAGCCTGCCAGCTTCGTGCCCCGGAGCTCAATGCGAATACTGGATCTATGGGCAAGAAGCCGGATTGCCTGCAGGTGTAATCAATCTGGTAACCTGTGGAAGGGACCAGGCCGAAATTCTTTTAAAACACCCCGATATAAAGGGAGTTTCTTTTGTCGGTTCTACCTCGGTGGGCCGTCACATCTATGCTACGGCAGCGGCCCACGACAAGAGGGTCCAGGCGCTTTGCGAAGCCAAAAACCACGCCCTGGTGCTGCGCGACTGCAACCTGGATATGACCGTTGCCGGAATCGCCAATGCGACCTGCGGATGTGCCGGTGAAAGATGCATGGCACTGCCTGTGCTGGTGGTTGAAAACGCCATTGCCGATGAATTGGTCGAAAAACTTTCAAAGCGGGTTTCCGAACTTAAGATCGGCCCTGCATACGACAAAACAACAGAACTTGGACCGGTTGTCAATGAAGGCCATCGTCAGTTTATCAAGGGCTGGATTGAAAAGAGTATTGAAGAGGGCGCAGAACTTGTTCTCGACGGTCGCGACGTTACCGTTCCGGGATTTGAAAACGGGTTTTATCTTGGATCTACAATTTTTGATAAGGTAACGCCCGAGATGTCATGCGGCTGGCAAGAAGTCTTCGGACCGGTTACCTATATCAAACGGGTGGAAAACTTTGAGGAAGGCCTGGCACTGATGAATTCCAGTGACTTCGCCAACGGCTCTGCAATCTACACCCAAAGCGGCTACCATGCCCGTGAATTTGCAACACGTACACATGCCGGAATGGTCGGAATTAATGTGGGGATCCCGGTTCCGGTTGGCATTTTCGGATTTACCGGTCACAAGAATTCATTCTTCGGGGATCTGCATATTATGGGGCCCGACGGTATCCGCTTCTATACCGAACTAAAATCAGTAACCGCCCACTGGTTTGGCGACGACGACGCCGAGTGTAAGGTCGACACCTGGGACGGAATGATTGAAGTCCGCGAAGACAAAAAATAATTGGCCAACCCTTTTTCGATAAAGGAGTAAACAAAATGAGTCAAGCTGTCAGCAGCCAAAATCAAAGCGTTGACGGATCACACCTATGGCACCTGGAATCGCCAAAGTGCCTGGACAACTCCGCTGCTCATAACGGATGCGGAGGGCGTCTATTTTTACGATGATAAAGGAAAATCCTATATTGATTTTTCCTCACAGCTCATGTGTTCTAACCTGGGTCACAAGAATAAAAATATCATAGCAGCGATAACGAGCAGGCTGAAAAACTACCGTATGTCGCACCCGCTTTTGCCACAGAAGCCGCCATCGATGCAGTCGAAGCCCTGCGTTCGGTTGTACCGGAAAAACTTAGCAAATATTTTTTTTCCACCAGCGGGACCGAGGCAAATGAAGCCGCTCTAAAAATGGTGCGCCAGTCAAAGGCGCCGGCCTATAAAGTTATCTCGCGGTATCATTCTTACCATGGTGCTACACCGGCCGGCGCGGCATTTACGGGAGATCCGCGGCGCTGGTATGCCGAGCAAGCACGTTGCGTTGTTGATGGGGTTTGCTTTGCCCCTGATAATTACTGCTATCGATGCCCCTTTGACATGACCTATCCGGATTGCAAGGTTCAATGCGCCCGCTACCTGGATTATATGATCAAAGAAGAAGGCAATGTAGCTGCCATGATCGTAGAACCCGTTGTAGGCACCAACGGACGAATCGTCCCGCCGCCGGAATACTATCCCTATTTTAAGACGAATTTGCGATGAAAATGACGTCCTGCTGATTGCCGATGAAGTTATGTCCGGCTGGTTCCGGACCGGAAAGGCTTTTGCGATAGAGCATTGGAATGTTACACCGGATATATTGACAACAGCAAAGGGTGCGACGGCGGCCTATACGCCGGCCGGCATCACCGTATCATCCGAAGCGGTTTCCAATTATTTTGAGCAAGAGCTTTTTTGTCACGGCCATACTTACGCCTACCACGCGCTGGCCGCATCCGCCATTCCGGCGGCTGTTGCCGAATACAAGAAATTATTTGCCTCCGGCCTGCCGCAGCGGACAAGCCAATACTTAGAACAAAAACTATTTGAATTAGGCGATAAGCACATCTGCGTCGGAGACGTCAGAGGTATTGGACACTTTTGGGCGCTTGAAATCGTAAAAAACCGCAAAACCAAAGAGCCCTTTGACACTAAAGCTGACAAACTCAGCGGTAAGGCTCTAATGACAGCTCAGATTGCCGGCTATGCAATGAAACAGGGGGTGTATATGGCTGCCTGGTATGATACCCTGGTGATTGCGCCGCCGCTGATTATCACCGAAGAACAAATCGATGAGGCCCTGGATATTCTCGATAAATCGCTGCAGATTGGTGACAAAGAGGCGGTCGAAACCGATGTCGCGGCCTCCCATAGCTCTGAGTATAAATAGAAAGCTGTTTTATTAAAATTCCGGAAACGCTATCAAGCCGGGAGATTTAGCCCCCGGCTTGATTTTTTTCGGAGCCAATCCAATCTCGAGGGAAATCCAGCGGTCATTCCCGCTGCCCGCTACCTTATTCTAAACATAAGCGCTTGCCGCAGATAATTTAACTTGTTTCATTTCATATTCAAGATTTGGCAACAAAATGCCAATAATAATATGATGGGCTATAGCGGCAGCAAACCCGACCCTATGATTCCATCTTTTATGATTGTCCAGCCCGGTTCTTAGAATCTTAGTTGTGAATTCTTTGCATTTTATGGCAAAACATTTACGCCACCAAGACACAAAGACGCAAAGATGAATATTAACCAAAGGTTTCGCTTTGTGTCTTGGTGCCTTTGTGGCAATTTGTTCCGGCTTGTCCGGGTTAGATAAAATAAAAACGTACGCAGCCAATCCGATGCGGTGCAGGAGAGTGACCCAAATTCACTGCGAACACACATAGTTTTATAATAATCTGAAATTATTAGCTAATACTTCTTTCGGATTGACACTTTCTCTACAACTTTCTATAATTATTTAATAATGGCAGTTATTAATCTAAAAAAACGGGAGGTTGAATGCAAAATTGTCTACTATGGCCCGGGTAGAGGAGGCAAGACATCCAACCTGCAGTATGTTTTCCAAAATAGCAGAAAATTAATGACGGATGAAATGGTCTCCATTAAAACCAAAGGAGATCTGACACTTTTTTTTGATTTTGTGCCCATGGGAGTCGGCAAAATCAAGGGATGCGACGTCCGGGTTCAATTGTACACGGTGCCGGGCCAGGTAAAATACAGTTCTACTCGAAAACTCGTCTTAAAAGGCGTTGATGGCCTTGTGTTTGTCGCTGATTCCCTTAAAATCCGTCATGAAAAAAATATCCTATCATTAAAGGATCTCGCGATAAATTTACAAGGCTACGGCTTAAACATCATGAAGATGCCCCTTGTCTTGCAATACAATAAGCGCGATCTTGCTTCTGATGGGGTTCCGTTAATGCCGGTTGAAGAGATGGAAAAGGCTTACAATCACCAGCTCAAGGCACCTTCGTTTGCAGCCAGTGCTGTTACCGGAGAAAATGTGAATGCTACGCTAAAGGCCTGTATGGTATTGACCTTGAAGTCTCTCAAAAAAGAGGCTGGCTGGTAGAACTTAATCCCAAATGCCCAATGGATTTTAGATTTTGGATTGCGGATTTTGGATTGCGGATTTTGGATTTTGGATTTTTTTGGTTGATCCAGAGAACAGAGAGCAAAAAGGCATTAAGTATTTAGTTTTTTTCTCAAATCATGAGTTTTTAACCTTGCACCGTATACCCTGTACCCTGTACCTGCCGGTTTTTTGAATACAGTAATTTATATTTAAATTTATTTATCGTCAGGTAAGGGTTGATCGGGTTTGACGCCGTATTTTTTTTCTCGGGCGCGGCCCCACCAGCAGCCGTTGGAGGAAAAAAGCATTTCGAATTTCTGGAGAAATCTGGCCAGCCGATTGCCTTTGCGGGCACTGGTGCAAATGGGGCAGCCGAACTCGCAATAATCGGGATCATTTAAATACCCCAAAGGGATTTTCAAACCCTTCCAGCCGTATCTTCTTTTGTTCATTGTTTTATCCTTCTTTAAATTCACGCCGGAAAGTCTTGCCGGATCCCATCATTACGCTAATCGGATGTAATGTTTCGATGTTTTCGCAGACGATTTTAATGGCCGCCGCAATCGGTATAGAAATCAGCGCCCCAACAATTCCCCACAACCAGCCCCAGAACAACAGCGAAAGCAGGACCACCACCGGGCTTAAATTTAACTGGTCCCCCATGATCTTCGGTGCAAGCGCATTTCCCATGCCCATTTGGATGGTTACAACTGATAAAAGGGTAATGACACCAGGCCATATCGATGGATAGAATTGCACCAGCGCCACCACAATTGGAGGGATGGAGGCCATGATGGAGCCTACCGTTGGAATAAAATTAAGGAAAAATGCCAGCGCCCCCCAGGTAACGGCAAAATCCACCCCGATAATTTCCAACACCAGCCATACCAGAACGCCGGTGGTAAAGCTGATTAGAAACTGTAAGGACAGATAACGCCGGATCTGTGCGGTAATTGAAAAGGTAATGCGGGCAATCTGGTCGGCATCTTCGGCTGAAAAAGATTTAAGAATTTTGAATCGAAAATAAGGTTTGCCCAGCAATATGAAGAAAAGGAATATACTGACCAAAACCAGCTGGGAGACAAACACAAAAATGGATCGCGAAAAAGATGCCAAAAAACGCCCGATGTTCTGCCCCCAGTTGATCCCTGCGAGGGGATCAAACTGCAGATTCCATTTGCCGGTCACCACGGCAACCAGTTCGGTGAAACGCATATGGTATTTCGGGTAGGCAGCGACAAACGCCGAAAACCGGGCATACAGAAATGTAAAGGTTAAATAAAAAATACCGAGTAAAAGGACCAGGATGATAAAGGCCGCCAGCGTCGTCGGTATTTTGCGGGCTGTCATGAAATTGATCGCCGGACCAATAAGGAAGGACAGCAGCCAGGCAATGATCAGCGGAAGAATGACCGATTGGGCGGTTTTTAACACAACTCCCACAGCGACCAGCACGAGGATACCCAGAAAGATAAATGTAACCTTGCCTCTATCAAATTCCATTGTAAGATTTTGCTCGACTCAACTGGCGGTTTAATTTTTTTGCAAAGGTTATCTTAACCAGGCCCATCGGGTCAACTGCAAAGTGCTTATCATGCGATTTAGATAGACACGCTCCCAAAAAATATTTGAAACGATCTCAAAACTTTTGGGCAGCCTCCTTGAGCAGCTCCTGAACTGCAGGGTTGAACCAGCAGTAAGGACAGATATTGTAATGATTTGACAGGATCAGTCTGGTTTAAAAGATATATCCAAAATCTTTACGGGTTTATCAGAAGCTTTCCAGCCGTGCCTTACGCCGGCCGGGATAAAATAGGTTTCATTTTACGCTCATCACCAATGAACATTTCGATCCGGCCTTGCACTACAAGTCCGTATTGTTCAAAAGGATGGTCGTGCCCGGAATCTTCGTGCTTAAGATCATTAACCAACAAATTTACGTGCTCTGGATCATATTTTTTTTCTAATGTTTTTTCTATCCTGCTGTATTTGATACAGGTGACCTGGTTAGTATCCCACCAGGCCTGCCATCTATCAGGGACATCACCCAAGTCCATTATCGGTATAGAGCGTAATCTACTATTTTTGAGACAGCTTAAAGTTGTTCTAAGGGACACTTAGTCTAAATTTATCAAGAATCAGCGGCAAAATCAAGGAAGATAGCAACTGAAGACTCAACCGATCTGCAACTTTTTTCTTTACAAATGGCCAATTGGCTATTATAATATGGTCAAACGCCATACTTCAAAATAGGAGGTGTCATTGTGCATGTCCAATCGATCGGCATTAAATCAAAAAACATAAATGATCTGATTCAAAAGGTTAAAAAAGGCTTGCCGGTAAAATCGTTTGAAAAACTCGGTAAAAAGCTCGGCGTTTCGGACCACCTGTTATCCCAGATCGTCAACATCCCTACGCGCACCTTAACCCGCCGCAAACATCAGGGGCGCTTGAACGCGAAAGAATCGGAAAAGGTGCTTCGGATTGCCAGACTATACGATAAGGCCCTGGATGTATTTGAAGATGAGAAAAGCACTGAAAAGTGGCTTAAAGAACCTGCCAGAGGTTTGGGGGGGGGACATCCCCTTGGAGTATGCCAAAACGGAGCTTGGCGCCCGGGAAGTCGAAAGGCTCCTTAGCCGAATCGAGCATGGGGTCTTTCCCGGATGAGAATTACCGCCTGGCGAGTCGTAAAGGCCAAACACAAAAAGCGCGCTTTCGACGGTGAAGGCGCGCGCATTGCCGGAGGCCGCTGGAACGATATCGGTATTGCGATGATCTACACCGCCGACTCCCTGGCATTGGCGGCCCTGGAAATAATCGTCCATCTACCAAAACAGGAATTGTTTAAGAAAATATTTTTCAGCATCCCGGTCGAGTTTGATGCCAGACTGGTAATCACGCTGAAGCCGGCTGACATTCCGAAGGATTTGGATAGCTTTCCTCCCCCCGAATCGACTCAAAATATCGGCACCGAATGGGCCCTGCAAAAAAAATCGGTGGTTTTAAAGGTACCCAGTACGGTCATCCGCGAAGAATTCAACTATCTGATCAATCCGGCACATCCTGATTTTAAAAAGCTCTCAATTGGATCCCCGGCAAAGTTTGTTTTTGACGCCAGAATATAATCTGGAGAATTAGGTTTTTGGCGATTTGAATTATTTGTAAACGGCATCCATTTGGGTTAAGTCACTATCTATAATTTAAAACTCAGAACTTCAGCTTGTTAATCTAATGGAGACATTCAATTCCAACTATCGGTTCATAATCAATGAAATCCTGCCAAAATTCCTGTCCGAATATTTTAAGCCCATCCGGGGAAACTTCAATTTTATGCCACCGGATAAGATTCAGGCCGGCCCGTTTAAAGGCCCATTCATGGGTTTTTGTGCTTAAGTAATAGTTATCGAAATGAAATTTTTGACCGCCCCTGAAGAACTCATACGTGATAGCTTCACCTTCCTTGAGCGGTCCGGAAATTCTTTTGGTGAATCCATATTTCTCACAGACGGGAAAAGACTCCGGCGGCTGATCCGGATTGTTGTTGATGCTGACAAAGCGACCACCGGGTTTCAAATTCGCAGATATGGTCTGACCCATCTTAAGCAACTGCTCTTTTGTTTGAGCATAATTCAGCAGATAGGAGGCTACTATCAGATCAAAGCTGCCGATTTTTCCAAGCTCCATGACATCGCTGACAACATAGTCTATTTCCAGCGGGTGGTTTTCTTCTTGCTGTTTAGCCAGCCTAATCATCTTTTCAGAGATGTCGACACCGACAACCGTCTCTGCAGTCTTTTGTTTGATTCGTCGGGTATAAAACCCTTCCCCGCATGCCAGATCAAGAACCGACTTTTGCGAGATATCGCCCAACAGCTTATTGTAGGAGTACCATTCAATATATTCCCGAAAGGGCAACCTCTTTGATGCTTTGTATTGCTTGGCAAATTTATCGTAAATAGCCGTCATCTTATAACCCGGAATGCGAGAATAACTTTGCTAGGATTGTTCAATGAGGGGTGGATCATGCGATTTTCTTCATTAAATAACCAGGGCCGCCATATCTCTTCCAAAAAGGCCGATTCGGTCTCCCGCCTTAACCGCAATGTCCAGTTTCCATTCAAGCGGGTTTGCGTGAACCTGCTGATATCTCATCCAGTGAGCCATGGGGCTGTGAGTTGCCAGCAATTTGGAGTTGAAGAAAATATTATAGATTTCATCAAGCGGAATTCCAACACGGGCCAAAAGTTGCTCCAGCGTTTCTTCAGGCTGAGGCGCGACCTTCATCACATTACCCTGTAGCGCTTCGGATTCTTTCACATATCGGCGAAGCTTACCGTACAGATGAATTGTAACCATCTCGATTGTCCTTCTTTCTGTCTGAACAAATAATGCTCGGCCTCATGTAGCTACCGGCGATTGGCTTTCCGGTTCAAAGGTTCAGGGTTCTGGGTTCAAGGTTCTTCTGGCTGCTGGCTGCCGCAGAGGGCTGCCCTACTCTCCGGTTTTCATTTGTCATCTGACCTCTGATATCTGTCTTCTGTTAATTAGCCTCTGAACCTTTGAACGTTGGACCTTTGAACCAGGCGACTGACACCTGAACACTGACACCAGAAACCATTGCTTATTAGCCAGGAGCCAGCAGCCAGTAACCAGTTTTAAACATCTTCCATCTTTAGTTCAGTCGTAATATCAATACTGTCTTTGATTGAGCGGGCAACCGGACAAAAATCCGCGTGGAATCCATGCACTTTCTGAGCGGTTTCCCGATGCTCCGGTTTTGATTTTAGCTGATAGACTACATGAATACGGCGGATTACCAGCACCTTACCGTCTTTTTCAATTTCTCCCTTTGCCTCTGAAATCAGCCGCCCCTCGCCGGCAGGAATTTCGCGCGCTTCCAGCGCGCCGCCTAAGGTGCCGGTCAGTCAGCCTGCGGCAGCAGCGACAACATAATCCAGAGTGGTGGCATGCGGTTCGTGGACCTGCGGGTCGACGCCGTAATGCTCTGCGATCTCGGAATGTACGCCAAACAGCACGGGTTCATTCTCCTGGGGCAAATAGGCACGACGCAAAGGGCCTTTTATCCGTTCAATTTTTATTTTGGATGTATAAACGACTTCATTGCTCATAGAGTCTCCTTTTTGATTATCCAGATTGAAGTTGTTTGTTCAAATTTTCTAAGCTTGAGCGTCGTCCTCGTCGTCGTGCTCGTAACTCGTAATCGACCAGCGAGCAAGTCCGAGGACGAGGACCGCTGCGCTGAGTACGAGTACGAAACTTAAAATCGATCCTCTTTCGGTGACCACCACCAAACATACATGGCCAGAAGGAGAGTGGTTTCCACCAACTCAGCGATGCAATTTAACCGCTACCGCTATTGAGCCGTTTGGCAATGGTGCGGGCTGCAAGGATGCCGCTGGCTGAAGCCTGGATCAATCCCCGTGTAATGCCGGCACCATCACCAATGGCAAACAAATTTTTCACACCGGTTTCCAATTCGGAAGACAATTCAATGCGGTTGGAATAAAATTTTACTTCAACGCCATACAGAAGGGTATGCCGCGAATACACACCGGGGGCTAATTTTTCAAGCGCCTGAAGCATTTCAATAATACTTTGAAGGTGACGAAAGGGAAATACAAAGCTCAAATCGCCTGGTGTTGCCTCCGGAAGGGTGGGTCGTGTCAGGCAGCGATTCATGCGCTCCGGTGTGCTGCGCCGACCGGCCAGGAGATCTCCAAGCCTTTGAACAATGGGCCCCTTGCCCAGCAAATTCGCCAGCCTGGCGATGTAAAGACCATAGCCGATGGGGTCATTGAAAGGTTCTGTAAACGCGCTGCTCACCAAAATGGCAAAGTTGGTATTTTCACTTTTTTTTGTGGAATAACTGTGCCCGTTGACCGTAACGACTTCTTTGGCCTTCTCGATGACAACTTCACCGTAAGGATTCATACAAAAGGTACGCACCTTTTCATCGAATGTTTTGGAGTAGTAAATAAGCTTTGATTCATAAATGATATCCGTAATTTCCTTTAGAATCGGAGCCGGCAACTCCACCCGAACGCCAATATCTACCGCACTTGAAGTTGTTTTAAGCCCCAGCGACTCCGCCTGCGTCTTCATCCAGCCGGCGCCGGATCGCCCCGGAGCAGCCACCACGAATTTGCCGGTAATGGTTTCGCCACTTTCCAATTTGACACCCTGGATGCGTCCATCTTCAGCCAGAAAACTTTGGACCGGATTGCGGGTCCGTGTTTCAACTCGATCCACCAGGGATTGTCGCAGTTGATCTAATACACCCGGACAGTTCTCGGTCCCGATGTGCCGGATACGCGAAGGAATTAATTCCAGACCGGCCAGCCGGGCGCGATCGTCCAGATCTTCTAATTTGGGAGATGGCTCGCCAAATATAAATTCCGGCGCACCGTGTTTAACCCAGATTTCATCTGCCGACTTAAGGATCTGATTTAGCGATTCAGGTTCCAGATACTCCCCCAGTACTCCCCCCACCTCGGGGGACAATGTCAATTTCCCGTCACTAAAGGCGCCGGCGCCCCCCCATCCGCAGAGCATATCATTTGAATTGCGACGTTTGCGCTCGCTGAGCTCTTTGCCGAGTTCAAGCAAAAGAACCGGTTCGACCCCCTCATCGGCCAGGGTTAATGCCCCAAAAATTCCTGCAGGGCCTGCTCCTACAATAATGACCTTATAATCCATAAATACCTCACAATCCAATAAAACTAAAAATGAAAAGTTAAAGTCATCACGAAAGCACAAAATGGGCCATAAGGCTGGAAAGCGATAAGGCCAGGAAGCTGGAAAGCTATGAAGCCAGGAGGCTATAAGGCTGGAACGCTAATTTGTTTGCATAACTTCAAGCCTCACGGCTTCCAAGCATCCCAGCTTTCGAGCTTACTTTTAAACTTCGTGTTTTCGTGGTTAATAATAATTTCCGCCACCCCTACCATAAAAATTAGATCAAGTGATTAGAGTTCCTGATACGCATCGATGAGCCGATCTACCAGATCTGAAAAGTATTTGATGGCCCGTTGAATAGGTCCCGGAGACCGCATATCCACACCGGCATCTACAAGTTCGTCCAGAGGAAATTTGCTGCCGCCCAGCATAAGAAAATTCAGATACGCATCCCTGGCCGGTTGGCCTTCATTAACGACTTTATCGGCAAGGGCAATGGCCGCCGAAATTCCGGTTGCATATTTATAGACATAAAAAGCAGAATAAAAATGCGGAATTCTCAAACATTCCAGGCTTAACTCCGGATCTAAAACCAGCGTATCGCCGAAATAGATTTCCAGCAGGTCTCGATAAGTTGCAGTAATGACATCAAGGGTCAGAGGCGCGTTGGCTTCAACCGTGCTGTGAGTAATTTTTTCAAATTCGGCGAACATTGTCTGTCGGAAAAGAGTGGCCCGTATATTGTCGATTTCCCGGTTAAGAATATAAACTGTTTTAAAGGGATCGTTTTTATAGTGCTCCAGAAGATATCGCCTTAGAAGATTCTCATTAAAGGTAGAAGCAACCTCGGCGACAAAAATTGTATAATCATGATCTACAAAAGCCTGGTGTTTGTTGGCGTAAAACGAGTGCATCGAGTGGCCGCCCTCGTGCAGTAATGTATAGACGCTGTTGATATTCTGATTCTCATAATTAAGCAGAATATAGGGTGATGAGTCATAACACCCCGACGAGTAGGCACCGCTTCGTTTACCCCGATTTTCATATCGATCCACCCAGCCACCCAGCAAGCCTTCCTGTAAGACCTTTATATACTTTTCTCCCAGCGGGCGCATGGCCTGGATGCTTATTTCGACAGCCGCTTCGTAAGGGATGTCAAAAGTGACATCGCTGACGATCGGCACATAGGTATCATAAAAGTGAAGCTCCGATAAAGCAAGTGTCTGTTTACGAAAATCCATGTATTTAAAAAAAGGCGCCAGATTGCTTTTAACGGTTTTGATCAAATTTTCATAAACCGTTTCGGGTATATTGTCGCCAAATAATGCAGCTGCTCTGCAGTTATCGAAATTGCGAACTCTTGAATAGAAAAGATCCTTTTTGAGAGAATGCACTAAAGTAGCTGCCAGTGTGTGTTTATGATCTTCGTAAGCCTGATAGTATTGGAAAAAAGCCTTTTTACGGACGTCTCTGTTCGGGCTGATTAAAAATGTGCCAAAATTGCCGTGGCTTAACTCGATTTCTTTTCCACTTTCATCTTCAAGGCTGCCGAAATTTAAATCAACATTGTCCAGCTGTCCAAAAACCAGGGTTGGCGCATTTGCCATTTCCCGGCTCATGGCCAAAACGTGCTCGACCGTTTCACTTCGGGTGTAAGGTTTATATCGCAGAATTTTTTCGAGATAAAACTTATATTCCGCAATCGAATCATCGGCCAGAAAGGAATTCATTTGATCGTCCGCAATGGACTGGATCTCGGGGGTCATAAAACTTGAAGATTCAGAAGCCCGAGTATGTAAACTGACGGCGCGTTGATGAAGCCCCTGGTAAAACTGATTTGATTTATCTTCATCGCTTTTTAAATGCGCATAGGTATAAATTCTTTCAATTTTACGAGTCAGCGATAGATGAAAATCAATAGCTTCTTTAAAAATCTTAACCGTTTCTTTCAAACGACCCTTATAATCGGTGTAAGCATTGATTTGACTTTCAACCTCGTCAAACAATTTATCCCAATCTTCATCTGAAATAAATAAAGATGTCAGATCCCAATTGTGATCATCCGGGATGTCTTTTCTCTCCGGAATTTTCTTGGGGGTCATTTCAGAATTCCTTTCGCCACAATAGAAGCAATCGGCTGCCTGTTTTTTGTGAAGAATACCACTACCAAAGTAAAAATTAAATGGTGAATTGCAAACACTTAATCAACATCATCTAATATATCAGTAAAACGAGAATTTTCTGAGATCCTTAAAACCAGAGTTGGCCACTTTTTCTTTTTGAAAGCAGGGGGGCAAACTTTATAAATGATTCTAATAAGTTTGGAACCTTATCGGATGCAGATCCCCCTAAATAATTGACATTTTTGAGCAAATTGACTATAATTATCAGAAAATATAGAATTTTCTTGCTGCCACACTATACAATTATAAAAAATTGGAAAAAAAAGCGATAAAATTAAATTATCGCTCTGCTGAGCGATTTAGCAAAGTCTACGCCCTGTTAAAAAAGGGGAAGATATTTCTTCCATCCAAAACCTTTCTGCCCATAAAAACCACCCTAGTTTTAAATTTCACTGTTCCTGAAATCGAAAATGTATTCACGGTCACGGGGGTGGTCGTTAAAATCCTTGATGAACAAATCGCCGCGCAATTTAATAAACCCACCGGGATGTTGCTTGCAGTAGTAGGTGGATCGGAGTCGATTCTGAAGGAACTGAGCTCGACGTTGGGCACAAATAAAAAATATCAAAATATGCTGGGATTGACGCAGCCGGCGGCGGTTAAAGAAGCCCCTGAAAACAAACCCTCTTCAAGCAAAACAGAAACACCGGTTGCACCAGCTGAACCTTCAGTCGATACGGTCCCAGTTTCACAGCAGCCCGATAATGACCTGAAAGACCTGGATGAAGTTTCGCCCGAAGAAGACGGCAAGGCCGATCTGACCCTGGATTGGCTGCGGAAAGCAGTAGCTCAGGAAGAGGTTGTCAGAGAGGATATACCAAAACCTGAAATCACAATTGCACCAACCACTGAAAAAAAGGACCTTACCCTCGAAGAGCGCAAAAAAAATTAAGCCTTCCGGCGAGTTTCTTATGGACCTGACGAAAGCCATGTTGCGCAGCGGCTACTATTCTTCGGATCATCCCGGTTCAGAGGGCGCCAAGCAGGGTTTATATGAAAAGTTTCAAAACTGCCTGGGCGAATCCAGGGAGGTCATGATCACCAAGCAGGAAACCCGGGAAAAAGTCGATATCCTGATTACCGGAATCCTGGATGAGCCGGTTAATGTCCGCACGCTGGTCGGTGCGGGCATGGCTGAATTATTCGTTCCCAAACTGAGAGAATATTTCAAGCGCAAAGGACTGGTGAGCTTTGCCATAAAAAATGAAATCGGCCTCGAACACTTTGAACATTTTGTGGATGTCATGAGCGATCCCAAGGCCGACAGTGGTCAGGGCTCTAAAATTGGCCAAGTGTTGTCCAATGCCCTGGCTGAGCACGGGATTACCGAAATATCCACGGTTTTCATGGACGACCTGATCATGCTGGAGTTAAACCTTCCGTGGCGGGTCGAAATGGCTATTCAACGCCTGGCCAAAGACCTCAAAGTGCTACCCATGTTTCAAAGCGACTCCGATGAAAAAATTCGAACTTTGAAACTTCAAATTATCGAGGATATCATCCGTCCCCTCAGACACCCCGAGTTCCTAAAAGATCTGATCATCAACTGTTACATCATCGCCAAACATGTGGACAGTATTGAGAAGGAAGACATCGAGCAGGTTATTATCGAGGCTTTTCCCTTAAACACGCTCTTGCCCACATCCGAATTCATATTTAAGGAACTCAATAACCTGCGGGAAAAGCATGCTGAAGATTTGGACAACCCGGCATTGATCAGGCGGGTTGAAGGCGTCAAACGAATTCTTAAGTGGGTCGTCCGTCGATTGATATTGGAGGATGTCAGCGGTGCGCAACACTTTCTTGAACGCCTCTATTTGAATGATATCCTGACTTTCGAAGAACTGCCGCCGGATGTTCAATATCTGGTCAATACCATATTAATGACCAAAGATGCACAAGCCCACGTTCCGGCCTATGTTCGCAGGCTCCTGAATGCTGAAACAACCGACGATGCGGTGGTTCTGGTGAAATTCTGCCGAAGGGTCTTACCGGGGCATTTTGAAAACAACGACTGGAAAATTGCCTTTTTGCTAACCCGGGCGGCGGATAGAGCCGGCAAAGAAAATGAAGTGTTTTCCAAAGAAAGCAGTTTATCACCAAATCCGCAACGATTTATTTATAAGAATTTGACAGAAGACCTGGTGACCGCATACGAAAAAGCGGAAGAATCCGACCGCAAGATTATTGATGAAATTGCCGGTCTGTTGGGATCGCAGGGAATTGAGATTTTAAGCAAAGTTCTATCCGACTGTGACAATCGCCAGGCCCGCAAAGCGGCCACGGATGCCCTGATAAAGCAGGGTGAAATGGCCCGCCAGTGGGTTCTGAAGGCTTTGAGTAATCCTGAACAACCGTGGTATTTGTTGCGAAATGCATTGATGATTCTCAGATTTGTGGACAAAGGCCAAAAAGGAATTGATCGGGCGCGCAATTTCGTATCCTACGCGCATCCCCGGGTGAGGGATGAGGCACTACACACGCTGCTCGCTTTAAAGGCCCCCGATGCCGAACAAATCGTCATCGACGCCTTAGATGATCCCGATGACAAAGTTTTGTGGCGGGCAACAACCGCGCTGGCCGAGCTTTCGCCTTTATCAGAAGCATCTATTGCAAAATTGATTGAGACCATTAAAACCGAATTTCCGGAAGAAGAGCAAGCTGCATCCAAGCACTCCCGCAAAGTATCCAATATCATCCGAGCCCTGGGCACTATGGTCAATATCAAGAACATCCAGGCAATAGAAGACGCTGTCCTTGACATCGCTCAGGTGATCAGTGGTCAGAAAAAGGGGATTTTTCAACGGCTAAAAAAATCTTCATCAACCTACCAAAAATCCATCCTCTCAGCTGCCATTGCCACTCTGGGTAAAATTGGCACATCCAGATCCGAAGCTTTCCTGGATAAACTGGCAGGCGCAAAAACATCACAGGCAGAAGCCGCCCGCAAAGCAACCGAAAACATCAAGCTGCGCTATGCCAAGCAAACGGCAGGTTCACCCGCCAACGCCTAAAACTCGTTTCAAAACACTCATCCTTTGGCCCAGCGCTGTGTTGCTCAGTGTCGAAATTTACTCACGTACGATAAAGTACGCTCCGTCATTTCGACCCTTCGCGTCTTGCCCTGAACCAAAATCTAAACATTTTGAAACGAGTTTGGTCTAATAATTTCAATTATTGGTAAGATTACGCTTATGTCTACCTGCTGCCGGTTGCCAATAAAATCGCAATAATACTCTTTCCTACCACTTTATTAGCCAGCTATCTTTTCTCTTTCCTACGACTTGTTGAACTCATTAATTTATAAAATCAAGATGTGAAATCCCGCCTTTTGGCGGGGCCCTCGAACAAGATCTAAAGCCCTAAGAGCCGGTTTAATATTCTCAATTATTTCTTTACGTACTAAAACAGTTGACTCGTTGAGCCCGTTTGCCCGTTGGCCAGTTAACATTAAATCAGGCCGCCATCCTCGTCCTCGTCGTCGTGCTCGTAATCGTAATCGATAAATCTAAAACTCGCGGAGCCTTGTTCCATATTGCCTCGAGGACGAGAACGAGTACGAGTACGAAAGGCACGTGGAGGATATAAGAATTAATTTATCCTTTCTCAACGGGCTAACAGGCAAACCGCTTTACTAGGACTTTCGTGTTTTTTTGGCATAGGTGGCGGCGGCGATTCCAGCGACGCAGCCCTCGCCCACTGCTTTTGCCATCTGCCACGGGGGACCGCAGATGTCACCGGCAGCAAAAACCCCCGGCACATTCGTTTCCATTTTTTTATTGGTTTCAATATATTTCATTTCATCGTCAAATTGAATACCGATATGCGCGGCCAGTTCCATTATTCCCCTGGCACCCAGCTCAATAAAAACTCCCGCCACAGGCATTTTTGATTCATCTGCCAAAACAATCTCCTTAACACCGGTGTCGCCGGTGATTTCTTTTACTTTTGCATTTTCACGAATCACCACTTTGCTTTTTTTGAGTTCTGCGGCCAGGGTATCGGTAACATCCAATTTCTCGAAGATCAGGTTTACGGTTTTGGCATAGTCCAGCAGTGTGAGTGCCCCGCCAACAGCAGCACTGGCACCGCCCACAACAGCGACATCTTCACCTTTAAAAAAATTGGCATCGCATTCCACACAATAACTGACGCCTCGGCCCAAAAAATCCTTTTCCCCGGGAACACCTAATTTGTTGCGGGCCGTACCTGTGGCCACGATAAGAGAATTGCAGATAAGCTCCGTTCCACTTTCGGAAATGATTTTAAAATGCCGGCTGTCTGGCAATATGCTTAAAACATCTTCTTCCAGTAAATCGGCTCCAAAATTCGCGGCCTGCTGTCGACCGACATTAATCATTTCCTCACCGGTGATATTGAAAATGCAGCAAAAATTTTCAACATGCGCATGAAACAGGCTGCTCTTGGTCTCTTTGCCCAATACCAGCACAGATACTTTCTTGCGGGCCGCGTGAATCGCTGCCTGCAGACCGGCAGGTCCGGTACCCAAAATGATGACTTCATAGTCTTTCTTTTCCGGCATATTCGCTCCTTACTGTGATTAGCTCATAGCTCATGGCTGATAGCTGATAGGCTAAGGAAGCTTGGAAGCTTGAAGGCTAATAGGATAGAAAGCTTTGAGGCCGGAAAGCTCAGGAAATTTTGAGCCTCCAAGCCTTCCAGCTTCCCAGCATTCAAGCCCTTGACTGTGAGCTATCAGCTATGAGCTAATTGCCTGAACCCTTGCATGTTTCCTATATGTTAAAATGTTTAAGCGCTTGAGCGGCCAGCATTTTTTTCTTTATGCGTGGCGGATACAACTTCTCAACTTTGTTGTGTTTAAGGTCAAACCGGTTGATATAAAGCCGCCTAACAGGGCTTCCGTACACACTGATCATAATTGTTGTACCCTGGCCGGGGTTTCCGGTTTGATGGATGCCATCATTTAGCGGGCGCGTCAACTCGATTTCTCCCGGCTGCAAATAAACAGGATCCGCTTGTAGTAATTGTGAAAACCCTTCAACTGTACCATCGTCTTGGCGTACGTATCGGATAACCCCCAGTTCACCGACCGCTGCGCCTGAGACACCCCAGGAATTATGATCATGAATCGGCGTATAATCCCCGGGACCGTAAAGAAACATGCGAAGGGAAAAAAGCCGCCTTGGGTTTAGATAGAGCAGGATTTCATCATCGATCATCTGGGCCTGACGCAAATCCGGGTATGGGCTGCCGTCTTTTATATTTTTTAACAGTTTCTCAAATACCGCTTGATTCCGAAGAAAACCCGGCAATTCGCTTTGAAAAAATTCCATGCGGGCAACATCCCCGGAAATGCTTTCAATGGATTGCGACCATCGATTGCAGATTTCCAGCAGCTCCGCAGGCGGCTTGGGCGGTCGCGGCATTGGTGTGTATCTCCCTAGTTCAGATTTACTTAGCTTAAAAAGAAAAAGTATCCATACAAATGATATCAATAAACGGCGTTAGGAGCGCTTCGCTTGAGGAGCGTTTCACTTGAGGAGCGCTGCGCTCGATTCATCAATAAATAACCCAGGCTCTAACCTAAAGTTCCGAAGGAACGCTCCTCAAGGCTCGAAGAGCCAGTCCTAAAGGCCCGAAGGGCCGCTCCTCCAGTCCCACCAGAAGGGTGGAGACGATCGTCCATCAAAAAGATGGACATTTAAACGTTCTCCAATCTGACATACTGATCATAATAAGCGGCGCCGGAGCCCATGTCCGTCAACTCGGCGGCAATTAGCTGGTTTACACCACCGCCCCGGCTAATCCAATCTCCCCGGCGATAGATGACAACATCGGGATGAAGGTCCGGCAGAGTCTGCACGGTGACCTTCAGCCGCCCCAACGGTGAAACCAGCTCAACGGGCGTTTCCAGATTCAGATCGTTCAGGCAGGGACTATCATGAGCCACCCACACCGGCGGCGGGTGTTTTTGGTCTTCGGGCAGCATCTGGGAATGAATGGCCTTGCGGCGCACCAGCGTTAACAGCCGCAACGGATATTCCGCAGGCGGTTTCGCTTCGGCATGCAATAAATAGGGAAATCGATATTTACTATCCCGATGGGCAAACCGCTGATCGGCGTAAGCAATTTCAGGACGATTGGAACGCACACAGCCGCAATTCCGAATCTGCTCAAGTGTTGCGGACAGATAGGGTGAATCTAAAGATGCCCGCAGGCACTCTTCTGCGGTCGGCAGATCAACCGGCGGATCAAGACGTTTGGCGATTTGTCTGAGGATCCAGTAATCGTTTCTGGCCTCGCCGGGAGCGGGAAGCACCGGACATACAAATTGAACATACTCATGCAGATAAGAGCCGATAATGTCTTCCTGCTCCATGATAAGGGTAGTGGGCAGCACCAGATCGGCTCGCTGGGCCGTATCATTCATAAAGGCATCGACCACAACTTTAAAATCAACCCGGGCAAAAGCTTGCATCAGTTGCTGTGAGTCCGGCGCCTGGTTAATGACATTGGCGCCGTTGACCCAGATCATTTCAATCGGCGGGTTTTCAGCCGCCAGGATCTCCCGGCCGATCACCGGAAATGGAAAGGAACGACGCGGCAGTTTTTCCAGTTCCCGCGCCCATTTTAAATTCAGATTCCGATAGGAATGGAGCTGGAAATAGCTGCCGCCCCCCGACCGCCCTATATTGCCTGAAAGCAAAGCCAGCGCATTGATAAATCTCACATTTTCGCCGCCATATCGATAACGCTGCAACCCGGCGCTGATCAGGGTGGCCACCGGATTTTCTTCAGCATAGCACTCATAAATCCGCTGAAAATCGCTAGCGGACACATCACAGGCTGCCCGAAGTGAGTCTGTCGAGTGATCTAAGATCAGCGAGAAAAATTTTTGGGGATTCTGTGTGTGCTTAAAAACTTCCCGGGAAATCAAATCGTTTTTAATCAACAAACGGATGACAGCTGCCGCCAGGAACCGATCCGTGCCGGGACGGATGCGAACGTGAATATCTGAAAACGTCTGATTTCCATCACCTCCCGGTGAAATCGTTAGCACCCGGGCTCCGCTTTTACGTGCTTTTTTAACAAGGGCGGCCGTATGAACCGAGCTGCGCGAAAAATCTTTGCCCCAGTTGACAATCATTGAAGCATTGACCAGGTCGTTGATGTCGTTATTGTCCCGCGAACCAAAATCATGCACACAGGCAATATAGCCGGCCGCATCGCATAGAGATCCGCGCACCCGGCTGGTCCCCAATCTGGCAAAAAGAAGGGTGGTGGCTTCTTTTAAAACGCCTTTGGAGCCCTCGTTGTGAATATGCAAAATGGCGGTGGGACGGGAGCGCAAATCCTGTATCTTCCCGGCACACAGATCAAGCGCTTCATCCCAGCTGATGGTTTGCCAACCGGTTTTGGTTTTTAACTGCGGGTGAACAATCCGGTGGGGGCTTTGAATTCTTCTGACATGATCCTTAATTTTGGCGCAGGTAAACCCGGAGGTGAACGGATTGTCGGGATTGCCCTTAACCTTTACGCTGCCATCCTCTGCGCGCCTTACAACAATCGAGCAGGCGTCCGGGCAATCCATGGTGCAAGCAGTCGTATTTCTTATTATCCTTTCTTTGGCTTTATCCATCAATTCGAGTTTTTCCGAAATTCACCAAAAAGCAGGGAAGGAGCAGGGAGCTCTTAACCCCCCCCATGCTCCATGCACCATGCTCTTTGCGTGACGATATTAATCCAAGCAGACCACACGAAGAAAAATATCAGTTAAAAGCATCGGCTGGAAATCAATGCGTATGATCATGCCTTTCAATTTCATCAACCGCATGCACATGATCGTGGGTACAGTGTTCACCGGCATGTTCATGCTCGTGAGCATAGACGATGGAATCATGAGATTCTTCATGGAAATGGGCATGCGCGTGATCGTGTGAATGTTTGTGCTCATGATCATGGGCATGGGTTACATCACGATGTTGATGTTCATGGCTGTGACAATGCTGATGAGGATGGTCATGTAAATGTTTATGCTCGGCTTTTTCCGACATCGGTGTCCCCCCTTTCTATCGCAATCGATCAATTCAAGCGTTATCGCGTAAACTAAGCAGTGGCGGCAAATAGTCAAGAATGGGGTAAATCGGAAAAAGGGCGGGGCAATATTGCATCGTGGTTAAAAGATCGCATCTCAAAATCGTATTTATCATTGAAAATCTTATATTGACATTACAATTTTCAAGGAATATAATCGGTCCATGATTCCACGACCGAAGGTACTTAAACGCATTGAAAACGCCTTCCGCGTCCACCCCATCGCAGCGCTTCTCGGTCCGCGCCAGTGCGGCAAAACCACACTGGCACGAATGATCGCGGAGCGTGAGCCGTGTACGTATTTCGACCTTGAAAATCCGGTCGACAACCGCCGCCTATCCGCACCCATGCGGACGCTGGAAGGGCTTACCGACCTGGTGGTCATTGATGAAGTCCAACGACGGCCTGACCTGTTCGAACTGCTCAGGGTTCTCGTCGATCGTCCTCAGAATGCCACCCTTTTTCTCCTGCTCGGTTCCGCTTCACCCCAATTGGTCAAGGGCGTTTCCGAATCCCTTGCAGGGCGTATCGGATTTGTTGATTTATCCGGATTCAACCTTGGCGAGGTGGGAGATGAACACCAGGATCGCCTCTGGATCCGAGGCGGGTTTCCGAGATCCTTTTTGGCAGATGATAATTCGGCCAGCATTTTATGGCGCGACGACTTTGTGCGCACATTTCTTGAGCGGGACATTCCACAACTCGGCATCACGATTCCATCCGAAACCCTGAGAAGATTCTGGACGATGGTCGCGCACTATCACGGGCAAGTGTGGAACGCGGCCGATTTTGCCAGATCATTAGGCACCTCGGAAAATACAGCCCGCCGCTATCTGGACATTCTCGCAGGCGCTTATGTGGTCCGGGTGCTTCCTCCCTGGTTCGAAAATATCCGTAAACGCCAGGTCAAAGCGCCCAAGGTTTACATTCGCGACAGTGGCATCTTGCACACCCTGCTCCAGCTGCGCACCCTGGCTCATCTGCAAGGACACCCGAAGATCGGCGCATCGTGGGAGGGTTTTGCAATTGAGCATGTGATCAGCGTGTTTGAGACCAGGGATGCCTACTTTTGGGCGACTCACGCCGGCGCCGAACTGGACCTGCTGGTGATGACAGCGGGCAGACGCTATGGCTTTGAATTTAAATACGCGGATGCACCCGGCCGGACGCGCTCCATGCACAGTGCCATCAAGGATTTGCAGCTGGAACATCTGTGGGTGGTCTATCCGGGAGTGCAAGAATACACGCTCCACGAAAGGATCTCCGTCATCCCCATGGAGGCCGTCGCAGATCTGGTGGAGGACCTGCGGGAATCAGCTTGAATCGGAAAAACACAGCGGGGTAACCCGTTTGAATCCACCGTGCCGAACCAGGGAAAGAAGCCATTGCCGACTCCCCGGTTGAATCCCATCTTCGATGGGGTTGCACGGCAACATTCAACTGGGCAGGCATGGCGGAAAACGACGACTCATGGCTCCAGGAGGACGACTCATGGCGGAAAACGACAGACCATGGGGCATCTCAGACGGCTTTTAAAACCAGCGGGATAACGGGTGTATTTTTGTTTAATTCGCTGAATTTGGACTAACTGATTTTAAGAAGTCCAAATTCTTAATTTACGTACAAGTCCCTCCGATCAGAAACCAATCCATAAAACCTCAAAATTGCAGATTGCATCTAGCTATCTGAAAATTTAGCTTATCCACTAAATTTTGTAAGCAGGCACTCATGTAAAAAAAA
>PVMK01128701.1_pt1 | contig 32006 bp, 22 predicted proteins | sample 1853481 | NCBI WGS metagenome assembly PVMK01 (sample SAMN08533507, study PRJNA380276) | Marine sediment metagenome, whole genome shotgun sequencing project.
CTCACCTGCTTCCAAGTTTGCATCCTGAAAAACAAATGCAAGGTATTTTCCATCCGGACTGAAAACAGGATCTCGGTAGCAGCATTTTCCCCCGATTGGATTTGCCTTAAATCCAAGGTGCAGATTAGTGTTGTAAATCCACAGATCCCCAAAACCATCGTTGCGTTTGAAATCGGTCAGGGCAAATAAATCACCTCCATCCCAGGCAAAATCCTGAAGAAAGGGTATACGGGAATAATTTTCCATCTCAATTCGAGTAGCGGGAAATTCATCCAGGCGCGGCAATGGATCTCTACAAATAGAGACATCCAGGAGCTGGACCAGTTCAACTTCTTCGCCATTCACGAATCCCTGCCGTAAAATTGCTAATCGTTGACCATCATCAGACCAGTAAGCGCGTGTTACCCGCACCCTGGATTGACGGTGTTTGTAAGGGGAAAGTTTGGCACAGCTGCCGAGCCTCGCCAGGTCGGCTGCTGAACTAACCTGTGAAAGCTGGGTAGGAATGAACGGGACCACATACAGTTCATAATTAAGGCTGATTGCAGCCTGCGTTCCATCGGGTGAAATCTGGAAAGAAAATAGCTCCTGGCCATCATCGAAGCAAATCAATTCTTGCGAGAGCGAGGTGCCATAATCGATAAATTTTATGCACTGCCCGGAGATATAAAACAACCTATCACCATCGGGTGACCAGTACAGTGATGATTTACCATTACCATCATCTGTCATTTTGGTGATTGGACTCCCATCCAAATTTGCTATCCAAATTTCATTCCCTTCGATGAAGGTGAGCTTATCTGCTCCACCAAGCACGGGAACGAATGGTTTCGTTTCAACCTCTTCGGTTGGAAGATTGGATGAAGTTATGGAAGGTGTCGGGCTGGTTGGATTTATCGTCTTAAGTGGGGTTAAAGAAGGGGATTCTATGGTAGGCGTAGTTACTTCAGTTGAGACAGGAGCTGGCTCAGTGGCGGTAATTCTTGAAATTTGTGGAGTCACCTCATGGAATTGTTCCGTTTCAGTTATCGTAGGGGAGGAACAACCCCAGGTAATCGCCAGTACTAACAGGGCGATCAATTTGATCGCCCTCAATTTCGCTATTGATGTTGAATCGATTAACCAATCAATCATCCCAGGATAGGTCTCAGATCACGCGGTTCCAAACTGGCGGTCTCCGGCATCACCAAGACCGGGTAGGATGTATCCATTCTCATTCAAGCGCTCATCGATCACGCCCAGGTGAATAGGTACTTCGGGGTGATGTTCCTGCATGAGCTGTATTCCCTCCGGCGCGGCCAGGATTCCAACGAACTTGATCTTGCTCACTCCCCATTTTTTGAGGATATCGATCGTCGCTACAGCAGAACCACCGGTTGCTAACATAGGATCAAGGATCAGGGTCACTGAAACGGTTGGCTCGATGGGCAGCTTGTTGTAGTATTCCACCGGGTTCAAGGTGCGCTCGTCACGGTAGAGACCGATATGCCATACTTCGGCACTGGGCATCAGCTCCCAGACACCTTCGACCATGCCCAATCCTGATCGCAGGATCGGCACAAGGCCAATCGTTTCCAGGAGCTCCACGGTGCGGTTGCCAGCGGGGTTTCCACAGATACTGGCTTGGTCATCAGGTCGGCAGTGGCTTCGTAGGTCAGCAGGGCGGCAATTTCTCGCACCAGCTCGCGGAAATTCTTTGGATCGGTTTCTATGCTTCTCAATAATGCCAGCTTATGAGCGACCAACGGGTGGGAAGATGGGAATACGTTTTTCATCGTCAACCTCGGTTTGTGATTTGGGTGAGTCTAAAATTTATTATAGCCGTAAATTTCAACCACCCGCCTCGAATAAAATCGAATCCCAATCATTAAAATGGTTTTTCCCTGGCTACTTTCTTGAACCATTCAACCATCAAGCAGGGCGCTGAAAATCCGGGTTATAATCTGCGAGATGAGCACCCAGGAAGATCGTCTCGTTGATAACCAACCAAAACCCGATGATCGTTTGGACCATGCGCTGCGCCCGCGCATGCTGGTTGATTTAATTGGGCAAGAGCGGGTGAAAGAGAACCTGGCGATCTTGCTCGCCGCCGCGCAGCAGCGCGCTGAGCCAGTTGATCATGTCCTGTTCTATGGCCCGCCTGGATTGGGGAAAACAACCCTGGCGCATATCGTCGCCAACGAGATGAATGTAAATATCAAGGTCAGTGCTGGACCAGCGATTGAACGTCCCGGGGACTTGGCAGCTATTTTAACGAATTTACGCGCAGGGGATATTCTTTTCATCGATGAGGTTCATCGCCTGGGTCGCTCTGTCGAAGAAGTGCTCTACCCGGCGATGGAGGATTTTGCCCTGGATATCGTAATCGGAAAAGGACCTTCGGCTCGCTCGATCCGGCTGAAGCTGCCCCGTTTCACAATTGTTGGGGCAACCACGCGTCTGGCATTGGTCACGTCACCCCTGCGGGCGCGCTTTGGTGCTGTCTACCGGCTTGATTTCTATGATTTGCCGGCAATGAAGGAGATCGTTCAGCGCGCGGCGGGTGTGTTTGAAGTCGCGGTGGAGCCGGGGGGCGTGGAGGAGATCGCCAGCCGCGGGCGCGGGACGCCAAGGGTTGCTTTACGCTTGCTACGCCGGGTGCGCGATTATGCCCAGGTGCGCGGCGATGGGGTCATCACGCGCCAGATCGCCATGCAAGCTTTGGAATTATTAAATGTTGATTCACTGGGTTTGGACGAGATGGATCGCCGTGTGCTTGAAACAGTGATCAAGAAATATAACGGGGGACCGGTAGGACTGAATACCATTGCAGCCTCGATCAGTGAAGAAGCGGGGACGATCATGGACGTGGTAGAGCCGTACCTGCTGCAGCTGGGTTTTCTGGATCGCAGTTCGCAGGGACGCATCGCCACCCGTCTGGCATATGACCACCTGGGTATCCCATACTCCGTTGAAGATCAGCCAAAGCTGCTGTAAAACTTTCTTTTCTCCCCCATGTCCCTAGAGCCAATCGCCCGGTTGCTTATGATCGCTGGCATCGTCCTGTTTGTGATCGGCGGTCTGGTTTTCCTGGCTTCAAGGCTGGGGATCAATCTCTTCCAGCTGCCGGGCGATATCAGAATACAATCAAGCAACCTGACATGCATCATCCCGCTGGTCACATCAATCTTACTCTCGATCGTGGTGACGGTGGTCCTGAACCTGGTGATTCGCTTTCTCAATAGATAGTCATATGCTCTTGCCTTGAATACCTCCGACTTCGATTACGATTTACCTCCTGAATATATCGCTCAATCTCCAATTGAACCGCGCGATGAATCACGTTTGATGGTACTTCACCGTGGAGATCGATCAATCGACCATTCGATCTTCAATAAAATCGAGCAGCATCTTCAACCTGGAGATCTGTTGGTGTTAAACGAGACGCGCGTCATACCTGCCAGGTTATTCGCCACCAAGCTACCCGGAGGCGGCAGGGTAGAGCTGCTGCTGCTGGAGAAAAAAGGTGATCACACCTGGGAGGTGATTGTGGGTGGCAAAGGATTGAAAGTTGGCAGGCAGCTGCAGGTCACATCAGGCCCTCCTGCTGAGGTGATCGCCGAGCTGGGAGGACCTCGCCGGATGGTCAAATTTGCTGAACCGATCGAAGGGTTTTTACCTGAGGCTGGGCATGTCCCATTACCCCCCTATATCAAGGCGCATCTGGATGATCCTGAACGGTACCAGACAGTCTACGCGCGCAAATCTGGATCTGCGGCAGCACCAACCGCGGGTTTGCATTTTACCCAATCCCTGATCCACCAGCTGAAGAGCGCCGGCATAAATCTCACTTATGTAACCCTGCACGTCGGACTGGATACATTCGCCCCGGTTACGGAAGAAGATCCTGCTCAGCATGTGATCCACACGGAGTACTGCCAGGTGTCTCAAGAATCAGCCCAACGGATCAATGAGGTACGACGGAAAGGGGGACGCATCATCGCGGTGGGAACAACGAGTGTGCGCACATTAGAGAGTGCTGCTCGGAAGGCACCACCCAGGGCAGTTGTGTCCCCTTTCGAGGGGTCGACCGATTTATTCATCCTGCCTGGATATGAATTCCAGGTGGTGGACGGCATGATCACCAATTTCCACCTGCCGCGCTCCTCTCTAATCTTGCTGGTCAGTGCATTTTACAATCGGGAGCAGATCCTGGATGCATATGAAACTGCCAAACAGCTGCATTACCGTTTCTATTCCTTCGGGGATGCGATGTTAATCCTCTAGGTGAGTTCAGATATATGGTTGATCGACAGGATAAATTGCTGGAACTGGAAAACGAAGTAATCAGCTGCCGGAAATGCCCGCGGTTGGTTGCCTGGCGCGAGGAAGTCGCACAGGTGAAACGCCGCGCATACCTGGAGTGGGAATACTGGGGCAAACCCGTGCCTGGCTTTGGTGATCCTGCAGCCCGGGTGCTGGTGGTTGGTTTAGCTCCCGGGGCGCACGGCTCAAATCGCACCGGGCGCATGTTTACCGGTGATAGCTCAGGGGATTTCCTCTACCCGGCCTTGTTCACAGCCGGGTTTGCCAACCAAACGCTAGCGATCAACCTTGAGGATGGATTGCAGTTGAGGGATATGTTCATTTCAGCGGTGTGCCGCTGCGTCCCGCCTGGCAATAAACCAAGGGCGGATGAAATCGCCAACTGCCGACCATATCTGGAGTCCGAGATTGATATGCTCACCGGTTTAAAGGTAATTGTCGCCTTGGGGCGCATCGCTTTCGACCATACTTTGAGGATATATCGAGAGTTATCAGGAGAGAATTTGAAGTTTGATTTCAAACACCTGGGAATTTACAAAATGGGGGTTACCTTGCCCTGGCTGATCTCCTCCTACCACCCCAGCCGTCAGAACACACAGACTGGGCGGCTCACCAAAGACATGTTTGATCAGGTATGGACGAAAGTGAATGAATTGATCGATTAGTCGACTGAATTAGAAATAAATCCAGCTATTCCCAATCCTGAATTAAACCAAGGTGCCATGCCAATCAAACGGCATGGCACCTTACTGATTGACCCCCTAGCCCAATCAAGCGGGTTTACATACTCATTCCAGCAGCCAGATCCAGCTGTCGTTGAATTCACAGGATGTTTCGCCAGATTCCTGCCAGCCGGTGAATGCGAATTCTCCTTCCAGGCGGTTGTTAGCATAATCGTAATAAGATCCGATGCGCAAGTCGTTGATATATATGGTGAACTTCCCCTCTTCTGCGATCAGAATGTAGGAATTGGTGCTGCCCTGTTCCTGTTCAATCGCCCCGGCTGTCAGGGGGCCGGTGACGTCCTTTATGTATTCCCCATCATCGGCATACACGATGAACCAAACAGGTAAACCAGATAAACGGAAGGTTGCCAGCTCGTATTGTGCTCCTTTTTTAAAGTTTGGCTCAGATCGGAAGATCAGCCCGCAACCTGCCAAACCGCTTGAAGATTCCCAGGTGATGTCGGTTTTCAGGATGAAATCCTTTGCTATCAAATTGTCTCCGAATTCATGGTATTGAGTAATCATATATTCGTCAACAAAAATTTCAAGCGGTTCAGCCTGGACCCAACCCAGTTCGCCGGTATCCGTCGGATACCCAATCCGCTCAATCTCAGAAATAATCCCACCCAATTTTTCAGCCACAAATTGAGCCTCCTCGGCAGCTGTTGTTGCCTGCAGGTCAGGAGTGGAAGTAGCTGTTGGAGCAGGAGTTTCAGTCGGTTCGGGTGTGGGTGTACTGGTTGGCAGTGGTGTGGTCGTAGGTTCTGGTGTGCTGGTTGGTTTTGCAGCTGCAGTGGCGGCAGGCGGTTCATTGGTTGGTTCAACTGCCGCAGCTTGTGGAGTGGAGCTGCAGGAAGAGAGCAGCAGGATCAACGCAACGATTACTGCCAGCTCCCAGATCCACAGCTTCCTGGTCACGATATTATAAAAAATGATATTCATGGCATTATCTCCTCATACATCCGGAGGATTGAACTGCCTCCGGTATGTTCTGAGCATACAATGCCAGATGTCAACTGCCAATCCAAGAGCTTTTACTGCCAGAATCCGCCAATCTGGGATATTCGAAAATTTTATTCCCCTGGTTCGTTCATCAAGCATTCTCCATCCTGGAATTTTGTTAAGTTCCTCAAGGATTTCAACTGAACAGAACCAAAATAATGAAATAGGATCTCCTTATTAATGGGAGATCCTGGAATCATAGCTAAAGTGTTTAGTTAGTGAAGAGTCTTGGTTGCATCCTGGAACATAAAGCGCTGATCAGCTTGACCGGAGCTATTTATTTCTGCGGCAGATAATGTCGATGTACCCGTACATTCACTCGGAGTGATGTAATAATTATCAAAGCGCACATCTAGATAGCTTTCATTAAATGTGGTTGCGATCATACCCACATCGTGCTGTCCGATAAATGATCCATCACTGATGGCAGCTAATTTATGATTATTTGCAAATACTTCAATCAGCGCTCCATCCCTCCTGACTCCCAATTGATTAACAATGTTTCCAGTATTGATGTAAGGTGAATGGTTCACATAGAGTAACTTCCAGCCAGCAGCATCACTGTAACGCCAGATGCCGAAATAACCATCTCGATCAATTTCGAAGGAATAGAAATGGCTCCAATCTTCTGCAATATTGAACATCAACCCATAGGTGCCGTACGTTGAGCTAACACTTCGGACATCTACTCCTGTCTGAAAGTTGTTTGATTTGCTATCTTTTCTCACAGCAGCCCACATATTTGCTTGTTTTGCAACTATCCGGTATTCGCCATCCACATAATTAAACACAACATAGTTATCCTCGTCTATTGGCCAACCGCTATTAGGATTACTGAAATCATCATGTAAACCAAGAGGACAATACTCTCGAGAGATACATGGTAAATATGAATGGGCAAAAGGTAGGTAGAAATTTGATCGGCGGTCCAGGTTGGTGCCGTTCCAGTTTATTGACGCTGTGTTGGTGATGGTTGTGCCTCTGGGTGTTTCTTCACTGATCAAAGCATCATAGCTAATAGTTGTTGGGCTGGTCGAGTCAACTGATCCAGTCCACATAATAATGCCATTCTGTTCCTCCGCGAGACCGTTGCTTGCAGATAGGCTGCCAGGTATGTAGGAAAGACTCTGATTGATTGCGTCCTCAAAAGAGACAGTTGCAGAACTGCTTTCAATAACACTTTCCAATGTGATGGAATAAGAAATATTTCCTCCGGGTTCAAAAGATCCCTGAACAAGTTTTTGTGCCCGGTATCCCTTCTCAAATGCACCCATATCAATCAGTTCAGTACCGTTATTATCCCCATCGCTAGGTCTTGGAAATCCATCAAAATCATAACTCGGAGCATTGCTAATGCTTCCAGAATCTATAGCTTGAGAACCCGATTTCAAATGAAAATCATGATTATCTGAATCTCGAAACATTGGATCGGTGGAAATATTTCCTGATATTCCCGTCTGGTCTGCAATATCGATGTAGTTATTATCATTGCCAAATACCAGATTGTTTTCCCAGGTCGGAGAGTTATCGGCGTACCTTGCATTAATTACCAAACCATGATCGTTATTAACCACAATATTATTCCGATAAACCTGTAGTATTGGATTGACACGGGCATCAACAACGATTCCTGCTCGGTTGCCAAATATCGTATTATTGATAACTTCTGGTTGGGTTCCAGTGGGTTGGGTCATGTTGATCGCCGTGCACTGGTTATCATAGAAGATATTATTAATTATTCTCGGAGATGAATTGTTTACAAATACTACAACAGCGGATAAGTGTTGCTCATCACAGGTGTTATCCCTAAATACATTATTTGCAATTGTAGGAGAGGAGGTATTTCCCCAAATACCAACCTGTCTGCCGATCCCGTTGCGAGGACTGTCTTCAATGATATTGCCTTTGATTAATGTCCCATCGCCATGGACTTCAATTGCTGCGTAGTCCAAATTTAAACTTCCAGTGATGGTAAAGTCGAGAAGGGTGCCTCCTGGACCGATATCGATTGTCGAAGTAAAATCGCTGATAATTTTTGTATGTTGCGGACCGGCTATGCTTCTCACTGTAATGTCTTTTCCACCAAAACTCAAACTACCCTCAAAGTCCCCACTATCCACCCAAATCAAATCACCCGCAGAAGCAGAGTCGATTGCATTCTGAATACTTTCACCTGGTGAGACGATAATTGAATTGGAATTAACGAGAGAAATATCAAATCCTGGCGAGGACAAGGGGGAATTATCCTTCTCGTGATCAAAATTCTCAGTAATACGACCCGCATGAACTGCTCCGAATGAATTTACACAAATTACTGCTATGATGCACATTGCGCAAACTGTTATTTTAATAATCCCCTTCATAAGTAAATCTCCCATCTCGAGGTGTTATTTTAGCGAGAACAACACATCGTTTATTCAGTTTCTGTAAAGTGGATAATTATTCAATTCTCATCCAAAAATGCGCTGGATTAAGAATTCAGGTTGGAGAATACTACTTATACCGAGATAAAGTTGGTTTCCCCATCCTGCAAATAACGCATGAATTAATATCCTTGCTTGTTGGTCAAAATTCAATAAGTTACCCCAGATGGTTGTTGGCGCCTCAATGATATGGGAGCTGATACCAGCAATAAAAACAGATACTCCCCTTTGTTTAATAATTATAGGGAAGATTCTGCCGTGGTCAAATGCAATGCGGATCAAGTAGCCATATCTGAATAATTTCATTTTCATTTTAGGATCTCCTCACTGCTTACCCTTGAAAAGATAATTGCATCATCATGGGTATATCTTGGCAGAGAAAAGCTGCCAATCCAAGAGCTTCAACTGCCAAAAACTGCCATTCCAAAGAAATCATGAATTTTCGAGGGAAAAAGAGCTGATCGGGGAAGTATCAATCCTACAGCCGGGGGAATTCGTATTCAGTTTTGAACAAAAGGAAGCAATTTCTCAGGTGTATTCGACGATCTCATCCCCACCCAGGTAGCGTTGGAAGAAGCCGCACAGCTTTTGCTGGTATTCTTCCGGGCGTTTGAAAGAAATCCAGCCGTGACCGGCTTCAGCTACCGCCCAGAATTCTTTCGGTTCACCGGCCTGCTCAAAAAAGGTATGCATCAGGTCTGCTGCTCGCCCATCTCCTGAAGCTATCATCAACAGGGGACGAGGTGCAACAGCTCTAATCGAAGCCATGATTCCTTCTGGTTCCTGCACACCGCTGACAGCTTTTTGCAGCTGGTAAACCAACCAGAGGCCTGGACGGTTGACCAGCTTGCTCAGGGAGAATCCCTCTTTTGTGGGATGATCTGCGAGGACCGCAGGTGAAGGATCTTCTGCGATTAACGCCCGGATGACAGGATTTCTGGCAGCTGCTCTCAAGGTAACCTGCCCGCCCAACGAGAAACCCAGTGCACCAATTTGCCCGGGGTCCACATCTGGTCTCTCAAGCAGGAAATCAACGGCTCCATTCAAATCATTAATCTCCAACCAACCCCAGGTCCCAAGGCCGCCGGTCGAACGCCCATGACAGCGCATATCGTACATCAGCACCCCGAACCCATTTTCAATCAATAGTGAGGCGGCAGGCATCAAGTCCAGCCGGTTTCCCCCCGAGCCATGCGTGAGTATTATGGTAGGACCATGCCGGGAAGGAACAAACCAACCTGAAAGTGGCCATCCATCCTGGCTGGTGAAAACCACGTCATCGTATTTTACGCCAATCTGGCTAAGCGGATTGCTGAGCACAGGCGTGCGCATTGGGTTGAGCGCGCGGTAGACGTTGCGCAGCACGAGTCCAAAATACAGCAATATCCCTGCCCCGAAAAATGCCAGCGGGGATAATTTTGTCAGGGCAATTGAGGCTGTTAGCAGGAATGCTATGCCCCAGGCGACCAGTAAGAGCAGTAGCAGGAAGTAGCGCCAGCTTTTGTGGCCACGAACAGGCATAGATCTTTTCCCAGCATTATTCACATGTATACTCATTCGCTCGTATCCCGTTATTCGTTTTCTTATCAGGTTCTGAGTCTTGATTGCTTATAATTAATACCGGACAATTGACCAATTGGTTCGGCAATTATTGAGAATAATGCCCCTCATCTGAAAATAATTGCAAACATGAAGAGTCAATGAGAAGCCTCCCTCAACACTCAATCAAGTAGTTAATATGCTAGGATTTAGATCCCCCCTCAGAAATCATTTCAGGTATCATATATAAACTTAGTTTTCTCATATCACTTTTTGGATAACGAATAATGAAGCGCGCAGCAAGCAGGCAATGGATTTTTTGGGGGTGGTTCGCATTCAGCTCCCTGGTCTATTGCTGGTTACTATTAGGTCCTTTTGGTCATCAATTCAGAAACCTTACCATTCGTTTAGCAATGCTGAGTGCAATGGTTGTAATCAGTGTGCTCTTGCTCCGAAAAACGTGGGATGGTTACCGGTTTTGGACTTCCGTCTTAGTCTGTATGATTGGCTACGCAGTGATTTATAAAATTGCTACTTTTTTCCCGGGGATCAACACTTATCCATTCACATTGACCTGGTCAGAGGGTACTGCATATTATTTCGCCTCGGCATATTTCTCAGAACAACTTTACGGGGTGAAGGTTGATTTACCGTTGATTAACCCAAGCCGGCATTTACTGATGGCGATCCCTTTTATTGTTCAAGACCTGCCAATTTGGGTACACCGTGCATGGGAGGTGGTGCTCTGGCTTTTGATCACTTTATCAGCGGTATACCTGTTTGTGCGCAGGTTGTCAATAAATAGCAAGCTGCTTCGTTGGGCTTTTTTCGGTTGGTTGTTCATATACTTCTTTCAAGGCCCTGTTTATTATTTCCTACTGGTCAGCATCATTCCGATTTTATGGGGTTTTGATTCCAAGAAATTCAGTAGGACACTCCTGCTGGTCCTGATAGGATCAGCCTGGGCGGGAGCCAGCCGGGTGAACTGGATCCCAGTTCCAGCACTGCTGGCAGTCACGTTCTATTTCCTTGAGGTTAAAGTTGACAAACAAAACTGGCTGCGGTACCTGGGTCAGCCGCTGATTTGGTTCAGTGCAGGTGTCGGCGTTGGACTACTGGCATGGTTTGGGTACGCCCAACTGTCGGGAAAACCTGTTGGAAATTTTGGAGTTTACTTTACCTCGAATTTACTCTGGTACCGACTGCTACCCAATGCAACTTACCCTGGTGGTGTATTTATTATGTCATTGGTTGCCTCGCTTCCTTTGATCGGTATCATCGCTATCTACTTATACCGTTCCGGATTTAATTATCACCGGATCCGCCACCTTGGGATCGCCTCGATCCTGTTGGTATTTTATACGGGGGGATTGATCGTCAGCACAAAGATTGGTGGTGGTAACAACATCCACAATTTGGATGCATTCTTATTGATCCTGGCTGTTTCTGGAAGCTATCTATATTTTGGAAAATCAGTCCCCGATTATGATTTTCCGGAGCGAACCGCCTCTCAAAATTTTGTAAACATATTCATCTTCACAGCAGTGTTAATCCCGGTAATTTTCACCTTGCAGGGAGGCAGACCAGTGGTCTTGCCAGAAAACGAGCGCATCGAAAATGCTCTCTTGACCATCCAGGAATTTGCCGATCAAACTATCTCCGATGGCGGAAAAGTCCTTTTTATCGCCGAACGCCAACTGCTTACCTTCGAAGAGATTCATAATATCCCCTTGCTTCCAGAATATGAGAGAATGGATTTAATGGAGATGGTGATGGGCGGAAATGAAGACTACCTGGCAGAATTTCGCCAGCGTATTGAAAACCAGGAATATGCGTTGATAGTTAGTGAACCGCTGGTTGTTAAGTACAAAGGCCGCGGTAAGCAATTTGGGGATGAGAATGATGTTTATGTGCGCCAGGTCACCGAAGTGGTGTTGTGTTATTACGAACCAGTCAAAAGAATATCAAAATTTCCAATCCAGTTATTAGTGCCCAGAGCAGAAGACAATATCTGCTCACAATCCCCTGATTAATTCCTAATTCCACCTGCTCTTATCTCTTCTGCTGGATCCTTCAATGAGGGTTAGAGGGTATGATTGTAGCTCATTAGTCTATAATGAAATCAGAATTTTCATACTTAATAATACGGATTCATTTGGGATTTGGTGATGGCTTCCTTGATTAAGAGAATTGCCTCGATACCCTGGATTGCGGAGGTCATTGCGCTGCTTGGGGGAATAGTTTTTCTTATCCAGGCAATTAAATTTGCTAGCATGCAAATTTCGATTCTGGATGAGGGCGCTTATCTCTATAAGGGGTACTTGTTCGCGACCGGGCAAACAACGCCATTTCAAGATTATGGTGCATGGGGAAATCATATGCCTCTCTCTTTCCTAATCCCGGGATACGTACAAGTCATCTTCGGTCCTGGTTTAAGAACTGGCCGATATTTTTCGATCGCAGTGGCATTAATTATGCTGCTCGGTTTGTGGATTGTATCTAAACGCTGCGGCGGAAGATGGTGGGCTATGATTGCGATTTGGGCAATCGCACTTAACCCAATTTTCAGCCGGATTTATAGCAGCGCTTATTCGCAGGTTCTGATCGCCTGCCTATTAATCTGGATCATGGTTCTAGTCCTGAACGACAGATTGATCCCCTGGCAAATCTGCCTGGGAAGCGCACTGGCTGGGATTTCTGTGCTGACACGATTAAATATGGTCCTCGTATTGCCGTTATTGATCGGGTATATTTTCTGGCAGCACGGCAAACGCGCCGGCCTCTTGGCATCCACAACCGGAATTTTTACAGTAATTATTGGGCATGCACTTTTTTGGCCAGGGATTATGCTTCTTTGGGCGTCCTGGCTTCCACCTTCACTGACACCATTCCTAGATGCCTGGCGAGGGGTTGATATCGGAACCCCTGTTTGGGATCCCGATCCATCATTTGAGAGCAGGGTACTCAGCTTTTGGTGGGGTATACGGTCTAATTTCATCGCTCTGGCTGGATTTATCGGATTGGGATTTTTGGCCTTCCAACCAAAATCCTGGAATAACGAGTTCTATCGTCGCTCGGCGATCTTTCTCTGCCTACAGCTCACACTCTTAGTTGCTGCACATGCCTGGGCTTCCTTGGGGAAAAATTATTGTGTTTATTGCTTTCAAGTCTATCTGACTTTTTTTGCTCCAGTAGCATTCATATTTATTATCATTATCTTCCGCGGGTGGAAAGGAGCAGGATCAACGGGATTTGCCTTGTATGCGATTGTATTGATCCTTCTAATTTCGGTTGGAATTGGCTATAGCACAACCAATGATTTGGGCTCGGCGGTGCTTGAATTCTCCCTACCACGTCTCAAAAATGGACAACTCCTAGTAGGCAATATCCCGCTATGGGGATACTTCGAAAATCTGCTCGATTTCCCATTTGAAACGGCTGAAGTATTGGTGAGCAGTCTCTTGGGTCTGGCAGTTGGGATCTTGTTGCTGCTTCTTGCTTGGATTATTCATCGACGAATACTATCCAACCAGCGTGGGGGTATAAATTTCGGTTTACTTGCGGTAGGGATAATGTTAATCTTCGGGTTGATGCTCTCCCCCACCAGAGTATTGGGGAACACTTACCAAGATAATGATTGCGAAGGCGATGTGATTGCAGCCCATGAAACAGCAGGTCAATACCTGGCCGAAGTAATCCCTCCAGGTTCCCAAGTATATTGGCAAGGAACACCATCTGTGGTTCCAATGCTGTACCTACCCGGTGTTTCCATTTATCTCCCCCAGATTGATTATGATTATACATATCATCTGGGCGGGAACACCCAAGAAATGTTAAAAATTGGTCTCTGGAATGATGAGCTGGCGGAGAGATGGAAGCAGGAAGCCGATTTTGTGATCATAGCAGAGCATAATTACAATTCAGATTGGGAGATTTACCTTGAATCGGGTCAGTTTGATGAGCTACCGAGGTCCCCAAGCGTTGCCCCTTGTCGGGATGAATCTCGTTTACGAATATTCCGCAGTAGAGGAACAAACTGATATTCTCAATTGAACTCATGATATTCCAGCTAATGTCATTTCCCAAATCCAGAAATATGCATATTCCAAGTAATCATTCCAGCAGTTTTTTGATGTGATGGACTAACTGAATCTACTAAATGAAGCCCGATTAATTTCGCAATTGTCTATAACTAATAATGCTCCCAAACATCTATTTCCGGGCTTCAATGCGCTCGAAAAACTTTCCTCAACTCTTCTCAGTATCAGCATCTAGATATAATTTTCTTTCAGGTCGAACTCATTGAGCAAAGAATGCTGGAAATCCTCAAGGCAAAAAGTAATACAAGAAGCATTACCTTCAAATTTTCCTCATGAATAAATATCACTGAGTCAAATCCAAGAGCTTGCAGGTTTGTGCAAAGAATCATTGTTTTATTCATGTACATTCCAGAGATATTCCCATTCCACAGACAAACATAGAAAATCACTTAACGATTTGGGATCAATCAGATAGTGGGTGGGTAGATTCAGGTCTTCGAAGATCTTACGAGAATGTGAATTTTTGTGGGCATTTTTACACGGCACTGATTCAGCTTGATTTTTATACTCTCCCGAGATTTCTGATGGAGATGAGCGAAGTTTAAATAGGGTACAATTTGTAAATATCAAAGGAATTTAGACAATTGATCAATTTATATATGCTAGATTGTTAGATTGAGGACAGCATTATTTGTATGGATCAATTAGCTAATGTTGCTTGCTGATGATCAGATAGAAGATGAATATTTCAATAAGAATTATTAGGAAATTACTGTTTACCCTCGAAAATTGACGGTGTCAATTAATATGCGTATAGTTAATAGTGATCGGGAGGAAGAATTTCAAATCCCAGCCATAAGGAACGAACCTGGGTTTGTGCAAATTCCGACGACAGATCCACAAGCTGCATTGAAATTTTGTCAGGCATTAGCTAAATCCCTTACCGTCAACTCGAACCAAGGAATTATCACGCAAAGTGAATCTGAAACTGAGTTTCTTCAGCAGCGACCTGCCATCTCTGTTGTGATACCTGTATATGATGAAGAAGATAACCTCCCTCTTTTATACAAACGGCTTACCGAGGTTTTGGGAGATTTTGAACCGCGATACGAGCTCATATTTGTCGATGACGGAAGTCGGGATCACAGTCCACAGATTCTTGAGGAGCTGGCTGAAAACGACCCAAAGGTGATCGATGTTCAACTGGCTCGTAATTTCGGTCATCAGATCGCCATCAGCGCCGGGTTAGATTTTGCGCGAGGTGATGGAGTCATCATCATGGATGCAGATCTCCAAGATCCACCAGAGGTTTTACCAGAATTTATTAAGAAATGGCGTGAGGGTCACGATATCGTCTACGCAATCCGCACCAACCGTAAGGAAGTCTGGTTAAAACGTACTGCCTATTCATTCTTCTATCGCATACTGCAGCGTATTGCCAATATCCAAATTCCCTTGGATGCGGGAGATTTTTGCATCATGGATCGCAGGGTAGTCTTAATTCTCACCAATATGCCAGAACGCAATCGATTCATCCGTGGTATTCGCAGCTGGATCGGTCTTGATCAGGTGGGACTGGCATATGATCGGGATTCACGCTATGCCGGGCAACCCAAATTTACCCTTTCACGTCTGATTTATCTCGCCTTAGATGGTTTGGTATCGTTCAGCTTCCTCCCTCTACGAGCTATCTCGATCCTTGGATTCATCATTTCAATCATTTCTCTCGTTTTAGCCATCGGCTACACGATCCAAAAATTAACCCGTGGACTAAACCCTCCTGGTTTCGCAACGACGATCGTAGCGATTTTTTTACTGGCAGGAATCCAGTTGATCACACTGGGGGTTATAGGAGAATATGTAGGTCGAATATTCGAGGAAGTCAAGCGTCGTCCCTTATACGTTGTTAAAAAGATTTCAAAAACTGCTTGAAGATGAAAGTATTGATGCTTAACAACGAGTTCCCGCCATTGGGGGGCGGCACAGGAACGGTTAATCAGGCGATTCTTAACAATCTTAATGATTCACCCGATCTTTCGATAGATTTAATTACTTCCTCCCCTGAGAACATATATGAGAGCGAAACTTTTAATGAAAGAATTACAATTTATAAAGTACCGGTCAACCGATTCAACATTCATCATGCTTCCAATAAGGAATTAATCCTTTACGCAATACGTGCTTTCTCTTATGGTTTTAGGAAAAACCGCCAAAGAAAATATGATATGTGTCTCGCCTGGAGCGCAGTCCCAGCGGGAGCCAGCGCACTTGGCCTGAAATTGATTTCAGGTCTGCCGTATATTCTGCGGGTAAGCGGCCCGGATATCCCCGGTTTTGAAGAGCGCTATAAAAATCTATACCCCGTTTTAAAACCTCTCATCCGATCTATCTGGAAAAACGCTGACATTGTGATCGCGAAATGTTCCGCAGAAGCTGAGATGATTCACGAAATCGATCCCAATGTTGGGGTAACCATAATTCCAAATGGTGTTGATACAGACCAATACATTCCAGGTGAGTCCATCCCAGATGAAGGCCCTTTGAAGCTGCTTTGTGTTGCAAGACTGATTAAGCGTAAAGGTCAACATCACTTAATCGAGGCGCTAAAGAAAATCAAAGATCTGGGAGTTGATATCATAGTGGATTTGGTTGGGAGCGGGGATGCTGAAGGAGAGTATCGTGTCCTGGTCAATGAACATGATCTGGAGGACCGGATCAATTTTCAAGGATATATTCCCAGAGAAGAGATGCCGGAGGTCTATGCACAGGCACATATATTTGTTTTACCATCTTTCAATGAGGGCATGAGTGTTGCTACACTGGAGGCGATGGCTTGCGGATTGCCAGTGATTGTTTCACGAACACCTGGAACTGAGGACCTTGTAATAGAGGGAGAGAACGGATTTACTTTCGATTGGGGAGACATCAAAACATTAACGAATCTCTTGCTAGAATTGGAATCTGATCGAGCTTATGCAAGGAAAATGGGTCAGGCGTCCCGGAATCTAGCATACAGATTCACTTGGGAGTCCAGCTCTCAAAAATTTGACCAGCTCTTTAAATTCCAAAATATTTCCTTCGACGAATCCCAAAAGCTCGAAAGCTGACTCCTCATCTAATGTGCGGAATTTGTGGCTTTGTACTCCAACATAGATTTGAAGAAGATAGATCCAGCTTATTGGAATCTATGAATGACATACTAGTTCACCGCGGCCCAGACAGTGACGGGTATTATCTAAACGGTGATATTGGTATGGGAATGCGCCGGTTATCTATCATTGATCTTGTGAGCGGCGATCAACCCATTTTCAACGAAGATGGATCGATCGCTATTGTTTATAATGGGGAAATTTATAATTTTCACGAACTTCGTGATCAGCTTCAGAGATACGATCACAAATTTATGACCAACAGTGATACCGAGGTCATAATTCATGCCTACGAGCAATGGGGAGATGAATGTTTGTTGAAATTCAATGGCATGTTTGTATTTTCATTGTGGGACGATAAGCGGAAAAGGATGTTGATTGCCCGGGATCGCATGGGGCAAAAACCGCTATACTGGCATTATTCTTCTCATGGTTTGCTCTGGGCTTCAGAAGCGAAAGCGTTGCTCAAGGCACCATGGTTGCAACCTGATATCAACAAGCTGGCTTTACATCACTACCTGACGTTGCAATACACGCCTGATCCACTGACGATATATGATGGTATTTACCAACTTCCTGCAGCTCATAAGCTTGTCTTGGAAGATGGTCAAAAACCCAAGATATCCCGATGGTGGCAGCTAGTTTTTGAACCAAAGTGGCAAATTGATGACAGGGAAGCCATAGAACATGCACGTGAGTTAATCAAGGCAGGTGTTCGAAGACGGCTAATATCTGAAGTGCCGCTGGGTGCTTTCTTAAGTGGCGGAATTGATTCCTCGATCATTGTCGCATTAATGTCTGAAGAGTCAAGTTTTCCAGTAAAATCCTTTTCTATTGGCTTCGAAGAGTCCCATTATTCAGAAACTGATTATGCTCGCCAGATTGCTCAAAGGTACGGAACCGATCATCATGAATTCATATTCCGGCCAGAAGATTTGATCAACGTTATCGAAGGCGTTATATATGCAACTGATGAACCTTTTGCTGATCCAGCTGCATTACCTCTATATGAATTGGCTCGTCAGACGAGGAAGCATGTGACTGTTGCACTTACAGGTGATGGTGGTGATGAAACTTTGGCTGGTTACAGGCGGTATGCCCTTGATAGATTTTTAGGACCATATGCAAACTTACCTGATTGGATTACCCAAAAAGCTATCCCTGCAGGTCTATCTTATCTACCTGAGCCAGGGTGGATTCCAGAAGACCGTAATCCCTTAACAGGTCTGAAACGCCTGGGGCAGTTTTCCTCCACAACAGAAAAAGCTTCCTTGGTTCGCTGGGGATCATATTTTAACCATGAAGATAAGTTATCTCTTTATCATGATGATTGGAGAGAGGAATTGTCTGGCGAGTATACTGAAAACTTGCTCGCAATGGCTTATGATCAGGCGAATGCGGACAGTCTCTTGGACCGGACCCTCTACGCTGATCAAATGACATATCTCTCTGGGGATTTACTACCTAAAACCGATCGGATGACCATGGCGCATTCAATTGAAGCACGTGCACCATTTCTGGATGCGAATTGGGTCGAATGGACTGCCCGTTTACCGGAAAAGTATAAAGTCAGAAGAATGCAGACAAAATGGCTATTGAGGAATGGATTTCCTGAAGAAATTCCTGCTAATATCAGATCGCGTGGAAAACAGGGATTTAGCATTCCTGTAGGTCAGTGGTTGCGAAAAGAGTTGCGTGAGTGGACTCAAGAGATATTGATGGATAATAAATCTCTCTCAGGAATCGTAAAACCTCAAGCTATTGAGAATCTCTACATGGAACACCAGAAAGGCAGAGTAAACAACGGCAAGAAATTATGGGCACTATTGATGGTCGCAATATGGGCTGGTAATAATTAAGAAAAATCCTCAGCCCAGTTAAATGCTTTGCTAAACAAAATTTGGGAATCAAAAATTCTTTCATTATCATTAATCTGAACAAATTTATTCTTAAGACTCAATATTTAACGATAAAGCCTGCTGTGTTTTCATCATAGTAAATAATTCTCGAACTAAAAATTAAAAGTGCACATATTGAAGAAAGTCCTTAAGAATCCGAAGCTACGGATCGCCCTCCAGCTAACCTTCACCATTGTAGTTTTGATATTATTATTTAAATCAATTAATCTATCTACCCTCACCCAAATTCTCGGCTCGATCAAGATTTGGCCTCTGCTTTTTAGTTTGTTGATCACTTTCCTGATGAGGTTTTTATGGGCATACCAGATTTCAATCACTCAAGCACCGATGGATATGCATTTCAGTGTTTATGCAATATTCAGAATTCAAATGATTGCCACATTTTATAGTCTGGTTCTTCCAGGGGATCTTCTGGCAGGTGGGGTTTCCTGGTACAAGTTGTCTCGACCGGGTCGGAAGTATGTTGAAGCTGGAGCATTACTCATTTTTTTCCGATTAGTTCAAATTTCCTGCCTAGTATTTATCGGATTGATTGTTGCGCTGTGGGATCCACAGATTGGTTCTCCAGAGTTTCGCACGCTAATAATAATTGGATTATTGAGCATTATTATCATGTGGATTCTCTTCTTTTCAAATCAAGTGATAAGAATTTTCGATTTCATCGTCAGTAGAGTGAATTGGGATTCCTCTTTCCTGACGAGTTTATATGACAACGTTGAAAAACTTCTAAATACTATTCTAAGATTTCGAACATTGGGTATAAATCGATTGATATTTGTGTTTGGTTTATCATTAATTGCCCAATCCTTAGGATTAGTTTATTTCTTCTCATTAGCTAGAGCGGTTGATATACAGCTCCCATTTTTTGTTATCGGATGGATCAGCACCTTTGTTACCATCATTCAAATGATTCCCATTTCTATCGCGGGCTTAGGAATTAGAGAAGCCAGCTATGCAGTCTTGTTAAATGATTATGGAATTTCTCCAGAACAGGCGATAAGTTTTTCAATTACTATCTTTGCTGTTTTTGTGATTGTAGGTTTATTAGGGGGTATTTTTGAATTGATTGATATGTATCGAAATTGGCAACGAAGACAAAAACCTGATATAGATCATAGTGAAAATAATGCGAAGTAGACGAGTTCAGCAATGCTATCAATCTGGACAATAGTTAAAAATATATCCAATCAAAATCCTACGGTTTGTTGGTTAAGCAACATTTATTGAAGATCTTGATCTTTCAAAATAAATCCTATTCTGACGGGATGATCGCTGAAGGCGCCCCCAAATCAGAATTAATTTGAAGAAATAGTGATCATTTATAAAATTGTCAATCCAGAAATTCGGAATAACAATACTATCAGATTGTGGTTCAAATAGACCTGAGGCTCACCAAGTTGGTTTGGTTGTCTTGGTGCATGACCACTTTCAACAGGAAATTTGTTCAGTGTGTATTCTAGTCGAGATACAGATCAAACCAAGGCGATCAGAGTCAGGATAAGTCAATTGAGGTACGAGGGATGACAGTATAAATACACAACTCACATGCAGCTTGGTTTATTTGATATGATGGTTGTTAGATTTTTCGCAGGTCTTGCCTGATTATTTTTACGTTTCGCTAATTTATCATGATTTGCCTCAAGAGAATATAATCACCACAGCATGACAACAGTTTGCTAATGAGTGGTATTTCCAATAGCAATATAATCAATGGAGCAATTTAACCCAAGAAGTTAGGCATGTTGAATGATACAATGCATCCTTCCCAGGATTACAATACTCTCTGAAGAATTCCGGAATGAATCGACTATCTAAATATCTCTTTCTATTAAGTCTTGTTTTCCTGATAAGTTTAGGATTATTCATTGCAGGTATCTACATAAGGGAATCTCAAAATTTCCTGTTTTCTAATACATCCTCATTACGATTGTTGACCTTCACCGGACTTGTTGCAGCTACAGGATTATTATTTGGATCCGCATTACTAACTTGGAAGAAGCCATTATGGGGACAAAGAGATTTATTAGTATTTGAGAAACTTATTAACCAAGAATTGATCCACAAGTCAATATTTTTATTATCCGTATCGACATTCGTATTTGTAACTATCCCCTTTTGGAACATTTTCATTGGAGGAGATGCAAGGTTTCTCTCGATATTGTTTCGATTTTCCCCGATTTTATTTCTTCTTAGCTCTCTATCCCTGATGGTGATCAGAACAGAATACTTTCAAAGAGATCGAAAAAAGTGGGTTAAACTCGTTTTGATATCTTCATTATGCTTTGGAGCAGGTATCTTGTTGCAGTCGATCCTCAAGATTAAAATGGATCAACCTCTCCCGGTTTCAATTCGTAGCCAATTAGTTTATGCAGTTGTCTGCTTGATATTCTCAATTATATTAATTCGTCAAAATTTGCACGATTCATATTTATTACTTCTTCTTGTAGCATTAGTGGTTGTGCTATTTGTGGTCCAGTGGTTAGTATTCCCCCACAAGTTGAGGAGGATGTTACCTGGCATCCTCCAAAATGCCCCGATCATCATTGTCAGCTTGCCATTGATAGCATTATTCTTGATGAGCTTTTGGAAATGGTTGCGTGTTAAAACCCATGACAAAGTGATTTGGGTTGTCCAAGGATTGTTGATCACATCTTTAATCATCCTGGCAATCACGTACTACCAGGCAGCCAGAATTCATTCTAATGAAGTCAATATTGATTCAACTGTTTCGGATCAAAGTGCATATATGAGTTTTATTAAGGAGGCTCGACGTCTAAATTTTAATTACACCGGTGATCACAATCGAATGCCGCTTTACCCTTTCCTGCAGGCTTTGTTTTACTCTCCAGATATGGACGATTTGGAGCTGTTCGAACAAGGCAAACAATATAATTTAATCCTATCACTCGTCCTTTTGGTTTGTTTATTTATCGTTCTGCTTAGACTATTTGGATTATTTCGAGCCTCATTGCTGATCTTGATTATCGGATTTACATTATTCATATTTAAGGCGCCTTATGTCCAGGCTGAGATCTTATATTATTCATTATCCGCATTGGGTTTTGTCTTAATGCTGGTGATGTTTTCTCGTCCGACATGGCTTAGATCAATTGCCACAGGCATTATTGTCGGCCTTGCATACCTTACGAAGGGGACAATTTTGTCAAGCTTGCCCTTATTTGCTCTTCTTTATGGTATTGATTTGCTATTATTTGCAGTTAAGAAAAAGATCAATAAGAATAAAGAACCCATAAAAATTATCGCTCGGAGATCAGCTTATTTATTGGTTGTGTTGGTAATGTTCGCCGCGATTATTTTCCCGTATGCACAGGCACTTAAGCAACGCTTCGGCCATTACTTTTACAATGTTAATACTTCTTTTTATATCTGGTACGACGATTGGGCAGAAGTTGAAGTAGAAGAAGCGAAACACCAATTTGTAATGCAATGGCCTGCTCATTTGGCGGATGATGAACTACCAAGTTTAAGAAATTATTTGAGAGACCATACCTGGGAACAAATTGCGGATCGGTTTGAATCTGGCGTTCAAACACAATACAAGAATATATTCCTTAAATCATTCAGTGTGACTAATTATTGGATAAGTTATCTATTGATTCTTTTGTTGGGGATATTAATCAATTTCGAATGTTTTCGAAAGTTCGTAAAATCAAATCTGATTCCCATTATGTTTGTCATTTTATATTTTGTGGGATATTTGTTTGCCTTTGCCTGGTATTGTCCAATTGCGTGTGGTCGCAGATTTGCTTATGCATTGTACATTCCGTTTTTGATAAGTATATTCTTGGTTATGAGAGAGTTGGTCAAAAATCAAACTAGAGATTCTGGTAAGGTAGAAAACAAAATTGATTTGGCAAAGTATTTTACGGCATCGCATTTGATTATGGCATTCTCATTAATTTTTAACATTTGGGTAGTGACCAATAATGTGTTGTTCATCGATGCTTATGGCAGCTGAATCCATCAATATAACCTTCAAGGTGATCGAAGGAATCAGAAATAGAATAAATATCTCTAGATAAATGAAAGGAATTTCTCCACACTTGCTGCTTCAATGTCAGACAGGATTTGTGAATGAGTTTGTTAGTGAGAATGAGCTACAATGTGCAGGTATTGAATTACGTTAAATATTATTCTGAATATAATTGAGATTCAGCATAGGAGTCCTCAACATGCGCGCCATTGACATCATCATCAAGAAACGTGATCACGAAGAACTCTCCCGCGCTGAGATCGATTACTTCATCCGGGGTTTCACCACTGGAGATATCCCGGATTACCAGGCGGCTGCTTGGGCAATGGTAATACTGCTTAACGGCATGACCTCACGAGAAACGACTGATCTCACCCTTGCACTCGCGAACTCGGGCGATATGATGGATTGTACGGTCGCCGTCCCGGTGGCGGTGGACAAACATTCCACCGGTGGTGTGGGGGACAAAACCACCCTGGTCGTGCAGCCCCTGGTAGCTGCTTGCGGGCTGCCGGTTGGTAAGATTTCCGGCCGGGGTCTCGGTTTCAGCGGCGGAACGCTTGACAAACTGGAAGCGATCCCGGGCTGCCGGGTTGACCTGAGCACCGATGAGTTCCTGGAACAGCTGGGTGCGGTGGGTGTCGTATTAACAGGTCAAACAGCTGACCTTGCTCCTGCGGATGGCAAGCTATATGCCCTGCGGGATGTCACCGGTACGGTTCAATCCATACCCTTAATCGCCTCGTCGGTGATGAGCAAGAAGATCGCAGGAGGTGCAACAGCAGTTTTACTGGATGTGAAAGTGGGCACCGGGGCGTTCATGAAGAGCATCCCCGAGGCCAGGCAGCTGGCAGAGCTGATGGTGGAAATTGCTGTGGGCTCGGGGCGTAAAGCTATCGCCTTGCTGTCGGATATGAACCAGCCATTGGGTCGCGCGGTGGGCAACGCGCTTGAAGTTCGCGAAGCGATCGACACGCTGCAGAACCATGGCCCCGAGGATTTCCTGGAACACTGCCTGGTAGTGGCGGCGCACATGCTGGTCCTGGGTGATACCGCCGGGAATGCGGAAGAAGGAAGAAAATCAGCCGAGTATGCATTGGAAAGCGGAGCAGCCTGGGAGAAATTCAAGACTCTAATCGAGGCCCAGGGGGGTGATGTCGTTTACCTCGAGAATCCCGATCGATTTCCATCAGCTCCTTTTATAAACCCCATTACCTCTCTGCGCAGTGGATATTTGAGCACAATCGATGCAAGAATCGTGGGGGAAATCTCGGTTGATCTTGGAGCAGGCCGGGCGAAGAAGAGCGACTCGATCGACCACGCGGTTGGCATCGAAGTACTACAAAAAGTGGGTAATTACGTGGAGCAAGATCAACCTGTATTTATCGTGCATGCCAATAACGAAGAGCTCCTTGCAGCTGCGAGTGAACGCCTGCAAACAGCACTTGCCTGGAGTGATGAGCCGGTAGAACCCCTGCCGCTTTTCTATGATGTGGTAGGTGAGAAATAATTACCTTGGTTTGTTTCTTGACGGAGTTATTGGCCTACAATCTGCTCCACTCTCCCAAGCATTCCATCCAGGATTCCCAATACCAGTTCGACCTCATCTTCCTGGATGATCAGTGGGGGCAGGATTTGAATCACGGAAGGATCGTTATTGGCATAAATCGTCAGCAAGCCAGCTTCGAATCCGATCCTTGTCATCAAAGGTCCTAACTGCTCGTTTGTCATTTTCAGCCCCATCATTAATCCCACCTGGCGTGCTTCTGCCATCACTATGGGATGGTTTGTCTTCAAATCCTTGAATCCTTCACGGAATAATGCTGCCATATCCTGTACATGTTCCAAAAAGCCGGGTTCCTCAACTATATTTAATACTTCAAGTGCCGCATAACAACCCACCTCAGCGCCGCCAAAGGTGGAAACATGGATGAATGGGTTTTCGTGCAGAAAGGGATTCAGATGTTCACGGTAAATGGTGGCTGTTATGGGATAGATGCCCCCGGAAAGACCTTTTCCGGTAACCAGGATATCCGGGACTATTTCATAGGCATCAATTCCCCAGATAGTCCCACAGCGACCCAGGCCATTTTGAACTTCATCAATGATCATCACCACGGAGTTCTGGTCGCACAGCTGGCGCACCTCTTGATAGAAATCGTCCGGAGGAATTGCGATGCCATAAGTTGCCGGAATGGTTTCAAAGATTACGGCTGCGGTATCCTGGTTGATGGCGTCCTCAAGAGACTGGATATCCCCAAAAGGAACCTGGATGAAGCCCGGTGCGAGTGGGCCAAAAGGTTTACGAAACGATTCGTCTCCGGCTGCCAATGCCAATCCGGTATGCCCATGATAACCACCAATGGCTGAAATTACCCCTGTCTTTCCGGTATGCGCCCTGGCGATTTTGAGTGCCATATCGATCGCTTCCCCGCCGGATACACCAAACACCACGCGATTCAGGTCGCCTGGGGATATTGAGACTAAACGCTGGGCGAGCAAAGCGCGAGCCTCGCTGACGAAATGGTGGTTGCCGATATCCAGCTCCTCAAGAGCGCTTTGTAATGCCGCGATAACCCGCGGGTTGCGATGACCCAGGTTGAAAACCCCACCGTTGCTGTGGCAGTTGATCAGCTGCAGCCCATCAATATCCCAGATGTAAATACCCTCGCGTTTGCCGATGATGAAATCGATCCCCGCTTGAGAAAAAAACTCAACCTTGCCAGACGAAACGTGCTCAGCGAATTGAGACGTTATCGATTCTTTCGTTTGTTGTCCGATTAATGGCATGTTTTGCTCCAGTTGGCTAGACTCAATGGTGTAAATGAAGTGTGTCGATTAACGCTTTACATTGCCAGGCAAGATATAAGGATATTCGCGCTGTAAGATTTTTAGTGAGAGAAAGCGATCGAACCTGCGGGAGGAGGCGAGGAAAGACCAGATAATTGCATCCTCGCGGTAGTAATCGCTGATTTCCTTTTCCTGGATCGGCTCGATATCCAGGGATTTGGTTCCATTCTGGGCAAAGAATTGATTTGCAACCAGGACGAGTTCTGGAATAAGGTCAGGTCTTTGTTCTTTGTAAAAATTTGCCAGGATGTCGATAGTCACTTTTCGCGGATCGTAGTAGCGTGTCATGACATCTTCCAGGAAGAACTGCCGGGCGATCGAAGCCAATAAGCGCGGCATGGTACGCAAGATTAACTCCGGATTGAACTGCTCGACACCATCGATCAGATAAAGCGGGGTGCTGGTATCGACAAACAACAGGGGTGCATCCGGTTCGAGCTCCTTGCTATCGGGATCAAATTCATCGATCACCCAATTTGATATCTGACCATCCAGTGAGACCATATTAGCAGACTCGCTGTCGTTTAAGGTCCATAATTTGTGTAGCTCTTGCAGCACCCGCTCAAACAAGGTCCTTATTCCCGCCCGGTTGAGCAGGTGGATGGCATTATTCCCTATTGAGTAAGCTGGCACCTTGCGTTGGATGATGTAAAAAATCGGTCGACCAGATGAATTGTAAAGGATGGCATGTCCATGTTCCGGTAAGGTGATTCCTACCCGGTCTTCTAAGAGCTGGTTGTATTCTGTATAAGCCTTTACGTAATTATCCAGCTCTTCTTGGCTTTCAAAGATCGACATGCGCTTAAAAGCCAGGCCTGCCATGTGTTCGGATTTGAGCTCAAACACGGTGCTGATTTCCCCGTAGCCCATCACATGGCAGGGCACCTGACAGCTCTCAGGGCATTGAGGATCCAGGTTGGTTTCAAAGGCTTGCAGCAAATCGAAATCGATATCAAAACCGGGTGGATTCTGGTATTTAGGTGAATTTCTGTTATTCATTTGCATGCCCTCCTGAGCAATATTATTCCCCTTTTAATTTCGATAAGGAGGGTTGACAATCATCGATAAACCAGCTGCCATCACTGCCGCACCCGCAGCCACATCCACAAAACTGAATGTGCCAGTTGAGATAGCGCTGATGAAATACCAGAGAAATACAAAACCGTAGCGCAGCAGAAGGAAACCGAAGGCGTAAATCAAGGCATAAATCATCAGTCCACCCAGGATGAAAAAGAGCACATCCAGTATTTTGCTAACCCCAGAACGACCGCCAATTAAGAACCAGAACAAAACCGGGATGAAGAAAATTAACGCGAACGGATCGATGATCAGGATTAGCAACCCTATAACGCCGATGATCAGGAAAGCCAGGCTCTTAATGCTGCGAAATTCTGGTCTCTCCTGGTCTCCTGCAAAGCGGCGCACCAGCCAGCGACCAAGGGCAAAGAAGAGACCCACCCCGACCAGGAACATTGTCACCGCTAACCAGCTCGGATTCAACTGGGTCACGTCCTTTGTTGTCCCCGGGTAGCTGGTGAATTTTTCCATCACACCCACAGCGACCAGCAGGTAAAGTAGCAGGATGCCAGCCACTAATGGCAGCCACAGCCCGATAAAATGTGGCAACGCTTTCATCAATGCCCTTCCCTTTTCTGCAAATGAATCGCGCTGGATGAAGTAGCTGCCCACGAAGAACAGGCTGACGAAACCGATGAAGATCAGGTACAGGGGCCAGCCGGTCAGTACTTCTTCATTGCCCTCAAAATAGAGATAGGGTCCCGTGCTTTCTGGAAATGAGTCCATTGTCTGTACCTGGCGGATCAGGGCTTCAGTGATGATCCCCGATTGTTCCAGCGAGTAAGGACTCTGCAAATCCATATTGTCGCAAGCGCCGTGCCAGCATTCATAGTGGAGATCGGAAAATTCAGCTGGAACCTTGGCTCCAAACCCGATTGCGGGTACCCCGTATGCATTGATCGGTCCCTGATCGGTTAAGGAGATTGTAATTGCCTGGTCGAGGACCTGGTCGATGGGACCTTTGAGCAGCAGTTCCCAATCAGTTGGCGCGGCTGCAGCAGCTTCCCTGGCAGCCAGGCCGATCCAGATCGGTCCATAACCTTCATATTGGCCCACCAATCCAGTTTCCATGTCCTGGTAATACGCTCGACCGAGATTATCCAGCGAGATACCTGCGACGACCATCTCCGGGTCGGGATGTGTCTCCATATAGCGCCGGCTGCCGATCATGCCGTACTCTTCGGCATCATCGGCGACGAAAACCAGCGTGTAGCGGGGGGTATCTTCTTCCGCAAAGATTTCCGCCAGGTGCAGCATTATCGCTACGCCGGATCCGTCATTGTCCGCACCCTGCTCCGTAGTCGGTGCGATATCATGGTGTGCCAGGACAAGGATTTCCTGTTCGGATTGCCCCGGCAGTTTGCAGACAACATTGCGCAGCGGCGCGGTTTCACTATACAGAACAGCTTCCCATTGGTCGATCGTGCAGGTCCAGCCGTAACTGCTCAGCTGCTCGTTGAGCCACAAAACCGCAGCCAGGCTTTCATCACTCCCGCTGACCCGGTTGAGGTGCTGAGTGACGAATTGTTCTTCAATGTCGTAGGCTCGCGTACCGGAAAAGCGTATACCCGCAGGATCATATTGTGCAGATATTTCAGGTGCTGGGGCGCAGCCTGTTAGCAGTAGAGCAAATATTAGTGCAATCCCGTAGAAATAATAGATAGTGCGGTTCATTTTGTTTCCTCCGTCTGTTTTTTTATTCTTGTGTAATTAATCTTCTCTTGATCTCGGCTCAATAACTCATTACTATCCTTTCTTTGGTGGATAGATATTCCCGGATATTTTGATGTCTTTCAAAAAACGATTATCTATGTGCCATGAAGCAGCAGCGGGTGCAGATGGGGAGCATGCCTTGATCGCTTAATAGCTCACGAAACTCCTGGTATGCTTCTCCCTTCCAGATATCATATGCATGCTCTTTGCTGATATCCCCAACTTCCCAATCTCGACACGGTTTTACCTTGCCATCTGCCCATAATTTCATCCTGATCCACCCACAGCGCACTGTCTCTTTCTTGACTGGTTTTTCAGGCTCCATATACCAGTCAGAAATCTCCTGGCGATTAAAATTGGGCAATTCAGTGACAATCATCTCGCCTCCACGACTGAGGCCCCTGACTTTAAAGAGGCTATCTGCTAAGAGATCAACATCGATAGCGGAATTGTCTACCTTCCAACCAACATGATCGCCGGAGAACAAAGAAGAAGTTAAATTCATGCGCTCTACCATCTTGTCAGTCTGCATCCAAAGATGGTTGAAATTCAAACCATCCACCCCCCATTCCTTGGCCAGCTCGTAGGTGGGGATTAGTTGATCGAAGTTCAGATCAGATATTGCCAGGGAGATGAATACAATGGGGCGTTTGGGCTGCTCGAGTATTTTTTGCAACCCCCTCTCCAGCCGTTCAAAGGAGTTTTTTCCACGGATTGTATTATGCGTTTTTCGGGGACCATCAACGGATATTGTTACCAGGTCGAGTTTGGTCTCACATAATTGCTCAACTTTATCTTCTAGAAACCAACCATTTGTAACCAGCGTGCATACCCGATCTTTGCTTTTCGCATAATTAATCAGATCACATATTTGTGGGTGGAGCAATGGTTCTCCCCCCGTGAAGGAGACCACAGGTCGACCGGGTATCTCATCCATGAATTTTCGAAACAAGTGCGGCTGCATATGACCGACCATGTTTAGACTGAATCCAGGTTTATCAGAATTGGCATAATGGCATTCCCTGCATCCCAAATTACAAATATCAGTTACAAATGCGTTGATCACCTCCGGCGGGTGACTCCAGCCATTCATTTTGCCGCCTGTAAGCTTATAGATCAGCTGGTGGCTTAAATTGTCGTAAGCTATTGATAAAAATTTTGGGTTATGTCTTAGTAATTTTGCTGCTCCACGAATATTGGATAGATACATTTTTCACCTCTCTGAATTCAAACTAACACCACACGGATGAGAATTGGTCTGTAATTTGCTCCCGTCAGTTCTCGGTTTGAGATTAGATGCAGCCCTGCAAAAACAAGGCAATGAGAAACAACGCTGTCAGCAGGAAGTGAATTTTGGTCCCTTCTGATACTTTCATGGTGATCCTCCTCGGAACTGCTTGAGACACGATGGCTATATCACCATTATGCAAAAGGAATCTGCCAATACCAGAGCGTAAACTGCCAAAAACTGCCAAAATATTAAATATTCGAAATCCCCGATTTTTCAGGGTGCAACTGGTACTCAACTCGCTATATTCCCTCCTAATAATTAAAAACAATAGCCCAACCAGACCCACACATGGGTCTTCGCGGGCTCATGATGAATGTGTCTGATCTTTTGCGATCAGCGCGATGCCGCTTCCATTTCCTCCAACATGCGCCTTACCGAGCGGATCGCAGACCGGCGCGTGCGGTTGAAGGTTCCTTCAGAGATGTACAGCTGCGACATGATGTCGCGGTTTAGCCTGTCTTCAATATATGCTCCGTGCAGGATCGTGTAGAGGTGCCATTCCCTGGGCAGAGGTTCAGCGGGTAATTCTTCACCTGGTCGCAGCTTGTCAATCGCTGAAGTGACGATCTTATTGACTGCCTTTCCCTTGTCAATAAACGTTGTGGAGCCACCAGGAACTTCGCGAGAGACGAGACGCAATTTTACGAGTGAAGAATCTCCCAGATGGGCATAATCGAAGATGTTGCGCAGGGCATCCTCACCATTTTTACTGTTATTTCCTGTGTGTATGCCTCTTGTATCAGTTTTTGAGCCTGGGTGATCTCAGGCAGTTTATCCAGGTATTCTTCTTCTTGCTCCACAGCCTGGATTGCATCCAGGATCTGATCGCTTGGATAAAGCAGCTGCTCAACATCTGTATTTGAATACCTGACTCCATTGATTGGTGTGCCAAATAAAATCACCCCAGCCTGGTCAGGATTGTCATAAAGCGGAATCAGCAATACTACGTCAGCAACTGGAGCAGGGAAGTGCCCTGGTTCAAGGTGAACGACATCGTCAGCCGCGAGGTCTCCAAGCGAGAGTGGAAGCTGACTCTCATGCCACTTATAAGTAGATTTCAGCTTGATCTTAAACTCATCAAATAAAATAATCATCCCATAAGTAGCTCGCACGGACGTGCACATGGAAGCAAACATCTGGTCTAAACTTTCTGAAATGCTTCTTTCACCGACCGAGCCAGCCAGGAGATTTAGATTGTGGCGGATGTTGCGCCTTTCACGGTTGAAGAACACGTAATCAAGGAATTGGCGTGCAAAATCAATTAAAGAATGCGTGATGATGGCTAACAATACGATAAAAATATAGACTGCTGGTGGAACATCAAAGAACTGTGCAGAAATTCTGGTTACCAATATATATAAACCGCTGATTATCAGCATCGCAATCGCGTTGTAAATGAAATCTCTCCTGATCGTCCGCCCCTGGACCAGGGCGCTGTACTGGGCGACTCCGTATCCAATCAAAACCACCGCGATTCCCAGCAAGATTGATAAAGTAACACGTGGTGCGCCGATCGAGAAGATTTCAGTGAGTACCTCGACCGGTCCGGTGAGTCCCGCGATCAGTGTTGCCAGCATCAGAATTCTAAGCTGGTTTCTCTGCATTACGGAAGGCGCGGCGCGGGTGGAGCGCACCAGGTTTATCAAGCAGAATATGGTGAACAGGATCAGCAGCAGCATGAACAGCGGGTAGAGTGGTCCGGGATTCAGGGTGTTCATGAAAATCGGATCACCTGCATCTTTTGCGAATATCAGGTTTGTGTAAATCAACAGCAAGATGGCTGCTAAAGCTACAACATATCCCAATATGACCCGTGTCCAGCGCCAGGGATTCATACCCCCTTGCCGCAGCATGATTGTCACATGATGCCAGAACACGATCGCGGGTGCCACTAGCCAGCCCTGAAGCCAGCTGCTTGATGTTTGTTTAATAACGTCTGAAGTCCAGAAAGGCAGCAGGACATTCATCCAAACCGGGTA
>PVMK01145619.1_pt1 | contig 32003 bp, 25 predicted proteins | sample 1853481 | NCBI WGS metagenome assembly PVMK01 (sample SAMN08533507, study PRJNA380276) | Marine sediment metagenome, whole genome shotgun sequencing project.
CTGAACCAACTGTTAAAATGTTGGATACAGAAATCACAAGTCTTGGATTGATGATTTCTTCATACATAAATCATAACTATTGGTGGATATTTATGATTCAAGTGTCAATGGAGAGTGCCTGAATAAAATCAAGTTTAATTTTTATTTTATCCACAAACCTATTTATTAGAAGACCAGGTCTTGTCATTCGGATCGATTCGCCAATAGTCTGCCGGCTTGCCGCACCATTCAAGAAATTGTCTTGTATCATTCCCGAGCTGTTTTATTGTCCATTGCCGAGTCGATCGGTTCCATGTTGTATCAATCGAGGTTGTTCGGCCAGACATTTTCATCTTTTTAATTACACTTTTACGCGATGCAATAGGCAAATGGGAGTATGGGATGCGAATCGAAGGATTTACACCGATAAACTCAAAAACGTCGGCAAGCACTACATCTGGATTAGTAACGTACTCATCGAACCATATGATCTTGATTCGTTGGTCCGGAAAGTGCTTCCGGTATGCGCTGATATTTTTCCAGTATCGGCTTGATTCAATAATGTTTGGCTTTTTTCGAACCATATCATTTATTGAGATGTTTTCGAACAGGAAGCTTGGCGTTGACATCCACTCGGCATAAGCAGATTCCATTCGGTCAAGTGGATGGCGGACTGAATAAAGGATTTTTGCGTCCGGAACATGCTTTATAATCCGTGATATCGTATTAGGAAAGGCGTTTATTCGTGAGTATGACGTGGATGCATCGATGATAGCCCTTTCGCCATTGTAGTCTGAAAAAAGGGACATGTACCAGTCCCAACCGCGTGCATAATGCCGGTTTTCGGAGAAGAAATGCGGCTCTTTTCCTTTGACAACGAAAACATCGGGGTGATGCGAAAGCATCACACTGATGCTGGTAGTCGCCGACTTTTGTGCACCGATTAATAGGAAATTGGGTTTCGACATGCGCGTCCTTGTGTTTTCTTACCATAAGCACAACCCAAAATAAATCTATGCTGATTTTATAGATTAATAGAAGGTTGTCTCGACTGCGGAAGTCGATCTGTCCAGCGATATGGACTAATTGAAAAGATGTCTGGAGGTCCTGATCTAAAAAAACCTATGCACCCAATGATGAAAGTTTAAAGGACGAGGTCGAAAAAGAGACGAGGGCCCCGGTCCGGAAGAAAAAAGTCGCTAGCGCCGAGGGGCAGATGATCACCGTCGCATTTGCCTTCATCACCCGGTGTTGATTCGATTAAATCCTCCAGGATCTGTGATTTTTCTTTCATCGGATATTTCTTGGCGATGTTTCAAAATGTCGACAGGTTTGTATTGACTTGGTTTATCCAAGTAGACAATTGCTGTCTTTATTCTGGACCTTTCAATTCCTCCGCGGTGATTTTTACCCACTGAAGAAGACGCTCTCGTAGCTTCGCTTCCACATTTAGTTCGCTTATTCTTTTTGTAATGATTTTTACATCAATCATTTTTTCGATAAGGAGCAAGCGAACAAATTCTTTGTCCTTTTCCCTGTAGGCTGCAAGCTTGCTGGCAGCAAGATCATGCGCCTCAATACACAACCCTGTCTTACTGTGCGTCATAATTGGATCGCTGACTGATATGGTTCTTTGTTCCCAACCGTCGGGAAGTTTTGCAGATTCAATAAGTATTCCATGGACATAAAAACCCGTGTGTTTGATGGAACATAGACAATTCACCTAAAGCAGCATCGATATCATCAACGGTTTCAGGTCGATTCTTCGGCTGGATATCAACTTCGATTGATGCGCGGAGGCTTTCCGGTGCGTTTGGAAATTCTCATAGAATCGCTTGAGAGCCGAATATCCATAGCTCGGTGTCCTTTGAGACATCACAAGCTGCCCGGATTGCGTGTTCAAGTTGATCACGTGTCAATTTTATCCTCCAAATCACTGACCAGTTGAGCCCGTTCGTCTAAGGTTAATATGGCAAAAAAGGGATTGCTCTGCCGAAGGCGATTGGCTCGTTCACTGGTTGAGGTTAAAAACCGGCACAGTCGTTGAATGGAATACATATTGAGGATGTCACGCCACTCCATTAGATCTCCGGAAGCCGTTCCTTGATCTTCCTTTAACAAGCGATCGATATGCTCTTTTGAACGCCACAAGAGAGAAGTATCCTGTTCGATGGCCTTGGCCAACTTGCGAGATAGTATGTGCAACCGCCGATCCTTTTCCCCATGTGTCAACGGTTTCTGTGTCTGCTGCCTTGTAAGGCTTTCTTGTGATGGTATTACTCCGTACAGAGCAATGAAACCGTCAAACATTAGATCGGAAATATCAGCTTTTGTATAGCCTTCGAGTTCAATCGTAAGATCGAAGTCATTTCCCACCTGATTGAGTTTTGTTCGCAATTGGCGAACGCAATTCGTCAGATGGCGGGTTTCATGCAACAACCCTAATGTAAGTGGATCACCTTTTTCCTCCGGCAACGCTTGAATCCATACTGTACGAGGCGGCGGCATAAGATTTTTGATTTCCTTTTTGATCGTGGTGAGCAGTTGTTGATACCGATCCTTTTCCGCCTGAAACAACTCTAATGTGATTTGCATGAGTCTATCCGAACAACGAATTTCATACTGGTGTTTTCGACCGCCTCCCACACGGGATATGAAACCCGATCTAAAGAGCCTTCTAAGTGCTTTTTGAGCGCCAGGCACAGTGAGCCCAGCGCGCTTGGCAACATCCGAAGCGGTAAGAGGGCCATCAACCTCATTCGCCATGACTCTGAGCAGTCTTACCTTAGCTTGTGTGCCGAGAAGTTCATTCAATGGATATTGTAAAGGATTCTGTTCAGAAACAATTGGCCGCATAACAAATTCACCATCTTTCCAGTTAATATCTGGACAAATAATAAAACTATAATTTTATTTTGTCAACTATTATTTCAATATTATAACAACTGTTACTATTTTAAAACTATAGTTTGATTAACGATACCAATATTATTGTGAAATTGCAACTGACCTGCTTTGTCAATCCACCCGTCATATGATGACCAGTCGCCTCCTTAAAACAGGATTTGAGTAGCCGTTGAAGGAGTTGGGTAAAAAATCAAATTAATCTTTGCACGCAACACGATGACTGATTACTGCACTTTAAATACAGATCAAGGTTTGATCCGTTCCATCACTTAAAAAAAACGTTTGAAGCGATTGAACATGGAAGCTTCTTTTTTTCATAGATCCGGTAGTCAAAAAAATCCCGGTAATCTTGCATGATTTTTTCCGGTTCCAAAGACCTCATCTTTTCCGAAGTACTTAACAAAATCCTCATATTGATCCCGAGTTGTTTGCAGGCTCTTCTGCAGGACTTCCGGATTGATTTACAATCAAGGTTCAAGGCAGTAAAATCTGCAATTACGGAGAGTTAAGAGTCTCATTCGTTTTGTTGCATTTTCGGTGAAGCAAAAAGTGATGACAATGGGATGTGGCCCAAAAAGGGCATTGCATTTCTGGATGGGACTAATTAAGCCCCATACCTATAACTAAGCCTACGGCAATACCCAGACCGACAAATATAGACCCAACCACAATTCCAACGGCTATGTTGTTTTCTGCCAATTGTTTGGAAGTGTCGAATGGAGTCATCTTGTCAAAGATTTTATAACCTAATACCATAAATAGTAATGTTAGAATTGCACCAACTATGGCATAACCAAAATTCAATAATGTAATGGAAAACTCCATTATTTCAATACTCCCTTAATTTTGTTAATTTTCCTGATATAACCAATAGTCTCTTCACTTTGTTTGCCTGTAACCTTTGGCAGAGTTTGTTCTATAGACTGCCATAGGTTCATATTCAGCCCTTTTTTCTTTGCTATCCTTTGTGCTTTAAGAATATTTCCTTTCCCGGCATTATAAGAGCCAAACATAAAATTGATTCGATCTTGAAATGAGCGGTCTGCTTTCCATGCTTTCCATATCATTCTATTATAATATATACCTGCGGCAATGTTCCAACGTGGTTGTTCTCTGGTACCCTTGATGCTTGAATTTTTTCTTGAGATTTCTTTAAATGTCTTGGGCATAATTTGCATTACGCCCACTGCACCCACTCTTGATTTAGCTTTTGCTTTCAATCTTGATTCCGCTACTGCCTGAGCCTTAAAGTAAAGCCAGTCAAAATTCACACCAAAATATCTCTTTGAATATTTTGAAAAATACTTATCATATTTTACCACCCTGTTATAGCGTTCAAAGGCTTTAACTTGAAAGGGTACTAAGACCAATAAGAGTATTAGAATAATTCTCTTCATATTCCATTACATCTTGGCTAATGGATTACAACCTATCTTTCATTCCTTCTGATTTTGACGAAAAGCCGAAAGAAGAGTTCGATCCCGAGTACATAGATAAATTGTTTGATTTGGGCTGCCGGATGGCCCAAAACGGCTACCCATGGGAAAAAGCACCCCCCGGATTCAAATCACCCTGACAAAAGCGTGGATTGTCGTTTCAAGTCCTCGCTTCTTATTTTTCGGGCGCCCCCATCATTTAGGTTTTTCAGAACTATAGCAATCGTTGTATGTATTGCTATATCCCGGTGTCGAAAAAAAGCCGTGGGGTTGTGTTTATCGCCACATTATCTCGGCGTCATTTCTGAGGGGCAACCTGTGATATTTAAATTTGGGATACCCCACCATCATTGATCCAAAGCTAACATTTCCTTCAGGGAGCCCCAGTTCTTCTTGCATTGGCGGCCAGAAGGTTGCTGCAGCATTAAAGTAGCCCGCCCAGCACGCTCCGAGATCAAAAGACGAAGCAGCCAGTTCTAAGTATGTTAAGGCAATAGTGCAAGAAGCCGGAGCCGATCCATCATCTTGATGGGCATGGGCAATAATAACATGGGGTGCATTTCTGCATATTGGGTCATTTCCCTTTTCCCAGGAACCAACAACTCGATTCAGGTTCATCGCCGCAACAAGGGGCGAATCTTCTTTGATTAAGTGGCGCATCCAATGAACAACAAATCCAGTTATTCGTTGGACCTCATCCCTTTCATTTATTACCAGCCATTTGACAGGCTGGCGGTTGTGTCCGGAGGGAGCAAAGCGTGCCACATTAATTAGTTTTGTCAGAACCTCTCGCTCAACCTGCTTTTTTTTGTATATTCTTATGGACCTTCGATGGCGTAAGAAATGCTCGACTTGTTCCGGTCCAAATAACCAGTCCTCTTTTACCGGCGGGCACCCTTCTGATTTCATAATTACATGCGACATGGCGCCATGTGGACAAACAGCCACACAATGTCCGCAGCTGATACACAGTTTATTTCCGCCATCGGTAAGGGTGGGAAAGGCATCCTTGTCTTTAAATTCAATGATTCCCATAGGGCAAATTTCAGCACAAATACCATCACGTTTACATTTTTCTCGATCTACGGTTAACAGGCTCATAATTTTGCTCCTCTGTGATTTATTAAATTATATTGGAATTCAGGTGCATACCTATGGATAGCTTTTAAGAATGAAATATTCAAGTGCCAAGATGTATCTATTTTGATTGATTTCTTTGTTTCTATAAGGTATCTTTATACTATCTGTGAAACGGATACGGACAATTTTAGAGAATACACTAAAAATACGAGTTCCGGCGGCGTATTTATCGAAACTGCATCTTCCATGTCTGTTGACGAAGAAGTTTTTATGACGCTTTTCCACTCCAGTTTTGACACCCCTATCCGAGCCAGAGGTAAAATTGTCTGGGTCAATCCAAAAGGGATGGGTGTAGAATTCAACAACCCAATATCCAGAATATCTTCTGCATGATCACAATACGTGAACCCTGTCGTTGCATTAATAACCCAGAACGCGATGAGAATGATGTGTGCCATGTCCCGACATCGAGAATGGAAAGATTTTAAATATAGCATAGAAGGATATTTGAAAAAAAAGAAGATTCCAGATCTTCTTTCGATGGTTAAAAAACTGACGCCCGGAAGAGAAGTGATTTGGATATTGGCAACGCTCGTTGTAACCGGCCTGACGGTTTTTATGGTCATTTGGTTTTTCGTAGTGCCGAATCTATAGAGGAAAGAGGTTTTTATGTTGGATAAAAAAATCGTTGAACTGGCGTGCCGGCGGACGCAACTGGAAATGAAAGAGGAATGGGAACAGCTCCGGAAGGAACTCAATGCGATAAAAACGAAAATGGCTGTGCAAGGCGCGTTGGGTTCCGGCGCGACACTGGTTCGGATTACCGATCTGTGTGCTCGAGCCGTAAACAATCGGGCGCATTTAATATGGCACATCCTGTATCGATTTATTACAACAACGGGTATAAATTATTCCGATGAACTGTCTTCAGAGCTAAAGGCGTTGATCGCCCATGAACTGCCCGAAGAATTACCTGATTTCAAAGGTTATATCAAAAACACCATTAAAATACTTAATGCACCGAAAACGGCAGAAAAGCTGTTAGATCAGCTTGATAATGCCAGAGATCATGCATTGAACAAAGTTGGAAATGAAATCGATCTGTTTGTACAATCATTAAAGAAAAAAAGCGAAATGACTGAAACCGGTGTGGAATCACAGATCATCAACGTGTATTCTCCTCCAGGTCCCATTCGTACTATCGATGGGGAACTCTGCCGGCAGTTGATAAACGCTTTGGACGCGATAAAACCCGGCATCAACCAACTCCAGGATCTGCCGAAACACCCCAAAAGTGAGATTATAGAAATTATCGGAGACTGTCGTACAGAACTTGAAAAAGCCAAGCCGAATATAACGAAATTACGCAGTCTGTTAACCACGGTGGGTACATCGATTCAGAGCAATCACAGTTTAAAACCAGGGTATGACGTGTTGAAGCAGGAACTCACGTATTTGGGAATATCATTGCCCTAGGGCTCGCGGAAAAAATAACTTCACATTTTTACATCTCAGCGCCGATTCTGGGAAGTTGTTTTTGCGCGAACCCTCAACTCCGGGGAAGGGATTGTCAGCCGCTTTCCTTAACCTCAAGTTTCAAAAAGACCTGCCGGTGTTTAAATTCCATACGCCCAACTTCTTCCACCTCTTGGGGCTTGCCGTCAATTTCTGCGGCCCGGCATCCGTGCCAGAAATAATCCGGTATTCTCTTAAAGAAATTTTCCATATGCTTTCCGCTGATCCGGATACCCTGCTTTAAAAACCCAGGTCCCAGTTCCAAGGCCACGAGGTTGAAAAGCTTAAGCATCACGACGCCGTTTGCAACAGAATTGTGGGCGGCTTTATTCTGATGAGAAATTTGACTCCGCATGGCTGCATAAGCACCGCCGCGACGAAGCATAGCCCCTGCCACCCCGGGCATTGCGGCGGAAAGGGCCAGTGTGGAATCCTGCCGGATCACAGCGGTGTCCAAATCATCGACGGCTTTTCCGTCCAGAAATATCGTTTGAATCCGCTGGTCGACATAGTCCCCACGCACACCGAGTTCTCCGCACAGCAGTTCTCGTACGGAGCATCCTGTCCGGACTGTGAGTGAAAAGCCCTGTCCAAGGAGCGGGGAAAAAAGTGAAAGACGATTCGACTCTACGGTCAGTTCCAGGTTGATGGTCGAATAATTTTCAGGTTCAGGTTTCATGGGTTCCTTACCAGAGATGCAGATGGGGAGTCCCTTGCAGGACTCCCCATGGGATTGCGATCAAATCCAAGGGATTTTACCAGTTAAAGACCTGGTCAAGATCTTCATCTTGGACGTTAAACGTTACATTATGAGGCGGGAGGGGATCTGTCTTGAAGAAATCAGGCAGACGGTCGTCCTTTGTAGTAAAGCCGGCCCGGGAATTAAAATCCCTTTCAAAGGTAAGGACTCTTTTACCCAGTTCGGTTACATCGTCAGCGGTGAGGTCCTGTCCGGTAAATCCGCTGATCATGTCAACAAAAGCTTCGAATGTTTCCGGCTGATCCAGAATTGCAAAGGCGATGAACAGACACATTCCGGTGGAGTCGATGGCGGCCGTGGCGATCTGAAGGTTCCTGGAGAGTTCTATCTGTCCTTCCGGCTTTAGGGGGTCTACGCTGCCCCCGACATTGAGAATGTTTGCAGTGACCGCATAACCGGCCGTGTGATCGGCCCCCATGGTGGTGGTGGCATAGGTGACCCCCATTCCCTGAACAGACCGGGGATCATAGGCCGGCAGGGCCTGTCCTTTGACCACAGGAACCCTTTCAACCCCAAAGACCTTGCCGGTTACGGCAGCTCCGCTGCCGATAATGCGGCCCAGGGGGGACCCTTTGCCAACCTCTTTCAGAAGATTGACGGCAGCTTCGGCATCACCGAACTTGACCAGACCCGCTTCCATGGCCACACCGATGGCGGCACCCATTTCAATGGTATCGAGTCCGTAATCATCGTCCAAACGATCGAGTTCGGCGATGACGTCCAGGTCATCGATCCCGCAGTTTCCGCCGTGGGCCCAGACGGTTTCATATTCCGGTCTCTTGGTAAAATAGTTGCCGTCTTTATCATTGTAGATGCCCGAGCAGCGGATAACGCAGCCTTTGTGACAGCCGTGGCCAACCATGCCGCCCCGGGCCTTCATGATTTCCGACTGAGTTTCGCCGCTGATGTTGCCGGCACCGTCAAACCGGCCGGTTTGAAAATTATGGGTGGGAAATGCACCGGCTTCATTAATGACATTGGTCAAGATATTGGTCCCAAAGGAAGGAAGTCCCTCACCCGTTATCGGATGCTTCTTAAGCCCCCGGACAAACGCCTTGTTGGCTGCTTTAAATTTTTCCGGGTTCTTGGGGCTTCGGGTGGGCATACCGGTGTCATCCAGCACGACAACCTTGACGCCTTTGGATCCCATAACAGCACCGACCCCCCCGCGAGCTGCATGCCGGGTCGGTCTCTGTTCCATATCGGTGAAGGCGACGGAAGCGGCAGTCATTTTCATCTCACCCGCCGGTCCAATGGAGATACAGGCAACCTTGTCGCCGTATGCTTCCCTGATCTTGTCGATCAGATCGTAGTTTCCCATCATCTTCAAACTGTTGTCCGGGGTGATCTCTACACCATCTTTGTTGATGACAATTTTATAAAGGGTGTCGTCACTGGGCTTACCTTCGAGTACAATGGCGGCATATCCGAGTCGTGCCAGTACTTGAGCACCCTGTCCGCCGGAATTGGCTTCTTTGATTCCGCCGGTGAGCGGGCTTTTGCAACCCACCGAAATACGTCCTGACTGAGCGGCGTGGCTTCCGCTCAACAGCCCGGGGGCAATGACCAGTTTATTGTCTTTTCCGAGGGGATGGCATAACGGCGGTACTTCTTTGGCGACAATAGCCGAGGTCATGCCCCGGCCGCCCAAACCGGCGTAGTCGCCCAACGGTTCTTTGCTGACTTTCGGTCCACCATCCATTCCCATATCGATTCTCAAGATATCCATGATTCCCTCCTTTTCATTGATTGCAAAAGACTATACGGTTATCGGATCGTACAAAAAATCCTTTGTATGACGGGCACAATATTTAAAGTTTATCCCAGTAATACGGAATGTCAAGCAAAACCATAATCCGCTAAAGGGCAACGCCATTTGGAAAATTTATATGGGAAAGGCTTTTTTTGCATCGCATTGAAAAAAAAATTATTTATGAGATAACCACGGCATCAGGGTTATACCTTTTGGATCATCTCCCACAGGGTTGACGATCCTATAATCCTTTTTCCCAACGAATTATGAGAAGAACCCGGGTTTTAATCATTTCATGAAACGCTTAATGAAGAAAATTGTTGTAATCTTTACCATTGCCCTGGTTCATTTGGGTGTCTGCAAAACAGTTGTGGCCATAGCGTTGGCCGCTACGTCGGGGAATGCTTTTGACGGAAAGATGTCCATGTGGGTCAAGATGATGATCTGGGCAACAAAGGTGTTATATTTTCCGGTTATTTCTCTTTCACTGTATTCAAGACAATGGTTTCCGGGAAAATTGATATATATACCTATTTTCGCGAACAGTCTGCTGTGGGCGGCAGTGATTTATTTTGCGGTTCGTTATTTCTCAAAGATATCAAAACCCTGATTGAGAATAAATGACCTGGGAGAAATATTGGAAGTGTTTAGGCCTCTTATGTTTTTTGTAAATACAAATGCATTTTCATAACGCTTCTATGCATTAATTTTTTCTCTCAGACTGGCCGAACATTTGAACGTGACGACCTTTCTTTCCGAGAGCATCATATCTTCGCCGGTTGCAGGATTTCTGCCCCGTCGCGCATTCTTATCCTTTACGCAGAATTTTCCAAATCCACTGATCAGGACATCTTCACTGGATTCAAGGGCGCTTTTGAGGATTTCCAGGAGGGATTCCACCAATTCGGTGGATTTTTTCACGGTGAACCCGTTTCTGTTGCTGATCTCCTCAATGATTTGGGCCTTTGTGAGTGCCATGGTGTATTGCTCCTTTTTGTCTATAAGATCCAGGATAGAATTGCTGTTCCAAAAATTAACGTAATAATCCCAAAAAGTCTGTAGGTTTGATCTGATACCGAGGTTAAGAACCAGTCGGTAATTTTATCATACAGGTTATTCGGGTTCCAGAAAATAAACCCCCCTTTCATTACGGCAAAAAACCCAAAAAGTCTTATCAGCCAAGAATGACGGCTCCATGGTGCCGAAAGTAAAAGCAGGATTCCGGCGACCACCGGTAACATGCAGAGAATTCTACGGTCAAGATTTTTTACCAATTGTTTAAACACCTTTCTGGATTCATGTGAATAAAGAATCATCCAGACACCGCTTCCTATCCAGATCAAAGCAATAGCATAAAGAAACCATTTCATGTTCGACACCTTTTCCGATAAGAATGAAAAATTGATGGGGGAAAATCTGTATAGTGTTATAAAAATAGCATATTTTCAGGTCTGACCGGCTTTGTCAAGATCTGATCTGCCATTTGGCAGGGGAAAGGCTTTTTAAAATTTCACATGGGACAAGCATTTTCTTCAAAATAAAAGATTGCCTGTTCGACCTTTCCGGTCCGGAACTCTGCGAGGGCCGCGTATGCGAGAAAAATACGCCGTAACCATGTAGAAAACTATAAATACCGTTGCCATGCTTGCCGGCGCCTTTTCCTTTGACACCCAATTTTCATTGAATTATATTTATTATCATGAATCCTCGACTCCTCTTCTCCAACTAAATCGAAGAAGAACTTCAAATTATAATGGTGAGGCCCGGTGGATAAATCTAGATGGGTCAATCAGAATCCAGCTCCGGGAATACGAATCCTTATGTTTCGGGGCGATGTCCGGTCATTTACACTTTCCCTTGGGAATCCTCAAAAGGGAAGTGCATGGCTTCGAACGAATATCGGCCATGCAGAAGTTGCCAGAGAGGAAATCATCGAAGCGGTGGAAAGGAACCAGCCGCCACTGGGTCGGGACTGGTTCGATATCCCCATGAAGCGGGTTGATGACCGGAGTTTTAAGATTACAATCCCGCTGTGTGAAGTCGGGCATTTTGAAGCCAAATGTTTCTTTTTGGAAGAAGGTGAGACACTGCCGGTTTGGCCGGACGGGCCCAATGTGGTCATCAACGTGGAGCCTGCGGGTACGTGCTGCTCGAATATCATCTACAATGCCTTTGTTCGCCAGTTCGGCCCAAACAAGAGCGGCAAATTTTTATTTGATTCAGATAAAGGTTTAATCCGGGATCTGGACAAAAACGGTTACACTGTCATCCCGCCTTCGGGGACCTTTCGTGATCTGATAGGAGAACTGGATTTCATCGTCGGCGAACTGGGATGTCGAATACTCCAGTTGCTTCCCATACATCCCACGCCGACCACTTATGCCCGCATGGGGCGGTTTGGGAGCCCGTATGCCGCCCTCAGTTTTACCGCCGTCGATCCGGCCCTGGCTGAATTCGATCCCCGGGCTACGCCGCTGGAACAATTCATTGAACTGGTGGATGCCGTTCATGAGCGTCAGGCCATGGTTTTTATCGACATTGCCATCAACCACACCGGGTGGGCTGCGGGTCTCCATGAAACCCACCCTCAATGGCTCGTTCGAGACCCGGACGGCCAGATCAAAGTTCCAGGGGCCTGGGGGGTCGAATGGGCGGATCTCACAAGACTCGATTACGCCAACAAAGACCTGTGGCAATATATGGCCGATGTTTTCATTACCTGGTGTCGCCGGGGTGTGGACGGGTTCCGATGCGATGCAGGATATATGATACCGGTTCCTGCCTGGCGGTACATTATTGCCGGGGTCAGAGACCAGTATCCGGACACGGTTTTTCTTCTGGAAGGGCTTGGCGGGAAAATTTCGGTAACCCGTGAACTCCTGAACAAAGCCAATTTCAACTGGGTCTATTCAGAGCTGTTTCAAAACTACGACCGTGGTCAGATCGAAGCCTATCTCTCGGAAGCCAACGATATCTCCGCCAGTGACGGAATTACCGTCCATTTTGCCGAGACCCACGACAACCCTCGCCTGGCTGAACGGTCAAGGGTCTTTGCCCGGATGCGTACTGCCCTGTGCGCGCTTTTCAGCCAACAGGGCGGTTTCGGTTTTGCCAACGGTGTTGAATGGTATGCCTCTGAAAAGATCGATGTCCACGGGTCGCCTTCGCTGAACTGGGGTGTGGGTACCAACCAGGTGAAGCACCTCCGACGCCTCAGTATCCTCCTCAAGATACATCCAGCCTTCCATGACCAAACTGAGTTGAAAATGGTCCAGAAAGGGAAGGGGAATTGCTTGGCACTGCTTCGGCACCACCGTGTTTCGGGGAAAAAACTTCTGGTTGTGGCGAATCTTGATGATCGCCGGAAGGCCTTGGGAGCCTGGGATCCCCTGGAGACCGGTATGGAAGGAAAGTCCATGATAGACCTGGTCACAGGGGAGACGGTGGTCATTGAAACCTCTGAAAAACAGCATGCCTGCCGCCTCGATCCCGGCCGGGTTCTCTGCCTGACCCCAGACGAGAAGGATATGGATCTTATTCTCAACGCAGAGTCTCAATCTGCAATATTCCCGGAGCGAATAAAAAGGCAGCGATTGCGTGCCAAAGCAATGGATGTCTTTCGATTTTATAACGATATCCAGGATCTGGATATATTCGATCCGGATCCGGCGGCTCGGGAGCTGGCAGAAAACCCGGTGGAATACTGCCGCAGTCTTAACCCGGTGAGCGGTGAACCGAGAGTGATAACCTGGCAATGGCCCCGGGACATTAAAAGGGAAGTCATGGTGCCGCCGGACCACTTTCTAATGGTTCGTGGGGATATTCCTTTCCGTGCCCGAATCATGGAGCAAGAACGATGCCTGTCCCAGGAAGAAAGTTTGCCGGGTCCGGATGGGTCGTTTTTTGCCCTCTTTTCCCCGCTTCCGCCCCCCCGGGACTCATCAGTCTTATACCCTGAAGCTGTCGGTTTACTCGCCGGGAGAGCCCCGACATGTGGACGGACCGCTTCTTTTTCTTTCCAGACCCGAAGATGCCGCCGTAAAACAGATCTATGACCGGTCGGATCTGGCTGACCGATCTCTGCTTATGCTGGGGACCAACAGCCGGGGTGCCATGCTTCGGGCGCATGTTTCCTGGGGTGAACTCGCCAGCCGGTACGATGCGCTTCTGGCAGGAAATCCGGATCCGGAATTTCCTGAAGACCGATGGATCATGTTTTCCCGCTGTCGGGCATGGCTGGTATTTCAGGACTACTCCCAGGAAATTTGCAATGATTGTTTTGTATCTTTCTGTTCCGAATCGAGTTCAAACGGCCAATGGCGTTTTCAGGTGCTCACGGGGGAGGGCCGGTATGTTTTTTTGAACGTTCGGGTCGAGATGATCGAAAAAGAGAATGCATTGCGAATGATTTTCTTCCGTGAGCCGACCAAAGGCCGGAACAGAGGGCTGGCAGATCACGAACCTGTCCGGCTCATTTTGAGGCCCGATATCGAAAGCCGAAATTTCCATGATACCACCAAAGCATATCAGGGGGCTGAAGACGCCTGGCCGGAGGCTGTCGATTCACATCCGGACGGCTTCATTTTTTCGCCGGATCCGGACCACCGGATGAGCCAAAAGATTTCTGACGGCGTTTTTGTGTGGGAGCCTGAATGGCAATATATGGTTCACAGGCCGATGGAGGTCGAGCGCGGCCTTGACCCGGATTCGGACCTGTTCAGCCCCGGGTATTTTCATGCATTCCTGAAAGGGGGCCGATCCGTGACCCTGTATGCAAGAATTGCCGGTGCACAAGATCGAACGCCGCCAATCATAAAACCATCGGTGGGGGATGTCGAAACGGTTGTTTTTGAACAAGACAGATGCTGGAAATTAGATGCGGCGCTGCAGAAATCCATGGATCATTATATGGTGAAGCGAGGCCCGTTGCGCACGGTAATTGCCGGATATCCATGGTTCCTCGACTGGGGGCGGGATGCCCTGATCTTTGTTCGGGGATTGATTGCATCTGGCAAAACCGATGAAGCCCGGGCAATACTAAAACTGTTCGGGCAATATGAAAAGGACGGAACGATTCCCAATATGATTCACGGTGAAGATGCCCGAAACAGGGACACTTCCGATGCGCCTTTGTGGTATTTTGTTGCATGTGACGAGCTTGTAAGGGCTGAAGAGAGTGAAGAATTTCTCGATACGGCGTGCGGCAGCCGAACCGTACGCCAGATCCTTTTTTCCATTGCCCATACCTACAGAGCCGGTACCCCCAACGGTATCCGGATGGACCCTGAGTCGGGTCTTATTTTCAGCCCGGCCCATTTTACATGGATGGATACCGATTCTCCGGCAGGAACGCCCCGTGAAGGTTATCCCATCGAGATCCAAGCCCTGTGGTTTGCCGCCCTTTCCTTTTTGGCCCGGATCGATCCTTTGGGGAATAACGGCCATTGGGAACGCGAGGCTTTCCGGGTTCAGTCATCGATTCTGGAACATTATGTTTTAAAAGAAGAGAATTATCTGGCCGACTGTCTTCATGCCGGTCCCGGAACGCCGGCCGGGCAGGCAGAGCCCGATGATGCCCTGAGACCGAATCAGCTCCTGGCGGTAACCCTTGGCGCTGTCTCCGACAGCCGGGTTTGCCGCAAGATCGTAGCGGCATGTGAGGAACTTTTGGTGCCTGGAGCCATCCGAAGTCTTGCGGACCGCCGTGTTCGACGACCCCTTTATATCGAATACCATGGAAAGACCATCAACCATCCCCATTATCCCTACCATGGGAAGTATGCCGGTGACGAGGATACAAACCGGAAGCCGGCCTATCATAACGGCACGGCGTGGACATGGCTGTTTCCCAGTTATTGTGAAGCTTGGGCAAAGACTTACGGCAAAAAAAGCAAGAAGACCGCCCTTGGCTGGCTGGCAAGCAGTGCCGGGCTTGTGGCCCGGGGTTGTATCGGGCATGTGCCGGAGATCCTGGACGGTGATTTCCCCCATAAACAACGTGGCTGTGATGCACAGGCTTGGGGCGTCAGCGAGATTGTCCGGGTGTGGAAGCTGCTTGATGTGCGAAAATAGCTGGGAAGTTGATTTGTTAAGTGATAAAATGGTAAAATGATTGAGTGGATGAGTTGCAGCTAAATACCGAATATCCAATAACCAATAAATGAGGCTAACCATGAGCCACATACAGACCTTTCAGGTATTCCCTGTTATTCCCGAAACGCTTTCTTTTCTCCAGGTTTTGGCACGCAACCTCTGGTGGTGCTGGCATCTGGACGCCATTGAACTGTTTCGTCGTATAAACCCCAGGCTCTGGGACCAGTCCGGACGAAATCCGATTGTTTTTTCAACGCTGATTCCCCAGGAGCAACTGGAGAAGCTTTCAACGGACGAAAGCTTTCTGGCACACCAGCAGCGTGTGAAAGAGAGTTTTGTGAGCCAGGTGTTGACGCCGGTGGATCGCAGCGGATCGCCATACGGTGAACAGGGGACCATCGCCTATTTTTCCATGGAGTATGGAATTCATGAAAGTGTACCCATATTTGCCGGCGGACTCGGCGTTCTTTCCGGCGACCATCTGAAAGCGGCTTCCGATCTTGCACTTCCATTGGTTGGGGTCGGCATCCTTTATCGGCAGGGCTATTTCCGTCAGTACCTGGATCAGGATGGATGGCAGCAGGCGGAATACCCGGAAACCGATCTTTATCATTTACCGGTGAAGCGGGCAAAGGATCGTTCAGGAAATGAGGTCAGCATTTCGGTGACCGGACCGGACGGTGAAATTCGGGCCATTGCATGGAAACTCATGGTGGGTCGTATCCCCCTTTACCTGCTCGATACCAATTTGCCGGAGAATCCACCGCAAATTCGGGAAATCACAGGGCGATTGTACGCAGAGGATCCGAAGATACGGCTGGCCCAGGAGGTGCTTTTGGGCATCGGCGGGATGCGTTGTCTTGAAGCCATGGGGATTTATCCTGTGGTGTGCCATATGAACGAGGGACACTGTGCCTTCGCTGCTCTGGAGCGGCTTGCACAGACAATTTTGTTATACAACGTCGATCCGGAAACCGCCGAAGAAATCGTTAACCGCACCACGGTGTTTACCACCCATACACCGGTGGCAGCCGGACACGAGGAGTTCCCTGTGGATCTTGTAAAACCCTACCTCGGTTCTTTGGCGGACCGGCTGGGGGTTACGGCTGACGAGGTTTTATCGTGGGGACAGCCCGTGGAATCCGGTTCAGACGCCCCGCTTTCCATGTTTATTTTGGGGCTGCGCATGTCTCAATACTGCAACGGCGTGAGTGAGTTGCACGGAAAAGTGGCCCGGCGCATGTGGTCCCATGTCTGGCCGGGAAGGCCGGAAGATGAGGTCCCCATCATCCATATTACCAACGGTGTCCATATCCCTTCCTGGATTTCCATTGAAAACGCGTTGCTGTTTGAAAGATATCTCGGACCTGAGTGGTATTTGAACTCGTGGAATACGGATATCGCCCTGCGTATCGACGAGATTTATGACGAGGAACTGTGGCGGGCCCGTGAGATGAGTCACAGCCGTCTCATCCGCACCTGCAGGTTGCTGATGATAAAGCAATACAGCCGTCGCAATGCCCCAAAAGCAATGATGAAGGACGCTGAATCGGTGCTCGACCAGGACGTGTTGACCATAGGGTTCGCCCGTCGTTTTGCTACGTATAAGCGCGCCGATCTTTTATTTAAAGACCCGGATCGCCTGGAGGCCATGATTGGATCCGAGACCCAGCCGATTCAGTTTATTTTTTCAGGCAAAGCCCATCCCAAGGACAATGAGGGCAAGGAACTCATCAAAAGCATTATTCAGTTTGCCCGCAGACCGGGCGTGCGCAATAGAATCATCTTTCTCGAAGACTATGATATCCAAATCGCAAGGCATCTGGTTCAGGGTGTGGATGTGTGGCTCAACGCGCCCAGACGACCATTTGAAGCATGCGGCACTTCCGGCATGAAAGCCGCTGCGAACGGTGTCCTTAACGTGAGTATCCTCGATGGATGGTGGTGTGAAGGGTATGCTGAAGGAAGAGGGTGGTGCATTGGAAACGGGGAGGAGTACGCTGATCCGGCGTATCAGGATTCTGTGGATGCCCAGGCCCTTTATAATGTTCTGGAAAATGAGGTGATTCCCTGTTTTTATGAAAGAAAGAACGGAGATATCCCGGACCGATGGCTTAAAATGATGAAAGAATCGATTAAGATGGCCATGCAGCATTTTTGCGCCCATATCATGGTATCCAAATATGAACGGCTTTTTTATGCTCCTGCAGCAAAAAGCTTGCCATATCTGACTTCGGATAACGCCAAAGAAGCCGTGTCTCTTTCAGCACAATACAAACGACTCCATGCCCTGTGGGACGGAATTAGGATATCGCGTCCGGTGCGGGAAACGGAAGACCCGTTTCGGGTGGGAGAACGCCTGGTTATTACGGCGGTCGTGACTCTGGGAGAACTCCGTCCTGATGAAGTACAGGTCGAGCTCTATTACGGGCTCCTGAAGACGGTGGATACCATCTCTAACAGCAACCCTGAGGAAATGACGGTCAAGGAAGACCGTGGAACGGGTGAATACCTTTACATTTGCACCATACGCTGCGCCGCCTCCGGCCGGTACGGATTTACAGTCAGGGCGGTTCCCAGAGGGGATGACCGGATCAAATTCGCACCGGGTTTGATTACATGGGCCTAAATCCTGTTTGATCGTAAACAAACTGGGAGAAATATTATGAGCATTCAATTAGGATTAAAGATTGAGGGTTGATAATGGCACCTCCAAAAAACAATCCCCGAATACTGATCGTTACTCCTGAAGTCACGTATCTGCCCGACCGCATGAAGAGTATGGCCAATTACTTTACGGCCAAGGCCGGCGGTTTGGCCGATGTTTCCGCCGCCCTGATCAAGGCCCTGTTCGACCAGGGCGCTGATGTTCATGTGGCGCTGCCCGATTATCGTACCATATTCAGAGACCGTCTGGCCCCCTTCCTTCAAAAAGAGCTGAAGGCCATCCAACGCATTATGCCCGATGATCGGGTGCATTTGGCCGAAGATCGCGCTTTTTTTTATCTTAACCGGGTCTATTCCAATTACGGTGGTGAAAATACAAAGCTTTCTCTGGCGTTTCAAAGGGAAGTCATCAACAATATCATTCCCCGTGTGCAGCCGGACCTGATCCACTGCAACGACTGGATGACCGGCCTGATTCCGGCCCTGGCCAGGGAAGGGGGCATCCCCTGTCTTTTCACCATCCACAATATTCATACCGTAAAAGCCTTTCTGTCCTCCATCGAGGATCGTGGAATCGACGCGGCATACTTCTGGCAATATCTGTATTATGAGAATGTGGCCCTCAATTACGAGGAAATCCGAGAATTCAATCCAGTGGATTTTCTGGTCAGCGGCGTTTTTGCGGCGCATTTTGTCAACACGGTGAGCCCGACCTTTCTACAGGAGATCATCGAGGGTCAACACGATTTTGTGGAGCCGCCGTTGAGGGATGAACTGACAAACAAATGGCATGCCGGATGTGCCGCCGGCATCCTCAATGCGCCGGATCCCGGCTTCAACCCTGCCAAAGATCCGGCGCTTTTTCGTCGGTACGGTGCCAAAGATCATCCGGAAGGTAAAAAGGAAAACAAACGTTATCTCCAGGAAAAACTCGGACTCATGGAGGACGAAAATGCTCCGATCTTTTTTTGGCCTTCGCGGTTGGACAACAGACAAAAAGGGTGCCAATTACTGGCGGAAATTCTCTATCGGGTATTATCGACGTACTGGGAAGAGCATCTCCAGATCGTCTTTGTGGCCAACGGTGAGTTTCAGAAAAACTTCAGAGATATCGCCAATTATCATCAGCTGTATAAGCAATTGGCCATTTGCGATTTTAACGAGGACTTGGAACATCTGTCCTACGGCGCTTCCGACTTTGTGCTGATGCCTTCCCTTTTTGAGCCCTGTGGTCTGCCCCAGATGATCGGCGCTATTTACGGCGCGTTGCCGGTGGTCCATGATACCGGCGGACTTCACGATACCGTGGCCCATCTGGACTTGAAACGGAATTCAGGCAACGGTTTTGTATTCGAAACCTATGACAGTAGTGGACTGTTCTGGGCGATCCAAGAAGCCGTAAAATTTTATAAACTCCCCCCCCAAACCAAAGCGCGACAAATCGAACGCATTATGACCGAGAGTGCCGCCACTTTCAATTATGATGTTACGGCCCAACAGTACATCAAACTTTACGAAAAGATGCTAAAGCGCCCGCTGATTTAGGTGCGTAATGGAGTTGAGCTAAAATGGAACCCTAAATGAGCGTAAACAAAACGGGAAGAATGTTTGATCTGTTTAATTTGTAAGCAATTTTGTAAGTTCGGATGCGTATTCATAACTCTTCTATAAAATGAGATATAAATTTATTAAAAAATCCCATTTTGTTTACCCGCTGGGAACGTCGATGACATCCCACCTTCTTCGTTATCAAGGGCTCGCAGTAGACGACTACGGCGTCACCCTTTGGGGCATCCTCGACGTTCGCTCAATTAGGGTGGAAGCGTAAAAGCTATGACCACAGACTGCCGACAACCGCCATCCAATCTGATGGAGCGCATGCTGGAGAATGATTCCTTTCTTCAGCCGTATTCCCATGTCCTGATGCGTCGCCTGGAAAACATCCGGAAGGTGGAAGAAAGGCTGATCCGCGATACGGAGGATTTGTCCGGATTTGCTGTTGGTCACGAATACTTCGGGCTTCATTTCCGTGGCCATGAATGGGTCTTTCGGGAATGGGCACCCCATGCCGGTGCAATATATCTGGTTGGAGATATGACCAACTGGCAGGAACGAAAAGGGTTTGCTCTTGAACGGATCAACAGGGAAGGGGTGTGGGAAATCCGTCTGCCTTCCGGGGTATTGGGGCATGGGGATTTATATCGGCTTCGGATTCACTGGCCGGGCGGCCGAGGAGACCGGATACCCGCATATGCACGGCGTGTGGTGCAGGATCCTGATACGTTGATTTTCAATGCCCAGGTCTGGCACCCTCCGGACCCCTATGTCTGGAAATGCAGGGATTTTCAAATGTCTTCTGAAGCTATTTTTGTTTACGAGGCCCATGTGGGTATGGCCCAGGAAGCGGAGAAGACGGGTTCTTTTGATGAATTTACCCAACATGTTCTGCCCCGGATTGCCGCAGCCGGATACAATACACTTCAACTGATGGCCATCCAGGAGCATCCCTATTACGGGTCTTTCGGGTACCAGGTTTCAAACTATTTTGCTGCGTCATCCCGGTTCGGAACCCCTGAGGCATTCAAAGAGCTTATCGACGCCGCGCATGCTTTAGGCCTTCGGGTGGTTATGGACCTGGTTCATTCACACGGTGTCTCCAACGAGGTGGAGGGGTTGAGCAGATTCGACGGAACGCGATATCAGTATTTTCATGAAGGACCCCGGGGGATTCATGAAGCCTGGGATTCCAGGTGCTTTGACTACGGAAAGCTCCAGGTGCTTCATTTTCTTCTTTCCAACTGCCGGTTCTGGCTTGATGAATACCGCCTCGACGGCTTCCGTTTTGACGGCGTTACGAGCATGCTCTACCTTCATCACGGGCTGTCAAAAGCCTTCACCTCATACGACGACTATTTTGACGATAGTGTGGACGAGGATGCCCTTACCTATCTGGCCCTTGCAAATAAACTCATCCACCAGGTGCGCCCTGACGCTGTTACCATTGCCGAGGATATCAGCGGTATGCCGGGTCTGGCCATTCCCTATTCGTCCGGCGGCATTGGATTCGATTATCGTTTTGCCATGGGCGTTTCCGACAACTGGATACGTCTTGTCAAGGATGTGCCGGATGAAGACTGGTCTATGGGGCATTTGTGGTATGAGTTGACCAATAGAAGATTGGATGAAAAGACCATCAGTTATGCCGAATCCCACGACCAGGCCCTTGTGGGCGATCAGACGCTTGTTTTCCGGCTCATCGGCTCGGACATGTACGATTCCATGGAAGAAAGCTGCAGGAACATCAAGGTGGATAGAGGCATGGCCCTTCATAAACTCATCCGGTTTATTACCCTTTCGACTGCCGGCAGCGGATATCTCAACTTTATGGGCAATGAATTCGGGCATCCGGAATGGATTGATTTTCCCAGTGAAGGGAATAACTGGTCTTTCAAATATGCGCGGCGTCAGTGGCACCTGGTGGATAACCCCACCCTTAAATACCGTTTTCTTGCAAATTTTGACAAGGATATGATCTCGTTGGCCCAACGTTTCAGGCTTCTTGAATCTTCAGGTCCGAATCTTATTTATGAGCATTCAGAAGACAAGGTGATCGTTTTCAACCGGGCCGGTATTATATTTGTATTTAATTTTCATCCCGTCCGCTCGTACACAGACTACTGTTTTGAAGCGCCGTTCGGAAAATACCGGATGATTTTCAACAGTGATGCCTCTGAATACGGCGGTCACAGCCGGCTGGTCCGGGATCAATATCATCTGACGCTGTTCGATACGTCCACAGGGCGGAAACGAAACCTGCTCAGCTTATATCTTCCCAACCGCACCGCGCTTGTTTTAGAGCCGTCTGGATGAAACCTGTTTTTTTCTGCCCGGTAACTCAGCGAAATAGCACGCTATTGCTGTGGCTTTACTCTCTCGGATCCGCCAAATCCGAGCGCCAATTCTGCAAAGTTGTTTTTGCGCGAAACCTTGGGATAAATTTATTTAAAAATTCCATTTATCCGTGCCTTATTATTTGGGATTGGCTGCCTGAAATTATAGCGATGTTTTTGCCAACCAGTCGTTTAAGTTAAAATTTTTCTTTTGTAAATTTCGAATTGGCAAAAATTTAGGTTCCGGCAGTTGTGACCAGTTGAACCATTCCCACTTTTCACACTTTTTAGGCTCTTTTACAGTTAATACCCCCGAATCATATTCTGCGATAACAAATAGAGTGATATAATGTTTTTGTTCTGCCTCAAAGATATCGTTTGTATAGGGTCCAAATCTGAGATTTCGTATTTTTAAACCCGTTTCTTCGAAAAGTTCTCTTTTGGCACAATCTTCTATGGACTCTTTGAATTCCAAGTGCCCGCCTGGAAACTGCCAAGTGTCGGATCCGTGTGAACCCACACGTCTTCCAAGGAGAATCTTAGAGTCTTTAACAACGATAATTGCGACGCCAACAAGTGGTCTCATAGGTTTCTTCCTTGTCCATGGATGGTTGTCTGTTGTTCAAATCATTTCGGAATTGTACGTGTCCAGGGGGTGGCTCCCCCGCTTCACTCCGGTGTCTACGTGTCTGGTCATTGAAATAACGAAGCCACTCCGCCAATATCGTTACACGGGAAAGCGCACTCCCTGAACACGTGCCCTGAATTTATTCAGTATGATATAGCGGTGGCGGGGGATATTCTAGCGTATGGAAAGAAACTCTAAAAGGCCCAAAACCGCATCCTCGATATCGAGAAAACAAAAACGGTATGCCTCGTATTGAAGCCCGTATGGATCCTCAATGCCGCGGTTTCGTGAGCCAAAGCGTGCAAAATGCCGGATTAAAAAAGTCTTGTCTGCTGCCCCTGGAAAGTCGGTTAGGAGTGAATCCTTGTGGGATTTTTCCATGACCAGGATCAGGTCTGATCCGCTTACCAGTTTTTCCGATACAGGTTTTGCCTTGTGCCCGGTTAAATCGACGCCGTACTGGGCCGCAACTTTTTGTGCAAGAAAAGTGGCCGAATTTCCGGGAAGGGCAAGTAAACCTGCAGAATCTGCATAAACGCCTTTATGCCCTTTTTGATCCACGAGCATTGTAAAAAGGCCTTGGGCAAAAGAACTGCGGCAAATATTGCCGATGCAAACAAATAATATATTAGATGGCTGATGATTCATACGCATAAATTTATTAAAAGAAACCCATATCGGAGAAATTCGATTCTGTCAAATCGACAGTACGTGTTCAACAGGGCAAACGCATTTGAATCCCAATAAAGATTTGAGGACTCAAGGGGGCAAAGGTTTGTTTTCTAAAGACTTTAGTTGCCAAAATACGTTGATTTTATTTCGAAAACTGCTATAAGTTTAGAGGATTTGCAGAGCGCAAGGGTTTGGAAACGGCTTTGTACACAAATGAAGCGTTTCTTATTGTGATGGGCTGGTATAAAAATAATAGACCGGGCACGGAGTGGATTCTCCGAAAGTTTTTTGAAGGGAAGCATAGATTCCCTTCCAACGGGGCCATGGGATGAAAGAGGTGAATAAATTGACGGAATACCTGACCGGAAAGCGTTCCCACAGCGTGTCGGGTCACAGGGGAGATCCTGTTTCAACGGGGCTTAAAAGGATCTTCAATGGAAAGTTATTGGTCTTAATGTCATGCGGGTTTTATCCTGCTCACCTCAATGTTGCATTACCGTTGTTCTCCGGACAGCCGGAATCGGCCTGAATCTCGGGATCACTTAAGACCCCTCGATGACGTACGGACTTCACCGACGGAAGATAATTCCATTGACTGGTTTAAAGCCGGGACTTCGGATAAAATAAACGGTGTGGCATTGGTCATTCACGGGCTCAATTTGCGGCCCGTAAAAATGGAATCCATTATCACAATGCTCACGGATTCCGGAATCGATGTGTTAAATTTATCCCTGGGGGGACATGGACGAAATTATTCCCATGAAGTGGACGTTGACAGCAGTAAAGCCCGCATTGAAGCCTTTAAAGCCGTATCATACATATTATGGATGGATGAAGCACATCGGGCATATCGCTGTGCGAGAAAGCGGAGTGATGAAAAAAAAACCGCCTTGTTTTTCATCGGTTTTTCCCTGGGAGGGTTGATCGGTGCCGACCTGTTTGCATCCCATCCGGATGTTCGTTTTGACAAAATGGTGCTTTTAGCACCTGCATTGGATATACATACGATCCATTATGTGGCAAAATTGCTGTCCCCGTTCCCGGGACTGGTAATGCCGAGTTTGACGTCAAAGTCTTATCTTGCGAATAACGGGACACCCATGGCCGCGTACAATGCCCTGTTCGAGACCATCAAACATTTCAATCAGCATGTCGGCCCAAAGCTCAACGTACCGACAATTATTTTTATAGATCCGCAAGATGAATTGGTTTCGTACCGGAAATTGAAACGCAGGGTTGAAAAAGAGACCTTGGATCAATGGAAATTTCACCTCCTGGAAAAAGGGAAGACAGGGGTACAGGAAAAAATGCATCATCTTATCATTGACGAACCGTCGGTTGGAACAGATACCTGGAAGCAAATGAAGATCATCATGATCGAACATCTATTATCTTAGCCCGCTTCGGCGAGGTGTTTTTAAATGATCCCTCAATTTAGAAAATGATATCTTTTTTTAAATACAAACTCGTTTGTTTATGCAACGTCAGGGTTATTTTAATCATCCTTTCCGTGCCGGCATTGACCGGCTGCGAATCGATACGCTACTATAACCATCTGATATCCGGGCAGATGAAAATTATCAATAATAACACGCCTATCCATCAGCTTCTGGACGAGCCCCATGTCTCCGAAAAGTTGAAAGCGCAGCTCGAACTTGTTCTGGATATTCGGGAATTTGCAAAAAATGATCTTGACCTGCCGGTTAAGAATCAATATCTCAGTTTCGTAGATCTTGAACGCCCCTTTGCCGCCTGGAATGTTTATGCAACCCCGGAGTTTTCTTTTACACCCAAGACCTGGTGCTATCCGGTTGTGGGCTGTACAGCATACCGGGGATATTTTTCCAAACAGGATGCCCGTGATTATAGCGATAAATTGAAGAACCAAGGATATGATGTCTTTATGGGCGGTGTCGCAGCATATTCAACATTGGGTTGGTTTGACGATCCGGTTTTAAATACTTTCGTATATCGCAGCAATGTTAAGCTGGCGGCTCTTATCTTTCACGAGCTGGCACATCAACTGTTTTATGTGGAAGACGATACGACCTTTAATGAAAGTTTTGCGACAGCAGTGGAGCAGGAAGGTCTGCGCCGCTGGCTGGCGACAAAAAACGATCTCGGTGCTTTGACGGATTATCATACCGATTACCAGCGACGCCGGCAGTTTGTCCAGATGGTAATGAAATATCGTAGGCAGCTTGAATCCCTGTACGCCCAAGATGTGCCGGCGCCCACCAAAAGAGATGCCAAGGCATTGGTATTCGACGGGTTAAGGGATGAATACAGACTGCTGAAACAGCAATGGGAAGGGTATTCCGGGTATGATCAATGGTTTGGCAATACGTTAAACAATGCTCAGCTGATATCCGTATCCACCTATTATGACCTTGTTCCGGAATTTTTAAAACTTCTCCAACACAGGGAATATAACCTCAAGTTGTTCTACAAAGAATGTCAAAATCTGGCCAAAAAAACAAAAGAAGAACGGCGAGTCCGTCTGGAGCAATATTTAAATCCGGAACAGGCGAAAATAAAATAATTACGGCCGGACTTCGCTTCAAAACCTCCTGTTTCTTCATCACATCGGTCCTTTTCAAGCGCTGATGAAACCCCAGTCCAAACCTCCGCAACTTTAGTTGACATCGCAACTCTATGTGAATGTTCCATAACAGATTGATATTACTATTATTAAGCTGTTAGAACGCCGTATTCCCGCAACTTAAATTGCGGGCCTTCCCAACGTCTTCTTGTGCACCCTCAGAAGATTAAAACCTAATATTTCAAGTGGATATACAGGATTCATGTTTGTGGCATATCTCTTGCTCTAACAAGAGGACAAAAGCATGAATAAATGGGTTAAGGCGCTTCTGTATACAGGTTGAACGCCATCTCCAAGGAGCCGAGTCAACAATGGAAAAAATTACCGAAAAAGAAGAACTCGAAGCGTCAGCCCCGGATTCCATTACATTCAATGGAGAATTGCCCTCAATAGAGCAACTGGTCCATCTCCTTGCGGCCGAGGCAATGAAACGGGCTGTCGGGAACACGTTAACTGTCGCCAAAATGCTGGGCATCTCTCAGCACGGGCGTGAGCAAGTATCTTGAAATTGAAGGTTAAGAAGTGTGGTTTATCGTGAAGGAGGCATCTATCATGTTCGGGAAATTCAGTAAATATACATTCAATTATGGTATAATTTTTTGGTTTGTTCTCTCAGCATCGACCTTAATCTTTTTCCCGGTTTATGATGCTTTCGCGTCGACGGAGGTGGTTCTGGAGTGGACTCCAAACAGCGAATCCGATTTGGCCGGCTATAAAGTATTCTGCCGGGAGGAAGGGCAATCTTATGATTATACAAATGCGTCCTGGTCGGGAGAAGACAACTATTGTACCATATATGATCTGGATGAAAATAAGCAGTATTGCTTTGTCGCAAGAGCGTACGACAGCGAGGGGTTTGAGAGCGGGGACTCTGACGAGGTGTGTCACATACCCACGGTAATGCCCGACAATCAGCCGCCCGTCGCAAATGCCGGTCCGGACCAGACCGTTGATGAAGGCATAGGTGTTTCCCTGAACGGTGCCAATTCAACGGACCCGGATGACGGCATTGCCGCGTATCATTGGGTTCAAACCGGCGGATCTCCGGTCACCCTTTCCGACCCTGCCGGGCAGCAGGCGACGTTTACGGCCCCTTATGTCGGGGCGGCAGGCGCTTCTTTGACCTTTGAATTGACCGTTGTCGATCCCGGCGGACTCGATAACACGGATTCGTGCATCGTGAATATTGCCTGGCTGAACGAACCGCCTGAAGCGGATGCAGGCACTGACCAGACGGTGGATGAGGGGGGTGTTGTTACCCTGGACGGAACTTCATCACTGGACATCGATGACGGCATTGCCGCGTATTCGTGGGTCCAGACCAGCGGTCCGGCGGTCATCCTTTCAGATCCGGCTTCTTCCCAGCCCACCTTTACGGCCCTAAATGTGGGACCTGAAGGTGCTTCGCTGACCTTTGATTTAACGGTTGCCGACATGGGAGGACTGCAGGATACGGACTCAAGCATTGTCAATATTAGTTGGCAAAACGAGATGCCCACCGCAGTGGTCGCTGAGGAATACCTGGAGGTGAATCCGGGTGGAACGGTCACATTGGACGGGTCCGGATCCATTGATGCCGATGACGGTATCGCCGCATATGTCTGGACCCAGATGGACGGCGATCCGGTTACCTTGTCTGACCCCACGTCAAAAGTAACGACCTTTACTGCCCCTGAAGCAGATCAGTACGGCAGTAATTTGACCTTCAAATTGACAGTAGCTGATTCCGGCGGGCTTCAAAGTTCAGCCGAATGTTCGGTTTATGTTGTTCCGGAGATCAATGAGCCCGGGGCTGAGACCAATACACCGCCGGTTGCGAATTACACATTTGTGAGCTCCAAATTAAAGGTGACGTTTACCGACGGCAGTCTCGACAATGACGGAATCATTGTGTCATGGTTTTGGGATTTTGGCGACGGCAAGACCAGCACCGTAAAAAAAGCCAGACATCGGTATAGCGGAAACGGGACCTACACGATTACCCTCACTGTTACCGATGACGGCGGGGCCGCCGGTTCCACATCAAAAACGGTAACCGTTGCCAAATAATAAATAGCTTCCATGAACTTTCGAGGAGACCTTCTTTGAGGGGCCGGCAACGGCCCTTCTTTTTTTAATGCAGCATCTTCGGCTTTTGCAACGTTAGAAACTGACGCTTTTCTCGTAAATACGTATCCCAAATTCAGTCCGGAGACAAGAATGGAACCTTGAACCCTTGAACCTTTGAACCCGTAAACGGCTATAAGATATCGATGCTTTCAGCAGGGCAGGTGACCCAGACATCATCACCAATGCCCATGTCATGGCGGTTGAAGGATTCTTTGGGAATCAAAACATTCAGAGGCACTCCGGCATCTACAAGCGCGCGTATATGGATCCGCTCTTCGTTGAGTTGAATGATTTTTCCCTTTACGGTATTTTCTGCTGCCTCGGGAGTATTTGGACTGAGTTTCAGCTTGTCGGGGGTAATGGATATTCTCATGGGCCCCGTTTTTTCAGACTGCACCTTAAATTGGAGTCCGTTCGGGAGTGTACAAAATTTGTGATCTCCGGAACCGGTTTCAATGCGGGCACTAAAAATATTTTCATATGTGGATCTTGCAACCTTCCCCTCAAGAAGAAATATGGTGTCATCTGCCAGCCTCGACGTCTGGACTACGTCATGGGATGTGAAAACAACCGACATACCTCTTTGCTGACTGATCTCATGTATAATGCGCGTTATGGTAATTTGATTTTCCACATCTACGCTGCTCATGGGTTCATCCAGAAGAACGACTTCAGGGGAACAGGCAAGTGCGCGTGCGATGACCACCCGTTGGGTCTGGCCGCCGGAAAGCTTATGTGCACCGGCATCCCTGAACGATCTCATGCCCACCAGTTCGAGCAGTTCATCGACGATTCGCGCTCTTTCGGCTTTGGGCGTCTTCCTTACTTTCAGCGGAAACTCGATATTTTTGAACACTGTTGTGGTAAACAGAATGGGCTGCTGCTGAACAAGCACCACCTTGCGCCTCAGCTTCATCAGCTTGCCCATTTTTAAATGAACCTTCTCCCGGTTAAACCAGATTTCACCGGAAGTGGGCGGTAGAAGAAAGGCTAGAATTTCAAGGAGGGTTGTCTTGCCGGCACCATTGGGGCCAAGAAGTCCGATCACCTTCCCTTTTTCGAGAAAAAGGTGCCTTAGGTCCAAAACCACCCGGCCGTCGTAGGCCTTGACAAGATTTTTCAGTTGGTAAAGTATGGGCTTCACGGTCTGGATCTTCCTTGGAAATAATTGCAAAAAATGTTGACGCCAAAACTAACACACAAAAGCACGGTCCCCAGGGCGACGCTCAAGACAAATTCTCCTTTGTCATATTCCAAAGCCATGGCTGTGGTCATGGTCCGGGTGAATCCCTTGGCGTTACCCCCAAGCATCATGCTGATTCCCACTTCTGCGATGACCCTTCCGAAGGCCATGACAATGGCGGCCATGATGGCAAAGCGGGCTTCCCGGATAATGATCCGGGCGGTTTGCACCAGATTCGCGCCAAGGGTCAAAGCGGCCTTTCGGTATCGGTCGTCGATGCGGCTCACAGCAGAGATGGTGAAGGTCGTGATGATGGGAACGATAAGAATTATCTGGCCGATGATAATGGCCTTTTGGGTGTAAAGAAGATCATAGGTGCCGAAAATACCTCTCCTGGAGATAAAGGCGAAGACAAACAGACCCACCACCACCGTGGGCAGGGCGAGGAGGGTGTTGAGCAGGGTGATGACCAGTCGCTTTCCCCGGAACTCAGAAAAGGCAATGAGAAATCCTGACGGGACCCCCAATAAACCGGCGACAAACGTGGAGATGGAGCTCACCTTCAGGGAGACGCCGACGATCACCAAAAGATCATGATTCAGGGTCCAGATAAGAAGAATGGCCGAAAGAAAGCTGTCTGTCAAAAAATCCATAATTGCTGATTATTTTTTCTTTGCGCTTACGTATGCATGAATTTGAGTCTCGCCCGAGGCGGGACTATCTGAATGCGATAATACGTATTTATTAAATTTTGAAAACCTGGTCCTTCACCGCGAAGCGGGATCTCCGATGGGCCTTGCCTGTCCCGCATTGCGGGAGTCAGAGTTCTCCGGCTCTGCCTAAAAAATTGCTGCAAGAGTTTGAAGTGAACTAAAGTTTGAAGTGAGCTAAAGTTAAGGAATTCTACCAATTATATAAAATCAGCGGCTTCCGGCTCGTAGAGCCTACAGCTCGGAGAGAGCGAAGCGACTCCATAACTTTAGACACTTTAGATCACTTTAGTTGTTCCGGTTAAAGTCAACATTTTTTTAAACAAATTTGCTCTTTGAAAATTCGGTAAAATCTGTACACAAGGTCGATATTCTGTTAAGTTAAAGAACGGGAACGGGGGCCTTGATCCCGCATTTAGCGTTGTTGACGCTTTGGGACTGCTTCCGTTCCTCTCTTTTTTTAGCCTGCCTTCTTGAAATTGGTGCTTTTACATCATATGCTTGGTAACGACGGCTTTTGTCCAGGCCTACTTTCTTTTCGTCCTGAGGATTCTGTTTTTTTCTGTTTGCCTTGTCAATTTCGGGGTCAAACGGCTGGTTGTGTTTAAGCATTCCGTAAATTATTCGAATGATTTTGTGCATGCACACACCCAAAGCGGCCTTTTTTTCCATCCCTTTTTCCGTATGTTTCTCATAGATTTCACGGATCAGAGGATTGGATTGAATGGCTACCATGGCAACCATATAAAGAATTTGTCGGGGTACTGTGCGGCCTTTTTTACTCATATGAAAGCCCCAGGAACCGTCACCGCTTTTTTTATAAACAGGGTGAAGGCCAAAGAACGAGGCTAAGTGTTTCGCCCTTTTAAACCGTTCTATGGAGCCTATTTCAAGGATTAGACCGACAGCAGAGTCGTTTCCGATCCCTATAAAAGTCTTGAGCAACTCAACTTCAGGAATCGAGCATTTATCCGCCATGGCTTTTGTTTGGGCATCAATGGTTTTTGAAAGCTGTCTAATCTGTTGGACAATCGCCTTGATTATTTGGCTTGTAGTTTCATCCGTAGCGGACGCGACACTCTGCTTGGCTGTTTCGACCAGTTTTTTTGCTTTTTGGGGTGTCACATATGGAATCAAGGCCACAGAAGACTTCTTTGCTTTGGCCAGCTTGGAAGCGGTTGGATAGCGCTGTAAAAGGCTAAGAACCCAAGCCGGTGTATTATCTTTACAGTAAGCCAGAATTTCCGGATTGGCTGTGTAGAGATTGGATTCCAATTGATTGAGCATCTGGGTTTTTTGCTTTTTCAGCATTTTTATAAATCCCCACTGTTTTCTCAGGGGTGCCAGAGGATCCTGTTGCCGATACTGCACTTTCTCGGGATGCTCAATCATGTATTTGGCGACATTCTCAGCGCTGATTTTGTCGGTGATATTCCGATTCAATTCAGCTTTGCTGTTGTTGTAAACGCCACAGGGATTTAATCTGGCAGTCCTTATCGGCAGATGCGTCTGGAATCTGACCAGCGCATCAAACCAGTTGTTTTCATAACCGCCAGTGCTTTCAACGGCGGAAAAAATGTTGGCCTTGGGATGACGGACGCAAAACTCTGATAGGATGCTGTAGAGCTTTTGGTGACCGTCAAAAGTATCATCCAACTGAAAGTCGTCTTCAACGTAGTGCTTTAATGAATCAAGCATGACGAAATTAGAATATCCTTTACTCGCATCAATTCCAAAAAAGTAGTCTGGCATATGGCCTCCTTATCGGCGATAAAAATTTTTGGGAACCAGGAATCATCAGCCTTGTCAAATACGGTGTCGATGCACCAAGTTGTTCCCCGACTTAAACCTGGCGGAAGGAAGACTCTAAAGTCCGGGTTCGGAACCCAAGGCACTTACCTTCTCTTCCGACATTATTGACAATTTTACCGAATTAAGAAAGCCCATTGGTAATGATGCTCAAATTAAAAACCTCGGAGGAGGCGGGGGGACACCCCCCAGTTTAAATTTATTTTTTGT